>FWPU01003370.1_pt1 | contig 40557 bp, 31 predicted proteins | sample 2228361 | NCBI WGS metagenome assembly FWPU01 (sample SAMEA103939777, study PRJEB20133) | metagenome | reverse complement strand
GCGTCAGGGCCAGGCCGTGCAGCCAGCCCTGGAGGGCGGCGATGATCTCGCTGGCCGGCGCGGGGTTGGCGGGGACGACGACGATCGTCGGGCGGCCGGCCAGGGTCTGACGCAATCGCCCCAACACCCCTTCCGCCGCGGGCGGCGGCGAGACCGTCGCGCGCGCGGCCTCCTCGACCTGACGCTGCAGGCGCGCCAGCAGCGCCTGCCCGCTCTCGATCGCCAGGTCCAGGCTGTCGAGCGCTGGCAACAGGTCGGCGATCAACTCCCCGCGCGCCGCGCGGCGCAACTCCTCTTGCTGGCGCTGATCCTCCAGCCGACGCGCCTCCTGCATCTGCTCGCGCCGCGTGAGGATCTCCTGCAGCATAGCCAGCGCCGCGGCGATCTGCTGCTCTTTGGTCTCAGCGAGCGTGTTAGCCTTGAACTGGATCCGCCCCGCTTTGGCCACCGTCTGCCCCAGCTCATCGAGGCGGTCCTGGCTCGCCTCCAGGCGCGCCGTCAGCTCGGCCAGCCGCTCCTCGAGGGCGCGACGGGCGTCGAGATCGGTGAGATGCCGCGTCAGGGCGTCGACCTGACTGCCGCTGGCCTGCGCCTCGGTCAGCAGTTGGTCGAGCAACGTCTCGATACGCTGCAAGCGGGTGGCCAGATGCACCAGATGGCCAGCCAGCGAGACAGCAGCGCCGTTCATGGCCGTCGGCGGCGGCTCGGCGTTGGCGGACGGCGAAGCGAGCGAGACGTCAGGTTCAGGGTGTTCGAGGGAGGCGTGGTTCATGGAAATCCTCATGGACTTCGACGTTGGCCAGGCCCAGTTCGAGAGCCAGCGCCAGGATGCTGCCAGCGTCGATCTGCAAGTCATAGCGCGCGCGTCGACGCTGGCGCGGCGCTGGCGGCGGTTGCAACAGAAACAAGTCGGTCTGGAGGCGCGCTTCGGCCGACTTGATGCGATCGTAAGCGGCGCGAATCTCCTGAAATTTCTCGGGGGCCTGTTCTGGAGGAAACTGGCGCACCAGATGGAAATAGGCGCGTTTGATCGTCGCCTCGTCAGCTTGACGGGGCACCCCCAAGACGGCGTATGGATCGACGGGCGCCGACGGCTGCTGTTCTTTCATCTGACACTCCTGTTAGGGAAGCCCTCTCCGAGCAGGGTCTTGACCAGCCGCTCCAGCAGGGGCAATCCCTCTCTCGGCCAAGGCTCCTGCCCCATGGGCAATCGAGCGTCGACGATCTGACGCAGCAGCGAGACCATCAACTCCAATTCCTCATCACGCGCCTTGCGTGCAGCGCGCTCCGCCCGCCGCAGAAAGTCCATGACTTGCTTCCGGTCGCTCTGCTCATACAGCAGGCGGAAGGCCTCCAGGTACTCGACAGCGCCGCTGGCCGGGAACTGGGTGCGAACGCGCTCAACGACTCGCTCAGCCAGGTCGTTGGCTTCATGGGTTCGTAAGATCTCATACGTCTGCGCCAGAAAGGCGGGATGAGAGAAGGTGGCGCCCGGGCGGCCGATGAGCGAATCCGCCGCTTCCAGGAACCGGTCTACCCAGCTCCGGTCGAGCTTGCACTCCAACAGACTATCGATCTGGTTGAGCCAGAAAGCGGGCAACAGGGTCTCGATCCGGGTGAGGAGCGTGAAGATCTCGTGGGCAACCGTCTGGTCCCGCAAGTGCAGGGCGCTATGCAGGGCGGCGCCGCAGATGTCAGGGTCCTTGCTGGCCAGAGCACAGGCGCGACGCAAGGCCGCAGCCGCCTCTGTCTCTTTACCTCGCATCTGTTCGACCATGCCGATGTGCAACAAGAGCCGCGGATGGTCGGGCGCATCTTTGAGGGCTTCGTGCAGGAGGCGCAGGCGCTCGGCGGGAGAACGCACAAATGGGCTTCCCCATTCTGGCGGGCCGGCGCCCAGGGTCTCGATGTAATAATCCACCAGAGCATCGCGCGCCTCCGCATGATCCGGCTGAATCTCCAGGACGCGTCGCCAGAGGGGGATGGGATTGGAGCGCCAGCTCTCGGCGTAGAGGTGCGCCAGGCGCATGAGGGCGTCGACGTTGCGCGGATCGATCTCCAGAGTCTTCTCCAACGCGCTCGTAGCGCTGCCCACCCGGCCAGAGTCCATCAGCGTGCTCGCCAGCTTCGCGCGCAGGGCGGCGTCTTTGGGCGCATACTTGAGCGCCGCGCGCAGCGCGTTCGCCGCTTCCTCAGCATCCCCCGCGCGCTCGTAACAGTCGGCAATATGGGCCCAGATGGCGGCAACCTGGGCGTCGCTCAAGGCATCGGGATGGTTGGCGCTGCGCGGGCGACGACGCACCATATCGCGCCAGGCGGAAGCGGCCTCCTGCCAGTTTCCCATCGCCTCCTCAGCCAGGGCCAGATTCTGAGCCAGCGCGCGCGAAGGCAAAAGCTCGTTGGCCTCGCGCCAATAGCGAACCGCCTCCGTCCAGCGACCCGCCTGCGCCGCCGCGTACCCGCAATGGAAGCCGGCCTCCCCTATCAATGCCCACGTCGCTTCATCGAACAGCAGACCCTCCAGGCGCCCGCCCAGCTCGACCAGCTCCTGCCAGCGTTCCGCCTCCGCCAGAGCGATCGTCTGATTGTGGAAGAAGGCTGCAAGATTTTTGGTGAACCCCGCCGTGTGCAGGTCGCCACTCGCGGCCTGCAGCCAGGCGTCCTGGGCGATCTCAGTGTCGCCCCGGCGCAAGGCCGCGATCCCTCGCGCATACTGCAGATAGCGTTGGATCGACCTGCGCGCGTCGCGTCTGCAGGCAGTCTGTAAATCCTCAAGGGGGGACGCGGTAGGATCGTGGCGCAGGGCCGCCAGCGCCGTCCACATCTCGCGGCTTTTGCCCAGCCAGGGGCCATTGTCCACCTCGGCGGGCGCCGGCGGCGCGTCGGAGATCAGGCGAGCGGTCAGGCGCAGGGTATTGGCCTCCGCCAGCGATAGCCCGCGCTCCTCCCAGGGTTGGCCGGAAGCCAGACGCGCCAAAGCATGCAAATACGCCAGCCCTTTGCGCTGCGGCTCGCGCGCGGCAACGAACTCGAAACCGGCCAACGCCTCGGACCAGCGGCCCGTCCTGCAAAGCTCGACCGCGCGATAGAAATGCAAGCGAGGATCGTCCGGCGTAAGCTCCAGGGCAAGCTCAAGGCCGTGAAGGCGCTCCTGCGGCGGCCCGGTCATCGCCTTGCGGAACTGGATCTCGGCCAGGATCTGCTGAGCGACGACCCGCTCGGCGTCCGAGGCGATCTTCCGCGCGCGCGTCGCCACATGGTCAGCACGCTCATACTCGTTGCGGCGCAAGAAACGGATCGCCTCCAGCAACAGGTGGGCTGCCTGATCCCGTCGAGCAGACGGCTGCGCCGGAGAGCGTCCTCGATCAACACGATGTTTCTTAGCCATGATCCGCCACCGCTAGTTCCCAGGCCTTAAGACACAAGCAGCATACGGAGTCCTTCCGCCCCGTATGCTGCGGCCAACTGCTGGCTATCTTCACAGAAGCTCTATCAGCGCCGCCAGCCAGATCGCCCAACCCAACACATCCTCAACAATCAACTCCCCAACAATCAACCACGGCCTTTTTTACAAGATTATGCCCTCGTGGCGGGGAATCACAAATTGAAACCTATCTCCTGACCGCGCCCCTGGCTGGTCAGGAGACCAGGCAGGACCGTTTTTTCGGATAGGCTCTGAATCAACGGCTCACCCCTCCGGATAGGCCCCCTCGCGGCGCCAGACCTCGAGCATCAGCTCGTAGCGCTCGAGGGGCATGCCCGTGTAGACGCAGTTGCTGGTCGAGAAGATGTAGCCGCCGCCGGGCATGCCGTGACGCAACGCGTAGCGCGCCGACTCGATCGCCTCCTCCTCCGTGCCGGTCTGCAACAGGCCGCAATTGACGTTGCCGATCAGACACACCTCGCGGCCGTAAAGGCGCTTCACCTCAGCGATGTCGACGCCCGCCTGGGGGTCGAGCGAGTGCAGGGCGTGGGGATGGGTCTCCACCAACTGATCGAGGATCGGCATGATGTTGCCGTCGGTGTGCTTGATGACATAGTAGCCCAGATCGCGATATCCTTTGGTCAGCCGCGCCAGGAAGGGGGTGACGAACTCGGCGAACTGGTTGGGGCTGAGGAAGGGGCCGGTGTTGAAACAGTAGTCAGCGCAGAGGGCGAAGCCGTCGAAGAGGCCGCGGCCCGCCAATTCCTCGGCGAAGGCCAGGGCGCGATCGACGCGGGCGTTCAACTCGGCCTTGACCTGCTCCGGCTCATCGGCCAGGCGATAGACCAGATCGGCCATGTGCTCGCCGTCGGGGATGCTCAGCGTGGCGTCGCCATGGCGCATCAGGAAGAACTCGTCGCCTGTCTGGGCGCGGATGTAGGCGGCGATCAGCGATTCGGCGTCGGGCACCCCTTCGATGCCATGCAAGAAGATGGCCGAATGGCCATAGCGGCGCGCCGTGGCAAGATACAGATCGCCGGCGGACGCGATATGCAGCTCGCGCTCGCGATCGCTCATCTGATGCCATTGGCGGAAGATGCGATGCGTAGGATGGACCTGGCCAAACGCCTCCATCGTCAGATAGAAGACCAGCTCGAAGGTGGGGACGAGGCCAGGCGGCTGCTTGCCCTCCAGGGCCATGATGAAGCGCTCGCGCGGGGTGAGAACGACGGCCATGTAGATTCCTCCTCTGGGAACGCGTACCTGCTGCCGGACTCGCTGTCCAAGAACTTAGTATACCATGCGCCGCGCGATCGCCTCAAACATCACGGCCCGCCGCGGGGCCGACATGCTCTCGCAAACCATTTTTTGACAATCAGCCGCCGCCTCGCTATAATTTCCTGCTGTGTGCAGGCTGGCCCTCGTGGCCGCCTGCTTGCATGTTTGGTTCATCTCAATTCAGTACCGCCAACACGAAGTTCCGGAACGCCGGACGCGGTACGGGAGGCGCATAGGTCGATGTACGCGATTATCGAGACGGGCGGCCGGCAGTACCGCGTCACACCCGGCCAGATGGTGGACATCGAGAAGATCGAGGCGGCCCCCGGCGATATGGTCACGTTCGATCGGGTCCTCTTGGTCGCAGACGGCCAGGACGTCAGAGTCGGACAGCCGCTGGTCGAAGGGGCGCGCGTCCACGCGCGCGTGCTCGGACAGCATCGTTACCGCAAGGTGACGATCTTCCGCTACGTGCCCAAAGAGCGCATCCGCCATAAGAAGGGGCATCGCCAGCCCTATACGCTGGTGCGCATCGATACCATCGAAGCGTAAACACGGGAAAGGAGTTGAAGAGATGGCACACAAGAAGGGGGGCGGCTCCAGCCGCAACGGTCGCGATAGCCACGCGCAACGTCTGGGGGTCAAGCGCTTCGATGGCGAGAAGGTCACCGCAGGCAGCATCCTCGTCCGCCAGCGCGGCACGAAGTTCCGCCCCGGCCGCAACGTGGGCGTTGGCAGCGATTACACGCTCTTCGCCACCATCGATGGTTATGTCAAATTCGAACATCACTCGCGCGACCAGAAGCGCGTGAGCATCTACCCTGAGCGCGTGGCCTAGGGCGAAGGGAGTTCCCATGCGTGCGAAGATCCATCCCAAGTGGTATCCCCAGGCTCGCGTGATCTGCGCGTGCGGCAACACCTGGACGGTGGGCGCCACGGTCCCGGAGATCCATACCGACGTCTGCTCTCAATGCCACCCGTTCTTCACCGGCGAGCAGCGCATCGTCGATACCGCTGGCCAGGTCGAACGCTTCATGCGTCGCCTTGAAGCGCGCGATAGCCGCATCGCTGCCGAGCGCGCTCAGGCCGAGGCCCAGGCCGCTGCCGCCGAAGCCGAACGCAAGGCCCGCCGCCGCGGCGAAAGCCCCGATCGCGCCGCCGCGATCGCGCGCCAGGCGCTCGACAGCGCTCGCCCCAAGGCGGAGTGACTCATCCGCCGCGGCAAAAGCCCCGCTCGCGCGTCAGGCGCGTGGCAGCGCCCGCCTGAAGGCTGAGTAGCCCAACCTGTATCCTTACAACTCGATCTCAACATGATCAGCCTGAGCGGGAGGAGACAGCTCCCGCTCAGCTTTTTGAAGGCCGTTCTCCTTGCTTCTCGCTTCGCCAGAGGGCCACCGTGTCATCGTACATACACCCGGAAACCGGCTGGATCGAACTGATCTGCGGCAGCATGTTCAGCGGCAAGACCGAAGAGTTGCTTCGACGCGTGCGCCGCGCCGAGATCGCCCGTCAGAAAGTTCAGCTCTTCAAGCCCGCCATCGACGACCGCTACGGCGCGTCGCGCATCGCCTCCCATAATGGCATCGCTCGCGAGAACGCCATCATCGTGCGCAACGCGCCGGAGATCCTTCAGCTCGTCGACCCCGATACGAACGTCGTTGCCATCGACGAGGTGCAATTCTTCGACTGGACCATCGCCGACGTCTGCAACGAGCTGGCCGACCGCGGCGTGCGCGTGATCTGCGCTGGCCTCGACACCGACTTCCGCGGCGAACCGTTCGGCCCCGTGCCGCTCTTACTCGCCCAGGCCGAACACGTCGATAAACTGCACGCCATCTGCGTCCGCTGCGGCGCCGAGGCCTCGCGCACCCAACGCCTGATCGACGGCCGCCCCGCTCGCTACGACGACCCCATCATCCTCGTCGGCGCCGACGAAGTCTATGAGGCGCGCTGCCGTCGCTGTCACGAGGTGCCAGGCCACCCCGATCGACAGAACGATTGAAATACGACCAGGAGGAACGAGATGGCCGCAACCATTCACTGGCTGGGACATGACGCCTTTCGCTTGCAGGCAGAACGGACAGTCTACATCGACCCCTGGAAGCTGCGCCCGGGCGCGCCGTTGGCCGACCTCATCCTCGTCACCCACGACCACTACGACCACTGCTCGCCCGAAGATGTCGCGCAAATCCGCGGCCCGCATACGGTTGTGGCGGCTCCCGCGGCTGCAGCCGCCAAACTGGCGCCCCCCGTGACGGTGGTGAAGGCCGGCGATCAGCTCACGCTGAACGGCGTGGTTGTCGAGGTCACGCCCGCCTACAATCTCAACAAGCAATTCCACCCGCGCCAGGCCGGGCACGTCGGCTATATCGTGACGTTGGGAGGAGAACGCATCTACCACACAGGCGATAGCGACGCCATCCCGGAGATGGACCATCTGCGCGTCGATATCGCGTTGCTGCCGGTCAGCGGCGTGTACGTGATGACCGCCGAAGAGGCAGCGGAGCTGGCCGGACGCCTGCGGCCCAAACTCGCCATCCCCATGCACTACGGCGAGGTCGCAGGATCAGAGGCTGACGCCCAGCGTTTCGCCGAACGCTGCCCGACGCCGGTGCGCATCCTGCAGATCGAGCCACAATAAGAACCTAATCCGAACCCCCCATGGGGTAGGCGAAGGCAAGCCTTCGCCTACCCCCGAACGCCTTATTTGTGAGTTTTGGGATAAGCCCTAAACGACCAGCCTCTTGCGTGAGTCCGGTGACGGGCGTCGCATTGACGCTGCTGGCTGAAAACGCGGCGGCCTGTTTTACGCGCTCTCGCGCAGATCGCGATCGGTGGTCGTCGGCCAGTCGGCGCGGGTCAAGAGCAGCGGGGGAGTCTTGCGCAGGATCGTGTCGCCGTTGACGACGCAGCGCACGATATCTGGCCGCGAGGGGATCTCATACATGACATCGAGGAGCGCCTGTTCGATGATCGTGCGCAGGCCGCGTGCGCCCGTCTTGCGCTTCATCGTCTCCTCGGCGGCGGCCTCGAGGGCGTCGGGCGTGAACACCAGCTCGACCCCATCCAGGCTGAACAGGCGCTGATATTGCTTAACGACCGCGTTCTTGGGACGGGTGAGGATCGCCATCAAGGCGTTCTTGTCGAGCGGCTCCAGGCTGACGATGACGGGCAACCGTCCCACGAACTCGGGGATCATGCCGTACGCCAGCAAGTCTTCGGGGATGACCAGGCGGAGCAGCGCGGCCTTGGCCTCCTCGGGGCTGGGCGGCAACTGCATGCGCCCGAACCCCACCTGTCCCTTCGCGCCGATCCGCTCGGCAATGATCTTGTCCAACCCCTCGAACGTGCCCCCGCAGATGAAGAGGATGTTCGACGTATTGAGCTGGATGTATTCCTGCTGCGGATGCTTGCGGCCTCCCTGCGGCGGGACGTTGGCGACCGTCCCTTCGATGATCTTCAGCAGGGCCTGCTGCACCCCCTCGCCGGAGACATCGCGCGTGATCGATGGATTATCGCCCGACTTGCGCGCGATCTTGTCGATCTCATCGATGTATACGATGCCGGTCTCCGCGCGCGCCACTTCCCAATCGGAGGCCTGCAAGAGGCGCAGCAGGATGTTCTCCACATCCTCGCCGACGTAGCCCGCCTCGGTGAGGCTGGTCGCGTCGGCGATCGTGATGGGCACATCGAGGATGCGGGCGAGAGTCTGAGCGAGCAGCGTCTTGCCCGAACCAGTAGGCCCCAGCAGCAGAATATTGCTCTTCTGCAGCTCCACATCGGAATGATCCTGGCCGGACGAGATGCGCTTGTAGTGATTGTAGACGGCAACGGACAGGACCTTCTTGGCCTGCTCCTGCCCCACCACGTATTCTTCGAGCTTCTCGACGATCTCGCGCGGTTGCAGGATGCGTTCCCAGGAAGGCGCGGGCTTCTGGACGCCCACCCCTTCCTCCTGCAGGACCTCCTGGCACAGGCGGACGCATTCGTCGCAAATGGCCACTCCATCCGGGCCGGCGATCAGGCGTTGCACATCGTCCTGGCTGCGATGGCAAAACGAGCAACGCTGGAGGCCGAGGGCGTCTCTACCGGGCATCCTTGGAATCCTCAGCCGCGGCCTTTGATAGCTCTTCGACTGGCTTGTCTGGCTGGCCTACCACATGGTCGATCAGGCCATACTCGACGGCGGCGTAGGGGTCCATGAAGTAATCGCGCTCGAAGTCGCGCTGGATGCGCTCCAGAGGCTGGCCGGTCTTTTCCGCCAGCAGGCGCTGGAGCAACCCCTGCATGCGCAACAGCTCATTGAGCTGGATCTGCACGTCAGGCGCCGACCCGCGCGCCCCGCCCATCGCCGAGTGCATGTGGATGGTGGCGTGCGGCAGCGCGTAGCGCTTCCCCTTGGTGCCAGCCGCCAGCAACACCGTGCTCATGCTGGCCGTCCACCCCACCGCGAACGTCGAGACCGGCGCATGGATCATGTTCATCGTGTCGTAGATGGCCAGGCCGGGATAGATCTCGCCGCCAGGAGAGTTGATGTAGAGCTGGATGTCTTTATCGGGATCCTCGCGGTCCAGGAAGAGCAACTGCGCAACGATCAGGTTGGCCACCTGATCGTTGATCGGGGTGCCCAGAAAAATGATGCGTTCTTTCAAGAGCAACGAGTAGATGTCGTAGGCGCGCTCGCCTCGACCAGTCTGCTCGATCACCATTGGGATCAACGATTGCGGTATCACACTCACTCTCCCTGCTGTGTAACCTCAACATCGGCCGCCGCTTCCTCGCCCACGGCAGGCTCTGCGCTTGCGGCAGGCTCGCCCGCAGGCTCCGCGCTCGTGACGGACTCAGCCGCTGTCGCTCCTGGCGCCGCTGTCGCTGCTGCTTCCGCTTCTGCCTCAGGAGGAGCCTCCGCCTCGCCGCGTGCGATCTGCAGCAGCCGATTCAGCGTCTTCTCAGTCAAGATATCGTTGGCGATCATCTGGCGACCAGCGGGCGTATCCAGGACCTGGCGCAAAGACGCCTGCGATTGCGAAGGTGCGCCGTTCAGGAAGCGCTCGATCTGTGCCTTGATCTCTTCCGCGGTCACATCCAGATTCTCCGCCGCAGCCACCGCTCCCAACAGCAGGTTGCGCTTCAAGCGCTGTTCGGCCTGCGGCCGCACCTGCTCCCGATACTGCTCGCGCGTCAGTCGGTTGAGCTTGAGGAAATCGTCCATGCTCATGCGGCGCCGCTGCAACTCGCGCTCCAGATCTCGCATCATGGCGTCGATCTCCTCCTCCACCAACGCGGGCGGATAGGTGACCTCTTCGGCGCCGTCGACAAGCGCTCCCAGCACCTGGTCCAGGTGGCGGGAACGGACCTCCATCTCGCGCTCGGCCTGCAACCCCTCGCGAATGTTGGCGCGCAGCGCTTCCAGGCTGGCGAAGTCCCCGACCGACGCAGCGAAGGCGTCGTCCAGCTCTGGCAGGCGGCGCTCCTGCACCTTCTTGAGGGTGACCCGAAAGTGCGCCGTCTGGCCAGCCCAGCGCGAGCTGGCGTCAGCCGGATAGGTCAGGTCGAACTCGCGCGTCTCTCCAAGCTGCATCCCCAAAAAGGACGCGTCGAACCCCGGCCACAGCTCCGCCTCCGGATCGCGAGCGGGGATGATCTGCCAGTCGGTCTGATCGATGATCGTCTCGTCGGCGGTGCTGCCGTAGACATCGACCGTCAACAAGTCGTCGTACTGCGCAGGACGATCGACATCGACCCACGGCGAGCGCGCGTCGCGCAGCTCGCGCAAGACCTGGTCGACCTCCTCGTCGGTGACCGTGACCGGCTCCGGTTCGATGCGGATCGACCGATAAGGGCCTGGCTTGACGACCGGCGCGAGGGGAACGCGCAGGCGGATCACCATCGGCTCGATCTGGATATCCTCCAGGGATGCGTGGCCGATCGGCTGTACGCCCGATTCAGCGAGGGCCGTCTGATACGACTCGTCCAGGAGATCTGGCATGACTTCCTGCAGGAGCGCCTCTTTGCCCACGGCCGCCAGCACGACGGGGAACGGCGCCTTGCCCTTGCGGAAGCCCGGAATGCGGACGCGATTGGCGACTTTGCGCGCGCCCTGCTGCAAGAATTTCTGGACGCGTTCGGGTTCGATCTCGATCGTCAGGATCACCTGGCGATCTGGAAGGTGTTCAGTGGAAACTTTCACAGGATGACTTTGGCTCCTTTCCAACGGCTGCCGACACAGAGATCGGGCGGTAAGCGGGGCGATTATAGCATAGTTGATAGGAAAGCGCTAAAGGCCGCGGCCGTTACGCGCCATACATCTCGCGGCTGATCGCCAGAAACTCCTGACACATGGCGTCGATCGCCTCGCGACGATGGCCAGCGCCGACAGGATCAGTGTACCAGCGCGGGATGAAGCCCCCTTGCGGGCGCGCCAGGTGTTTGACCATCTTCCGACAGTAGGCGCGGATGTCAGCGAGGCTGCCGTTGACCATCGTGTTCTGGATGTCCACCGGCGCGAAGAAGGTCAGGCGTCCCCCGAACCGCTGGCCGAGCAGCTCCAGCCCCATGTTCTCCTGCTGATCCATGTGGATGGCGTCGAGGCCGATCTCGATGAGGTCGTCGAGGATATCCACGATGTACCCACAACTGTGCAGAAACGTCAACAGGCCTGCCTCGTGGGCGGCCGCGTAAATGCGCGCATAGCACGGTTTCCAGATCTCGCGCCACTTGGCCGGCGAGATCATCAGCCGCTTCTGGAGACCCCAGTCGTCGCAGAAGATGAACCCGTCTACGCCCGCCGCCGCATAGCGTTCGATCGCGACCAGGTTCATGTCGACGAGGATATCCAACAGCTCGCGCAGTTTGTCGGGCGCCTCGTAGATGTCCGCCCACGTGCTCTCCAGACCTCGAATGAAATGGACGCGCTCGTAGATCGAGATGCCGCTGCCGAGCAGGAATTTGTCCCCCGCGCGCTCGCGCGCGCCGACGAGCGGTTGCCAGCGGCGCGGCTCCCGAATATCGGGGATAGACAACTTGGAGAAGTCCGCCCAATCCTTGAGCGGGAACTCCTGCACCTCGCCCAACTGCGAGACGCCGATGTTGTCCCAGACCGCTCCCCACTCGTCCACCCCTTTGGGAGGACGCGCGTCCGGCGAGGGGTCCATGCCGACCCAGGCGAAGTCGGAGCCGTAGGGTTCGGGGAAATCGTACGGGAGACGATCGATGCCCTCGAAGCGGAGGGCGCGTGCGACCAGCTCACGGCTCGTCATCATGGAGCAACTCCTCGCGCTCATCAGAGCGCTTCCCAAAGACTATGAGCCTGTCCGAAAAGCGGTTCAACGGTTCTGGCTGGTCTCCTGACCAGCCAGGGGCACGGTCAGGAGACCGCGCGAAACTCTTTGGATAGGTTCTATGCCATCCCTAGGCGGACAGGTCCGGCATGCGGATCAACACCTTGAGCGTCCCTGGTTGCGCCGCGTGGGCCAGCGCGGCCTCGCCGGCAGCCAGAGGATACTCCGCATCGATCAAATCCTCCACCGGCGCCAACCCGCTCGCCAGCAGGCGCAGGGCAGGAGGGAACGGACCGCAGCGCGAGCCGACCAGGGTCACCTCGTCCACCACCAGGCCGCTGAGATCGGTCTGCATCAACCCGTGATAGGTGCTCTTGAGGACGAGGACGCCCCGTGGGCGGACGAGGCGACGCGCGGCCATGAACCCCTCGGGGCGGCCGGTCGCCTCGATGACGACATCCGCCCACGCCGCCGGGTAGTCGGGCGACTCGCGCACGTCGACGCCCAGGCGACGCAGGCGCGCGGCCTGGGCCGGATAGCGCGCCCACACGACCAGCTCACAGCCAGTCAGCCGCAGCACGCGCGCCAGCAGTTGGCCGAGCCGGCCAGCGCCCAGGACGGCCACGCGCGCGGTCGGCTGGAGGTGCACCTGCTGCAGCACCTCCAGGGCCGCCGCCAACGGCTCCGTGAAGACGGCCGTCGCGTCCGTCACTTCCTCCGGCGCGACGTGTAGATTCGCCAAAGGCAGGGTGAGATAACGAGCGAAGGCGCCATCGCGGCCGCTGATCCCCAACGTCGTCCGTTGCGGACAATGCGTCGGGCGTCCCGCGCGGCAAGTCGGGCAAGTCCCACAGGCGGCGTTGATCTCGCCGACCACACGCCGCCCCACCCAGGCCGGATCGGGCGCCGCCTCCACGACCCCCACGAACTCATGGCCGAGGACGCCGCGAAAGCTCATGTAGCCGCGCAGGATCTCCAGGTCTGTGCTGCAGACCCCCGCGGCCGTCACCCGCACCAGCGCCTCGCCCGGCGGCGGACAGGGATCGGGATAGGCAGGGTCGTAGCGCACGCGCGCGCCATCGAAGACCAAAGCCTGCACAACGCACCTCCCGTCCTGCAACGCGCCTGGGACGATCCCGCCGCGATGGCGATCCCCGAAGGCCGGCGTCCCCAGCTCAGGCTGCGGCGATCCCTCCTCGCAGGCGCATCCACAGCTTGCGCAAGTCCCCCTGCTCCCACACGACCAGCAACGGGACGGCGTTGAAGATCGAGGAATAGGTGCCGCTGATCAGGCCGACCAGCATGGTGGCGATGAATTGCTTGATCGTCGCGCCGCCGAAGAACAGGATGGCGACCATAATGAAGATGGCATTCAACTGCGTGGCCAGCGACCGATGGATCGTCTCCAGCAGGCTGCGATTGACGATCGTCTCGAACGGTTCGCCGCGACGCTTCGGCGTGTTCTCGCGGATGCGGTCGAAGACGACGATCGTGTCTTGCACGGAGAAGCCGATCACCGTGAGCAACGCGGTGAGGAAGAGGGCGTCGACTTCCCAACCCAGCACGAGGCCCGCGATCGAGAAGAGGCCCGTCGTCACCAGGATGTCATGGATCATGGCGATGATCGCGCAGATGCCGAAGCGGAAGGGATGGGGCACGCGGCGAAAGGCGACAATGATGAACCCCAGGATCGCCAGCGCGGCCACCGCGACGGCGATCGTGGCCGCCCGCGTCACCTCGCGGCCAACAGTCGGGCCTACCGACCGAAACTGCAGCTCCGTAGCCGGCCCAAAGCGCTCCTCCAGGTTCTGGCGCAGCGCGATCTTCGTCTCGTTGTCGATCGTCTTGAGGCGGACCACCACCGTCCGCCCGTCGCCGACCGTCTGCACAATCGTATCCCCCAGGTCGGCCTCAGTGAAGACATCGCGCACCGCAGTAGGCTGCACAGGCTGCTCGAAACGCAGCTCCCAAAACGAGCCGCCCGTAAAGTCGATGCTCAGGCGCAGGGGGGATCCATAAGTGATCGTAGAATAGATCATCGCGACCAGCCCTGGGAGGATGACCAGGGCGGAGAGCAGAAAATACCAGCCGCGCTTCTCGACGATGTTATACAAGGAAGCCCTCCGACTCTAGAATCCCAGCAGCCAGCGATGCTTGCGCAACGACTCGTCAGAGCCGCCGAGCGCCGCACGCATGAAGGTGCGCGTCGCCACGACCGCGGTGAACATGCTGATCGTGACGCCCAGGCCGAGGTTGATGGCGAACCCCTTCACAGTGGTGGCGCCATAGTTCGACCCGAACCAGCCCAAGATCAGACAGGTGATGATCGTGGACAGGTTCGAATCGAGGATCGCTGTCCACGCCCGGTTGAAGCCAGCCTCGATCGCCAGCGGCAGCGGGCGTCCGGCGCGCAACTCCTCTTTCATGCGCTCGAAGATAAGGATGTTGGCGTCCACAGCCATGCCAGTGGAAAGGAGGAACCCCGCGATGCCAGGCAGGGTCAACGTGATCGGCACCAGCTTGAAGATGGCAAGGTTGAGCACCGCATAGGTCAGCAAGGCGCCGTCGGCCAACAGGCCAGGCAGGCGATAGTAGATCAGCATGAAGAGGAGGACGATCGAGATGCCGATCAGGCCAGCGGTGATGCTCTTCTGAACCGAGTCCTGGCCGAGGGTCGGGCCGACCGTGCGCACGTCGGCCACATACAGCGGCACCGGCAACGCGCCGTAGCGCATCTGGACCGCCAGATTGCGCGCCTCCGTCAGGTCGAAGCCGCCCTCGATGACGCCGCGCTGGCTGATGCGGGCGCGCACCTCGGGACAGGAGATGACGATCTTGTCCATCGTGATGCATAGGAAGCGCCCGACATTGGCGCCCGTGAAGTTCTCGAAGATGACCGAGCCTTCATCCGTCATCTCGAACGCGATGTAGGGGCGGCCAACGTTGTCGAATTGGACCTGGGCATCCTTCAGGCCAGCGCCGGTCATCACAGTATGAAAGACGCGATCGGTGATCGTGGGAATATCGTCGGTCGGCGTGATCGCCTGCGTCGTCGTGATCGGCGTCTCGCTGGCGGCAGTCGGCGTCAGCGGCTCGGTGGCGGTTGCCGGTGCAGAGGCGGTCACCTCTTCGGCTGCGGTGATCGCCTGCGTCGCTGTGATTGACGCCTCTCCAGCCACAGTCGGTGTGATCGACACAGAAGTAGTGAGTCCCTCGGCCGCGGTGATCGCCTGCGTCGCCGTGATTGTTTGCGTCTCTGTGACCGCGCCCGCGGCGGCGACCGTGGGCGTGAGCGATTGGGTCGTCATCAGCGCGCCGCTCGTGGAGGCGCCGCCGCCGTAATCGGTGATGATGCGCACCCCGCGCGCGACGGGGGTCGCTCCCGCCTCCACGAACTCCAGGAGGCCGGTGCCCTTGAGCGTAGCGACCGCCTGCTCCGGCTTGTCGATGCCGGGCAGCTCGACGATGATGCGGCGATCGCCCTGCAACTGCACGACAGGCTCGGTGACGCCCAGGCCATTGACGCGCTGCTCGATGATCGTGCGCACGGCGTCGATGGCGTCCCTGGACACTTCCTGATCGGCAGGGACGTCGGCTTCGAGGAGCACTTGCAGGCCGCCTTGCAGATCGAGGCCTTGCTTCAGCTCGAGGCTCCGCAGGTCGCTCGGCTGCCAGAAGAGGGCGCGCACCATCCACTGAGGGTGCTCGATGGGCAACGCGATGTACAGGGCCAGCAGAGCCAAAAGGACGATGACGACCAGAGAGATCCAGTTACGATCGCGCATGCAGTGGCATCCTTTGGCCCCCAGGCGGGGCCTGCGGGGCAAGATAAACCTGCACGACGCAGCGGCCGGGCAGGCAAACAGGGCGATTATAACAGGCGGCTATAGTTTCGTCAAAGCGACTCGCGCAGCAGACGACGGGCCAGCTCGAGGGCCTGCTCGCGATCGTGCACTTCTCCGGCGGCCTGCGCCTCGCGCACGGCTTCGAGCAGGCGGCCAACGGTCGGCCCTGGCGGGATGCCCAACTCCGCCATCAGAAGACGGCCATCGAGGAGAGGAGCGACGCGCGCCGCGCGACGCTCGAACCACTCGCGCAGGAGCCAGGCGGCGCGGGCGCATTGGGCGCGCCAGGCGTCCAGCGCCAGGCGCGGGCCATAGATGGCGCGCTGATCGGCCAGGCCGAAGAGGAGCAGATCGGGGATGGCGTCGTCCACATCGCGGAAGAACCGATAAACGGCGCGCGCCGATGGCTCGCGGTCGCCCAGGGTCAAGGCCAAAGAGCGCATATGGTGACGGGCCATCTCGCTCAGATGGCGGATCTCGACGCGACTGAAGCGCAGCCAATCGAGCCGCTCTTGGATCAGCTCAGCGCTCACGCGCTCATGGCCGATAAAACGCACGCGGCCGTCGGGATCGACCGCGCGCGTGGCCGCTTTGCCCCAGTCGTGCGTCAGCGCCAGCCAACGCGCCCAGCCCTCCCGCGCGCGTCCGGCGCTCAGCGGCTGACCCAGGTGGGTGCGCAGCGGCTCCGCATAGGGGCGCAGCGCGTCCCACATCAGCCCTTCGACCACCTCGCGCGGAGGGTCCTGGCCCAGGATCACCTGCAGGAAGCGATCGGTCGCGTGCATCGCCTGCAGGGTGTGCTCGAATACGTCGGCGTGATGCGGCTCGCTTTGCGTGACCCCCCACAGGGCGCTCAGCTCGGGCAACACGTGGGGAAGCAGGTCCAGAGCTTGCAGGAGGCGCGCGGCGCGCGCGCAGCCGGGCGCGCCGATCATGCGCCACAGCTCATCGCGCACGCGTTCCGGGGAGGCGAGGACCAGGAGCGAGGCGGCGGCGCGGATCGCCTGGATCGTCTCCGGCGCCAGACGCAGGCCCAGGTCGCCGGCCAGGCGCGGCGCGCGCAGGAGCCGGACGGGATCGGCGCGCAGCGCTTGCGGCGACGCCAGGCGCAGCCAGCCAGCGCGCAGGTCCTCGCAGCCGCCGGTGGGGTCGCTCAGCGGGCCGTCGCCGGAGGCGGTCAGGGGCGCGGCCATGGCGTTGACAGTGAAATCGCGCGCGCGCAGGTCCGCTTCGAGCGAGTCCCCGCGCAGGCGAGCGACGTCGACGGTGAGGAGCGCGCCGTCCGCGGTGGAGAGGAGGGCGCGACCATAATCCCGCCCGGCGTCGAGGAGACAGAACGCGCCGCCGAAGCGATCGGCGATCGCGCGCGCCAGTGGGACCGCCCCCTCTTCCACCAGCAGGTCCAGATCATGGATCGGTCGGCCCAGCAGACGATCGCGCACGGCGCCGCCCACCAGCCAGGCGCGGGGGCGCTGCTCCACCACAAACGCCGCCACAACGCCGGGCAACGACTCCGGGTCCAGCCAGCGTGTGGGCAGGACGATCCTCTTCTCTCCCTGTAGCAGCTTCGCCGTCATGCGCTCCTTCGCTCTGCCGTGATCGACTCCCAGACCTGGCGCCGTCCGCGCCAAAAGCGGCGATCGCTCCACCCTTCCTGCTGATGTCGCCCCAGCGCCGCCGGGGCCGCTCGATGGCCTCCTGGCCCTGCGGGGCGACGCCCAGTCGTTTCCCTCGCCAGTGGCCTATGGGGTGAGAGCCTACCCGAAAACCCCGTCGGGGTAGGCGAAGGCAATGCCTTCGCCTACCCCTCATCGGCAAGGTTTCGGAAGGGTGGAGGCTATCGCGGCGCTCAGACGCGCGCCGCGACGATCTCGGCGATCTCGATGGGATGACGGGCCACGCGCACGCCAGCGGCTTCCAATGCCCTGATCTTCTCGCCAGCCGTGCCAGTTCCGCCGGAGATGATAGCCCCGGCGTGGCCCATGCGCTTGCCGGGGGGCGCCGTCTGCCCGGCGATGAAGGCCGTGACCGGCTTGCTCATGGAGTTGACGATGAACTCCGCGGCGCGCTCTTCGTCATTGCCGCCGATCTCGCCGATGAGGACGACCTGTTCGGTCGCGGGGTCCTCCTCAAAGAGGCGCAAGATATCGATGAAATCGGAGCCGATGACGGGATCGCCGCCGATGCCGACGGCAGTCGACTGGCCGATGCCGCGCTCGCTCAGGGCGTACACCACCTCGTAGGTCAGCGTGCCCGACCGGGAGACGACGCCGACGTTGCCGGGGATATGGATATGTCCCGGCATGATGCCCACCTTCGCTTCGCCGGGGGTGATCAGGCCCGGGCAGTTGGGGCCGATCAGGCGCACGCCGTGCGCGTCGAGGTAGGCTTTGACCTGGACCATATCGAGGACGGGGATGCCCTCCGTGATGCAGACGATCAGGCCGATGTCGGCGTCGGCGGCCTCGAGGATCGCGTCGGCGGCGAAACGGGCTGGCACGTAGATGATCGAGGTGTTAGCGGCCGTCGCTTCGACGGCGTCGCGGACCGTGTCGAAGACGGGGACGCCAGCGACCCACTCGCCGCCCTTGCCGGGCGTGACGCCCGCCACCACTTTGGTCCCGTATTCGATCATCTGCTGCGTGTGAAACAGTCCCTCGCGCCCTGTGATGCCCTGCACCAGCAGTCGCGTCGCGCGATTGACCAGGATGCTCATCGGCGCGCCTCCTCTCCGGCCGCAGCTACCGCCTTCTGGGCCGCCTCCGGCAGCGAGGTCGCCGTGATCAGGTTGGCCTCCGCCAGAATGCGTCGCCCTTCTTCCTCATTGGTGCCCACCAGGCGCGTGACCATGGGCACCTTCAGGCCGCCGATCTGATCGATCGCAGCCAGGATTCCCCGGGCCACCTCGTCGCAGCGGGTGATGCCGCCGAAGATGTTGATGAGGACTACCTTGACATTGGGATCGGCGAGGATGATGCGCAACGCGGCCGCGACCTTATCGGCCTGGGCGCCGCCGCCGATGTCAAGGAAATTGGCGGGTGCGCTGCCGTAGAGCTTCGTGATGTCCATCGTCGCCATCGCCAGGCCCGCGCCGTTGACCATGCACCCGATGGCGCCATCGAGCTTGACGTAGCTCAGCCCGAAGCGGCGGGCCTCGCGCTCGGCGGGGACCTCCTCGTCTTCATCGCGCAGGTCGGCCAGATGCGGCCGTCGGCTCAGCGCGTTGTCGTCGATGACGATCTTGCCGTCGACGGCGAGCAGGCGCCCCTGGGCGTCGATGGCCAGGGGGTTGATCTCGGCCAGCGAAGCGTCGCAATCGACATAGGCGCGATAGAGGCTGAGGGCGATGGCTGTGAAATCGCGGAGGAGATCGCGGCGCAGGCCGATGCCGAAGGCGAGGGCGCGCGCCTGATACTCGCGCAGGCCGAGGAAAGGATCGACGACCGCCTGGATGATCTTCTCCGGCGTCTGGCGCGCCACCTCCTCGATATCCATGCCGCCCGCCGCGGAGGCCATGACGACGACGCGACGGCGGGCGCGGTCGAGGGTCGCCCCCAGGTAGATCTCCTCGCGGATGTCGGCGGCCTCATCGACCAGGACCTTCTTCACAGTGAGGCCCTTGATATTCATGCCCAAAATCTGGTCGGCGACCGCCTCAGCCTCATCGGGGGTCGCCGCCAGCTTGACGCCCCCTGCCTTGCCGCGGCCTCCCACCAGCACCTGGGACTTGACGACGACGCGCGTCCCCAATCGCGCGGCGATCTCACGCGCCTCGGTTGGCGTGGTCGCGACCTCGCCGCGCGGGATCGGGATCCCATACTGAGCGAAGATGCGTTTGGACTGATACTCGTGGAGCTTCAATCTTCCTCCTCTCGATGTGATGGGTGCGCGTCCTCCTGACGTCGACGTTTCCGTTGCAGGCGCCGTTCCTGCGCGGCCTCGATCAGCGCTGCCAGATCGAGCGCGCCGATCGCTGGCTCGAAGCGCTCGGCGATGACCTCCGTTCCCACACGATACATGGTCCCCGCCGGATCACGAACCAGATACCCTTCGTCGACCAGATAGCGGCGCAGGCTGACGTAGTCGATATCGATGGTCCGCCCGATGCCCGACGACCAGGCTTGCAGCGCCTGATTGACCTCCGGTTCGGTGTACGTCCTGTCCACAGCCAAAGGCAAGATGATGCTCGCGAACAGGATGTCACGATCGAGCCGCCGCCGGGGCAATCCAGGGCCGCCCTGGCTCAGATAGAGAGCTTCCAGGCGCTGGGTGAACTCGTCCACCGAGATCTTCGACATTCTATTCCCCTCTCTGGCTTCGAGCAAGCCAACGGCCCAAGCGCGCGATCTCGCTACGGCCCTGTTCCAATCACCCTGTGAGCACCACCCACCCAACACGGGCCTGCTCGATCGGCGCGCGCGATCTCGATTACGCCCGCTTCGGATCGCTCACCCGGACTTCCTGGACCGGCAACGCCACCCCAATGCCCGCCGCCTGCAACGCCTCGACCGCGTATCTGCGCAGGGCCATCGCCACTCGCCATTGCTTGCCAGGCGCGGTTTTGGCCATCAGGCGCACCTGCACAGCCCATTCCCTGAGGCCGATCCAGCCCAAAACTTGCGGCGGTTCCAACAGATCTGCCTTGATCGACTCGTCCTCTTGAGCCGCGCGCGCCGCGTCCTCCAGCACGCGCAGCACCCCGGCCATGTCCGCCCGGTAATCCACGTTCAGATCCACCACGGCGCACGCCCACCCCACGGTCAGATTGGAGACCATCCGGATGTCTCCATTCGGGACGATATGCAGCCGCCCTTCCACATCGCGCAAATATGTCGCCCGCAGCGTGATGCGCTCTACGTTTCCGGTCACTCCGCTGACTTGAATCGTGTCGCCAATGGTGAACTGGTTTTCGACGAGGATCAGGATCCCGCCGATGAAGTCGCGGATCAGCGTCTGCGCGCCCAGCGAGAGCGCCAGCCCGACCACGCCAGCCCCCGCCAACAGCGGCGCCACGTTGACGCTGAGGGTCTGCAAGGCCATCAGCCCGGCGACGACCAGGATCAAGGCATAGCCCACGCCGCGCCCGACGTGGACGAGCGTCTTGAGGCGGTCCAGTTGTTCCACCCCGGCGCCAGGCTTCGCCAGGCGGCGTTCTGTCTGATCGGCAGCCAACTGCAGGCCGCGCCAGGCGAGGAAGGCCAGCAGCCCGATCAACCCCAGCCGCAAGGCGGCAGCAGCCACCAGCGCGCCCGATTCCGCAACGATCAAGGTTGACACACTCCTGCACCCCAGAATCGGGTGCGTTCCAATCATCCTGCCAGATACTAAGAACCTATCCAAACAGTTTGGGCACGGTCTCTTGGCCGCGCCCCTGGCTGGTCAGACGACCAGCAGAACCGCATGATTCTGCAAGATACTGACCCAGAACATCACTGCTTCGCCCGCACTACGTACAACCAGTGGCCGGCCAACTCCTCGTCTACGTCAAGGATCAGCGCGCCGTCGGCGACCTTGAATGGGACGGGGCGATCGCCATAGCCAACGCGTCCGAAGCCTTCTCGCTTACGTTGGGTCACGAAGGCGCCGCGCCACACCTCTAGCCCTGACGCATCTGACAGATTCAACGGAATGCGCACGCAGCCCGTCGTGCCACACCAGACGCGGTAGAGGGGCCGGCAATCCAGGTGCGGGGCGTCTGCTGCGGGCGGGATCGGGTGCCACGCGATGTCCACCGGTTTGTCAGCCCAGGTGAAGGTGCGGCCATCCACGTTGATGCCGGTGCAGGCGTTGCCCGCGAACGCCGCCAGGTTGCCGCGGTCGTCGCAACGCCAGGCAACCGCATGGCGGCCCCGGTAGGTGACGGTGTGCCCGGCGACGCGCAGGTCGGCCAGGTCAATGCCGTCATCGGGCGCCGGATTGGCCTCGAGGATGCGCCGATCGGCCTCTTCGTCGCGGAAGAAGCCGCCGGGCCAGCTTTCCTCATGGTCACGGTAGTGAGGGCAGAGCGCAACCGCGCCATTAGGAAATGTGGTCGCCAGATAGGGTGTGGCGCGCGAGACCACGCTCGGATTGTCGTTTTCCGTATAGCGACCGCTTGGCGGATATGCGCCCAGCGCGTGCAGGATCTCGAACCAGGTGCGCACCTCGACGCCGGTCGAGGCAGCCTGGTCGTCACGCGGGCGGAAGCCCAGGTAGACCGCCTGTCCGCCGCCGGCATATGGCTTGCGGGTCCCCACGCACAAGGCCCGCGCCGCGCCGCCCATCCGCAAGGTCGCGATGACCTCGCTGCCCTCCAGGGGCTGCGCCGGGAAGACGCGATCAACCGTGAAATCGGTCAGGATGGTCATGGGCGCGACAGATGACAGCGCGGCCGTGAAAGTCACCTGGCGGCCAGGCAGCGACAGGCCAAGAAGGGCGCGGACGTCCTGCGCGGCGGTCGCGCTTGCGTCTCCGGTCGCCACGGCGACGGATCCCCCTGTGGCGGCGCCGGTTGCGCCGCAGGGATATCCTCCCTCCAGGTCAATGCCGAAAAGCGCAGCCATGCGGCGGCGGATGGGAGTGAGCGGCGGCGTGCTTGACCAGACGACCGCGCCGCCGTGTTCGACGAGCGCCTCTAGCAGGCTCAGCAAATCGGCGCTGGGGAACGGCTCGTAGAGCACACAGACGGTTCGATAGCGCCAACCGTTCACCTCCAGCCAGCCGTCGTCGGTCACGCGGCCATACTGCGTCAGCTTCTCGGCGGTGATCAGGTTGGCGTACCCATATTGCACCATCCAACTGCCGAATCGTTCATCCACGGCCACCAGGTCTTGCGGATAGAGGAAGAGCACTTCGATCTGCCGCGGCGCGTAATCGGCTACGGAACGGAACGCGGGATGCCCCAGCGCGCCGTACACCTCGCTGACTGCCATCATGCGATCCGCGACCGCGTCAGGCATGCCCCACATGCCTGCGCTCGCCAGGGGTCGCCGATTCAGCGCGGCCAGCGAACAGGCCAGCACGCGACCGTAGTAGTTGCGATCCGCATAGCCGCCCTCGGCCGTGTCATCGTTGCCGCCGGTCAGGTACTCGTTCCAGGCAAATTGATCGGCGCAGGCCGAAGCGGCCTGATGCACCGTGTTCGACCAGATGAAATCGGGCGTATACTCGTACTGGCGGCGATGCTCCTCGGCCGACCAGCTTTCGTGCACCCCGCCGATGGCCCAGGCGTCGCACGTGGGCGATTCGGCCCAGGTGGAGTGATAGTAGATGTCCAGCGAGCGGCCGTCGCGTCGCTCGATCTTATTGCGAGCGTCCACCATCAGCTTGACGACGCCGTGTTCGAGGAACTGATAATAGTTCCGCCGAAAGAGCAATGTGCGGACGACATCATCGGGGCTGGCGCCGAAGACATGTTGGCTGGGCAGCTTCGGCGCGTGGGTGGGCAGAAAATCGTGCTGATGGCAGGTGAAGTAGAGCAGGTAGCGCGCGAAGTCGGCGTACTCTGGGCCGAAGCGTGCGGCGAAGGCGGCCTCGAAGCCAGGCGAGACGTAGCGCACCGTGAACTGGCCATTGTCCATGTGCGAATGATACGACCAGTCGCCCTGGATGTGCGTCTCGTCGGCGTAGATGCCAGTGAGGGTGACCCCGCGCTCGTGGTACTGCCGCACCAGCTCATCCAAGAACTCGGCGGCCGAGGGGCTAAAATAGTCCATCTCCGCCGTGCGGTAGATCAGCACGACCAGCACGCGATCGAGCGGGCCGATGTCCGAGTCGCCGCTTCCCCAGGCTCGGATGCGCACGGCTTTATAGTGCGCGTCGTTCTCGATCCGGGCGCCGGGCAACTCCTCGATGGTTGGAGGGGTCAACTCAACGATCTGGTCGGGGTTGACCGCGAAGAACGGCGCGCCGGGAATCTGCTCCTCGCGGAACGCAAACACCCGCGCGCCGATCAATGTGACGGGCGTAGGGCCTTTGTTGTTGCACCACTGGGTTTGCTGCCACATCATCACCGAGTACGCGCCGCTCTGTGGATCGCGCAACCCCTCGCGATAGTGCATCCACCGCCCGGCCTCGCCAGTCCTGGCCTGATAGCCCCAGCCCAACTCCAGCGGCGAGAGCACGCTCGGCTCCAGACCGATGCCGAACTCGGCGGCCACGTCGTGCACCTTTTTCAAGGCATCCTGGAAGGCGTCGGTGTCGGGATAGAGGCTGCGCTTGCTGCCGCCGAAGAAGTAATCGTATGCCAGGCGCAACGTGGTCGCGCCGCGCGCGGCGCCCTGCCGGCAATACTCGCGCAGGCTGATCGCGGCCTCGGCCCAGGGGTACATCTTCTCCACCGCCTCGTCGGGATGGTTCGCCAGGTTGACGAATTGCTCGTCGGAGATCAGAATGATGTGGATGACGGGATCCTCGCTCTTCCACGGCCAATCCAACACCGCCAGTTGTTTTGAGGCTTGCATCAGGTGATCCTCCTGCCCCAAACTGATCTTACGCAACCCGTTACGCCTTGAGCGCGCCCGCGGTCACCCCCTGGATATAGTATTTCATGCCGAAGGTGAAAAGGATCAGGAGCGGGATGACCGAAACCGTGTACCCCGCCATCTGGCCGCCGATATCAACCACGCCCCACTGGTTGACGAACTGGCGCAGGCCCACCCCCACGACCTGGATGGCGGGATTGGTGACCGTCACCAGCGGCCAGATGAAGTCGTTGTACGTGCCCACAAAGTGCATGATCGCCAGGGTGATCAGGGTAGGCCAGCTCAACGGCAGCGCCACCCGGGCATAGAGCTGGACTTCCGAGGCGCCATCGATCCGGCCAGCCTCGAATAACTCCTGGGGAAGGGTCGCGAAAAAGCTACGGCAGAGCAAGATGCCGAACACCTGGCCGCCAGCCGTCCAGGGCAAGATCAAGGCCCAAGGGGTGTCCAGGAGGCCGAGCTGCCGGACCAGCACGAACGCGGGGATCAGGGTCAAGACGCCGGGGATCATCAGCAGGGAGAGGATCGCGACGTAGATGACCTCTTTGCCTGGGAAGCGATGCCGCGCGAACACGTAGCCGCTGAGCGAGGAGAGAAACACAACGGCGATCACGGACGCCGAACCGAACAGAAGCGAGTTGAGGACGTAGCCGCGCATCGCCTGCCACCCCAAGATATAGTTCTCCCAGAGCGGCGGCCTGGGCAAGGCCCAGAACTGGGTGAAGATCTGTCCGCGGTTCTTGAGCGAGGTCATGAGCATGAAGATCACCGGGACGAGGGTCAGGAACAGGAGGAACAACAACGTCAAGACGATGACGACCTGGCCCAGGCGACTGGCGCCGGCGCTGCCGGAGCTATAGTCCGCCGTCTGTCGTCGCGCCTTGCGATAGGCCGACCAACGCGCGCGCAACGTTTGCACCATTTCCTCCTCCCTTCTCTTGCGCCCTCACGCCTGGTACTCGGTGGCGGAGCGGACATAGCGCAGGTTCAAGATCGTGCCGCCCAGGATGATAATGAACAACACCGTGCCGATCGCCGAGGCCAGCCCGAAGTTGTTGAAACGCATGGCCTGGTAATACAGCTCCAGGGCCGGCGTGTAGGTGGCGTTATAGGGTCCGCCCTCGGTGGTCAGGAAGACGATGGCGAATTCCTGCATGCCGCCGATGAAGCCCAGGATCAGCAGGAGCTTGATCTGGCCGAGGAGCAGAGGCAGGTCCAGGTTCCAGAAGCGGCGCAGGCTGCTGGCCCCGTCCACCTTCGCGGCGTCGAACAGCTCGACTGGGATAGAGATCAGGCCGCCGTAGTAGAGCAACAGCGCGAACGCGCTGACCCACGGGAACCCGATGAAGACGATCGACCAGATCGCCGTCCGCGGGTCGCCCAGCCAGGCCTGGGGTTGCCGCATGTTCATCAGCCCCAGGAGCGCCAGGGTGTTGTTGAGCAGGCCGATGTTGGGATCGAAGATGTTGCGCCAGACGAGGATGATGGCCACGCCCGGCACCACGATGGGGAAGATGAACAGGGACCGCAGCCAATACTGCAGTGGCCGCGAGCGCAGGTGGAAGAGCAGTTCAGCGACGAGCAGCGGCGCCGTTAACACTTTGATATAGCCGGTGACGATCAGGATGATGGCGTTGACGATCCCACGGCGCAGGAACTGGTTATAGAGGATCGCCTCGAAGTTCGCCAGCCCGATCCAGCGCGTCTCGACGCCGGGGTTCCATTTGGTGAAGGAGTGAAACAACCCGGAAAGGGCCGGGTAATAGTTGAAAGTCAGAAGCAGAGCCACCGTGGGCGCCAGGAGCAGATACGAGCCGCGCGCGCGCCAGATCTCGCGCGCCAGCGAACGCGGGCCGGCCCCATGCACTTCCCAGGCGCGCTGGCCCACCGGAGTGAGGCGCAGGAACGCGACGACAGCGGCCAGGATCGCAACCGCGACCAGAGGGATGACGATGGCTCGAACACGCCCCGCCTGCACCTGAGCGGCATACCCGGCCGCGGTCTGCCCCACATTGAATCCGAGGACGGTCCCATCGTCCGAGCCGACCACCAGGGTGCTGCCGTCCGCCGCAAGGGCCACCGCATGGACCACATCGCTGGCCGGAGATTTGCTCAGCAGGGCGCCCGAGCGATCGAGGAGATAGGAGTGCTTATCGCGGGCGCCAAAGGCCACGCGCTGCCCGTCGCCGGAGATCGCGGCCGACTCCATGACCCCCTCGGCCGCGTAAGCCCACAGCACGGCGCCATCATCCCCTTTGAGCAGATACCCTTTGTTGGACTCATCGCTGACGGCGATCAGCCCGCCGTCGTGCGTGATCGCCAGGCGCGTGATCACGCCGTCCACCTGCTGTTCCCACAGTTGCTGGCCCTGCGGGTTGAACGCGCGCACGCGAGCATCACGCGAGCCAAATACGATCCGCTGGCCATCCGCTGAGATCGCGACAGCCGTAGGCGGCGTATCGAACTCATGCCGCCACACCTCGTTGCCAGCGCCGTCGAGGAGCCAGACCAGCCTGGACTTGCGGGGGACCAGGCCGATCAGGTTGCCGTCTCCTGAAATGGCGGCCGCGACCAGGGCGAAATCGAAGTCCCTCTTCCAGAGGAGCTGGCCAGCGCCATCCAGAAGCAGCGCACTGCGGCTCTCCGTGGCCGCGACGATGCGCTGGCCATCCTCGCTCACGCCCAGCCCCAGAACGGTGCCGCCGGTATCATAGCGCCACAGCTCTGCGCCTTCGCGATTCAAATAGAGCACCAGGCCCGCGCGCGTGCCGATCACGACGGCCTCGCCATCCGCTGAGACCGCCGCCACATGGACGAGGCTGCCAGCCGTGAAGCGCCAGCCTGGAGCCTGCGCCTCCGCCCACATCGGGAACGCGACGATCCATAACAGGGCGGCCAGGGCCAGCCGCGCCGACCTGATTCCTGACGGACGCTGGGGTTCCATACGCTTCTCCACGAGGGGTTGCGACTTTCAGGTTCCAAGTTCTAGAGTTCCTGGCTGGTCTCCTGACCAGCCAGGGCATCATCCCCGCTGGTCAGGAGACCAGCGGGGAACAGAGAAAGGAGGACCGTTACGCTAGCGGTTGACCGGCTTCTTCTCAGGATGCGCCATGTCGTCGTCGGTCAACTGCATGTGCTCGAGCAGCCCCTTCCACAAGTCTGGCCGACGCAGCACTTCATCGTATTTCTCGATGTAGGTGTCCAGGTCGATCTGGTTGGTGAAGTATTGCTGGGCCAGGCTCACCCACTCGCGCACCATCGGCTGATAGTCGGCGATGCCGCGCGAGAAGCCGCTGCCGGCTGTCGTCTTCTCCGTGTTGCCGACCGGCTTCAGGTCCTCGAACTTAGCGGCCATTTCCGGTGGCATCTCCACGCCCTTGACGATGAACGGCCCGACCAGCCCACCCTGGGGATTATTCGGATCCATGTTGGTCTGCACGTAGATGCCGAACCCTTCGGGGCTGGTGACGAACATCAGGAAGTCGATCTCCAGGTCGTTCTGCTTCGCCGACTTCTTGGGCACGCTCCAGAAGCCAACCGGCCACTCGATCGTGCGCTGCCACGGGCACTTGGCCTCCGGCGCAGTCATCTTGGGATTATCGAAGGTGCCGAACTCGAACGGCTGAATGGTCTGGAAGGTCGGGTCGGGCGTGGGCGTGGGCTCGCCCTCTTTGACCGTGAAGAATCGGCCCGTGCGCAGGTTGTTGAGGTCCTTCTCGAAGTGGCTGATCATCCAACCGCCGTCCAGCCAGAAGAGCGCCTTGCCCGACAGGAAGAGCGAGTAAGCGGTCTGGCCGTTGACGCCGGTCCAGCCGGGCGGCAGGTTCTCGGGCGTCAAGACCTTCTTGAATTCCCGCATCAAGGCCCGATATTCAGGGTCCTTCGGGCCGATCTTGCCCTCCTGGAAGGCCAGGAGCCAGCGCACCGGGTTCTGGTGGACGCGGTTGCCGTCGTCGTAGTGGCGATCTTCCTGCCAGTTGGCGGCTGGGAACTGGTCGTCCACACCGACCTCGAAGCACCAGTCGCCAGGTTGGCAGCGGCTCAGCTCCCACTTATCCGGAGTACAGTAGAAGCCGTCCTGATACATGCGGGCCAGCCAGCCGATGCGCATCTCCCAGAATTCCTGGAAGTCGCCGCCGATGGAGAAGGGGATGTAGCCAGCCTCGCGGGCCTTGGCCATCCATTCAGCAAGCTCGTCCCAGGTCTGAGGCGGCTCCGTCATGCCGATCTGGGCCGCGATGTCCTTGTTGTAGAACCAGATGATCTTGACCATCTCCAGGCTCAGATGGTAAAGCTCACCGGTCGTCGCATCGCGCGACAGGAACATCACGTCTTGATCGAAGCTCTCGCGCCAGGGCCTGCCCGCGTTGTAGGGATTGGGCTTGTCCAGATAGTCGTCCAGGTTGACGAACTTCTTGGCCGTCAACAGATCGGCCACGACGTTGCCGTTCACCAGGGAGGGACGCGGCTCGCCGCCCGCGAACTGGGTGCGGATCCAGTCCTGATAGCCCTCGCTCGGCTTCAGCTCGACCTGGCACTTGACCTTGGGATTCTTCTGCATGTAGGCGTCGCACAGGGCCTGCCAGGTCATGGTGTTCTGGCTCTGCAGGCTGATGACGACCTCCCCCTCCCATTCCTTGGCAGCCGGCTGAGGGGCCTCAGCCGGTTGCGGCGTCTCCGCAGGCGCGGGGGCTTCCGCAGGCGGGGGAGCTTCTGTTGGTGCGGCGGGCTGCGCCGGGGAGGGCGCGCATGCCGCAAGGACCATGGACATGATCGTGACGACCGCCAGCAACGACCACAAGATCTTGCTGCGCTTCATGGGAACACCTCCTTACAACGATTCTGCGAACGAACGAAACCGGCGCCGCACACTGCAGGACACCACAACGTTCGGCGGCTCTGGCTGCGAGGGATAGGTTGCCTGCCTCGTCTCCCGACGTCCCCTCGCCTGTCAGAGCGCCCGACACGAGACGCTTGCTCATCGTCCGTTCTGGCGTGCACCACCTCCCTTCTCAGCCCCGCCCGAATGGCCGGCAGCCGTTGGGTCCGCAACCCAGCACAGCGCCGGGAAAGGGCCGCGCGGCGCCGCTTCGGACAGGCTACTGCGCAACTGAAGCTGGTCCAGTCGATCCTCGCACCACCAGGTGGGCGGGCAGACGAACCTGTTGGGGCGGGCATTCGGGATCCAGCAGGCGCGCGAACAACACGGACGCCGCGCGCCGCCCCAATTCCTCCGCGTTGACCCACACCGTGGTTAGAGGAGGGTTTAGATAAGCCGCTATCTCGATATCGTCGAAGCTGGCCACCGACACCTCCGTTGGCGCCCGCAGTCCCAGATCAGCCACGGCCCGCAAAGCGCCGATGGCCAGCAGGTCGTTGATCACGACGAGGGCCGTGGGCCGGGGTTGTTGCTGCAACAAGCGGATGGCCGCCCGATAGCCGTCGTCCAGCGCGCTGCCGCAACGTTCGATCAGGCGCTCCTCCACGGGAAGCCCGCGCTCCTCCAGAGCCGAACGATACGCTGTCAGCCGCTCGGACCCCAGTTCGGGGGTCGCGACGCCCAGGATCAGCCCGATGCGACGGTGGCCGAGATCGAGGAGATGAGCCATCAACTGGTCGGCCCCCTCGCGATAGCCGGGGAGCACATGATCGACCTCCGGCGCGCCGCCGCCCAGGAGGACGATCGGGCTGTGGGGTCGCATGAGCGCCTCAGCCTCCGCCAGAGCCAGGGTGGGATAAGTGAGCAACAGGATGAGGCCGTCCATACGGCGCCGCAACAGCGCGCGCACGCAATCGCGCTCCCGCTCGGGATCGAGGGACGTGCTGCTGAACAGCAAATCATAGCCTCGCGCGCGAGCCTCCTCCTCCACGCCGCGGACGATCTGCCAGTAATGGGGGTTATGCAAGTCGGGGACCAGAAGGCCGATCGTCTTGGTGTGGCCCCGACGCAGCGATTGAGCGGAGGCGTTGGGCTGATAGCCTAGCTGCTCTACCACCTCCAGGACACGCCGGCGCGTCTCTTCGGCGATCGAGATGTCATCCCGGGCGCGGCCGCTGATCACATAGGAGACGGTCGCCCGAGACACGCCAGCCAGACGGGCCACATCGACTTGAGTAGGGCGTCTCATCGAAAGCACCTGCCGCAGCGACGCCTATAAAGGGCCTGCACAGCAACCATCTTTGTGCACAAAGACAATATCGGTCGGCCGCGCTGAGGAAACGATGAAGGGATGGAAGCAGCAGCGTAAGGGTCGGTCGAGGAGAATTTGCTCGTGTAACGTTACACGAGTAAGTATCGCGCGAGGGCGCCCCGCCTGTCAAGGTTTTCCAATCCCTTTTTAGGGCTTTCAATGTCTATCGTAGGCGGGGTGACGGTCATCTTTTCGACTCGGAAGGTTCGCAAAAGACCGCACAAAGGCGAACATCAGGAGACCCCTATGAGCCGATTGATCCGGATGAGAGCTTGTGCAGCAATTCGTCGCACATGGGAAGAGGGATAGGGGTGGGGTTTGTGGGTATGCTACTCTCCGCAAGGGAATTACTGCGCAAGCCCGATGATAGCGAAGATTGACGATCTTGATAATATCGCTATGCTTATTGCGGAATCTCTCTATCGCAGCGTTGACGATGATCCGATTGATCTGCGCAGACACGGAGCAGACGTATGGTCGCGATAAAGCGTGAATCTGACATTAACCTTGAGACATTGCGCAGCCTGCTAACGGGACGCTTGGCGTTCCTATTGATGGCGGGGTGTGCGGTAATGATGGCAAGCTTCTTGCCTGTACACTCTTTCCCAACCAGCGGATTCATCCTGCCCGCTATATTGATAGCAGTGGGGTGGGCCGTACGAAGGTTAAACGAGGTACGTCCTACACTGGCACGCCATCTCCTTATTTGGAGTCTCACTATTGTGCTGCTGGCGAGCATGTGGCTGTTTAGCGCGCCCTGGCTCCCTTTCTTAGGGTTGGCGTTGATGTTTGTCAACACAATGCTGATCTGGGGCGGCGCCTTGATAACGGGGGGCGTCGTGGCCATGTTAGCAGCCTGGTTAGTGCACAGCGGTGTCCGTGCCTACCCATTGCTTGAGTTACTCATCACCCTCACCTTCGACCTAGTGCTGGCCTGGCTGGCCACGCATACCTTGTACACCGCATTGGAGTGGGCGTGGACCATGCAGCAAGAGGCCCGTCGCCTGCTCGAAGTGGCGCGCGACCGCGAGGGCAAACTGAACTGCACGCTCAAGTCGTTGGACCTGGCTCACTCGCTCCTCCTTCGCACACAACGCGAGCTGATCTTTGCTCGGCGACAGGCAGAGGAAGCACAACGCATGAAGGAGCGATTTGCTGCTAACGTTAGTCACGAGCTGCGCACACCGCTCAACCTGATCCTGGGCTTTAGCGAAGTGATGTACCTATCTCCCGAAGTGTACGGGGACATGCAATGGCCCCTCGCGCTTCGTCAGGACGTTTATCAGATCTACCGCAATAGCCGCCACCTCCAGGACATGATCAACGACGTGTTGGACCTCTCTCGTTTTGAGATGGTGGGATTTACGCTGGACAAGGAACCTACCCCGCTAGAGCCGTTCCTGCGAGATACGTTAGAGATCGTCCAGGACCTCTTTCGCGAGCGTCCCATTCGCCTGGAACTGGCGATCGAGAGCGAGTTGCCCGCGCTGGAGATTGACCGCACTCGCATTCGCCAGGTGCTGCTCAACCTGCTCAATAATGCTGCGCGCTTTACCGAACAAGGTACGGTGCGCGTCGAAGCCAAACGAGCAGGCGGCGAGGTGCAGATCAGCGTCAGTGACACGGGGGCAGGCATACCGGAAGAGGAGCTATCGCGCATCTTTGAAGAGTTCTACCAGGTGGACCGCTCATTGAGCCGGAAGCACGAAGGGGCTGGCCTGGGGTTAGCGATTTGTAAGCGCTTTGTCAGTGCACATGACGGGCGCATCTGGGTCGAGAGCGAGGTGGGTAAGGGGTCAACGTTTACCTTTACGCTCCCTATCCCCGAACAATATGTGCCAGTATCACGCTTGCTGGCGAAGCGCGCGAGCGAACAGCTATGCCCCAAGCTGGATATGCCAGTCCTGGTCGTCGACCCTGACCCGGCGGTGGCCGATCTCATACGGCGCCACGTTCAGGAAAGGGAAGTCGTGCAGGTCGCCGACGCAGAGCGACTGGCTGAAGAGATCATGCTGCGCCATCCACAAGTGGTGGTGTACAATGTGCCGCCTGGGAAGCGTGGCGAGGTGAGCGTACCCCTGGCACCCGTGTCCTTTGTCGAATGTTCGTTGCCCAGCCGGGCCTGGCTGACGAATGAACGGACCCTTACTGCCTGCTTGAGGAAACCAGTTGCTGCCGCCGACTTGCAGCGCGAGATCGAGCGTTTGGGACGGGTGCGCAACGTGCTGGTTGTTGACGATGATCGCGGGTTTTGCCAACTGGTGGAGCGTACACTCAAGGCAAGCGGAAACGATTTCCAGGTGCGTCAGGCGCACGAGGGAAAGGACGGCCTGGCGCAAATGCGCGCCAGCAGACCAGATGTAGTGCTGCTGGACCTGATCATGCCGGATCTCGATGGCTTCCAGGTGATCGAGAAAATGCGACAAGACCCTGCGTTGGCAGACATACCGGTCGTGCTGGTGACGGCAGCCGATCTCGTCGAGGACACCTTGATGCAGTGGAACAGTCAAGTGGTGATCTACCGTCCGGACGGGTTGCGCCTGGTCGAGGTACTGCGATGTCTGAACGCCGTAATTGGCGTTCTGGAGCCACGCTACGATGAGCGGTCAGCGCCGGCAGGGATCGTGATGGGTGAAGCGTAACTACATCACGCCTAACTTGCGAAGCGCGTTCAATACGTCCTCTCGGCTGATCGGCTTGGGCAAGAACAGGGAAGCGCCGAGGGAGTAAGCCAGTTCCGGATTCTTGAGCACGGAGCAGATGATGATCGGGATGTTCGCTGTCTTGGGATGGTTGCGCAGTCGCTGCAAGACCTCCCAGCCAGACATTTCTGGCATCATTACATCGAGCATGATAGCATTGGGGAACAGTTCCTGTGCTAAACGGAGTCCTTCCTGGCCGTTGGCGGCGGGCACCACGCTTATCGCGTGGTCGGTAAGATAGCGTTTGACCAGGGTGACAAGCCCTTCGTTATCGTCGATGATCAGGATAGCAGCCCCTCTCCTCGGTATGACGAGCGTGATAGTGCGAAGGCCATCCGGCTGATCTTCTTGTCTTACACACCATTCCAACCGGTCGATCAATCGTGTGATCACTAGGTCAACGGGAAAGGTGGCCGCCGCTCTTCGTTCTGGAAGGTAGCGTAAAGAGAGCACGTTCTGTTCCTCTCCGACCGTTAACCGCAGGTGTAGGTCGCCTGGGGCGGCTTGTCCGATAGCATGGCTAAGCGCACTGACGAGCACTTGCTCGGCGACCATCGAATCAGTGAGGAGGACGACAGGTTCTTGAGGGAGGTCAGTGCAGAGGTAGATCTGCCTTTGCGCGGCTAGCGCCGCGACCGTCTCCTGGGCGCGCTGCACAAGCATGCGGATATTAATGGATTGGAGGTGGGATTCCAGCCGAGCCATCTCTGCCTGGACGGACGAGAGTTGGACAGCGCCGGACTCCGGGGGAGTAAGGGTAGAGCGGCGGGCGGACAGCACCGCCGCTACCTTCTCGATCGCCTCACCGAGGTCACGATGCGCCTGGCGTCGCGAAATACTGAGTTTGTATGCCGCTTCCTGAACGGTCATCCCCTCCACATAGTGCATAATCAACAAGTTGTAGACGCGCGCCTGAGGGGCGGAGAAAGGGATACCTGGTCCCGGATTCAGTAACTCAAGGGCGGCGAACAGCTCACGTCGCAGGCGTTGCCCGGCGGTCTCAGGTGACAGATTTGCTCCACTCCCCGTCTTAGCCAGCGGGTGATGCTCGAGATAACCGAGATCGTATAGGTGCTCCAGTGCGTCCCTGACCTGTTCGACCAGTTCCTGTGCCGAATCTACCGGTTCTTGCCGACCGCCCTCATTGGCGCTTATGTTCGCTTCATCAAAAGCCTGCATGTCTCTCCATCGTCTCACTTTTGTCTCACCGAAGCATAGATGTCGTCCCCCAGATGCGCTACAATAAAAGTTGAGTGTATAGAGGCCATTGCACTTGCATATTAGCCTATCAGACGACATGTGTAAAGTCAAGGAGGGGCAAAAATGGAGCAGCCAATCCTGAGTCGGCGTGAGTTCTTGCAAATGGTCGGCGGGCTAGCCGCGGGCGCAGTAGTTGCAGGCTGCCAACCTGTACCTCCAGTCCTTGTCGAGGGCACGCCTAAGGCTGTGGAGACGGCAGTTCCTGCCGTGCCATTACCACCGGCACCTGTAAAGATCGAGGTCCAATCCGGTTGGTGCGCGGACCCAACGTCTTGCGATATCTGGACACCAGCCATCAAAATGTTCAACGAAAAGTACCCCGACATCACGGTAGAGTTCATCAGTACCGGAGTATCGCCTGAGGAGATGCTGACGGCCATGGCCGGCGGCGTCGCACCTGACGTATACCACTTTTACGTCGGGGGGTGGACTGAATTGATGGCGCGCGGCGTCATGCTCCCGCTGGACGAGCTAATCAAAGGTGCTGAGGATTACTTCGACCCTGGCATTTACCTGGATCCCCAGTGGGAGTATTGCACTTGGGACGGCAAGATCTACGGCATGCCAGCCCTAGAGGGTGGCGCCAATCCGGCTTTCTCCTGGCACAAACCGCTCTTGCAGGAGATCGGTGCAGATGCCGAGAACGGCCCCAAGAGTTGGGCGGAGGCTCTGGAATGGGCCAAGAAGCTGAACAGATATGATGACGCTGGCAACCTGGTTCAAGTGGGTTACGACCCGCGTGATGCCTGGGGCGTCACCGTCCTCAACTGGACCATGGCTTTCGATGCCCCCTATATCACCGAAGATAAAAAGCAGATGCTCTTTGACCAGGATAACTGGAAGATTGGACTCGAGGTCATCGCCAAGTTCTGGCAGGACGCTGGCGTGGCCCAGATGGAGGCCTTTAACCAGGCGTGGGAATACTGGACGGGCGGTATGAACAGCGGCTTTGCCAACGGCAAGCGGGCCATGATTACCAACGGCATATGGCAGCCTGGCGAACTGTTGCGCAGGCACGCCGATCACCTCGACGTGACGACGATCGGCTACGGCTGGCAACCCTGTCTCAACGAGGGTAAAAAGTACGTAAACTTTGGTCAGGAGCACACTTTGTTCATGCCCAAGCTGACCGATCAGCCTGAAGCAGGCTTCAAATTCATGGCCCATATGACGAGCGTCGAGGTCAACGAGCTCGAGTTCGAGATCCGCGGCGCTTGCATGTGGAGCAAGCCGATCGCCGAAGCGCTGGACCTAGACTCGATCCCTGGCCTGCGATGGTTCTTCGAGGCACCGAACAAGGCCGATAAACTCTTCAGCCCCAATATGGTGAATACCCCTATCCAGACTCAAGTCGAGAACCTGTGGACTCGGGCCGTCGAAGAAGCCATCTATGGCGCCAAGACGCCGGAGCAAGCCCTCCTGGACATCAACGCTGAGCTGCAGCAGAGCCTGGACGAGTACTGGGAGGCTCAGGGTTGAACCGTGGATGCCTTTCCTTTTTGCGATGCTCCCCCTTCAGAGGGGCCTCGCGAAAGGCAGAGAGATAGGCACATGTATTATGGGGGCAGCAAAGCTGCCCCCATAATACACCTGCAAGATCAAAAGAGCGCCGTTGGGAATCACAGCTATGGTCTTCAGGACTTCGTTGGAAGACCCGAGCGCGACTTTACACAGTAATTCGACACGGTCAGGAACGGCGCCGACGCAAATCCTCCTGCGGGCTTGGGATAGATTCAGTACGAAAGCTCATGCGTGAGAGGTGACTGGTGATCTATCCTTTGGACACGGATCGAACCAAGGATGGCTTGGGGGGGGGAGACTCTCCTGCTGCACGTCAAGTCTGGCGGCGACGGTTGGGGCAGCGTTTGTTGCCATATCTGTTCATCCTACCCTGGATGTTAGGCCTGTTGACAATGCAGGCCTATCCGATCCTCGATTCGTTATATCACAGTTTCACCAACTATGACGTGTTCCGTCCGGCAGTGTGGGTTGGCCTCCGCAACTACGAGAACCTCCTGCAGAACACCTATATCCGCAAGGCGCTGATGAACACTCTTCTCTACGTCTTTGTCGCCGTCCCGGGGGGGCTGGTTGTCGGCCTTTTCCAGGCCCTCCTGCTCAACATCAAGCTTCGTGGGCGTCAGCTCTTTCGTACATTGACCTTGGTCCCCGGCACGGTGCCTGCTGCAGGAGCGGCTGCTGTTTGGGTTTTCATCTGGAATCCTTCGCTTGGCTTGATCAACAGCATCTTCAAGGGGTTGGGATTGCCTTGGAGACAACAGTGGATTGCCGACCCGGTGATGGTCAAATGGATCTTCATCATCATGACGATTCAAGGTGGCATCGGCACGCTGGTCTTTCTTGCCGGGCTGCAAAACGTGCCGGAGGAGCTTTACGATGCGGCGAAGATCGACGGAGCAAGGGGGATGCAACAGTTGGCTTATGTCACAATTCCCATGCTCACTCCCTACCTGCTGTATAACCTGATGGTCGGGTTAATCGGGGCTTTCCAGTACTTCACCTTCCCCATGTTGATGACCGGGGGCGGCCCTGCTGGCGGGTCCACCTTTTATGGGCAGCTTATTTACGTGAACGCTTTTCAATACTTCAAGATGGGGCACGCGGCGGCCCTGTCGTGGATCCTGTTCGTCATCTGTGTAGTAGTGGTGGTCGTCGTCTTTCGCTCCTCAGCTCGTTGGGTTTACTACGAGGGAGGGGAGTAGGGACGATGTCTACCGCTCTCGCCGTTCCCAGAAGAGGATTCCGGATTGGCATGCGTGCCAGCCGCTACCTCGAGCATGGGTTGGCCTACATTTGCATCACAGCCATCCTGATCATCGCCTTAATGCCTCTGGCCTGGATGATCAGCACATCCTTCAAGACTGTGGAGCAGTTGCGGATCACGGTGCCGATTCAGTGGATACCCAATCCTGTCACACTGGATAACTACGTGAAAGGATGGGCTGCACGGAACTGGATCATGTACCTGCGTAACACGTTATTCCTGGCGGTTTCAACAGGCGTGCCCATCCTCTTTTCGTGCACCTTGGCCGCTTACGCGTTCGCCCGCATGAAATTCCGTGGCCGTGACCTCTTGTTTTTCCTCAACATCTGCCTCATGTTGATTCCCATGCACGTCACCCTGGTGCCCAGGTTCGTGATAATGGCCAGGCTGGGATGGGTTGGCACGTGGCTGCCGGCTATTGTCCCTCACATGCTGGCCATCAACCCCGAAATCATCTTCGTGCTGCGCCAGTTCTTCCGAGCCTTTCCCGAGGAACTGTCCGATGCTGCCCGCATTGACGGGTGCAGCGAACTGGGCATCTTATGGCGTATTATCCTCCCGCTCTCTAAGCCTATCCTGGCCCTTATAGCCGTGAACGTCACCGCGTGGGCGTGGAACGATCTGCTGTTCTCGCTTCTCTACCTCAAGAAAGAAAGTATGCAGACCCTGACCCTGGCCATGCAAAGCTTTATCAGCGCCCGGGGGGAAACCTCGTGGGGACCGATGATGGCCATGTCGGTGCTGATGTCACTCCCCATGGTGGCACTCTCCTATATCGGACAGCGCCATTTCACTGAAAGTTTCACCCTCAGCGGGCTCAAAGGGTGAAGCCCGACTTCTACGGACGCTGAGAGGTCCTGTGGATCCGGAGGTCACATGGTGAGTGTAAACGAGAATCTCGCACCCGTTTACGTCATAACGTATGACCACGTGGGGATCATCCTGTGGCACCTAGAGGCGCTGAAACGGGTCTTTGATCAGGAGATCGAGCGCCTGGAACGACACCCCACGCTCAAGCTTGGCTGGGATCACGAAGCTTACACCTATGACTACCTGGCTGAGCATGCTCCTGAACTCCTTGCTAGGATAAAGGAGGCACTGGCCCGCTTTCGGGGTCGGCTGGGCGTTGGCACGTGCACCTATGGCCAGCCACTCTCGCAATTCATTAGCGAAGAGTCGAATGTGCGCCAGTTGACAATGGCCCTCGAGACCACCGAAGAACACCTTGGCGTTGCGTCGTCTGTCTACATCATGGCCGAGCACGCCATGCACAGCCAGACGCCCCAACTGTTGGTCGGATGTGGCTTTCGGGGTGCAATCATGCGTACTCATTTTATGATGTATGGGTATAACCCTTCAGTAGAAGCACCAGTGATCTGGTGGGTGGGACTAGACGGCAGTCATATCCCTGCCGTGCCAACATATCCTGGCCAGGAGGAGCCTGTTATACCCTCTCATGCACAACCATTCGGTGCAGTGACTTTGGATAATCGGATTTTGACTGACTACCCGAATTATCCCCAGACGCTGGAGGCCTTTCGCCGCCGCTATGGACAACGCATCCGCCCGCTGGTTGCTTCTCGCCTAGATGACCCCCGCCAGCGTGAGGAGATCATCGCCATCCATGAGATGGATCCAAACTACACCTGGGTGTTGGCGGATGAGGTCTTCAGCTATCTGCCGCAACCACGCCTCGAATTCCAGACCACTCCCAACGACTTTGGTGTACGCATGCCGTGGGGCTTTTGCGGTCACTGGATTTGGAATCAAATCCGCCGAGCCGAGACCTCTGTACTGATTGCTGAACGGCTGGCAGCGCTAGAGCACGCTCTTAGTAACACAAACCGTGAGGCCGATCTTAAAGCGGCATGGAAAAACCTTTTAGTGGGGCAGCACCACGATATCCAAATCGTGGGCCTTGAAAACGACGCACATACTTATCTGGACACTTCGATCGCCCAGTCATCACGAGTCATAGAAGAGGTAATGCAGACCTTTGCACGACGAATAGGGGCAAGAAGGGAGCGGCGGTGGGTTGTTTTCAGTCCTGTGCCTTGGGAACGTGCGGATTGGATTGACACTGGAGATGGAACTGGCTTCGTCGCTAAAGTACCTGGCCTGGGCTGGACGGCATTCTCAGCGCCATCGCGCGCAGAGAGCAGTCCAGTTCAAATGGAGTGGAACCCTGGCGAGCGTCATCTGCGCACTATGCACTATGATTTAATCCTGGGTGATCGCTGTGGCTTTACAGCACTCCGGGACCGACGGACTGGCCGACATTTACTCCTACCGGGCCGGCCGAATGGTACTTTGGCTGCACTAATCAATGGTGTCCCCTGTGAGTCGCAGGGGACGATAGAGGTTCAAGTGGTGGGCGAAAGGACGCTGGTCCAGGAGACTGGCATGATCGGTCCTCTACCCTATCGTGTTGAGTGGGTCTTCTATGCAGCTTTGCCGCGGATTGACTGGCACTGCGAACTGGAGGCTCATGGCGAGGTGATCGGACGGCCAAGCCAGGACATGAGCGACCCCTATTCAGCATTCGAGCACGAGCACAAGCTTCGGCTGCGGTTTTACCCAGCCATACGAGTGGAGGCCGTCGGTATAAGAGATCTGCCTTTTGCCGTCGCCGAGACCACAGGCCGCTATGTAGAGGGCCTATACTGGACGGCTGTGAGTGACGGCCACATCGGCCTGGCGTTATTGAATCGGGGGTTGATGGGATCGCTTCGCGAGGCAGACGGCGCGTTCTCGGTGCCACTGGCTTTCTCAATGTACTATGTCTGGGACCGCTGGGATGGCTTGGTCACAGACCAGGCAGTCGGACCGGGCCCGCATTTCATGAAGGGCACATATCACTACGAATTGGGAGTAATCCCTTTCCTGGGCAACTGGCGAGCAGCAGATATACATTCCAGGGCTGTTGAATACAACTTGCCATGCATGGCTATGGAGGTGGATGAACTGATGGAGCCCTTAGGATCTGTCTGGACGCCGCTTCAAATCGAGGGAAAGGGGGCCATTTTATCAGCGCTGTATACGCGCGACCGCCATACTTACGCCCGTTTCTACGAGTATCAAGGTCAAGAGGCCGCGGTTTCTTTGAAGTGGATGGGCTGCCCGGTAGACCTCATCGAAGTCAACCTGCGCGAGCAGCCCTCAGGCGCGTTAGGGCAGACCCTGCATTTGGGACCTTGGCAGGTACGTACGGTAGCGTTGCGGGACATCTCACCAGCCACTGGTCTTTACTAGTACAAGGTTTCATAAGTAATCCGACTATATAACATTGATTTTCTCTATCCGATCCTGTAGGTTAGCTTTGGAAAAATT
>FWPU01003369.1_pt1 | contig 40573 bp, 35 predicted proteins | sample 2228361 | NCBI WGS metagenome assembly FWPU01 (sample SAMEA103939777, study PRJEB20133) | metagenome | reverse complement strand
CCCGCAAGCGTGCGGAGGGGAAGAGTGCTCGTGTGGTGCTGAACGCGGTGGCGAATAAGTTACTTCGTCGGATATGTGCGTGCTTGCGGGAGGGTCGGATGTATGAGCCTATAAGAGGCGCAGCTTGACAAACATCATAGACTTCAGAATGACAGCAAAAATGCAGGATGATATAAAACATCGTGTCATTGCGAGCCTTCGCAAGAAGGCGAAGCAATCCCCTGCGGGTCGCGGTAGCCGGAGGAGATTGCTTCGTCGCTTCGCTCCCCGCAATGACACGGCGGTTTGGCAAACTCACTTCTCCTGCCCGATGACTTTCACCAGCTCGCTCAGGTAGGCTTTCGCGTCACCGAAGAGCATCAGCGTCTTGTCCATGTAGTACAGCTCGTTCTCGATGCCCGCGAAGCCAGGGTTCATACTGCGCTTGATCACCATCACCGTGCGTGCCTTGTCCGCCTCGATGATAGGCATTCCGTAAATGGGGCTACCTTTATCGTGCTTCGCGGCGGGGTTCACCACGTCATTCGCGCCGATCACCAGCGCCACGTCGGTGTGCGGCAGTTCGGAGTTGATGTCCTCCATCTCAAACAGGCGGTCGTATGGGATGTCTGCCTCCGCCAGCAGGACGTTCATGTGCCCCGGCATACGTCCCGCCACCGGGTGGATGCCGAACTTCACGTCGATGCCCCGCTTCGTCAGCAGGTCGAACAGCTCACGTACCTTGTGCTGTGCCTGCGCCACCGCCATGCCGTAGCCGGGGATAATCACCACCGACGATGCCGCGAGCAGGATGTCCGCCGCCTCCTCCGGGCTGGCGCTGCGCACCGTGCGCTCCTCCGCCTTCAATGCCTGCGGAGCCACCTGCCCGAACGCGCCAAACAGCACGTTGGTGAAGGAGCGGTTCATCGCCTTGCACATGATGATCGACAGAATGAAACCCGACGAACCGTCCAGCGCGCCGGCGATGATGAGCAGTTTGTTCTGCAGGACGAATCCCATCGCCGAAGCGGAGATGCCGGCGTACGAGTTCAGCAGGGCGATCACCGTTGGCATATCCGCCCCACCGATGGGCATGATGAGCAGTACGCCGAACGCCAGCGCCAGCGCGATAAACACCGGAAACAGACTGATCTGCGCCGGGTTGATGGTCAGATAAACACCGATAGCGATGGCAATCGCCAGCAGAGAGAGGTTCACAAAGTTCTGTCCGCGATACACGATCGGGCGAGTGGGTATCAGCTCTTGCAGTTTGCCAAACGCCATCAGGCTACCGGTGAAGGTCAGAAAGCCCAACAGCACCTCGAAACACAGCACTGCCATGATAAATGTGGTCAATCGCTCCGGTTCCGCGTGGTGCCAGTGATAGTATTTCGCTGTGCCCACCAGCCCAACAGCCAGGCCACCGAACGAGTGCGACAGCGCCGTTCGCTGGGGCACGTGCGTCATCGGCATCAGATAGGCGATGGGAATGCCGATCGCCGACCCGATGAGGATGGTGACGATAATCCACTTATAGCTCACGATGTCGGGCAGAAGCAGGGTACCGATAATCGCCAGAATCATGCCCACTTCGCCCGAGATGACCCCTCGTCGCGCGGTAGGAACAGCGCTGAGCCATTTCAACGACAGGATGAACAGCGCCGCCGCGACCAGATAGCTGACCTGCGTGAAGATAGCCTGCGCGCTCATGACGACTTCTCCCGATCCGAAGGTTCACGTCGTTTGAACATCTTCAACATGCGGTCGGTGATGAGAAAACCGCTGACCACGTTGATGGTGGAAGCGGTGACCGCCAACGCTCCCAGCACGGTGGTGAGCGTGTCCTTTTGCGCTCCCAGTATCACCAGCGACCCCACCAGGCTGATGGCAGAGATGGCGTTTGTCAGTGACATCAGCGGCGTGTGCAACAGAGGCGATACCCTGCGAATGACCTCCAGCCCCAGAAAGGTCGCCAGCACGAACACATACAGGTTGCTGAGAATATCCTTCAGCTCCATCAGCCGTTGCCTCCGTTCGGTTGGTCTGTAGTCGCGCTCAACCCCAGCCTCTCGCGGACGCGCGGATGCACGACCTGCCCGTCCCGCGTCAGCAAGGTCTCGCGGATGATCTCATCGTCGGTATCGAGGTTCAGCTCCCCCTCTTTGAGCAGGTTCAGCACAAAACTGCTGATATTGCGGGCGTAGAGCTGGCTCGCATGGAAAGGCATGGTCGACGGCAGGTTGACGGGACCGATAACCTTCACGCCGTGATGCACTACCGTCTGCCCGGGCTGGGTCAGCTCGCAGTTGCCGCCGCGCTCCGCCGCCAGGTCCACGATTACCGATCCGGGGCGCATTGCCTCTACCATCTCGCGCGTGATCAGCACGGGCGCGCGCTGTCCCGGCACGGCGGCGGTCGTGATCACCACATCGTTCTCGGGCAGGACGCTGCTCATCATCTCCGCCTGACGACGGTAGAAGTCCTCACCCAGTGCGCGGGCGTAGCCCCCGGCATCCTGCGCGTCTTTCACCTCCAGCGGCAGTTCCACAAAGCGCGCTCCGAGGCTCTCCACCTGCTCGCGCACCGCCGGGCGCACGTCGTACGCGCTGACCACTGCCCCCAGTCGCCGCGCTGTAGCAATTGCCTGCAATCCAGCCACCCCCGCTCCAATGACGAACACGCGCGCGGGCGTGATGGTGCCTGCGGCGGTCATCATCATGGGAAAGATTTTGGAGAGCTCGGTTGCCGCAAGCAGAACGGCTTTGTAGCCCGCCAGGTTAGACTGCGAGGAGAGCACATCCATCGGCTGGGCGCGTGTGATGCGCGGCACCAGCTCCAGCGCACACGCGATGATGCCCTTCTTCGCCGCCTCTGCAACCGGCTCTGGCGCCCACAACGGGTCCATCATCGCAACCCACACCTGGCTTGCCTTTGCCAGCGCGAGGTCTGCTAGGTAGCCCTCCGGATTGGCTCCCAGCCCGCGAACCTGCAGTATCACGTCCGTGCCAGCGATGACTTCCTCGCGGCTGGGCACGACGGTAGCACCTGCGCTGGCATACTCCATATCGGAGAAGCCCGCCGCATTTCCCGCCCCGGACTGAACCAGCACCTCCACCTTCGCCTTCTTCAAGACGGACAGGGCGGAAGGAACGAGCGCCACTCGCGTTTCACCCGCAAAAGTTTCCTGTGTGACACCTAATCGCATGGCTTTACCCAGCACCCCTCAGAGTGAACGAGTTTGCTGTACTTTATTCACGAAAAGCAATAGCATTTCCTGCTCTACCGCACTATACATCTGCATCATTTTAACAATGTCTTAACGAATGGGCAGAAGGAGCGAGGCTTCGCGAATTGCTTGCGCCTCAAAATTATGGTATATTAAATATGATAAATGTAGTGAGATGAGTGATGTCCGCTCAGCGTGGAGCGGAGAAGGAGAAGAGCACCATGAAACTCATCGATAAGGCACGAATGAAATCCCCGTGGGTGCTGCACTATAATTCCGGCAGCTGCAACGGGTGCGATATAGAGATATTCTCCTGCCTGACCCCGATGTACGACCTCGAGCGATTTGGTATCGTGAACGTCGGCAACCCCAAGCACGCGGATGTCTTGCTGGTGACAGGTCCGGTGACACATCGGGGCGCACGGGTACTGAGGAACCTCTACGAGCAAATGCCCTCCCCCAAGGCGGTGGTGGCGGTGGGTACATGCGCCTGCTCGGGCGGCGTGTTCCGGGACTGTTATAACTGCCTGGGCGGAGTGGACAAGGTGATACCTGTGGATGTTTATATTCCCGGGTGTGCTGCCAAACCCGAAGCCATTATCGATGGCGTACTGATGGCGGTGGAGCGCATGTCCGAGCATACACCGCTGAAGCGTGGAAAGTGAGGATGGCGATGGGCGAGGCGCACGCACCACACACCGAACTGCCCGATATCGACAATGTGCAGGTGGTGACGAGAGATACACTTCTGGAACACGTAGCGGCTCTCGCCGAGCGTGGTTACCGCTTCATCACCACCACCTGCATCGATACCGGTGAGCAGTTCGAAGTATACTACCACTTCGATCACCACCTGCAGATGCACCACCTGCTGGTGACCATCGGCAAGGAGGAGAGCATTCCGAGTATCACGCCGGTGTACTTCAGCGCGTTCGTGGCGGAAAACGAGATGAAAGACCTGTTCGGTCTGCGGGTGGAAGGGTTGAACGTGGACTATCAGGGGCGGATGCTGGTGTCGGACGAACTGCCCGCGCCTCCTATGCGCAAACCCGACTCAAGGAGGAACGGCGATGGCAGTTAAGACCATTCTGCCCTTCGGTCCCCAGCACCCGGTTCTGCCCGAACCCATCCAGCTGCGCATCACGCTGGAGGATGAGAACATCGGGCAGGTATTGCCTGCACTGGGCTACGTGCACCGGGGCATCGAGAAGGCAGGCGAAAAGAACGACTATCCGCTGAACGTCTATCTGGTGGAGCGCGTGTGCGGTATCTGCAGTGCCACGCACGGACTCGCCTATTGCCTTGCCGTCGAGAATCTGCTGGGTGTAGAGCCTCCGCCCCGCGCCAACTACCTGCGCGTGGTGTGGACGGAACTGCACCGCCTGCACAGCCATCTGCTGTGGCTGGGACTGCTGGCGGATGCCTTCGGCTTCGAGAGCCTGTTCATGCAAATCTGGCGCATCCGCGAGATGGTCATGGATGTGCTGGAGAAGACGGCGGGCAACCGCGTCATTATCTCCGTGAATACCATCGGTGGGGTGCGTCGCGACCTCACCGCCGAGCAAATAGATGACACGCTCCATACCCTTGCCGAGTGCGAGAAACAGCTGAGAGCGATCCTGCCAGTTATCCTGGAGGATTACACGGTCAGGAAGCGCACGGTAGGCAAGGGAGTGCTGTCTGCCGAGCAGGCGTTGCGTTTGGGCGCGGTGGGACCCGTCCTTCGCGCCAGCGGCGTGGCACAGGACCTGCGCATGACCGGCTACGCCGCCTATGGGGAGCTGGGTTTTGAGCCGATAGTGGAAACGGCAGGCGACTGCTATGCGCGCGCGGTGGTACGAGCCAGAGAATGCTTCCAGACCATCGAGCTCGTGCGCCGTGCCCTGCAGAACCTGCCGGAAGGAGACATTCTCACCAAACCGCGCGGCAACCCAAACGGGAAGGCGATCGTGCGCGTGGAAGCGCCGCGCGGCGAGCTGATGTACTTCGTGGTGGGCAACGGTACCAAGAACCTCGAGCGGATGCGCGTGCGCACGCCCACTCTCGCGAACGTGCCCACCCTGCTGGAGATGCTACCGGGCGCAGAGTTCGCCGATGTGCCGGTCATCACCCTGTCCATCGACCCGTGTATCAGCTGCACCGAGCGATAGAGGAGAGTGAACCATGCCGAAGATGCTCACAACGGTGGTGGGGAATCTGGTCAGCAAGCCAGCTACCCGACCACATCCGTATAAGCGTCGCGAAGCCTTCATGCGGGCGCGGGGAAGAATCATCTTTGACATCAGCCGATGTATCTTCTGCGGCGCGTGCGCCCTGCGGTGCCCCGCCCACGCCATCCGCGTTAACCGCGTCGAGCGCGAGCTGGTGTTCGAGCCGTTCCGCTGTATCGTTTGTGGCGCGTGTGTGGATGGGTGTCGACGCGGATGTGCACTGATGATTCCGCAGTACCACTCGCCCGCGTATACCAAACCGGAAGAGACCTACCGCGCCCCGATTGAAGTCAAAGAGGAGAACCAGCTGTAGTCGGTAAAAACCTCCCGCCAGCCGGAGCTGGCGGGAGCGTTACCTCATCACCACGCATACGCTTCCGGTGCCGGACCGCCCGGACCGGGGAAGATTTCGTCCAGCTTCTTCAACACCTCCTCGCTGAGGCGTATCTCCAGACATCGCATGGTTTCGTCCAGCTGCTCTACTGTACGCGGACCGATAATCGGGGCGGTCACCCCCGGCTGATGGAGCAACCACGCCAGCGCCACATTCGCAGGCGATTCGCCCAGCTCGGCGCAGAGATTCTCCCACGCCTCCAGCTTGTCGCGCATCTGCTCTACGCGCTTCTGGATGTAATCCTGTCCTCGTCGTCCGCCCTGCACACCCTTCAGCACTCCGCCCAGCAGTCCCCCAGCCAGCGGGCTCCACGGGATGATACCGATGCCGTAAGCCTGGCAGGCGGGAATCACTTCCAGTTCGATCATCCGCGCCGTCAGGTTGTACAGGCTCTGCTCCGATACCAATCCCATGAAATGGCGCTGTTTGGCAATCTCCTGCGCCTGCGTGATATGCCATCCCGCGAAGTTACTGCTTCCCACGTAAAGGATTTTGCCCTCGCGGTACAGCTGCTCCATCGCCTGCCATACCTCTTCCCACGGGCAATCGCGGTCGATATGGTGCATCTGGAACAGGTCGATGTGGTCGGTCTGAAGAGCGCGCAAGCTGTCCTCACATGAGCGTTTGATGTGCAGGATGGACAGCCGCGACTCGTTGGGCCAGGTGCCCATCGGGTTGTACACCTTCGTCGCGATGACCGTCTTCTCGCGCCTGCCGCCGCCTTGTGCAAACCAACGACCGATAATGTGCTCGGTGATGCGCTCACCCATCTTCCAGCCGTAGTTGTTCGCCGTGTCGAAGAAGTTGATGCCCAGTTCCAAGGCGCGATCCATGATACGGTGGCTATCTTCCTCGCTCGTATCCACCCCAAAATTCATCGTGCCCAAACACAGGCGACTGACACGCAAACCGGACCGTCCGAGGCGAACGTACTCCATCCTCCCTGCCTCCTTTGCCGTGAAGTTTTCTCAGCTGAATGATTCGTGACGCGCAGGGAAGCCTCCTGCTGTCAGACCATGAACAGCCTCAATCCGCGGGGTTCAACACCGCGTAGCGCCCCCCGGCGACGCACACGAGGAACCACGCGATGCCTGCGTTAACCAGAACGGCAACCATGCTACCTGCCCAGAAGGGCAGTCCCAACGCGAGTCCACCCAGCAGTACAATCGCGGAAGGCAGAGCCACGAGCAAAAGCGCGGGGATCATCAGCATGTTCGTCAGCACGCGCTGAGTGTAGTCGCCCGGGTCGGGATTCAGCAGATACATTCCCAGAAACACCAGACACATCGGCAGGGAAAGCGATACGCTGACTGCCCAGTGACCCGTCAACACTCCCACCGATTGAGGGGAAAGAATGAGGCATACCAGATAGTAGAGCGTCAGAACCACCGACAGCACGATAGCAACCGGCAGGCTTTCCATCAGCACCACACACCGCGCGGGGAACGGCAACGCTTTGTGCGCTTCAGAACGCTTCACCGCCCCGCTGAACCAGATTTGTAGAAACGTGATGGACATCAGCAGACCCGTGTACTGAAATACGGTCATCATGACAATAGCCGAGCTTGCTCCAAAGGACGAGGCAGAAAGGATCGTCATGAGTATCATGAAGGCAAACACAATCGCCACCCCTCCGAACAGGTAGCTGCCCATGCGCATGAGCAGGATGGTGTTCAGCCAGAAAATTGCCCACACTCCCTCAGGCGTCCACCTCTCGAAGAAGCGCGCCGTGCACTCAGAGGGCGTTCCGCTTCGTGTGAGCGAGGATTGCACCCACAGCAGGGGGTTCGTGCGCTGTTGCTGATATTGTGCAGCGAACGTCGCCATGCGGACGCCCGCCTCGTAGAGCCATTGTTGATGTACCACCATCCCCCTCAGACCGGCGACCAGCGCAAGCCCCCACACGGCGAACCCCGCCGTGACGAATGGCGTCCAGCCCATGTAAAACGCGAACATTGCCTCCGGCAAAGCGCGAATCGGCAGGAGGACGACCGCCAGCCCCGGCGCATAGAGAACCTGCCACACAATCGCCTCCAGCATGTCCTCTCCTGCCAGACGGGCACGATACGCCTGCCAGCCCAGCACAGCCGCAAGCACAGCAACCAGCGACCACGAGATGACCCTCAATCTCAGGCGAAACCGCTCGTCCCGCGCCTCATGGACGAGAAACAGCACCTTCCATATCAGTAATGAGAGATATGCGAGAAGGTACAGTGCGGGATACGCGAGAGACACCACCGGATGCCACTGCTTCACTCCGCTGATAGTGAGCGCAATCAGCTGGTTGCCCATTCCAACCAGCATGACAACGAGCACCAGCAAGGTCAGCACGCTGGATAACGCCCCCCTCGTGACGAGCAGAAACAGCAAGAGCCTTAGCCTGCGCAGAGGCGAGGGGAAGAGAAAGTGCACGTCGGACAGACTGATGATAGGCACGGTGTGATGACTGCTCCCCAGCACCATCCAGAACATAACCACGTGGACGACCATTCCCAGCGCGAGCAGTTCGTCATCCGGCAACACCATGCCCGGCGGTAGAGCAGGCTGTTCACGCATCCCTATCGAGGTGCCGATGCTCATGAGCATCGGCAATCCGAAGAGTGCCAGAAACATCACCAGCAGAACAAGGCGCGCCGGATGCTGGACCGCCCGGCGGACCCCGTTAATCCACAGGCGTACCGTCAGATAGCACAACGCCTGCATCCCGCGCCTCCTCCGTCAGGCGAAGGAACACCTGTTCCAGCGTGCTGTCCGCCATCTGCGCCTGCGCTCGCAGTTCGTCCAGCGTGCCCTCCGCCAGTTTGCGTCCTGCCTGCATGATAATCACGCGGTCACATAATCGCTCGGCGGTGTCCAGCTGATGGGTACTGACCAGGATGGCACAGCCCGAGTCGCGCAGTCGCTGTAGCTCGCTTTTCAGCTCATGCTGTCCTCGTGGGTCGATGCCGATCAGCGGTTCATCGCACAGGAATACCCTCGCCTCGTGCACAAACGCGCACGCCACTGCCAGCTTCTGCTTCATGCCCTTGGAGAGTGTGGCGACCAGCGCGTTCTCTTTGGACTTAAGCTCAAACCGGTTCAACAGCTCCTCGATGCGCGTGCGGAAAACGTCCATCGTGCCGTAACACATCGCCGTGAACTGGATATGCTCGCGTACGGTGAGCAGTTCGTAGGGGTTGGGCACTTCGGGGATGAACGCTATCAACCGCTTCGCCTGCTCTTCCTGGGTAGCGAGGTTGTATCCGCCCACCACGATGTGCCCGGCATCGGGGCGCAGGATGCCGCAGATACAGCGCAGGGTGGTGGTCTTGCCCGCGCCGTTCGGTCCCAGCAAGCCCACAATTTCGCCCGCCTGTACGTGCAGGCTGAGCCCATCCACCGCGCGGACGTGGCGGAACGATTTATAGAGGTTGGTCACTTCCAGCATGGTCTTCGTATTCTTATTCTTATCGTTGCGCGGATGCCCTTCCTCTGGCTCGCCACCCGTGTCATTGCGAGGAGCGCTAGCGACGAAGCAATCTCCTTCGGCTCCCTCAATTCGCAGGGGGATTGCTTCGCCTGCCTTGGGGGCAGGCTCGCAATGACACGTTATGCCCTCTGCCCCGTCACCCTGAGCGGAGCGAAGGGTCTCAAGCGTGCGGACATGATGAGATACTTCAGAGGTTTGACGTAGAACCGCGCCTTCGGTGGAAACGCTCACAGTGCTGAGAAAGCAAAGAGCGGTTCCGCTCCAGGCTGGAGCAGAACCGCCTACTTCACCAAAGACTCAGCAGCTTACCGTTTTCGGCGGCGGCAAGCCAGCATCAGGCTCGGCAACGCGCTACCCATCAAAACGAGGGTGGTGGGTTCGGGTATCACCGGAGACTGAGGCACCAGCTGCAACCGAACGTCATCGATGGTGGGACCCCAGCCCTGTTGCCGAGTCTCCTGGCTCTCAAACCTCAGGCGATACGTTCCCGCCGTAAGTGTCAGTTGCTCCGTGAAAACCAACCAGGACTGCCGGTCGAGGCTGTAAGTCGGGTCAAAGGTGTGAGTGTACTCCTTGCTGAACACCACGTCTGTACCAGCCAGCAGCTGAACCAGCGCAGACCGATAGTCCCTATAGACCTCATAGTTCCCATTGAGCGCAAATTGGAGGCGGTATACACCACCCTCTGTTAGGGTGATGTCCTGATGGACAGCCCCTCGTCCCGGAGAACCAGTTAGGTCGAGGGCTTGCTCTCCGTCGTAGGGATATCCCCAGATGGTGTAACCGCGATGGAGGTCCACAGAGCCAAACTCCACAGTCCAGCCATCGAACGTCTGCCCTTCCCACCACGTAGACGGGGGCCAGCCCCACGTGTTGGTGCTGATAGGAGTCTCAAAGCTGCCGTTGACGACGAGGTTGCTCTGGGCGTGCGCCTCAACGCCGATCACGACGGCAACCATCCCCATCACCAGGACTTGCAGTAACCTGCCGCGTATGTTGCACAACTGCATCGGAAGCACACCTCCTTTCCTGATTTGAAACTTCAATGCGCACTCATACAACAGCACCGGTTGGTTGTACTCACTGTACTACTCACGTACACAAAAGCCAATGAGTTTGGCGAACCCGATTGAAAAAACAGTAATAATGCATGTCTTGTGAATTATACTCCCTTCTGTATCGGGGTGCACATACCATTGGGTTCACGAGGTATAGCCGAACCTGTGAGATGTCCTTAATGCGCAGGCGAACACAAGCAGCACGAAATCGGCAAACTGCCCCCTGGAAGCCAGTGATACCGCTGTGTTGTGTGGAACCAAGCATACACTGGAGAAGAAGCCACTGGAATACCCCGAGCAGGTGCGCCGACAGGCACTGCAGATGGTGCCGGAAGGCATGGGTTATCGGGTGGCGGTCGCCGGTTGGGTGTGATCCCTCAGAGCGTTGCCAACTGGATAAGGGAAGCGGTTCAGTCTTTGCTTGCTACTGCGGTTCCACTATACGTATAATCGTCGTCAGTTGCACAAGCGCATACATCCACGCTATCCTGCGCACTAGACGGACTCTGGTCACCCACAAAAAATGGGCACTCGCGCTCCATTGACAGCAGGTTGTTAGCTGTGCTATGCTGTCATTGTGGGATGTACCTCGTTGACCGCGCACATTCTGCAACGGACGGAAGGCAAGAGGTCTGGAACTTACTGCGCAGGTCTTAAGGAGGAAACGCATATGAAACGATGGGCATTATTCGTGTTAGGTATTCTGCTCACGAGTGTCGCCACAGCGCAGCCCGTTATCACCTCGCTTTCTGCTGAGTCACTTCCCCGGAGCGGAAGGTTACGGATCTTCGGGCGGAGCTTTGGCACGACAAGCGGAAGTAGCCGGGTGCTGATCGGCGGCCTTATGGCCTGGACTACCCGCTGGTCAGATACCGCAATCAATGCTTATGTACCGGAACAATTGCCGGTTGGGACTCACCATGTGCAGGTGATTACCCCAAACGGCTCCAGTAACACTCTCCCTTTGCAGGTTACTCGGCGTCAACCGCAGGGGCGGGTGCTGTAGCGGTTTCAGGCGGACTCGAGCTATATCCTTCAACGCCCCGCCTTAGCACCTGACGGCACCATTATCGTTCACGACTCTGGGGGCTTTGTCTATGCGCTTCAACCTGACGGAGGGCTGAAATGGATTTTCCGATCGCCTACCTTTGCCTACGGACCTCCCAGCGTAGACGCAAACGGTCGGGTTTACGTCGCCAGCCTTAAGACCATCTATGCGTTAGACCCTGACGGAAGCCTTCGGTGGCAGTTTACCGATCCAAATATTACCCAAGGCGTTATCGCGGGTCCCACTATCGGTCCGGACGGGAATCTTTACGCGGTCAGCGACTTCGGTGGATTAGGGGCTTTTTCATTGTCAGTCAGCGGTCAATTACGCTGGAGCAACCGTGGTGCCCCAACGATTGATGAGCGGGGACAGATTGGGGCAGAGATTGTGTTCGGGCATTCACGTCCTGGACGCACGCCAGACCAGCTCTACGTTGCTTTTGACGAGGGCGGTGTTGCTTTTCCCACGCTCTACGCCTTTCAACTCGGAGGGAGCCAGCGGTGGTCGGTCAACTCCGGCGGACAAGGCGATGTGCTCATGCAACGTCAATGTCAACCGGCGGTAGGACCGGACGGCACCGTGTACGTTACCACACTCATTAGCACTCCCGGTTGGGGCTTGCACGCCTTCGATGCGTCACGAGGCACGCTTAAATGGAGCTTCTTCCCCAACCCGGCGAATGGGATGTCCGCACCCGATGTAAGCAGCGACGGTGTGATCTACGCCGCTCATAGTTTGGGTTACCTCATTGCCGTTAACCCAGATGGCACGCTTCGCTGGCAGTTTTTTGACGGCGGCATTGTGGACCATCCCATCGTCAGCCCAAATAACAGCCTGTTATTTGCTGGCAAGCGTCCCGACTTCGGGCAACCGGGATTCGCGCGGGCATACAGCACGCTGAATGGTCAGGTTCTCTGGGAGATCGCTCTGGGTGCGGAAAATGGAGGTAACCAGATTCTATACTCGCGCCCTCGGTTTACTCCTGACGGGACGACCGTCTATTTCGGCACTGCTATTCTGGGGGGCAACCCGAACGACCCCTATTGCTATCTTTACGCTGTGGATGCAGGCACAGCCCTGATTGCCCCCAGCAAAAGCAAGGTGACGGCACAGGGTCCCGTCCGACCTGCGGTCAGAGCCACTCCCCCGTTGCCCGCTAACCCTGTCCCTTGACGTTTTGCTTTCCTACGCGATACACTCAAGGTATGAGAACACGCAAGATTCATGCAGGTATTGCTGGCGCATCGGGATATGCGGGCGGCGAGCTCATCCGCCTGCTACTCCAGCATCCCGACGTGCAAATCACCTACCTCAGCTCGCACACCTACGCGGGCAAGCCCGTCAGCTCGGCGTTTCCTGGGCTCTCCGCGCATCATCTGCCCGGACTGGAGGAGTTCGACGTCGAGCGTGCAGTGCAGAAAACCGACATCCTCTTCCTCGCGGGCGAGACGGGCTTCGCGATGGAGGTGGCAAAGCCGCTTCTGGAAGGCGGGGTACGCCTCATCGACCTCTCTGCCGACTTCCGCCTGCGCGACCCCGCCGTGTACGCGCAATGGTACCGGCGCGAACATTCCGCCATCCAGCTACTCGACGAGGCGGAGTACGGCTTGCCCGAGCTGGTTCCCCACAGCAAACTGCGCGAGGCGAGGCTGGTTGCCAATCCGGGCTGTTATCCCACCGCCGCGGCACTGGCGGTGGCTCCCGCGCTGGCACAGGGCTGGATTGACCCCGAGACGCTGGTGATCGACGCCAAGTCGGGCGTGTCGGGTGCAGGAAGGTCGAAGTTCGGACTGGACTACCACTTTGCGGAAGTGAACGAGAGTATGCGAGCCTACGGCGTACCCACCCATCGCCACACGCCGGAGATCGAGCAGATGCTGTCGGAACTCGCGGGCAAGCCGGTCACAGTGACGTTCACGCCGCACCTCATCCCCATCACGCGCGGCATCCTGTGCACCGCCTATGCTCGCCTGCTGAGAAAAGGGTCGGCAGCGGAGCTGACCGCGCACTACCGCCAGTTCTATCAGGACAAAACCTTTGTGGTGGTGCGCGACCCCGGCGATTTCCCCTCCACCAAGCATGTGGCGGGCACGAACTACTGCCACATCAGTCTGGTGGTGGACGAGCGCACGCAACGTCTGGTGGTTACCAGCGTGATCGACAACCTGGTGAAGGGCGCGGCGGGGCAGGCGATACAGAACATGAACCTGATGCTGGGGCTGAGCGAATCGCGCGGGCTGGACGCGCCGCCGGTGTTCCCCTAGCCTGCCCCCGATTGCTCGCTACTCGTAGGTGGTGGCGATGCGCACCAGCTCCGCCTCGTTCAGCAACAGCATCCGCCGCCCGAAAAAGTCGATATAGCCATCCCGGCGGAAGCGGTTGAGCACCAGGGTCGCCGTCTCGCGGGTGGTACCCGACAGGCTAGCGATTTCGTGATGCGTCAGGCGGATGTTCAGCGCGACCTTGCCCGCGATGATGTCGGTGCGGTAGCGGTCAAACAGCCACAGGATAACCTTCGCCATGCGCTGAGGCACTTCCAGTGCGACCAGTTCCGCTGCCTTTTGCTCCATGGCGCGGCGTCTGTCTGCCATCAGATACAACACCAGCTGCTTGATTTCGTCATCTTCCTGCATCCAGCGCTGGAAGGTCTCCACCGGCACCACGTACAGCTCGGTATCCTCGTGCGCTTCGGCGGTATTGACGCGCGTGGAGGGGAAGAACAGCGCCATCTCCCCGAACATCTCACCCGGGTCGAACAGCGCCAGCGAAATCTCTTTACCTGCCGGAGACTGCCGGTAGAGCCGGACGCGCCCTTCCTTGACAATGTACACTTCGTTCTCCGGGTCGCCGGGTTCGAACACCGTGTCACGACGGCGCACAAAACGCTCCTGTGCTTCCTCCTGCACTCGTCGCGCTATCCGCCCATCCAGCGCCGCCAGGACATCGATCCTCTGCATGAAGTCTTTCGTCAGGTTGTGTTCCATAGGCTCGCACCTTCCAGTAATGTATCATAATCTACAGTTAGTATACCGCATCCTTGGGCAAAATTGTATTATTTTCACATCATTTTGCTGGTACCTACGGCTTCCAGAAGCGGTTCACCCCTCCTCTGGACGCAACGCAGTGACGAGTCCCGCCCCGCGGCGGTCATCGCTGGCGACAAGCCGAACGTCAACGAAGCCCACCGACCGAATCACCGAAACCAGCTCTCCCACCGTGTATGCGCCCACCATCATGTTGAACAGTGCCGCTCCCAGCGGTCCCGTGCGATCGTCGTTCATCAGAAAGTCTTGCGCGATTAACAGCCCACCGGCAACCAGCGCACGCTTCGCCTTCTCCAGCTTCATTCCTGCGCGACTGCCCGCGCCGTGCAGGATATTGGACATCAGCACGCAGTCGTACCCTTCGCCGAACTCGTCGGTGTCCCAGTTACCTTCCTGCACGCTCACCCGCTCCGCCATCCCGAATCGCTCAATCACCTGTCGGGCAATCGCAATGGTCTCCGGCAGGTCCCACACGACCGCTGTCAGTTCCGGGTATCGCTGGCAGAGCACAATGCTGTAGGTGCCAGGTCCTCCGCCCACGTCCAGCAACCGCCGCCGACCGCTGAGGTCTACACTCTCTGCGATCCACTGCGCCACCCCGTTCGCGGCGATGCCGTGCATTGCCCAGATCCAGTGCTCATGTCGGCGCGAGGCGAACGGCTCAGGCGGCGAGGGCGCCGAGTCGCGTCTGCCGGTTCGCACCACTTCGGGCAAACCTGTCCAGAACCACCAGAGGCTTTCGGCGTGGTTGAGCGTGCCCACGATGGTGCGCGGGCTATCCTCCAGCAGCAGTTCACGCGCCAGCTGAGTCAGCGCGAAGGTGTCGCCGTTCCTCTCCACCACACCGAGCGCACAGCACACGGTCAGCAGCTTCTCGGTAGCGGTCGGGTCGGTCTGACAGCGGTCCGCCACTTCGCCAGCGGTGCCCGGCTCACGCAACGCGTCGAAGACACCCAGCTGGTGCGCCGTCAGCAGGGCGCGCGACGCCCGAAACGCCCAGTATTGCTCCATCAGCGCGAACGTCCGCGGAAGGTCGGACAGATTCAGCAGGTCGGTGTTCATGGTATGCCTCCCTCAAGGTGCTCAAGGAAATATACGCCGATTTTTCTCGAATACCTGCTGTTCCCACCATCCGCAGGGGATTGCTTCGCCTTCTTCCGAAGGCTCGCAATGACAATCTCACTGTCATTATGAGCCGTTAACTGTCATTCTGAGCGAAGCAAAGAATCTCTGAGATGCTTCAGCTGGTGCCTCAGCATGACAGGAAAGAGCGCGTACACTGGAGGGCGAGGCTCCAGCCGAGCCGTTGAGAAAACCTATCCCCCTTTCCTACGAGGGAATGGGGAACGCCTCTCCCCGCGTTGGACGACTTTCAACTGGCTCACCGGAAGGTCTGCCCTCCAGACCTTCTGCTACATGTTTTTCAAACACCCTCTCTCCTCCCCTTGACGACAGGCAAAGCAGGCAATATGCTTGGATACGGTAATCAGCGGGTTCAGTGAGACGGAACACCAGATGTAACCCGATGTGATGCACAACCAAGCCATACAGAGGAGGAAAGAGCCATGCGACGGCGACTCTATCTGGCTGTGACGCTCTGGATATTCCTCTTCCACCCTCGTGGGGTAACGGCGATTCCTACCTTGAGGTAATGGGGCCTCGTACCGGGGTCATGTTTCCGATCTATCGCACACTGGTGGAGGTTCTCCACCAGACCCTGCGCATCTGCTTCACCAGCGATCTCCTACTGGGCGCGAAGGAGATTGACTACTACCGCGCAAGAGTAGAGGCAGTGCTAAACCACGCTGAGGTAGAGACAGTCTATCGGCTCTACAACCCGCTTGACCGAGTGGAAACCCTGCGGATTGCCTTTGCCATACCCGGCTACGTGGCGTTTCCGCGCCCACCTGTCCTGCTCGACGGCGTGCAGATCGACTGGGAGTACCTGAACGACAAGCAGGTTCTGCAACGGTTTCTCCCAGCCATGAAGCTCTCGCTGGAAAAGGCGCTGGCAACGGACAAGCGACTACGTACCCTGCTGGAGGAAGCGTATCGGGTGTACTTGCGGAAAGACAGACACGGCGGAGAGTTCGGCATGGCGCATTTCCTGCGTCAGCACTTCAAGAGGCAGGAAGCCCCAATTGATAACGCAGCCCGCGCCTATGTTTGCTATCGAGAAGGCAAGCCAGTATCCCCTGCGGATTTAGCAGACCTGCTGGTGCTCATCGGTCACGAAGAGGTTCTGCCCTGGGCGCGGTGGGACGCTCGCCTCGCATACCTTCACCCGATGGCGGGAAGGCCGATCAGGCTCCGAGAAGTGTACGAGGGCATTAAACCCACACAAGCAGTGTCTCTGCTAATGTTTAAAATCGAGCTACAGCCGCAGTCCACACACGAACTGACGCGCGCTACGCGCAGAAGCCGGGCTATGCGCGCTGGGACGGTCTTGACGGGTATGATGTGGTGTGCGGACGACATCTCATGTACCTTCTGCGCACCCAGTCGTGGGCGAAGTACGGACCCATCGACGTGGAGGTTTCCATCCCGAAACAGACAGTCTTGCGCTCGGCGCCGAACATACCGCTCGTTGGACCACGCGGCGAAGAGCTCGTTTACCGCGCGCAACTGGCTGGTATAAGCGGAAACCTGCACCTGATGGTGGCTGACCCCGAAACCATCCTCCAGCCGCCGCTGGAGGTAGTCGATGCGCAGGCTCGCACCATCCTGAAGTTGTACGAGTACAAACTGGATGGCTTTCATGACAGGCAACTCAGAACATGGCTTATCAACGGCACGTTGTACGTGCCCGTGTCCTTCCTGAAACATGACATATTGCTCTTGCTCACTCCGAAGAACCGCGACTGTGTGATTCAATGGCAGTCAGGGCGTGTCCTTGTGCAGACTAACACTGGGTCGGCACAGATTGTACCGGGCAAGCGTACGGTGAGTCTCAGCGGGAGAACGCTCACGCTCAGCAAGCCGCCCATCTTACGGAACCAGCGGGTGTGGCTCAGCGCGCCAGACTTTGTTTATCTGGCGATGCATCTGTGGCCACTGCAGAAGGACAAAGCAATCGGGTACGATGGACGTGACGTGCGAATCACCGTGCCCAAAACGCCGAGAGACCTGAAAGTGGAGTTTGCAAAGCTGGACGGCACAGTGACTCTGCGCCTGCCCAAATAGGTGTGCCGAGCTTTCGGCGCCGCATCGAAGGAACGCAAGGGGCGCTGTAGAATCCTGATTGCATGACAAAACGGTTGCTTCGCGCCTTCCGGCAATGGAGGGCACATGATGTGCCCTTTCTGTCTGCTGCCATCGCCTTTTTTGCCATGCTGTCTCTGGCGCCCCTGCTGGTGGTGGCAGTGGCGACGACTGCGCTGGTAGTACCTCCAGAGTCCGCCTCACGGTATGTCACGGAAGTGGTGGCGCAGGTGACCAGCGAGGAGACGGCTCGCTTCGCGCAGGAGGTTCTGCGCAACACGCAGAAGCCCTCCAGCACCCTCTCCTACGCGGCGCTGAGCCTCTTGCTGATGCTGTTCGGGGCGGGGCGACTGTTCCGGCAGTTGAAAGCCGCGCTGAATATCGTCTGGGGGTCGCGCTCGCAGGCGCAGGGGGTGTGGTCAACGGTCGCCGGGCATCTGCTGGCGGTGCTGATGGTGCTGTTGACCGCTGTGGCGCTGCTGGTTTGGCTGGGAGTAGATGTGACGCTGACAGCACTCTCTGCCCGGATGGCGCTGGCGTCGGTGGTGTGGCGATGGGTGAGTTTCGCCGCGGGCTGGGGTTTGCTGACCGTGCTGTTTGCTGTCGCCTACCGCTTGTTGCCCGATGCTCCCGTGCGCTGGCGGAACGTGTGGAGCGGAGCGGCAATCGGCGCCCTGCTGTTTGTGATGTGCAAGATGGCGGTGGGCGTGTACCTGGGCTTGACCGGTATCCACTCGGCTTATGGCGCGGCGAGCGCGGCGGTGGTGCTGTTGCTGTGGGCGTATCTGTCCACGCAAGCGTTTCTGTTCGGCGCGGAGTACGCGAAGGCTGTGCAAAACGAACGCGAAGAGGCGCCGTAATCAGCGTACCATGCTCTCGTACACGTCAAGGGTGCGGCGCGCCGTCTCCGCCCACGAGAAACGCGCCGACCGCTGAAAACCACGCTCGCGCATCTGCTGACGAGTCCACTCGTTGGTCAGCACGGTATGCAACGCCTGCGTCCACACGATGGGGTCATCGGCGGGCAGACGCATACCCGCATCTCCCACCACCTCGCGCATCACAGGGATGTCACTCACCAGCACGGGGCATCCGCAGTGCATTGCCTCCAGCGGGGGCAGACCGAATCCCTCGTAGAGGCTCGGATACATGAGGGCATCGGCGACAGAGTAGAACAGCGGCAGGTGTTCGTCGGGCACGTAACCGGTGAGTATCACCCGCTCCCCCACCCTCCACCGCTCGATGGCACGTTGCAGTGCGTCCATACCCCACCCCGCTTTGCCCACGATCACCAGCCGATGCGGAAGGTTGCCGGGAAGCACCGCCTGCGCGAACGCCTGTACCGCCAGCGGCAGGTTCTTTCGCGGCTGAAGCACACCCACCATCAGCACGAAAGGCGTTTCGATGCCGTAGATACTGCGAAGACGACTCTCCGCCGCCGCGCGCTCCACAGGCTGGATGCTCTCGTCCACCGCATTCGGTATCGCCACGACCTTCTCTTCGGGAAGACGATACACTCGTACAATATCCTGCCGACTGCTCTCCGACACTGTGACCACTTTTGCCGCGCGGCGCATCGACGCGGGCACGCTGAGGTTCAGCAGAAGTCGGTGCTTCAGCGGGAAAGTCTTTGGCAGGAGGCGGAAGGAGATGTCGTGCACCGTGGTAACCACCGGCATCCGAAGGCGTGCCGGAATGGTGTACTGCACGTGAGCCACGTCGGCGCGGTCGGCGTTTGCCGCGTCCGGAAACAGCTTCCAGCTCCACCAGCGCAGGTTGCGGGCAGGAATGACGCGCTTCCTCAATCGCCTATCCTCCGGCAGGATGCCTTCAGGGATGGGGATATGCGTATACAGTAGGATTTCGTGTTCGTGTGGCAGGGCACACAAGCCTCGAATCAGCCCGAGCCAGTAGGTGCGGTCGCCGGTGTATGCCCCGGTGAGACAGCGGGCGTCAATCGCGATGCGCATCGGCGTATTCATACAGCAGTCCCCAGCGCAGTCCGCGCATACTCACCGAGATGCTGGGCGCGCGCAGGTGGCGCATGACGGCGCAGGAGATGAGCGCACCCGCGTGCAGGACAGGTGCGCGGTCGGGCTCGATGCCCGGAAGCTTGCGCCGTTCCGCGACGGGCACGGAACACAGGAGAGTTGACAGCTCCAGCATTTCCTCCAGCGTGAGGGTATCCCCATGTGCCCGTTCCGGCTCAAAATGCTCACAGCCCCGGTGCAGGCAGGCGAGGTTCACAAACGTGCCCCCTACGCCTACCAGAGTCTCGCCCTCAGCCAGCCTGGGTTCACCTGCCACCGCTTCCTGTACCGCCTGCTGGAGCGCCTGAACCTCGTTGAGCAAGGGCGGGTCGTGATGCAGAAGTGCCTCCGTCAGCCGCACCGCGCCGATGGGATAGCTGTGGCTGGTTCGGAGCTTCCCCCCTGCCCCGCGGCTGATCTCAACACTTCCACCGCCCACATCGAGCATGGTCAACCGGTCACCAGCAGAAGCGAAGACGGGGTCCTTTATCACACTCAGATAACTCAGCTGTGCCTCGCGCTCTCCAGAAATCACCTCCACTTCCAGTCCCATCCGGGCACATGCCTGCAGGAAATCCTGCGCGTTGCTGGCTTTGCGCAGTACCTCCGTACCCACTGCCAGCACCGTTTCCGCACCCGCCTGCTGGCATTCGACGAGGTATCCCCGCAACACTTCGAGCGAACGACGCATCGGCTCCTCCGACAACCTGCCGAGGGCGTTCAGCCCCTCGCCCAGCCGGGTGATGCGACTCCGCTCACATAGCGTGTGAAGGTTGCCCTGCTCCATCTCCACGATGGTCAGCAGGATGGAGTTGGTTCCGATATCGATAGCCGCAATGCGTGACATCCACCATGCCTCCTCCGCGCCCTCTGCTTCCGATTATAGCAAGAGTGTATTCTGTGCCCATTTGCGCATCGCCTGCAGGATAGGCTACAATAAGCTATCCCATGAGAGGAGGCAGTGAAAGCGGTGTCCATTGGCGAGGCTCTGGCGAACGCATCGTATGCAGATACCATCGCAGGCTTGAAGGGGCGCGACCTGCTGAGCATTGACGACCTGTCTTCGCAAGAGTGTTTGGCGCTCCTGCAGATGGCGGCGGAGATGAAGAAGGCAACCCACACCGGAAGAGAGCTCATTCGCTGGAAACGCCCGCATCTGCTGGCGATGATTTTCGAGAAGCCCTCTCTGCGCACGCGCTTCACCTTCGAGGCGGCGATGGTGCATCTGGGCGGACACGCCATCTACCTGTCGCCCAACGAGATCGGGTTGGGCAAGCGTGAGAGCGTGGCGGATGTGGCGCGCAATCTGGAGCGATGGTGTCAGGTCATCATGGCGCGCGTCTTTGCGCACCAGACGCTGGTGGAGCTGGCAGAGAACGCCCGGGTCCCTGTCATCAACGCGCTAAGCGATCTCGAACATCCCTGTCAGGCGCTGGCGGACTTCCAGACGCTCATCGAGCATAAAGGCGACGCGAAGGGCAAGCATCTGGTGTTCGTGGGCGACGGCAACAATGTGGCGAACAGCCTGATGCTGTTATCCGCCAAGCTGGGCGCGCACTTCACCATCGCCTGCCCGCCGGGGTACGAACCGAACGCCCAGATTACCGCCCGCGCCCGGCAGATCGCGCAGGAGACCGGCTCGGTGATTACCATCATGCACGAGCCGAAGGAAGCCGTGCGCAACGCGGACGCCATCTATACCGACGTGTGGGCAAGCATGGGACAGGAGCACGAGGCGGAACAGCGCCGGCAGGTGTTCATGCCGTACCAGCTGAACGCCGACCTGCTCAGCGGTGCAAAGCCGGACGCCATTGTGATGCACTGCCTGCCTGCCCATCGTGGCGAGGAAATTATCGATGAGGTGATGGACGGACCGCAGTCGGTGGTGTTCGATCAGGCAGAGAACCGATTGCACGCCCAGAAGGCGGTACTGTGTGCGCTGGTAGGAGACTGGTAGATGCCCCTCGTCAGCGTGCTGCTGACCAGCTATAACCACGCGCGGTACTTGAGACAGGCGATCGAGAGCGTGCTGGCGCAGAGCCTGCAGGATATCGAGGTGGTGGCTATCGACGACGCCAGCACCGACGAATCTCCATCCATTCTGCACGCCCTCGCCGACCGCATCCGGGTGGTGGCGCACGAGAAGAATCGAGGAACCTACGCCTCCCTGAATGAGGGCATCCGGCTGACCACTGCACCTTATATCGCCATCCTCAACTCAGACGACGTGTGGTTGCCCACCAAGCTGGAGAAGCAGGTCGCCCTTCTGAACGAGAACCCTCGTGTGGGACTGGTGCACACGGCGACAGCATTCATCGACGCGGACGGACAGCCGATGGCTGGCAACCCCCTCGGCGTGCGCTTTCACCCCAACCCTCAGGGCGACCTGCTAGCGGAACTGCTGACGCGCAACCTGTTCATCACCTCCTCCGTGGTGTTCCGCAGGGAGTGTGTAGACCGCTGTGGCTATTTCGAGGAGAGTCTTTTTGGCATGGGAGACTGGGACATGTGGTTGCGCATCGCCGAACACTACGCGATTGGGTATGTACCTGACATACTTACCCTGTATCGCATCCATGGGCAGAACACCATGTACCAGCGCCAGCGCATGCTACGCGACGACCTGTGGATCCACGAAGAGCGCATCCGCAAGCGCATCCCGGAATTGCTGAAGCACAACGGCAAAAAGATGCGCCGTGCGATCGGCATCGCGCTGTCAGCACTGGGTGTGCTGTATCTTCAACAGGGTGAGAAGTACAGAGCCCAGGAGGCGTTCCGCGAGAGCCTCCACTATGTCCCCCTGCGTGCCAAGACGTGGCTCCGCTGGCTCCAGACCTGCTTCGCTTAGCTCTGCAACGCAACTGCAAATAGCCGGTCCCTTGCCGATAATCGAGGTAAGAGGAAAATGCAGGGGTGAGGTCGTTCATGGCAAGGAATCGGCAGGTCGGTCAAATCCTGGTGGAGCTGGGCTACATCACACAGGAACAGCTCGTTCGCGCCGTGATGGAGCAGAAGGATACTGGTGAGCGTTTGGGTAGTATTCTCACCAGACGGGGCTATATCACTCCCGACCAGCTTACCGAAGCGCTGGCGTTGCAGGCAGGAGTGGACTATGTGCAGTTCAGCGTAGCGGACGTTCAGGCGGAAGCCCTCGCCGAGATCCCGCCCGCGATCGCGCGGCACCTGCAGATACTTCCTCTCCGCATCGAGAGCGACAGACTGGTGGTTGCACCGCTGGACATCAATAACGCCGACAGCCTGCAGGAGCTCTACCGAGTCGTCCGCAGACCCGTCAGTCTCGTGTGCGCGAATCCGGTGTTGATAGAAGCGGCGCTTCGCCTGTATTACCCGGAGAGCGCCAGCGACATCGACCTTGCTGCCGACTACCCTTGCGTTCAGGAGTTCGTCGAGAACTTGATTCAGGATGCCCTCTCTCACAGCGCGGAAGCCGTTCACATCGAGCCGCAAGACGCGAACACGGTGGCGGTGCGCTACCGCACTGACGGGCGGCTGGAAACGGTGCGCACGGTCACCGCCAGTTACGCCCGGGTCGCCATCCATCGCATGAAGAAGATGACCGGTATGTCTCCGACAGATGCACAAGCACACTTCTCCGGATTGATACCCATGACGGCGCCCGACGCCACCGTGCAACTCTCCTGCGTGCAGACATCGCGTGGAGAGCGTGTCGTCGTGCGATTCTTTCGCCATGCCTCTTCCGACACCCTTACCGAGGGGATGCCTGCCGATTCCGCGGACGTCCTTCTGCACATGCTGGCGACTCGCAGTGGGCTGGTCGTGGTTTCTGGCGAGGATGTTACTGCCTGTCAGGCGGTGCTGAGCGCTGTGTTGAGGCACAAAGCGCAAGAAGGCGTTTCGGTCTTTTCGCTGGACCCGCTCGTCGCGCAGGGGGTTGTTGGGGTGCATACCCTGACAGATGCGGGCGATTGGCAAACATCCAGCGGGGCGTTGCGTGCGGTGCTGGAGCAGGACCCCGATGTGGTGGTAGCAGGCGTGGTGGAGAGCACGTCGCCGGTGCAGATGCTGGTTTCCTCTGCGCTGTATGGTGTATGGGTGGCGTTAGCGATCCGCGCGGAGGGTGTTCCAAGCGCACTCATTCGCCTGCAGGACTTCGGCGTGGCGCCCGCTCTGCTCACCGGCACGCTAACAGGCATCGTGCAGGTCTACACTCTACCCCGACTGTGTGATGCCTGCCGAACCAGCCGGCAAACCGCCCTGCCCGACTGGCTTGCGGATGCACCGGGCGAAGCGGTGGTTTACAGCGCCGCGGGCTGTGAGAGGTGCCGACACACCGGCTACTCCGGCACGACCAACGTGATCGAGGTCTTTGAGCCGGATGCCCACCTGCGCGAACTGCTTATCGCCGGTGCGGGGTCAGAACAGGTCGGCGAGATGATCCGGTCGCGCCTTCAGCCCGCGCTTCGTTCCGCGTTGCGCGAGAAGGTGCTTTCGGGACAGGTCAGCCTCCAGCACGCGCAGATGCTGTGGGAGCGGCACTACCCGCCTCCAGAGCGGTTCCTCTCGCTCGCCGCTTAGCCCCGGATTCGGGCGAACTTCAGCTTGCCCACGCGGATGACCGCTCCTGCCAGCGCGCTCAGCTCCAGCTCGGCGTTGGGGTCGGTGCACCGCTCGCCGTTGATTTCCACCGCGCCCTGCTGGATCATGCGTCGTCCCTCGCTGTTACTGCTGACCAGCCCGATGGTGGCGAGCAGGCGCGGTAGCCACACCCTGCCGTCTTTGACGATGTGTTCGGGCACGCTGAACTCGGGCATCTCCTCTGGTAGTTCACGCTGGGAGAAGACGCGCATGAACTCGCGATCCGCCTCCTGCGCGGCTTCTACGCTGTGGTAGATGCTCACAATCTCGCGGGCGAGGCGACGCTTGACCTCCATCGGGTGCAGTCTCCCCTCGTTCAGCCCGATGGCAATTTCGCGAACCTCCTCCATTGGCACGTCGGTGCAGAGCTCGAAGTAGGAAACCATCAGGTTGTCGGGCAGGCTCATCACCTTGCCGAACATCTGGTCGGGCGGCTCGGTGATGCCGATGTAGTTGCCCAGCGATTTGCTCATCTTCTCCTCGCCGTCCAGCCCGATGAGCAGGGGCATAGCAATCACGATCTGCGGGTCCTGCCCGTACTCCCTCTGCAGGTCGCGCCCGACGAGGTTGTTGAAAATCTGGTCGGTGCCGCCCATCTCGATGTCGGACTGGATCGCCACCGAGTCGTAGCCCTGGCACAGCGGGTAGAGAATCTCGTGCATGCCCAGTGGCTTGCCTTCCACGAGGCGTTTCTGAAAGTCATCGCGCTCCAGAATGCGCGCCACCGTCGCCCGCGACGCCAGCTGGATGACGTCCGCGAAGGTCATCCTGCCCAGCCAGTCGCTGTTGAAGTAGATCTCGGTGCGTTCGGGCATCAGGATGCGGTACAGCTGTTGCTGGTAGGTGCGGGCGTTCGCCTCCACCTCTTCGCGCGATAGTTGCGGTCGCGTCTTACTGCGCCCCGTGGGGTCGCCGATCATCGCGGTGAAGTCGCCGATAATCAGGCAGGCGATATGCCCGAACTCCTGAAACTGGCGCAGCTTGCGCAGAACCACCGCAAAACCGAGGTGGATGTCGGGTGCGGTGGGGTCCAGTCCCAGCTTCACGCGCAGGGGCTTGCCGGTCTTAGCGGACTTTTCCAGTTTTTCACGCAACCCGTCTTCCGGGATGATCGCTGCGACGCCGCGTTGCAGAACCTGCAGTTGACGTTCAATACTCTCCATACACCTTTCCCCAGACATGCCGTTGAGCGTTGCCGTTCGTTTATGTTACCAGAGGATACACCGGTTGCGCAAAGAGCGCCCCCCTCGCCCGACCGCCGGACGAGGGGGTAATTCGCCATTAGTCCTCACCCTGCGCCTTAGTAAAGCCCGGCTCGCCGTCGAACTCCTGCAGCTTTTCGATATGCATCCATCGCAGATGCGCCCCTATCCTCTGCAACAGGTCGAGCACGTGCCTGTCTTCCACCTCGCCCTGCCCATCGCGCAGGATGAACCGGCATCGGTAGTGATCTACCACGTCCGTTATCGCTCCTGTGGGAGGATAGACCTTCGTGCCGCGGTTCGAAATCATCTTCAGCTGCAGTGCCGAGCCCTCAACTGCCGACTCGAGGAGTTTGCCCAGCGGTTCGGGCAGGAGGTCGGTCTCAACGAAGACATCCACTCCGATGACCCTCCGGCTGTTTGGGCGCACCATGACCGGGTCGCGGGTGACCTCCGGCAGGCGGATGGGCTTGTACTCGCGCACATAGGTCTGCGTGGGCTTCCTGCCGAGGTTGCGGATAATCTCATCGGTGTATTCGGTGGTGGTATTGCATTTGTCGTAGCCCACCACGTCGCCCGTGCGTACCTTACCCTCCTCCAGCGTGACCATCACCGCGTTCTCGATGAGCGCCGCCGCCTCGAACTCGCCGAGGTGCCTCAGCATCATCACCGCCGACAGGATGACCGCGGTGGGGTTGATGACGTTCTTGCCAGCATACTTGGGCGCGGATCCGTGCACCGCCTCGAAGATCGCCACGTCATTGCCGATGTTGGCGGAGGGCGCAAAGCCCAGCCCTCCAATGAGGGCGGAGGTGAGGTCGCTCAGGATGTCGCCGTTCATGTTGGTCGTGACGATGATATCGAACTGCTCCGGTCGCTTCACCAGCTGGTGCGCGCAGTTATCCACGATGATATGCACCGCTTCAATGTCGGGATACTCGGGCGCAATCGCCTCGAAGGTGCGCTTCAGCATTCCCTCCGTGAGCTTCATGATGTTGGACTTCGTGGCGCAATGCACCTTCTTGCGCCCTTCCGCACGCGCCAGCTCAAACGCCAGACGCACGATCTTCTCGCACCCCTTGCGCGAAATGAGCTTGAGGCACTGTGCCACACCGGGCGTCTGCATGTGCTCGATGCCAGCATACAGGTCTTCCACATTCTCGCGCACTACCACGAGGTCGATACCGCGCCCACTGTAGGGGGTGGTCACGCCGGGCATCTCGCGTACCGGTCGGATGTTGCCGTAGGTCTCGAAGAGCTTGCGCAGGGTCACATTGGCACTCTTCTCTCCATAGCCGACGGGCGTCTCCAGCGGTCCCTTCAGCACCACGCGCGTCTTGCGGATGGATTCGATGGTCTCCGGCGGAACACCCGTCTCCAGCCCCTTCTTGAAGACGCTGGCGCCCGCTTCGCGAACCTCCCACTCCACCGGCGCCCCGCTGGCTTCGATCAGCCTCAGCGCCGAGTCGATACACTCCGGACCGATGCCGTCGCCCGGAATGACGGTGATGAGCTTCTTTCCAGACGGTGTGATGTAAACGTTCATGGCTGTCCTCCTATCGCGCAACTACCATTTACCATTTAGAGGCATTAAAGGAGATTTCCTTGCCGAACATGGTTGATTTTGCCCCCGCGACCTCCGTATAATGAAGCCGGTTGAGCCTTATGGGAAACACTTTCGGACATCTGTTCCGCATCACCACCTTCGGCGAGTCGCACGGCGGGGCGGTGGGAGTGGTTATCGACGGCTGTCCTCCCCGCGTGCCCATCAGCGAGGAGGAGATTCAGTTCGAGCTCGACCGGCGTCGTCCGGGGCAGAGCAAGCTCGTCACTCAGCGTCGGGAAAGCGATACCGTGCATATCCTCTCCGGCGTGTTCGAGGGGCTCTCGCTGGGTACGCCCATCTGCCTGCTGGTGTGGAACGAAGACGCTCGCCCGGAGGCATACGAGCATTTCCGCGAGCTGTATCGCCCCTCCCATGCCGACTACACCTACGACGCCCGCTACGGCATCCGCGACTGGCGCGGTGGAGGACGTTCCAGTGCCCGCGAGACCGTCGGGCGCGTGGCGGCAGGCGCGGTTGCCAAGAAGATTCTGCGCGAGCAGGGCGTGCAGATAGTGGGCTGGGTGGAGAAGATTCACACCCTGACCGCCGAAGTAGACCCCGACACGGTGACCATCGAGCAGGTGGAGGCGAACCCGGTGCGCTGTCCAGACCCCGGCATGGCGGAACAGATGGCTCAGGCGATTGAGCAGGCGCGTCGGCAGGGCGATTCGCTGGGCGGGGTGGTGGGCTGTGTGGCGCGCGGCGTGCCTCCCGGCTGGGGCGACCCTGTCTTCGACAAACTGGACGCCGACCTTGCCAAGGCGATGCTTTCCATCCCCGCCGCCAAAGGTTTCGAAATCGGCTCGGGTTTCTCAGGCACCGACCTGACCGGCTCTCAGCACAACGACCCATTCTATGTAGACCCGTCACGCCGGATACGCACCCGAACCAACCGCTCTGGTGGCGTGCAGGGAGGCATCTCCAACGGCGAGAACATCATTATCCGCGTGGCGTTCAAACCCACCGCGACCGTCATGATCCCGCAGGAGACGGTCAGCGTGCATCGCGAGCCTGCCATCCTGAAGGCGAAGGGCAGGCATGACCCGTGCGTGTTGCCGCGCGCCGTGCCCATTGTGGAGGCGATGATGGCGCTGGTGCTGGTCGACCACTATCTGCGTTATCGTGCACAATGCGGAGGGAACCATGAACCGACGGGCACGTGAAGTGCTTAGTACGCTGGAGCGTCTGCTCCATGCCATCTATTGCCAGGACATCGACACCTATCGCGAGCTGGTGGTAGATGATGTGTCTTCCTTCGAGGCGGAGACGCCCACGCGCATCGACTCGCTGGACTTTCACCTGCATTACATGAGACAACAAAAGGCGTTGCGTCCACCCTCCGCACAGTACCGGCTGGACATCGTGAACCCGCGCGTGCAGTTATACGGCAACACGGCGATTGCTACCTATACGCTGGTGGTCACCCGCTCGGACAATCAGGGCATTCGCTTCAGCACGACCAACGAGACGCGCGTCTTCGTGCGTCAGGACGGTCGGTGGCTAATGGTGCACTTCCACAAGACGCCCGTGGGGAACTATTCGGCGTAGCCATCCTGTTGGCCCGCCTGCCTCACGGGGCGTGGGAGAGGTGGAGGTTCCGGGATCGGTATGCCCTGCTCCTTCAGATATGCAAACACGGTACTCCTGACCTCTTCTAAAAGCTCTAGAGTTTTCTCGACCGTATCACCGACAGCCTGTACCGTCCACCGTCCAAGCGTGGGAATGCAGGCAACGAACCCACCGCCCTCCTCGTCCGGAAGGCGACGGATCTCCACCGGATAGTCTAACGCGCTATACTCTGCTGGCTTCATGGTATTACTCCTTCTTTGCGCAAATGCTCCACCACATCTATGAGCTGCTTCATATAGAACGTTTTCACAGCACGCCCAGACTTAATCGGTACCGCCCATATTCCCTATTGCCTTGCCGTCGACAACTCCTTCAATGCTTCGTGGGACACGATATACTGGTGCGAGGAGCCTGTACCCTCACGCAAGAAATCCCCCTGATAATGTCGCAAAACTTTCTCAAAATCCTCCTTGCTGACCTCCGCAGGCGGATTCTGTTTCCATCGCCGATATAGCTCCTCTGCATTAGCCACAGTATTATGATAGCATACATGCTATCAGAGAGTCAGTATATATCTCGGCATCAGGGACGCAAAAATACAGGGTTCTCTACGGGATGAGAGTAGGACGCCAGGCAGGCAACTTGTCCTAATCCAACAATTCTTCCACCAGTGCCCCGCCCTCCATCTGCAGGCGATACATGCGCGCATACCAGCCGTCGGTCTCCAGAAGCTCCTCGTGCCTGCCGGATTCTATCACCCGTCCTTCATCAATCACCAGAATGCGGTCGCAGTCGCGCACTAAAGAGAGGCGATGGGTCACGATGACCGTCGTGCGCCCCTGCATCAACCGTTCCAGTGCCGCCTGAATCAGCGCTTCCGATTCGGGTTCCACCGAGGCAGTGGCTTCGTCCAGCAGAAGCACCTTCGGGTTCGCCAGAAACGCCCGCGCGATGCAGATGCGCTGTTTCTGCCCGCCAGACAGCTTCACTCCTCGCTCGCCCACCAGCGTGTCATAACCCTGAGGCAGGTCCATGATGAAATCATGCGCATTGGCGAGGCGGGCGGCGGTTTCCATCTCCTCGTCGGTGGCATCCAGCCTGCCGAACAGGATGTTCTGCCGTACGGTATCGTTGAAGAGGAAGGGTTCCTGCGTCACCAGTGCGATATGACGCCGAAACGTCACCTGCTTCAGCCGACGCAGGTCGTGTCCATCCAGCGAGACGACACCCGCCTGCGGGTCGTACAGGCGCAACATCAGATTCAGGATGGTGGTTTTGCCCGTTCCACTCGGGCCCACGATGCCGATGCGCTGTCCGGGCAATACCTCGAACGAGACCTCCTGCAGGATGGGGCGTTCGGGGTTATAGGCGAAGCTGACGCGGTCGAAGCGAATATGCCCCTGGACGGTGTCCAGCTCGGTGGCGCCCTCGGCGTCGGTCACCTCCTCGGGCGCGTCCAGCACCTCGAACACACGCGACGCGGCGGCGATGGCTCGCTGAATCATCTCGTTCACCTGCGCCAGCGAAAAGACCGGCGCGAACAGCTGCCACCAGTAGCCCCGATATGCCACCAGCCCACCGATGGTGAACTCGCCCTTCAGCACGAAGTACGCGCCCGCGCCGATCATGGCGATGTTGCTCAGGAAACCGACGGTCATCACGCCCGGAAAGTACACCGAGCGCACCTTCACGCCTTTCAGGCTGGTGGTGGTATACTCGGCGTTGACCTGCTGGAAGCGTTCCTGTTCGTACGCCTCGCGGGCGAAGGCTTTGATAATCAGCACGCCCAGCAGATTCTCCTGCAGTTTGGCGGACAGGTCGCCCAGCCGGTCGCGAATGGCGCGATACAGCCCCTTCACGCGCAGGTTGAAGAACCATACCATCACCGCCACCACCAGTAGCGGCAGAAGCGTCAGCGTCCCCACCTTCCAGTTGAGCCACACGATGATGCCCGCCACCCAGATGAGGCTCAGCGCGTTGCCCAGAATGTTGTCCACGCCGTTGATGACCACTTCCTGCAGGGTGTCGACGTCGCCGATCACACGCGCCATCATGTCGCCGCTCTTGCGGTCATGGTGATAGCGTACCGACTGGCGCATCAGTTTCTCGTGCAGGCGGTTGCGCAGGTCTGCCACAAAACGCTGACCTGCCACGCCCAGAAGGTACGTGCGCGCCGCGGAGAGTGCCATCCCCGCCAGATGCACCGCCAGCATCACCAGCATCGCAGGCAGGAGATGCTCCACTTTGCGGTTCACAATCACTTCGTCCACCACGTACTTCCAGACAAGCGGGGGAAACATCTGCGCCGGCGTCGCGAGCACCAGGCAGGTGAAGCCAATGATGATAGGTACGGCGTAAGGACGCATCAAACCGAGTAGACGCCAGAACATCGCCCAGTCAACCTCTTTCGAGCAGCTTTACAAACCTTATCTTACCCCATTCCTCACCGATTGCGGAACAACCGGCAACCTGCAGAACGGTCCCCGCAAAAAAACGCGCAACACCCAGCAAAAATGCTGGACATATCCAGCACGGTGCGCTATAATCAAGGTAAATACCATTATATAACGCTGATGTCACAGCGAAAGGAGGTTCCGGCAATGCGTCGGGCTGTTTCGCGCTTGATGGTAGTGTGCGCTATGGTCTCCCTGCTGGGGCTGACGCTCTCGGCGCACGCGGACGTGCAGTTCAAGCTCCTCCGCAGTTTCAACATTTCCAGCATCTTCGATGGAAGCGCTGCGGGGTGTGGTGATGGCGCTATCGACGTCGCATTTGACGGGGTGAACGCCTATGTGATCGGTTTCCGCTCGCAGTCCGGTAACGGTCCCGTGGGCATCGTGCGCATCAACAACGTGCTGAACGTGCCCAGCGGCAACCTCGGCTACGGGCCCGGGGTGTTCAAGATTCTGGGCTGGAACGTCCCTGGTATCGGTAGAGACAGCCGAATCATCTACTACGGCGGTTTCCTGTATGCCGGTTTCGGACTGGGACACAACGCTAACCCGGACACCGCTATCGTCCGGCTCAACACGATGGGCATGGTGGACGAGTTCTGGTCGGATGATGGCTTGCTGTCGCTGGCGGACCTTGGTGTAGGGCGCTACGATACCCTGGCAATTGACCCGGGTTACGCAGGCTCCGGCACTTCGCTCGCGGTGGGCACTCTGCACACAGCTAATCCACAGGCGGTGCGTCGGGTGTCGCTAACGACAGGTGGTGTGCTGGGGGTCAGCAACGCGATTGCGCCCACTTTTCTGCGGGACATCGCCTTTGCACCCAACGGTGACATGTATGTGCACCGCGCGTCCAACGACGCCAACGACGGTATTTTCAGGCTGGCGCGCACAGGAGTGGATAACTTCGAGGCTCCCGTCGCCATCGTGTCGTTTGACGCGGGTAATTTCCAGGAGTGCACCATCACCTACGTGCCGGTATCACAGGTATTCCCCTCCGCACCCGACCTGCTTCTGTACAACTTCCGCACCCCGACGAGTCCGCCAGACCCCACCACCTTCAAGCTGTCGGTGGTGACGCCGGACGGCGACCCGGTGCTGGAGTGGGACGGCAGTGGCGTAACCGAGGACGGGCTGGAAGTGGACAGGTTCGGACACAACCTTATCAACACTACCTATGCTGTCACGCAGGACGGTCGATTGCTGGTGTTCGTGGTCAGTGGGCAGGTGCCTGCCTCGCCAATCGGTGCGATCGACCGGCTGGACGTGCTGGAGGTCGTGGTGGTAGAAAACAAGATCTCTGGCACGGTGACGCTGGGCGACTACGGCGCGAGCCCCGAACAGGTACCGGTGGTCGTGGAAATCCGCAACCCTGGCGAGACCAGCCCAGTGGAGACGCACGTAGTCGACCTCGATCCGACGGGCGCGTACGAACTCTCTACCTCGCTCACTGGTACGTTCGACGTAGCGGCGAAGGCGTCACAGTGGCTGAGGCAGGTGGTACCCGGCGTGAACATCGCCGGCTCGGTCACGGTAGACTTCAGCCTCATCAACGGCGACATCGACGGGGATAACGAGGTGACGCTATTCGATTTCGGGCAGCTGGTTGCCGCGTTTGGCAGTATGCCCGGCGACAGCAACTGGAACCCCGACGCCGACCTGGACGGCGATCAGGAGGTCACGCTATTCGACTTCGGAGTCCTCGTGCGTAACTTTGGCGCGATTGGGGACGAATAATCCGTTCCGCGTGGGGCAGGCGCCGTGCCTGCCCCGTTTCCATTCAGCATCTCATCCCAGTTCCACTCGTATGTCGCGTGCGAGAGCCACCGCCATCTGCGGGCAGAAACGCGCTTCTACCGCCACCACACCCTGCTGAGGCGACAGCGTCTGCCGACCGCCGTCGTGACGCACAACAGACACCGACGCCCGCGTGCGGATGCGCAGGGATACTGTCTTCCCGCTCACCTCTGTCCAGAAGGCGATGATCTTCATGCCGTCCGGCCGTCGGAACTGGTAAACGGTCAGATCACGGTCGCCAGGGTCCAGCCGATAGTCCGGCGCGACGCCGTTCAGCGTCTGGGCGATTACCCGGCACTCGGTCTTCAGCCAGTCACGATGGGCGATACCACTGTCGTCGTAGTTCCACTGGTACAAGAACACCTTTTCCATACCCAGCGCCAGACAGTGCCCCACCGCTTTCATAGGCGACAGGCGTGTGGCACCTTCCGTGCGGATGTGTGTGGTTGTTCCGCGCGGTGCACCCTCGCACGAGGCGTTTGCCGCCTGCTCAGTGTTCCAGATGGGTTTGCGGACGCCTGCGCGTTGCATTGCACGTCGATAGTCCTCGATGGGACCCGAGTCTTCCGGTCTGCCGATGGGATAGTGGACGGTCATGATATCGAACAGGTCGGGGCGTCGCACCAGCTTGGTCAGCACGTCGCCGTAGCCTCCCTCACGTTGCAGTCCGCTGTAGAGATCCGCTGCCAGAATGACCGCATTTCGCTGGACAGCGCGAATGGCGGATACCGTCCACTCCAGATACACCATGTATTCCTCTGCCGAGCCGGCGAAATAGCCGCCACCGTCAGGCTCGTTGCCGATCTGCCAGTGGCGACAGTAAGGGCGATATTGTGCCACCACCTGCCGAACCACCTCCTGCCACTCGTTGCGGTCACGGGGCGGGGAGAAGTTGATGGTTGGATCCCAGTCGGCGTGCGGTCCATTGGGGTCTTGCGACAGATAGTCCGCCTGCCCGATGAACTTCAGCACGGGCGTCACCCCCGCTCGGTACAACGCCTGCAAGCCCGTCGTGAAGGCGCCATAGTTCCAGTCAAAAACGCCCCGGCGGGGGTTGATTCTGCTTAGCGGGATGTCCAGCTGGGCTAACCCAAAGCCCGACTGTCGCAGTTCTCGCGCGTGTTGTGTCCATGCAGTCGGAGAAGCGGTGGGCGATACGATGGCTCCCAACACCGCGCCAGAACCCAGTGGGCGGCGTCGTTGTTCGCGTGTTTGCATGATTGTTCACTCCTCAGGTCAGGAATTGATAAATGGGCACATCTAATAACTTCCCTACCAGCGCCCATCCCGCCTGCGTCACGATGTCACCGAGCGTCACGCCAACGAAGAACGCCAGACTGCGCCGGTAGCCCTTACTGCCCCCAAACCGCTGAACCAGCACCTTCGCCGTCCATGCCACCAGAAACGTGAGGAAGAAGGCGTTCATGGTGATGGTGTTTGCCATCACGTAGCCCACGGGATGCAGGGGGAAGGCGTACAGTTTCATGCGCAGGCTGGCTAACAGTAAGGTGAAACCGCCGCCCACACACGCCGCCAGTATCCCGCTCCGGTCCCACTCTGCCCGCGTGCTGGCAAGCGCGTGCATCTGCTCCATGCCGTACTGCACCTTCCACATGGCGTAGGCGTTGCTTTTGGCAGTTGCCGCGCCCAGCGCATAGAACTGGCTCAGACTGCTCCACCAGCCCAGTGCCAGTGCCGTCACCGTGCCGATCGCTACCCACGTCAGCACCGTGCGCCAGCGCAATCCCACCGAGTCAGCGATTTTCAGTCCCTCCATCAGATACGGCAGAGACTGCCCGCGGATGTCCACGTGCACCAGGTCAAAGTAACCGCCGGCTACCAGTGCGCCATCTGATAGACCCTGCGTGCCCAGTCCTGCGTTCGCCACGCGGTGAGGCGTCCACGTGGCGGGAGCGAACGTCCACTGACCGCCAGCTTCGGTGCGGATACGCGCCCCGCTCAGCACATAAGCCACATACACGCCGATAATCAGCAGGGCGAACAGGGGCGGAATGCCCGTCCACATCATCATCCCCGCGCACAGCAGGGCACACGCCAGTGCCAGCAGACCCAGCTTGCGCACGGTACGATACTCGTCAGGCGTCAGCTGGTTTCGGAGGCTGTGCCAGTGTCGGCGCGCCCCCCACCCTACCATGCACGCGAACGCTATCCACGCGCCCGCTGCCTGTTCCTCTTTGTACGCGAAGCGCGCCGCGGCGGTGTCGCCCACCTCCAGACCGAACGCTGACCCCGCCACATACAGCAGGCGCGTGACCAGCCAGAAAAACCAGCAGCTGAAGCTGATACTGCTAGGCACGAAGTACGCCAGCCCCACTGCCATGGGGTAAATGCCCAGCGGAAAGGCGGGAAAGGCGTTCCATGGGCGAGTCTGCAGAAACGGCAAAGGGATATACTGCGCCTTCAGTTGAATAGCCGGGATGGCGGGATACCAGTCGTGCAACACCAGAAGGCTCTGCAACACTGCCGGAATGGCGAAGCCCATCCAGAACAGTGGGCGACGAAAGAGGTCGTCCTGCGGGTCGGTAAGCTGGAGAGGCAGGACGGTGATGGGAAAGGTCAGCCGCTCCTGGCGAATCCAGATTCGCTGTAACACCGCCGCCAACCCGATCCAGATGCCTGTCATCAGCAAGAGGTAAAGGCTCCAGAAGGCGATGGGCGCAATCCACGCCTGCCAGGGCACACTGCTCTCGCCGCGATAGAGCGACTGGATGGCATCCGGGGCGTGCAGGATGGGCAGGCGGTCGAGAAATGGCAGGTATCGCTCCCACTGTGGGCGCGTCTGCGAGAAGTAGGGAAAGAAGCCCATGCCCGGAATGAGGAAGCGCAGTCCGCCAAAGCCGATGATGGGGATGGTGGCGGTGAGCACAATGTAGCCCATCAGCAGTTCGCGATGGTCGAAGGGAAGCCAACGGCGAAACATGTGCACAAACAGCAGGTACAGCGCTGTGGGCATCATCAGCGAGTAGCAGATGAGGTAGATACTGCGCGCTATCTCGCTGTCCGCCACCCACCATATCATCAGCGCCTGCGTCAGCAGGATGAACAGGGCAAGCCGCGGGCGAACGCCTGCCACCAGCCCGCGCGAGGTACAGACGGCATTGCGACGTGTGGCATCCGTCCGCAAACGTGCGTCGGTAACTGTTTCTCCCGTGCTGAACATAGTCAGAGTTTTGGACGTGAAGCAGGCTTCTCCTGCCCAGGCAGGGCACGTGTTTGTCAGATAGCGCGTTCTGGCGGTCTTCCTCTGCGCTCATCGCCTTTCTGGCGCAGGTTCACCGTGCCGATGTCCTTCGTGGAGGCATCCAGGTTCACCTGAGCCGGTAGCCCTTCCACCTTCACAACGCCGGGTACAGCAGGCAGGCGCACCGATTCGACGCGCAACATCAGCACATATTCGCCATAAGGAAGGTGCGGCAGTTCAAAGCGACCCGACGCATCCGTCGCCACCACGCCAGCCACCACACGCCAATCAAAAGGACGCAGGATGAGCACACCTTCTTCACGCTCCCCGCGACGCCGGGTAAAGAGGAAAGCTCTGTCCTGACGGATCACCCCCACCCGCACTCCCTCCGCCGGTTGGTCGTTCCACACGATTCTGCCGGTCACCCTGCCCAGCTTGACGGGAGGCTGTCGTATCTCGTCCGGTATCTCGCCTCGCTCGTACCACTCCTGCGCTTTCTGCGCGTCGCCAAAGCGGGCGTACAGGTCGCCCATCGTCTGGCAAGCGCTCTGGGACTGCCGGTAGGGGCGCGCGCGGGCATCCAGCCAGTCCAGATACCGCTTAGCCTCAGGGGTCACCGCGCAGTTCGAGAGCGTCTCCACCATCAACTGCACGAACTGCAGTCGCGGCGCCTGCTCGATGCACAGCCGGTCTACCTCCAGACTGCGCACGGGGTCCCAGTCAATCGAACGTACATCGTGCAGATGCACGAATAAAGCTCGCGCAAGCGTGGTCTGGTAGCGGCGGGTTTTCAGGTACTGCTCTACCTTGTAGGTCACACCCGGCTCGTTAGGGAAACCGACGATCGTCTGGAACGGAATACGCGCCACACGGCTGGCGCCGTCCCCCGCAGGTATGAGCACGGTATCCACACCCGCTGGACCGAATGGTATCTGCTCGCGCTCCGCCATCTGCACCAGCGGGCGACCATAGTCCATGCGCCCCAGCACCACGCCGAAGAAAAGCCACACTCCTCCTGACGTCACCAGAGCCAGCGGAACCATCGCCGCCGCCAGGGCACGAGTGCGCTGGTGATAGCTCTCTGCAGGCGCAACGACGGCTGTCCACAGACTGCCCCAACAGAACCCTCCCGCGGCGGCGATGCCCAGCGAAATGAGCAGAAAAGTCACCCAGCCGCGAGGGTTCAGGTCGGCTAAGCCCTGAGAACTAAATGGAGGAGCAAACACGGCGGGAAAATCGAACATAAACCGGTACAGCGCCGCGCCGAAGTCGAAACTGGTGAACTGCAGAACCAGCGCGCCCACCAGCCCGCATCCCACACTGCCGACCACCAGCCGCAGGAACGGCCAGGGCGATAGCCGTTCGCGCACACCCTGCAAACGTCCTGCCGCTCCATCGGCAGAGAGCAACAGGCCGGCAATCAGACAGGATAGCGCGGTGAACGGCACCACGTTCTCCAGCGACGGACGTTCTGCCCGCCAGACGAACCACCACGCCAGTCCCAACGTTGCCAGCACCCATCCCACCATCAGAGCAACGAGCCGCCATAACTGCTGACGGTCAGGATTACCAAGCCTGAACGGAGGCAACGCCACACGCACGGCAATCACCACCAGTATCGCGAATATCAGTGGTAGAAGTGTCGCGCGCACTATCGGCGTGGCAGAACCGACTGCTGAAATCCAGCGCACCAACCCTGTTGACCACGCTAGGCTTTCGGGGATGGGCAATCCGGAGGCATCCAGTGAACGCAGAACCGCAGGCAGAATGCGCAAGGTTTCATAGTGGACGCGAAGAAACGAAGGTATCATGCCGAGCACGGCGAACCACAAACCTGTTCCCCACACCTGCTTCACGCTGAGCGGTTTGCGCATCCAAACGCCTCCTGAAAAGATAGACTTCGAACCTCCAAAGCGGCAGCGGTATCAGTATAGACTCTTTACCGCAGGCGTGTCTACAGCTGGAAATTCACGCAAAGATTTTGCGCATAACCGCTGAAACCCTTGACATTCATTGGAGTCCACCTTACAATAGTATCGGTGGCACATCACCATGACGCAAAATCCTGTGCTGCCAGAGGAGGGTGCAAGTCATGACGTTCCGAAGTGGGCGGCGTGCATTCACGCTGATTGAGTTGCTGGTGGTCATCGCGATTATCGCGATACTGGCTGCCATCCTGTTCCCGGTGTTTGCCCGGGCGCGCGAGAAGGCTCGTCAGACCAGCTGTCTGAGCAACCAGAAGCAGATGGCGCTGGCGGCGATGCAATACGTGCAGGACTACGACGAGACCTTCCCGATGAGCGTGTACATGGGCTTCGTGGGCAACACGCCCTGCGCCTTCACGTTCCTTTCCGCCATCGAGCCGTACGTGAAGAACAAGCAGGTGTATCAGTGCCCATCGGAACCGCGCGCGCTGGACATCGATGCCGCGTTCCGATTGCTAGGTCTGCCCGGCGGTGAATGTGGAGGCTTCACCATGGCAAGCTACAACTTCAACTACGCCGTGTTCGAAGACGGCAACAACAACAATCTTACCGGCGCGAACGATGCCGTGGTGAAGCTGGCGGAGATTCAGTACCCGGCGGAAACCACGCTGGCGTTCGACGGCAACCTTGCTGCACCCAGTAACTGCGGGTTTAACCTGTTCGACTCGCCGGTACAGGCGCGCCATAACGAGATTGCCAACGCCAGCTATGCCGACGGACACGCCAAGACCTTCAAGGCAAAAGAGTCGGGCTGTGTCGGCGCGAACGTGAACGGCAACGCGCTCAAGCAGTACTGCGTCCAGCAGGGCGCATACACCCGCTGGTGTGGTCAGGAACCCAACCCCAGCATCTGCCGCGACGAGCTGTGGGGCGTGGCAGACCAGGACCAGTGGGGCTGGTGTGCGCGCGGCTTAAGGTAACGTTTCACGAAGCGGCGAAGGGGACGGGCTGATGCCCGTCCCCTTTTTGTGGTTTACTCGTCACCGATGGCGCCGAAGTTGCGCACCAGGATGCCGAAATCGAGCAGAGTGACCTCCTCGTCACCGTCCAGATCGGCATCGGGGTTCCAGTTGCTGTCACCGGGCACACTACCGAATGCCGCGACCAGACGACCGAAGTCGAGCAAAGTCACCTCGTTATCCCCGTCGATGTCGCCGTTGATCAGGCTGACGTCGAGTCCGGTCAAGCCCTCTTTCGGCACAACCACATCCCGCACGGTCACCCTCAGCCAGTGGCTGGCTTTGAAGGCGAAGTCGTAAGTCCCGGCTGCCACGTTGGGCAGGGCGTAGTTGCCCGCATCGTCCAGGGCCAGTGTGGCGGTGCGCACCAGGTGCCCGCGCTGGTACACCTCGACGGTCACCGGTACCTGCGATACCTTGTCCGGGGCATAGTCCTGCAGATACACGTTGCCCTGCACCGGACGCGGGGTGAACATGATCATGCCCGGCTGGGTCAATCCGCCAGCGCCGCCCGGCACAAATGTGTCGATAAAGGCGCCCGTGATGCCATCGTAGCGCAGGATGGAGTTGCCTCCATAGCTGGCAACATAGAACCTGCCGTCCGGTCCCCACTCAAAACCGTAGGCGCCGTACAATCCGCCGCTACCTGTGGGGATGAACATGCCCATGGACGCGCCGGTGGCGCCGTTGTACTTCATGATGCGGTGGAACAAACCACCGGAGACGTACATGTGCCCATCCGCACCGAAGCGGACGCCGATGGCGGGATACAGGTTGACAGGATCGTTCACGAAGACGCCGAGGAACGCGCCAGTCTGTCCGTCGTAGCGCATCACCTGCGCTCGTTCCCACGTGGTCACGTAGAGGTTGCCGTCGGGACCGAAGGTGATGGCGGCCGGCATATCCAGTCCGCCACTGCCAGACGGAACAAACACGTCGACGAACGCGCCGGTGTACGCGTCGTAGCGAAGGATGGAATCGTTGCCGTAACTGCTCACGTACAGATAGCCATCGCGGAACTCCAGGTCTGCCGGTGCATCCAGCCCACCGTAGCGCGGCGGGATAAAGGCGTCGATGAACGCACCGGTGACACCGTCAAACCGCAGAACCGCGTGCTGGTCATTACTGCACACATACAGGTTGCCGTCGGGTCCGTACTCCATTCCCTGCGGCTCGTCCAGTCCACCCGTGCGCGGGGGTACGAAGTCCCCCAGATACGCACCGGTCACCTCGTCAAATCGCAGGATGCGGTCGCCGTTCACACTGCAAACCAGCAGGTCCGCAATCACTGCGGGGGCAAGCAGGCTGATAGCTGCCGCCAGCGCCATCAAGCGCATAACCAGTTTCATACTACTCCCTTTCTTGATCAATCTACAGCGTGAAGCGTACTACGCCCTACAGCATAAAGTGTCCTGACAGAAATGTCAATAGCCCGCGTTTCCTCAAAAATAATCTATTCGAACATAGCCTGTTTCCTCATAATTGCACAATCGGGTAACCATCCGGTAACCTGTGGGGTGGAAA
>FWPU01003365.1_pt1 | contig 40616 bp, 38 predicted proteins | sample 2228361 | NCBI WGS metagenome assembly FWPU01 (sample SAMEA103939777, study PRJEB20133) | metagenome | reverse complement strand
GAGTGGAAGGGGTTGGCGGGCGGCAAAGCCGCCCGCCAACCCCCGCCCTTCACACCCCCTTTCCCCCGCGAGGCAGGGGAAAGGGGCAAGGGGATAGAGGGCCTGAGTAGTTATGCTTGCTTCGTTCCCGCGTATCTAACCTGAAAATCATCGCCAGACGTGACCTGCGCAGGCACCCTCTCGGTGCCTGGCACATGGACACAGGCCCATTTTCAGGGCACGTTGTACGCCCACCGATGCGTGGGCAACCTGAAAGGAGGTGGTTATCCGGTCGAGGGAGGCAGCGATTGTCCTGTGGGGTTCGACGGTATCCGGTGTTCGGCAGTAAAGCGATGGTAGTTTGGTGAGCGTGAAAAACGTCTTTCACTTCAAGGAGGAGGTATGAAAACCAAACTGTGGATCGTGCTCGTTCTGAGCGTGATCATGAGCGTCCTCGTGGCCTGCGTGCAGCCGACGCCCCAGGTCATCGAGAAGGTCGTCGAAAAGCCGGTCGAGAAAGTCGTCGAGAAGGTCGTCGAGAAGCCGGTTGAGAAGGTCGTCGAGAAGGTCGTGACGCCGACGCCGGCACCGATCAGCCCGGAACGATTGGCGCGCGCGGAGACCCTCAACATCGCGCTCGGCGGCCGGGTAGCCGATCCCACCAACCTGAACATCTATGCGCCGGGCGTCAGCCGCTCTGGCACCGGCATCCATCAGGTCATCTACGAATACTTCTTCTACAACAACCTGCAAACCGGCGAGTACATCCCCTGGCTGGCCGAGAAGTACGAGTATAATGCCGATTTCACCAGCATCACCGTCAATCTGCGGAAGGGTGTCACCTGGAGCGACGGCAAGCCGTTCACGGCCGATGATGTTGTCTTCACCTATGAGCTGCTGAAGAAGAACCCGGGCATGACCTGGGCTGCGGAGGCAAACACCTGGGCGAAGGCCGTCACGAAGGTGGACGATACCACCGTCAAAATCGAACTGACGAAGCCCAATCCGCGCTTTCACCTCATCCGCGAGGCGTTCCCGGCGGTAGGCATTTGGGGCGGCCTCACCATCCTGCCGAAGCACATCTGGGAAGGCAAGGATCCGCTGACCTTCAAGAACTCGCAGCCTGTCGGCACCGGGCCGTACAAGCTTGTGCGTGCCACCGAGACTGCGTTCGTCTATGAGCGTCGCGATGACTGGTGGGGGACGAAGGTCTTCGGCGTCAAGCCTGCCCCCAAGACCATCAACTTCCAGTACATCGGTGACGACACGAACATCGCCCTGGCGCTGGCCGCCAACGAAATTGACACCCCCTTCATCGGCAAGCTTTCGCTGGGCTCCTTCAAAGAAGTGGCGCGGCGGAATCCCAATCTGCGCGCGTGGACCAAAGATCCGCCCTATGCCTGGCTGGACCCCTGCCCGCGGGCGCTGATGGTGCAGAACGCCAAACCGCCGCTGGACAAAAAGGAGGTGCGCTGGGCGATCTCCTACCTGATCGACCGCAAGGCGATCGTCAACCTGGCCTATGAAGGGACGACCACGCCGACCTGGGGCGTGTGGCCTTTCTACGACGGTTTGAAGCCTTACTTCGAGGCAATCAAGGACCTGCGCGCCCAATACCCGTCCGACGCCACCGATCCCAAGAAGGCGGCTGGGCTGCTGGAGGCCGCCGGCCTGAAAAAGGTCGGCAACGACTGGACCACCGCTGACGGCAAGAAGCTGGAGCTGCTCTACCTGGTAGATAGCAACTCCGGCGAAGAGATGAAGGTCTCCGCGGTGCTGGCCGATCAGTTGCGCGCTGCCGGCATCGGCGTCAAAGTCCAGTCCATGACCGGCAGCCCGATGGCCGATGCCCTCCTGCGCGGGCAGTACGATCTCAAGCTGCACTCGTTCTGCCCCGGTTACATCTACGACAACCTGTGGCTCTTCCACGGCGCCAACTACGTGCCCCTGGGCGAGCCTGCACCCTGGTACGAGCGCAACTCCTTCCGCTTCAAGAACGCGGAGTTCGATGCCATCGTAGATGAAATGGGCAAGACCCCGCCGACCGAGGTCGAGAAGGTCAAAGAGCAGTACAAGAAGGCGATGGCCATCTGGTTCGACCAGCTACCTGTCGTGCCGGTCGTTCAGGCGCCGGCCCTGGTGCCCTTCAACTACACCTACTGGAAGGGCTTCCCCTCGGCCGAAGACCCGTGGAACATGCCGGTCAGCTGGTGGGCCACCTTCAACCTGGTCATCACCGGTTATCAGTCCCCCGCCACGGGCAAGTGGGTGGGCGGCCTGCAGCCCACGGGCGTGAAGTAACGCCTGTCGCGCTCCATGCTGGCCTTGTCTGAGCTGCCTCTCCATGGGCCAGACAGGGCCAGCCTGCCTCTCTGAAGGGACCGACTCATGGCGGCTTATCTCAAGTATTTGGGAGAGCGCTTCGTGCTCTTCCTCGCCACCATCATGATTTCCGTGACCGTCGTGTTCATCGTGCCGCGGCTGGTGCCCGGTGATCCCCTGGGTGCCGTCTTCCTCAGCCTGGCCCAGATGGGCGGCAGCGTGAACGCGGCCGACCTGGTCGCCGAATACACCCGGCGCTTTGGCCTGGACAAGAGCCTGTGGGAACAGTATATCAGCTTCCTGGCCCAACTTTTCCAGGGCAACCTGGGTTACTCGATCGCCAGCTTTCCCTCTGAAGTCTCAGACCTGCTGCGCGCCGCATTGCCCTGGACGATCGGCCTGTTGACGGTGACCACGCTACTCAGCTGGGTCATCGGCTCTCTGGCCGGCGCGGTCGTGGGCTGGCGCGGCAGCGGTTCGCGCTTCTTGCAGGCACTGGTTCCGGTGGCACTGGTCTTATACGCCACCCCCTATTACATCCTGGCGCTGCTGTTGATCTTTCTGTTCGCCTTTCATTGGCCCATCTTTCCCCTTTCCGGCAATTATTCGGTTCACCTGACGCCAGCCCTGACGTTGCCGTTCATCGCCGATGTCATCCACCACGCTTTCTTGCCCGCGCTCAGCATTGTGCTGGTATCGCTGGGCTGGTGGTTTCTCAGCATGCGCAGCCTGATCGGTTCACTGAAAGGCGAAGACTATATCCTGCTGGCCGAGGCCAAAGGCCTGCCGGAACGACGCATCCTCTGGCGCTATGCATTTCGCAACGCGCTCTTGCCCCAGGCCACGGGCCTGGCCCTGTCATTGGGCCATGTCGTCGGTGGTGCACTGATCACCGAAGTGATCTTCGGCTATCCGGGCCTCGGCTGGCTGATCTACAACTCGATCAAAGGCCTGGACTATCCCGTGATTCAGGGCAGCGTGCTGTTGATCATCCTCTCCGTCGCGGTGGCGAACTTCATCATTGACATCGCCTATCCGCTGATTGACCCCCGAATCCGGCAAGCTGCGCCCGACTGATGTCCAGATGGCCGCCTGCAGACTCAGAGCGGCCGCTCCAATCGGCAAGCGAAGGCAGAACACGAACCGTGATCACACAAAACAAGAAGCTCCTCTTCGGACTATCCATCCTCTTCCTGATGGTTCTCGTCTCAGTCATCGGCGTCCTGCTAACGCCGGCTGAATTGCGCCGCACCGGCAGTTTTTTGCCTCGTCTGCCGCCCGGTGAGGAAGGAGGCCTGCTGGGCACCGATGCCCTGGGGCGAAGCGTGGCCATTCAGATCGTGGAAGCGATCCTGAAATCACTGCTGGTCGGCCTGATCGCCGCCGCGCTGGGCACCTTTCTCGGCGCGCTCATCGGCTTCTCGGCTGGCTATTTCGGCAAGCTCATAGATGCCGTCCTGCGGGTCTTCATTGATGTCTTCCTGGCCGTACCCTCTCTCCTCTTCCTGATCCTGATCGCATCTCTGATGAAGGGAGTGGCGTTACCGGCGGTCGCGCTCATCATCGGCGCGTTCGCCTGGGCCTCGCCGGCACGCCAGGTGCGGGGACAGGTGCTGAGCCTGAAGGAACGCGCGTTTGTCCAGCTCAGCCGGCTCTCGGGCATGTCGGGCCTGGAGATCATCTTTCGTGAACTGATGCCGAACATGTTTCAGTGGCTGGGGGCGAACTTCGTCAATGCCTTCATTGCGGCCATCCTGGCCGAAGCCGGGCTGTCGCTCCTCGGCCTGGGCCCGCAAAACGACATCACCCTCGGCATGATGATCTACTGGGCGCTCAGTTACGGCGCGATCCTGCAGAACCTCTGGTGGTGGTGGATGGCGCCTGTCTTTGCCCTGATTGCCCTCTTCCTGTCGCTGTATCTGATCCATCTGGGCCTGGATGAAGTGATGAATCCACGGCTCGTCGTGCGGGCTTGAACGGAGGCGATGCCATGGGAGCATTGGCACCCGAACCGGTGCTGACGGTGCGCGATCTGGTAGTGCATTATCATACCCCGCGAGGACCGATCAAAGCGGTTGATCATGTCAGTTTTGACGTATACAAAGGGGAACGCTTCGGGCTGGTCGGCGAATCAGGCTGCGGCAAATCCACCACCGCCATGGCTCTGCTGCGGCTGATCAAGCCACCCGGCCGCATCGAGGCGGGTGAAGTGAAGCTCGAAAACCGGGATCTGCTCACACTCAAAGCGGAGGAGCTCCGCACGCTGCGCTGGCGCGATCTCTCGCTGATTCCGCAAGGCGCCATGAACTCGCTCAACCCGGTCATGCGCATCCGCGAGCAGATCGAGGACGTGATCATCTGCCACGAGGGTCGCCAAGCGCCGGCCGAACTCTCAGAACGGATAGAGAAACTGCTGAACATGGTCGGCCTGCCTCGCCACGTCACGTCCATGTATCCGCATGAGCTCAGCGGCGGTATGAAACAGCGGGTCTGCATCGCCATGGCGATCGCCCTCAACCCGAAACTGGTGATCGCCGACGAACTGACCAGCGCGCTGGACGTCGTGGTCCAACGAGTTGTCATCCAGACCCTCATGGCGGTGCAAGAACGACTGGGGACTTCCCTGATCGTCATCGGCCATGATATGGGGTTGCAGGCTCAACTCGTTGACCGGCTGGCGGTGATGTATGCCGGCCGCATCGCCGAGATCGCGGACGCGATCACCATCTTCGAGCAGCCGTTGCATCCGTATACGCGGCTGCTCATCGCCTCGGTGCCGTCCACCAAAGAAAGAAAGGCGCTGCAGGCGATTCCCGGCCTGCCGCCCACCCTGCTCAATCCGCCCCCGGGATGCGCTTTCCATCCGCGCTGCCCGGCGGCCTTCGAGCGCTGCTCGGTCGAGGTGCCGCGCTTGCGTGAAGTCGCACCCAACCACCAGGTAGCCTGCCATCTGTTCTCGGAGCGGATATCGTGACCACACCGTTGTTGGAAGTCAGAGACGCGACGAAAATCTTCGCGCGCGGCCTGGTGCGCAAGCAAGTCACAGTGGCGTTGCGCGCATTTTCGCTGACCATCCCCCAAGAGCCGCCCGTGATCACCGCGATCGCCGGCGAGAGCGGCAGCGGCAAGACGACCCTCGCCAGGCTAGTTCTGGGCTTCCTGCGGCCCACAGCAGGCCAGATTCTTTACAAAAACAAAGAGCTCTTCAACCTCTCGCACCACGAATGGCTCGATTATCGCCGCGAAGTCCAGGCCATCTTCCAGGATCCGTACGAAGTCTACAACCCCTTCTACCGGGTAGACCACGTCCTGGAGGTCGTCATCGAGAAATTCCGGCTGGCACAAGGCCGACAGGCGAGTCGGGCGCTCATGGAGGAGAGCTTACAGGTCGTCGGCCTGCAGCCCGGCGAAATCCTGGGCAAATATCCGCATCAGTTAAGCGGCGGACAACGCCAGCGCATCATGCTCGCGCGAGCCTTCCTCCTGAAACCGCGGCTGATCGTAGCCGATGAGCCGGTTTCGATGCTCGACGCTTCGCTGCGGGCCATGGTCCTCGATATCATGTTGAAGCTGAAACGCGACTTCGGCATCTCCTTTCTCTACATCACCCACGATCTCTCCACAGCCTACCAGATCAGCGACACGTTGTACATCCTCTACCGCGGCGCGGTCGCCGAGGTCGGCCGGGCCAGCGCGATCATTGAGACGCCACAACACCCCTACACGCAGTTGCTGGTGGAATCTATCCCTGTCCCTCATCCGCGTCTCAAGTGGCAGGGGATGGTCGAACTGCCGCCCGAACAGGAAACGAGAACGGCATCCACGTCTGGCTGCACCTTCGCCGATCGCTGTCCGCATGTGATGACCATCTGCCATGCCGGTCCGCCGCCACTCTACCCGGTGGGCGAAGGCCAGGCTGCAGCCTGCCATCTATACGCGCCGTCGGCCACTACAACACGTTGAACGGGCGGGTCTGGCGCGCGACAAAACGGGGACAATCGTTTCTCCTTCTGACCTCCGTCAGGAGAGAGGAGGGAACGGGGGGAGGCTGAACAGATACGGTTTTTTGGCGTCACCGTGTGTTATGATACAATAGCCATGTCATGAACACGGTTGATCTCCATTGCCATACCACCGCATCCGACGGCGCGTTGACCCCGACCCAGCTGGTCGAACGAGCAGCGCGCCTGGCGCTGCAAGTCATCGCGGTGACCGACCACGACTCCACGGAGGGCGTGGCCGAGGCGTTGACCGCGGGCCGGCGTCTGGGCGTCGAGGTGATCCCGGGCGTGGAGATCAATACCGACGTGCCGGGCACCGAGGTGCACGTGCTCGGCTACTTCGTGGATCACACCGATCCACACCTGCGCCGCGAACTGGCGCGGCTGCGGGATGGCCGCATCGGTCGCGCGCAACGCATGGCCGAGAAGCTCGCCGAAATGGGCGCGCCGGTGCGCTTCGAGCGCATCCTGGAGATCGCAGGCGAAGGCGCCGTGGGCCGGCCCCATGTGGCCCAGGCGCTGCTGGAAGCGGGCCACGTCGCCAGCTTCGAGCAGGCCTTCGAGCAATACATCGGCCGCAACAGCCCGGCCTACGTTGAACGGCTGAAGTTTACGCCTGCCGAAGCGTGCGCGTTGATCCGGCAGGCCGGCGGCGTGCCCGTGTTGGCGCACCCGGTCTTCTTCGATCGCTACGGCGCGGTCAAAGCGCCGTTTGATCTCGATGCCATGCTGCCAGAGCTGATTGCCGCCGGCCTGAAGGGCCTGGAGGTCTATTATCCCGGCTACGATGTGGTTACCGTCGCCTACCTGATGGCCATTGCCCGGCGCTACGAGCTGTTGCACACCGGCGGCACCGATTTTCACGGTGTCCGCGCCAACGAGCCGGACCTGGGCGGGGTGTACGTGCCGATGAAGACCGTACACCGCCTGCGCGCCGCCTGGACAAATCTCGGAAGATGACGTGACACTGGCTGTCGCCGACCCACGATCTGCGGAACCGACGCCTGAACGCCTGGCCCATTTCCTGTTCAAAGCATTGAACCGGGCCGTGCGCCAGTTCACCATGTTACGGCCCGACGATCGGGTCGCAGTCGCCGTTTCAGGGGGCAAAGACAGCCTCGCGCTTTTGCGCCTGCTCCAGATGCACCGGCTATCGTTTGAAAAGCGCTATACGGTGGCCGCCGTTCACGTGCGCGGGGACGCGACCGGAATCACGCCGCCGCACCCACCGCTGGAGGCGTGGCTCGCCGACCAGGGCATTCCCTACCGGATCGTCGAGCCAGAGCTGAAGGAGACGGATACGCCGCCGCTCACCTGCGCGCGCTGCACCTGGTTGCGCCGCAAAGCGCTCTTTCTGGCCGCGGCCGACATGGGCTGCAATGTGGTCGCTTTTGCCCACCACGCCGATGACGCGGCGCAGACAACTCTGCTGAATCTGCTCTACGGCGGCGACGTGCGCACGGTACAGCCGGCAGCACACTATTTCGGGGGCCAGATGCGGCTGATCCGGCCCCTCATCTACATACCGGAAAGCGAACTGGCCCGCTTTGCCCAGGCGTGTGGTTTCCCGCCGCCGCCATCTGCCTGTCCGCAGGCTGCCGGCTCGCGGCGCCGACTGATTGCCGAAATGCTCAAGCTCCTGGGCCGTGACTATCTGCGGCAAGCGCGAGCCAACCTGATTCGCGCGGGCCTGCGACCTTTCACCCCGGACGCTTAACGTTTCATGTCTGACGCCTGACTCTCTCGAGGAGCGCATGCGCGAATTTGCAATTGACCTGGCGCGCCGGGCGGGCGCGCTGTTGCTGGATTACCACCGGCAGGCCGCATTCGGCCACGATTTCACCACGAAGAGCAGCCCGGTAGATCTATTGACCGCCGCCGATATCGCATCGGACGCGCTGATCACCGAGGCGATCCGAACCGCCTTTCCCCAACACAGCATCTATTCCGAAGAGAGCGCGGCCGGGCCGCTACCTCCGGCCGAATGGCTTTGGGTGATTGACCCCCTGGATGGAACGACCAATTTCGCCCATCGCGTGCCGTTCTTCGGGGTCAACATCGCTCTGGCCCATTACGGCACGCCCGTGCTCGGCGTGACATACGATCCGGTGAGCGAGGAGCTCTTTTGGGCCGAACAGGGCTGCGGGGCCTGGCTGCGCAAAAACGGCCGGGAACAGCCCATCCGCGTATCCACCATCGCGGCGCTAAGCAGCAGCTTGTTGGCAACCGGCTTCCCGGCCGATCGGCGGACGAACCCCGACAACAACCTGGCCGAATTCAGTGCGCTGGAGCGTCGCTCGCACGGGGTACGCCGACAGGGCTCGGCCGCCCTGGAGCTGGCGTGGGTGGCCGCGGGCATCATCGAGGCGTTCTGGCATCCCCGCCTCAAACCGTGGGATGCCGCCGCGGGCTGGTTGCTCGTGCACGAGGCCGGCGGCCGCATCACCGAATACACCGGCCGACCGTGGCACCTGGACAGCCCCACCATGGTGGCCAGCAACGGCCAGCCCGGCGTGCACGATGCGATCCTGGAGACGATAGCTGCAGCTCGCCAGAGCATGGCCTGACCGGCCTGGCGCGCATATTGCGCGGAGCATCCGATGTACATTGATCGGCGCTATCGGCCGCGGCGACGCTCGCCGTGGCCCCTGATCATGCTGGCGTGCCTGGTCGCCGTGGCCGGCTATCTCCTCGCGACGCGCACGCGCTTCTTCGTCAACCCGTTCAGCCCGATAGTGCCCACCCCTACCCCGACCCGTTCGGCCACAAGCTATCTGGCCGAGGCCGAAGAACATTACCAGGCAGGCAGACTGGCCGCTGCCGCAGCCGCGTATGCGCGCGTCGCAGAACTGGAGCCGAACAACGCCGACGCGTTGATGCAACAGGCCTGGCTCCGCACCCTGCTCGGACATCCCGATCAGGGCATCGAGCTGGCGCGCCGGGCCGTCGCCCTCGAACCGAGCGCCTACAACCTGAGCATCCTGGCCATGGCGCTGGACTGGGACGGCCAGTACGACGAGGCCATCAAGATCGCGCTGCAGGCTGTGGACAAAGACCCCCTGTCGGCCGAAGCCCATGCTGCCCTGGCCGAGGTCTATGCCGACAAAAACAACTGGACGCGTGCCCTGGAAGAGGCGCGCACCGCCGTCAGGCTCAATCCCGACAGCGTGCTGGTGCAGCGCAACCTGGGCTACGTGCTAGAGCGGCAGGGCCGCTATGAAGAAGCCATCGCCGCTTACCTGCGCGCGGCCAGCCTGGCACCGAAACTCGGCTTCAGCTACATCGGCGCCGGCCACAGCTATCTGGCTCGCGGCGACTATCAATCGGCCCTGGCCCAGTTTCAGAAGGCCGTTGAGGCCAACCCGGACAACCCGGTCGGCTACGATGCCCTGGGCCATAGCAGCGCGCTGGCCGGCGATCCCGATCGGGCGATTTCGGTGCTCCGCAAGGCCATCGAGATAGACCCGACCTACGGGCTGGCCTATGCTCACCTGGCGCGCGTCTATTACACGTTGCTGAACTGGGAAGCAGCCATCGAGCATTTCGAGAAAGCGATGGCGCTTGGCGTGCGCAACGAAGAATACTACTACGAATTCGGCCTGTCGTACGCCTATCTGAAAGACTGTAAGAACGCGGTGATATGGCTGGAAAAGGCGCTCGAGCTCAACCCGAACTCCAAACCGGCGCTCGATGGGCTGAAACTGTGCTCGAAAGGATGAACGTGGGAACCTCAAAAGGGGCCATATCGTCCAGTAATCGCATCCGGCGGCCGGCCCGCGCGCCAATGTGCATCCTTGCGCGCGCTTTGGGAAATCCGACAGCAGCGTGATATAATGGACACCGATTGCGCCTGACCACTGTCCGGATGCCATTCTGCGGGCCGTCAGGCTCCGTTCTTTTGAGGTAGATTTCGCATGCGACCAAAACTACTGATCGTCTTCGTGGGTCTCGCTCTGGCCGTATTGGCCATCGCCGGCTGTGTCGCCGCGCCGCGCAATGCATCGCCGATCCCGCCGACCAAGACCCCCAAACCGACCTTCACGCCCACGCCGGCGGTGACGCCGACGCCGATCCCGATTGTGACGCCGACCCGGCCGACCGCGCCCACGGCTGTGCCGACCGCGACCCTCGAACCTTCGCCGACAGCCGTGCCACCCACACCCACGCCGGCCGCGCCGAAGCTGACCGCAAACCAGAACGTCAACGTGCGCAGTGGCCCCGGCACGAACTACACTCTCATCGGCGCGCTGAGCGCCGGCCAATCGTTCGAAATCATCGGCAAGAACCCGACCGGCGATTGGTATCAGTTCGATTTCAACGGCCGAACCGGTTGGGTACGCCAGGACTTCGTGACGGTCAGCGGCGACTCAGGTGCGATCAAGGTGGCGCAGAACATCCCGCCGCCGCCACCCACCGTGCCGCCGCCAACGCCCACACCGGTGCCACCTACCGCGCCGCCACCACCGCCGGCTCCGGTCTATCCCTTCAGCCTGCTGAAGGGCGTGGAGCGGTGTGACCCGAACATCGGCAACACCTATTTCAACGGCTTCGTGCGCAATCGCGACAATTCGCCCCTCAACGGCGTCTGCGTGCATATTGCCTTCTACGGCCCGCGGCAGACCAAGTGCTCGGGTTGCGGCGGCGTGGGCGACGGCGTCTGGGGCTTTTCGCCGTTCGGCGGGCCTGCCCCGCGCGGCGTTACCGTGGAGATCTTCGTCGTGTCCTGCGACGGCGTGCCCGAAGGCGGACAGGACCAACGGACGGGCTTCGGCAATCTGACGCCCCTGTCGGACAAATGGGTGCGCACGATCAACGACAGCGAGCAGTGCACCGGCATCACGTTTGTGAAGAACTGAAATCCGACAAGACGTGCCAGGGGCACCAAGAAGGGTGCCCCTGGCACGTCTACAACCTTTTCCCGATTAGATGACTCGCTCCGCGCGTCCATCGTCCTTTCGCTGGCCGATCGGCCTGTTGCTGATCGGATGCCTGACGTTGGCCGTCATCACCCAGCGCCAGGCTCTGGACGCGTTCCTGTTCGACTGGACCGGCGAGGAGCAGCTTCTCGCGCAGCTCAAGGGACTGACCGACCTGACCGCCGACCTGCTGCGGCCACGGCTGCGCCTGGCCGCCGACGTCCCCGTGCGCCACACCAACGTCAGTCCCTACGGCGTCAACGTCTTCCTGAACGAGGAGGTGGATCCTGCCAAACGGGAGGAAGTCGTCCGCCTGGCGGCCGAAGCGGGCTTCCACTGGCTGCGCCAGGAATTCCCCTGGCAAGACATCGAGATCCATGCCAAAGGCGACTTCGAGGACCGGCGCAATCCGCCGCCGCGCTCCGCCTGGGCCAAATACGACCAGATCGTGGCGCTGGCCGAGCAGTACGGCATGGAACTGATCGTGCGGGTCAGTACGCCGCCGGCGTGGAGTCGTGCGCGCGGAGATGAGGTGGGCACGTTCGCGCCGCCGGACAACTTCGCAGACTTCGGCGACTTCATCTACACGCTCGTCAGCCGCTACCGCGGCCGCATCCGCTATTATCAGATCTGGAACGAACCGAACATCTATCCTGAATGGGGCATTTACCCCATCAGCCCGGAGCAATACACGGAGTTGCTGAAAGTCGGTGCAACGCGCGCCCGGCAGGCCGATCCCAACGTCGTCATCATCGCCGGCGCGTTGGCCAGCACCATCGCGCTGCAGCCGGACGCACCACCACCGCATAACGCGCTCAACGACCTGCTCTTCCTGCAACGCATGTACGATGCCGGCGCCGCGCCCTACTTCGACATCATGGCGATGCAGGCTTATGGTTTGTGGTCGGGCCCTACCGACCGACGCCTGCATCCGCGCGTGATCAACTTCGGCCGGCCGCAATTCGTGCGCGACCTGATGGTGGCGAACGGCGATGCCGCCAAGCCGATTTGGATCAGCGAAATGGGCTGGAACGCCGTGCCCGATGTGATCCCGGACAAGCGCTTCGGCCAGGTGACCCTCGAACAACAGGCTCGTTATACGCCGCTGGCTTACGAGCGCATTCGCCGCGAATGGCCCTGGCTGGGTGTCGCCAACGTCTGGTATTTCAAACGCGCCACCGACGAGTGGCTGCGCAGCGGCCGACCCGAAGCCTATTTCCGGCTGGCCGACCCTGACTTCACGCTCCAACCGGTCTATCATAGCCTCAAAGCCTATCTAACGTCAGGCAGGTGAGATGAACCAGAGCACATTGCGGCTGCGACGCCGCCGACGCGACACCGCCTTCATCATCCTCCTGGTCGTCCTGATCCTCGCTCTGGCCACGGCATTGCGCCTGAACCAGCTCGGCACGCAGAGCCTGTGGGCCGACGAAGGCAACAGCGCCGTGATGGCCGGTCGCACCTTCGCCCAGATCGCCATTCACGCCGCCAATGACATCCATCCTCCCCTCTATTACTGGCTGCTCAGGCTGTGGACGTTGATGACCGGCACGTCTGAGGCCGGATTACGCTCGCTGAGCGTGCTCCTCGGCGTGCTGCTCGTCCTGGTGACGATCGGGCTGGGGATGCGGCTGGGCGGCGCGCTGCTGGGCGTGAGCGCCGGGCTGATCGCCGCCATCTCGCCGCTGCAGGTCTATTACAGCCAGGAAACGCGCATGTACATGCTGGCCGCGCTGGAAGGTGCCCTGGCGTTCTATGCTTTCTGGTGGCTCATCCGCCAGGAAGACCGCCAGTTGCCCACCTCCGGCACAATGGGCGCCGCAGCGCTGAAGTGGGGGGCAGGCCCCCTGCTGCTGTGTGCCATCGCCTGGAGCGCCGGCCTCTACACGCATTACGCGTTTCCGGTGCTGATCGGCATCCAATCGGCGCTCTATCTGCTCTGGATCCTGGCGACCCGGCCACGCGGCCTGGTGAGCCGCCGTCTGCTGCGCTGGGGCCTCTGGCTCGCGGTGGCACTGCTCCTCTACCTCCCCTGGCTGGGCATCGCCGTGCGGCAGATCACCGGCTGGCCTACCGGCGGCCAGCCGACCGACCTGGGCCGCGCGCTGCTGACCGCGCTGGCGATGTTCGATCGAGGACCTGTGGCGTTCCGACACGGCGCGTTTCCGGCCGGCGAATGGTGGCTCTGGCTGTCGCCCGTCTGTGCCCTGATCGGCCTGTGGCCCTGGTGGGCCGCCGCACGCCGGCCGGCCTGGCTCAGCTGGCTGCTTCCCATTGCCTGGCTGGCTGCGCCGCTGGCGATGATGGCGCTGCTCGGCCTGTTTCGCGAAGCCTATTTGAAGTTCCTGTTGATCGCCAGCCCCGCCTATACCATGCTCCTGGCGCGCGGGGCTGCCGGCCCTGCCCTCGCCTTGAGCCAGCTCGGACAAAAGAACCACCTGGCGAAAAACGGCCAGCCCGCCGGTCTCGGCGGCAAGATCCTGGGCGTCATCTGGTACATGGCTGCCCTCTCGGTGATCGTATCGTTCGCAGCCCCCCACCTGGAGCACTATTTCTCGAATCCAAAAGCCGCGCGCGATGACTATCGCGGCATCGCCGAATTCATCACTGCGACAGCCGGCGCCAACGACGCCATTCTCCTCGTCGCGCCCGGCCAGGCCGAGGTCTTCGACTACTACTACCGCGGCACCCTGCCGATTCACGCGCTGCCGGCGCAGCGGCCCATAGATATTGCAGCCACGGAAAAAGAGCTACAGGAGTTGCTGGCTCGCGACAAAGTCTACGCCGTCTATTGGGCCGTCGCCGAGGCCGATCCCGGCAACTTCATCCAGGAATGGATGAACCATCGCGGCTACAAAACCCTCGACCAGTGGCGCGGCAACGTGCGGCTGGTCGTCTACGTGATGCCCGAACGCCGCCCCACCGACGAAGTGGTGAACGGCCTGAACCTGGCGTTCGGCCCTGCGATCCTGCTGAAGGGCTATCGTGGCACCAACCTGACGCCGATTGCGGGCGAAGTGACTCAGCTCCAGCTGGTCTGGCGGGCCGTGAGCAAGCCGTCACGACGCTACAAGGTCTTCATGCAGCTCCTCGACATCCACGATCAGGTCATCGCACAGCGCGACGCAGAGCCCGTCGGCGACAGTCGGCCCACCACGAGCTGGGAGCCCGGGGAGACCATCGTGGACAATCACGGCGTCTTCATTCCGCCCGGCACGCCGCCCGGCGACTACCGCCGCATCATCGGCCTTTACGACCTGGAGACCGGCGAGCGTCTGCGCCTGCCCGATGGCCGCGACCATTTCACGCTGCCGCCGGTGCGCGTCTTGCGCGCCTCCACGCCGCCGGCCCTGGCCGCCCTCAACATGATGTACGAACAGCGTTTCGACTTCGGCGCGATCTCCTTGCTGGGCCACGATCGCTACAAACGCGGCTTCGGCCATGCGCCCGAAACACCGCTCTATCCTGGCGACCGCCTGCACCTGAGCCTCTACTGGCTCGCCAATGTGCGGCCACGGGCCACCTGGTGGTTTGCGTTGAGCCTCAGCGACAGCAGCGGCCACAACGTGGCCAACCTGCGCTGGCCGCTCGTCAGCGACACCTATCCCACCACAGCCTGGGCCCAGGGCGAAGTCGTGCGCGGGGAACACGACTTGCAGATTTCCTCGGACACACCGCCCGGCCGCTATCGGCTGAGCCTGACGATGTATCCTGACGAAGAGACCGAAGCCGGCACCGCCTATCTCGGCGAGGTGATCCTGGCCGATCCCAGGCTGCAGAAACGCCCATGATCCTCGAAACCCTCATTGTCGGCCCGCTCCAGGTGAACTGCTATCTGCTCGGCTGCGAGCAGACCAGGCAGGCGATCGTGCTCGATCCCGGCGACAATGCCCCGGCGATCCAGGCCGCGCTGCGCCGGCACGATCTGAAGCTGACGGCCATCCTGGCCACGCACGCCCATTTCGACCACGTAATGGCCGCGCGACCGTTGCAAGAGGCGACCGCGGCCGCGTTCCACCTGCATCCGGCCGAACGACCGCTGCTGGCAATGATGCGCCGAATGGCGCTGGCCTGGCTGGGCCATGACCCCGGCGAACCACCGGAGGTCAACAGTGACCTGCTGGCCGGCCGGCGGGTGACCTTCGGCATGGAGAGCCTGGAGGTGTGCTTCACGCCCGGACATTCTCCCGGTGGCGTGACCCTCATCCACCACGCCAGCCGCTGCGTCTTCACCGGCGACGCGCTCTTTGCCGGCGGCATCGGCCGCACCGATCTGCCGGGGGGCGACCTGGCCACGTTGCTGGCCTCGATTCGCGACCAGATCCTGACGCTGCCCGACGACTACGTCATCCTGTCCGGGCATGGGCCGGCCAGCACCATCGGCGCCGAGCGCGCGACCAACCCATATCTGGATGAGGGCGGCTGGTGGATGCAGTGACGTCTTCGCCTGTGGCCCGCGCGGGCATCTTCCGTCTACCTGCGGCCATGCGCCGGGAAATCGAAGCGCATGCGCGTGCCGGCTATCCGGAGGAGGTGTGCGGCCTCATCGCCGGACGCGACGACACGGCAGTGGCGCTCTTCCGGGGTCGGAACGTCTCGCCCACCCCACGCGTGGCCTATGAACTGGACGTCGAGACCCTCATCAAACAGGTCGAGTTCGAAGACGCCGGCCTGACCCTGGCTGCTATCTACCACTCCCATCCAACCGGCCCGGAAACGCCGTCGGAGACCGACATCGCGCGTGCCTTCTACCCCGACAGCGTCTATCTGATCTGCAGCCTGGCCGATCCGACGCGGCCGGTGCTGCGCGGCTTTCGGATTGTCGCGGGCCGGGTGTGGGAAGTGACGCTGTGCGAGCCTGCTCCGTAGGGATGCTTACTTGACAGCCCGGCCAGTTTCGACTAGACTGACGTGCAGAAAAGAGGATTCTACCACGATGTTGCTTTTCCTGATCGCGCATCGCAACACCTGCTCGTGTCTCTAGCGGGCGTGCGCCGGCATGATGCCGGCCACACCCGCTTCTATGCTGACACGAGCGATGCGCCGTGAGGGATCTGCAGCCTGACATCGCAATCCGATCATAGAGACAGTCCGGCATCGGGCCATAGACGGGAACGTCTGTCAGGCCGTTCATCCGGCAAAACAGCAGATATCGGCTGTCTCGATCTAGCACGAGCTCATCGCGGGGCCATCGTATTAACGGCCCGGATGAGCTTTTTTATTTGCCCCCTGCGGGGAGAAACAGGTCATCATACATATCAGTACGAAAGGAGTGATTCCATGTCCAGGATCGCCAACAGCGTCACCGAACTGATCGGCAACACGCCGCTCGTCAGACTGCGCCGCGTGACCGCCGGCGCGCAGGCCGAGGTGCTGGCCAAGCTCGAATTTCAAAATCCAGGCGGCAGCGTCAAAGATCGTATCGCCCTCAGCATGATCGAAGCGGCCGAAGCGGCCGGCCGCATCGGCCCGGACACGATCATCCTCGAGCCAACCAGCGGCAACACCGGCATCGGGCTGGCGATGGTCGCGGCAGCCAAAGGCTACAAATGCACATTGGTGATGCCCGACACCATGAGCCTGGAGCGGCGCAAGCTGTTGCGCGCCTACGGCGCAGAGCTGATCCTGACGCCCGGTGCCGAAGGGATGCGCGGTGCCATTCGCGTGGCGACCGAGATGGCTGCAGCTGACCCGCGCTACTTCATCCCGCAACAGTTCGAGAATCCGGCCAACCCGGCCATCCACCGTCGCACCACGGCCGAAGAGATCTGGCGCGACACCGATGGCCGGCTGGACATCTTCGTGTCCGGCGTGGGCACAGGCGGCACGCTGACCGGTGTCGGCGAGGTGCTGAAGCCGCGGCTGCCCCACCTGAAGATCGTGGCGGTCGAGCCGGCCGCCTCGCCGGTGCTTTCCGGCGGGAAGCCCGGCCCCCACAAGATCCAGGGCATCGGCGCCGGCTTTGTGCCGGCCGTCTTGCAGACCCAATACATTGACGAAATCATCACAGTGACGAACGAGGACGCCTTCGCCATGGCCCGCCGCGTGCCGGTCGAAGAGGGCCTGCTTGTCGGCATCAGCTCGGGCGCGGCGATCCACGCGGCAGTTCAGGTGGCCAGACGGCCGGAGAATGCCGGCAAACGCATCGTGGTCATCGTGCCATCGAACGGCGAGCGCTATCTGAGCACTGCCCTGTTCGCCGATTTGCAGTGATCGAAGATGCCGGCCGGAGGACACAGGATGAGCCACGCCCATTCACCTCCTCCGGTCGCACAGGAGGCTCACCATGTTCAACACCCTCCGCCGTGATATCCAGGCCGTGTTCGATCGCGATCCGGCCGCGCGCACCGTGCTGGAGGTGCTGTTACTCTATCCGGGCCTCCATGCGGTGTGGATGCACCGGCTGGCGCATGCGCTCTGGCGCAACGGCTTCTACTTCCTCGGCCGGTTGGTCAGCAACATCTCGCGCTGGCTGACCGGCATCGAGATCCATCCCGGCGCGCGCATCGGGCCGGGCCTGTTCATTGACCACGGGATGGGTACCGTCATCGGCGAGACCGCCGAGATCGGCGAGGACGTCACCCTCTATCACAACGTCACCCTGGGCGGCGTGAGCTGGGAGAAAGTGAAGCGCCATCCCACCCTGGGCGACCATGTGGTGGTGGGGGCCGGCGCGCAGGTGCTGGGGCCGATCACCATTGGCGCCTACAGCCGCATCGGCGCCAATTCGGTCGTCGTCAAAGATGTGCCGCCCCACTCGGTCGTCGTCGGCATCCCGGGCCGCATCAAGAGCCGCAACGGCGATGTGCCGCTGGAGGCCGAACGCGAGGATCTGCAGCACAATCGCCTCCCCGATCCGAACGTCGAAGCACTGCGCCACCTGACCGCGCGCGTCGTCTCCCTCGAACACGCCGTCCGGCAGCTCCAGCTGAGCGACGATTATCGCCTCGCCGATGCCTGGGTCGCCGATGGCGGCAGCCACATCTGACGTGACCGGGAAGCCTTCCCCGCATATGCCAGGCGCCCCCCCAGGTGCCTGGCATGTGGACACGACCTGTGCTCACAACAGCAGACCCGACAGGGCTGAAATTTCCCTCTCCGGCACTTGACGGTATAATTGCAGCGTGAGCGGTCGGGGCGCATCGCACCCCGGTTCGCCCTCATCGTTTCCCGAACCGATATCCGATCGCTGTCGTGATCGGCTCAGGAGTGTCGCGGTGAATGATATGTGCCGCGTGACCGTGATCGCCACGGTGCTGAACGAGGGGGAAGCGATTCGTCGCTTGCTGGACAGCCTCCTCGCCCAAACTCGCGCGGCGGACGAAGTCGTCATCGTGGATGGCGGCTCGTCCGACCATACGGTGAGCATACTCACCGAATACGCGGGCCGTCTGCCTCTGCGTGTCCTGGTGGAGCCTGGCGCCAACATTGCGCGCGGCCGCAACATCGCTATTGCTGCCGCAACCGGCACAGTGATCGCGTCGGTAGATGCCGGCGTGTGGCTGGAGCCACAGTGGCTGGAGCAGCTGGTGGCACCTCTGGCAGCGGCACGGAAACAGACGAGCACAGGGGCAAGCGGAGAAGGCAACAAAACAGCCCAGGCAGTGGCGGGGTTCTTCGTGCCAGACCCTCAGACGACGTTCGAGATCGCGATGGGCGCGACGGTGCTGCCGACCCTCGCAGACGTGAATCCGGCCACGTTCCTGCCCTCCAGCCGCTCGGTGGCATTTACCAGGGCGGCATGGGCTGCGGCAGGCGGCTATCCTGAATGGCTGGACTATTGCGAAGACCTGATCTTCGACTTCCGGCTGCGCGAGGTAGCCGGTCCCTTCGCGTGGGCGCCGGAGGCGATTGCCCATTTCCGACCCCGTGGCAACCTGAAGGCCTTCTTCAAGCAGTACTACCGCTATGCGCGCGGCGACGGCAAAGCTGACCTCTGGCGCCTCCGCCATGCCATCCGTTACGCCACCTATCTGATCGTCCTGCCCGGCCTCCTCATCCTGAGCGCGATACACACACCGCTCTGGCTGCTGGCCCTGGCCGCAGGTGTGCTGGCTTACTGCCGCACACCGCTTCGCCGGCTGCGGCCCTACCTGGCCAATCTGCCGGCCGGCGAACGGGCAAAGGCGGTCGCCCTGGTGCCGATCATTCGCGGCGTGGGCGATGTGGCAAAGATGGTGGGCTATCCGGTCGGCTGGATCTGGCGCTGGCGCCACTGGTCGCAGCCGGCAATCCACTGGCGACGGAAGAAGCCGGAAACAGATCGCTGAACCCGCAGGAGATCATCCATGGAACTTCTCAAAGAGCGCATCCAGAGGGAAGGAGTCAACCTGGGACACGGCATCCTCAAGGTGGATTCCTTCATCAATCATCAGGTAGATCCGGCCCTGATGCTGGCCGTGGGCGGTGCGCTGGCCGCCCGTTTCGCGCATCTGGGCGCCAACAAAATCGTCACGGCCGAGATCAGCGGCATTGCGCCCGCGCTGACGACGGCACTGGCCCTCGGCATCCCGGTCGTTTATGCCCGCAAGACCAGACCGGTCACCATGCACCCCAACGCCATGCGGGCGCAGGCACCTTCGCACACCAAGGGCGTGATGACCGAATTGATGATCTCGCCCGAATTCCTGGGCCCACGCGATCATGTGCTGGTGATTGACGACTTCCTGGCGCGCGGGGAGACGATTCGCGCGCTGGTCAGCCTGGTGGCGCAGGCCGGCGCGACGCTGGTGGGCATCGGCGCCGTGATCGAGAAGCGCTTCGAAGGCGGCCGCGCCGCGCTCGCCGACCTCAACGTGCCCATCGAAACCCTGGCCGTGATCACGAACATGGACAACGGCAAAATCGTGATGGAATGAGGAAGCACCACGTTTCACGCATGACGTTTTACGCTTCACGCTCAAAGGCAGCAGCACCATGCATGACACCATCGTCATCCTCGATTACGGTTCGCAGACCGCGCAGCTGATTGCCCGCCGGGTGCGGGAGCTGCACGTCTACTGCGAGCTGATCCCGTGGGAAGCGCCGGCCGACCGCGTCTCCGCGCTGCAGCCGCGCGGCTTCATCCTATCCGGCGGCCCGGAGAGCGTCTACGATCCACATGCACCGCAATTGCCGGAATACGTGCTGGCTTCAGGCCGACCGGTGCTGGGCATCTGCTACGGGATGCAACTGCTGGCCCACGCTTTGGGCGGCCGGGTAGATCCGGCGGCGCGACGCGAGTACGGCCTGGCCGAAATCACCCTCACCGATATCCCCAACCCGCTCTTCGCCGGCCTGAGCTCGGCGGCAGCCAGCTTTCGGCTGCCGGTGTGGATGAGCCACGGCGACCACGTCACCGATCTGCCGCCGACCTTTGCGCCGCTGGCGATCACGCCGGCCTCGGTGGCCGCCATGGGCGACGTGAGCCGCGGCATTTACGGCGTGCAATTTCACCCGGAGGTACAGCACACGCCCCAGGGCCGGGCATTGCTGCGCAACTTCGTGCTGGAGGTGTGCGGTTGTCGGCCCGACTGGACGCCCGCCAACTTCATTCAGGAGGCCGTGGCGGCCATTCGCGAGCAGGTGGGGCCAGAGGGCCACGTCATCTGCGGCCTGAGCGGCGGCGTGGACTCGGCCGTCACCGCCACTCTGGTGCACCAGGCGATCGGCGACCGGCTGACCTGCATCTTCGTGGATCACGGCCTACTCCGGCAGGGCGAAGCCGAACAGGTAATCGAGACCTTCCAGCGTCATCTGGGAATGCGGCTGATCGCCGTCAACGCGGCCGAGGAGTTCCTGGCCGACCTGGCGGGTGTGACCGATCCGGAGCTGAAGCGCAAACGCATCGGCGCGCGGTTCGTGCGCACCTTCGAGGCGGCCGAGGCCCAAGCTGTGCAAGCCGGCGGCGTGCATGCTCGCTTCCTGGCGCAGGGCACCCTCTACCCGGACGTCATCGAGTCGGCCAGCCGGGCGGCCCAACGCACCGCACACACCATCAAGACGCATCACAATGTGGGCGGCCTGCCCGAAGACATGCACTTCGAGCTGATCGAACCGCTGCGCTTCCTCTTCAAAGACGAAGTGCGCGCCGTGGGCGAGGCGCTGGGCCTGCCCGACGAGATCGTCTGGCGCCATCCGTTCCCCGGCCCCGGCCTGGCCATCCGCATCCTGGGCGAAGTGACCTGGCCGCGGCTGGAGACGCTGCGCCGGGCCGACGCCATCTTCCTGGAAGAACTGCGACGCAGCGGTCTGTATCGAGCCGTCGCACAGGCGTTCGCCGTCCTGTTGCCGGTGCGCTCGGTCGGAGTGATGGGCGACGGCCGCACCTATGCCGACACCATCGGGCTGCGCGCCGTCACCACCGACGATTTTATGACGGCCGATTGGGCACGGCTGCCCTACGACCTGCTCGGCCGCATCAGCAATCGCATCGTCAACGAGGTGCCCGGCGTCAACCGGGTCGTCTACGATGTCAGCTCCAAGCCGCCCGCTACGATCGAGTGGGAATAGGAAGACATCGCGGCCCTGCGCACATCCCCATTTCCGCGACCCTCCATGCGCAAGCTGACTCTGTTCTGTCTGACCGTCCTGGTGATCAGCGGGATCCTGCTGGGCCCCTCCTATCTCCGCTACCTGAACACGCGCGGAGCGATCCCGCCCGGCGTGCGCGTGGTCGGGCTGGAGTTCGGCAGCGCCGACGCGAACGCGGTCACTGCGGCTCTGAACCGACAGTTCGCCGAGCCGCTCATGGTGTATTACGCCGACCAGCGCGTCCTCTTGCGGCCGCAGATGCTCGATTTCGAAGTGGACATCTCCGCCACCCTGGCCGAGGCGCAGGCACTGGAGACCCCGGGCCACCTCCTGCGCGTCTGGCTGGCCGATGCGCTGCACCGACCAGCCGTCGTCGTGGATGTGCCGCTGCGCTACCGGTTTGACGCCGAAAAGCTCGACAACTGGCTGCGTGACCTCGCCGCGCGGCTGGATCGCGCGCCAACCCCGGCCAGAGCCATCCCGGAGCGCGGCATGGTCGCGGCCGGCCAGGCCGGCCGCCAGCTCGACCTGCCAGCCTCGCGCGACCGCATTCTGGCCGCGCTCACCGATCCACACACGCGCACCGTCAACCTGGTCGTCCGCGAGACCGCGCCGCCACCCGTTACCATGTCGCTGCTGACGGAACTTCTCCAGGCGCGGCTCGATCGGTTTCCGGGCGTCGCCGGCCTCTTCCTGCGCCACATCCCCACCGGCGAGGAGATCGCGCTCAACGCCGATGTCGCCTATTCCGGCATGGGCACGATGAAACTGGCCATCGTCCAGGAGGTGCTGCGCAAGGTAGACGGCGCGGCCGATCCGCGCACGAGCACGCTGATCAGCCAGACGGTCTCCATGGCGGGCGTCGCCGCAGCGAACGAGCTGCTGGCGCTGATCGGCGACGGCAACCCCCAGGCGGGCGCCGCCGCGCTGAACCGTTCGCTGACCCGGCTGGGCCTCAAAAACACCTTCATGGCCGCACCTTACGATCAGGCCGGGCCGCGGCTCGCGACACCGGCAAATAGCCGCAGCGACATTACCACGCGCCCCGATCCCTTCATCCAGACCACCCCACGCGACATGGGCATCGTGATGCAGATGCTGGTCGAATGCAGCCAGGGCGGCGGCGCGCTCCTGGCTGCCTACCGCGGCGAGATCACCCAGGACGAATGCGAGATGCTCCTGACCTATCTGACTCTCAATCCGGTCACGGATCTGATCGTGTCGGGGCTGCCGCAGGGGACGCGCGCAGTTCACCGACACGGCTACACGAGCGACACCGAGGGGGATGTGGCAGCGATCTGGGGGCCGACCGGCCCCTACGTGCTGTGCATCTTCCTCTATCGGCCGGGCTGGCTAGAGTGGAGCTTCGCGTCGGAGACGATGGGAGAACTGTCCAGGATCGCGTGGGACTTTTTCGCGCTGATGGCGTCACAACAATGATCGCGAATGCATCATCGTCGTAGAGACAGTGCGGCGCAACGTCTCTACGACGATGGTCCACGGGGCCGACTCAACCCTGCGCGGCAGGCGGCTCGACGGTGGATTCGGCCGGAGATTCCGCCGCTGGCGGTTGCGCGGATTCTGCCGCGGGCGCCTTCTTCGGCTCCAGTCGCTCCACGAGCTTGCCGAGCTCCTGGTTGAGTGCCTCCAGGCCGACGAGCAGGCCCTTGCGGATCTCCTCGGTGATGTCGCTTTCCTTCACCTCGGCGACCACCTTTTCGGCCTGCGCGCGCAGCTGTTTCGCAGCATCGCTCTCGCCGGCCTTCCTGGCCGCTTCCGTCAGCTCATCGCTGAGTTTGCGCATCCCTTCGGCGATTTCTGCCTCCAGCTTCTTGCGCTCTTCGCTTGCCCACGCCGACTGCACGGCCTGGGCCACCAGCTTGCCCATCTTGCTCAACTCATCCACAATCGAAGACGGTGTGCGTGGCTGTTCTGACATGGGACCCTCCTTATCTCCATGCACCTGTCGGCAACCGTTGGTGTGCCGCATCACTATTTTCGACGTACCGTGCGTCTATGATACCATACGCACGCTGCGCCGGAAAGTCGCGGCCGCGAGCGGCAGCAGTATGTGAAACAGGAGTCCGACCGACCGTGAAGACAACGAACCTTCCCATCTGGATTGCGTTGCTCGGCATGCTGCTGGCAACACTGGCCTGCGTCGCCGCACCACAGGCACCGAAGCTACCGGTGATCGCCACCTCCACTCCGGGAACACTGGCGCGGCCCGAAGCCATCCTGCCCACCGCAGCGTCTGGTCTGCGCCCGTCCGCTGCCGCGACGGCCACACCGACACAACGGCCCTCAACCCGGCACGTCTCGCCGACGACAACGGCACGCGCCACGGCGGCCGCGCGCGCCGCGACACCCCTGGCATCAGGCGCGTCGCCTACACCGCCATCACCGCCGACCAGAGTTGTGACTGCGACCCGGCTGCCCACCCCGTCGGCCGATCCGCGATGGATCATCGTGGGCGAAGAGGAGATGAGCCAGGCCATCACCGGCGGCGCGGCCGAGGCCCAGGGGCTGAAGGCAGAGGGCTTGCAGATCCGCTTCCGGGATGACCGGATGACGGTCGCCGCGGATCGGCTTGAGCTGGGGCCTGTGCAGGTGCGACAGCTGATGATGGTCGGCCGGCTCGTGGCCGAGGACGGCAAGCTCTACTTCGAGACCGAAACGATCTCCCCGCGCGGCCTGGTCGCCAGCCTGTTGCCCTCCCTGGCCAATCAAATGCTGGCCCAATTCACCAACCAGTGGTATATCGAGGAGGTTCAGGCCCGCGATGGCCGCCTGATGGTGCGCATCCGCTGAGACAGACGAGCCTTGTTGGATTTCTTTGTAGTTGCAAATACTTGCACCAATACCGATCGTGCCCTATAATCGGAGGCTGTCCGGCAGACGTCATGCCGCCGGAATATCCTGTCTCATGCGGAGGTGTGTGATGCACTACTCGCCTGCACCGTTGCACATTCCGGATGGCTTCCTCTCGGTCGTCGTAGCGGTGATCTTGTGGATCATCTCGCTGGCCGGGCTGGGCTACGCGCTGAAGCGGGTCAACCAGGACCTCGGCGAGCGCCAGGCACCGCTGATGGGCGTGCTGGCCGCGGCGATCTTCGCCGGCCAGATGCTGAACTTCACCGTGGCCGGCGGCACTTCTGGCCACCTGCTGGGCGCTGCGCTGGCGACGATCCTGCTCGGCCCGTGGCCGGCCATCGTGGTGATGACCTGTGTCGTCAGCGTGCAGGCGCTGATCTTCCAGGACGGCGGCCTGCTGGCATTGGGCGCCAACATCTTCAACATGGCGATCGTGGGCGTGGCAGTCTCCTATTTCGCCTATCAGACGATCCGCAAACTGGCCGGGAGCCAGAGGTGGGGGCTGCTCGTCGGCGGCTTTGCCGCGGCCTGGCTATCGGTGGTCGTGGCGGCGCTGGCAACGGCGCTGGAGCTGGCGGTCTCCGGCACATCGCCGGCCAATGTGGCCGTGCCGGCGATGGGGCTGATCCACATGCTGATCGGCGTGGGCGAGGGGCTGATCACCGTCGGCGCGCTGCTCTTCGTGCGTGCCGCGCGGCCCGAACTGCTCGACCGCGGCGCAGTGCCCGCACAGGCCGGTCGGGCCGTGTGGGCCGTGGGGCTCGTCATCGCGCTGGTGCTGGCCGTGCTCTCGCCGCTGGCCTCCACCCATCCGGACGGCCTGGAATGGTTTGCCGAACAGCAGGGCTTCATAGATCGCGCTGAGAGCCCGCTGTACGATCTCATCCCGGACTACGCCTTTCCGGGAATCAGCGATCCGGCCATCGCCACCATCGCGGCCGGCGTGTTGGGCACGGTGTTGGTCTTCCTGGTGGCGCTGGGCATCGCCGTCAATCGGCGGCGCCGCGCCGGTTCGGCCGCCGGCTGAGCTGAAGGATGCGTCGTCATGCACGTCCACTTCCTCGACCCGTATCGGCCACGGCCCAGCCTGATCCACGCGCTCGATCCGCGCGTGAAGCTGACGCTGGCACTCGCCTTCATCCTGGGCGTGGCCCTGACGCCGATCGCCGCGTGGCCTGTCTACGTCTTCCTGACAGCGCTCCTCCTCTCGGTCGTGCTGCTGTCCGAGCTCGGCGTCGGCTACGTGCTGAAGCGATCGGCGCTGGCGCTGCCCTTCGTGCTGGCTGCCATCCCCATCCTGGTGACGGCGCCGGGTGCGACGCTGTGGGCGGTGACAGTGGACGGCATGGCGCTCCGGCTGACGGATGCCGGGGCGGCGCGTTTCGGCAGCATCCTGCTAAAATCATGGCTCTCGGTGCAAATGGCGATCGTGCTGGCGGCCAGCACGCCCTTTCCGCAGCTGCTGCTGGCAATGCGGGCGTTGCGCATCCCCCGTCTGCTGGTCGCCATCTTCGGCCTGATGTGGCGCTATCTGTTCGTGCTGGTGGACGAGGCGCTCCGCCTGCTGCGAGCACGCGCTGCGCGCAGTGCCGCGCCGGACCACCCGCTCGTCGGCACGCGGCCGGGCGGGACGATCGCGTGGCGGGCACGCGTGGCCGGCGGCATGGCGGGCAACCTGTTGATCCGCTCGCTCGACCGCGGGGAGCGCATCTACGCAGCCATGGCTGCCCGCGGCTACGATGGCGAAGTACGCGCGTTTCCCATGCCGCCCATTCCGACCGGCCAACGGCTGGCGCTCATCGGCGGTCTGGTATTGTTGGCCCTGCTGGTGGGCCTGAGTCATCTGGTGTGAGTCATTCATGGATCCAGAACCTGTCGTCCAAGTCGAGCAGCTGTCGTTCAGCTATGGAGATGGCCATCAGGCCCTGCGCGATGTGTCGCTGAACATCCGCAGCGGCGAGAAGGTGGCGTTGGTGGGGCCGAACGGCGCCGGCAAATCCACCCTGATGTTGCACCTGAACGGCATCCTGCGGCCCACTGCGGGCCACGTGCGCATCGCCGGCCTGCCCGTGGATGAAAAGACGCTGGGCCGCGTGCGGGCGCGTGTGGGCCTGGTGTTCCAGGATCCGGATGATCAGCTCTTCTCGCCGACCGTATTCGACGACGTGGCGTTCGGGCCGATCTACCAGGGGCTGCCGGAGCGCGCGGTGCGAGCTCGCGTGGCCGATGCGCTGGCTCATGTCCACATGGAAGAGTACGCAGCGCGCGTGTCCCACCACCTGAGCGTGGGCGAGAAGAAACGGATCGCCATCGCCACCGTGCTCGCCATGGAGCCGGAGATCCTGGTCCTCGATGAGCCGACCGCCGGGCTCGATCCGCGCGCGCGGCGCGGGCTGATCACGCTGCTGCGCGACCTGCCCCAGACGATGCTCATCGCGACGCATGATCTGCGCATGGTGGCCGAGCTCTTGCCGCGCACGGTGGTGATGGACGGCGGCCGCATCGTGGCCGATCGGCCAACCGCAGACGTGCTGGCCGACACGGCCTTCCTGGAGGCACATGGGCTGGAGTTGTGACCGGCCGGAACGGAGCCGGAGATGAGTTGCGAGGAGACGTTCATCCAGCGCTTACGCGCGCGCGGCTTCCGGTTGACGCCCCAGCGCGAGATGGTGCTGAACGTGTTACACCAGATCGAGGGATTCGCCTCGGCCGAGGAGATCTTCGAGCGCGTGCGGGCCCACAGCGCGGCGGTGGACCTCTCGACGATCTACCGCACGCTCGACCTGCTGCAGGAATTTCAGCTGGTTGCCTGCATCGAGGGGAGCGATGGCCAGCGGCGCTATGACCTGGTGACCGACCATGCGCCGCACGTCCACCTGGTCTGCTCCGCGTGCGGCGAGGTGAGCGGCATCGCCCAGCAGGTACTCCAGCCCTGCGTGGCCGCGATCGCCCAGCAATGTGGTTTCCTGGTAGATCTGACGCAACTCCATCTGCCCGGCCTGTGCGCGCGCTGTCAGTCGGCCGGGCCTGCGGCTACACCGTCGGACGCATCCCCTTCAGGATCGGCTTCAGGCGACGCCGCAGGTCGGTGAAGATCTCGTGCACCGATCGGTTGGCGTCAATGTGGATGAAATGATACTCCTGGCCGATCAGGCGAAACTGTTCCAGCAGTTGCGTCTGGTAGGTGCGCCAGTTGGCATAGATATCGTCCCCGCGCAGGACATCCATGCCCGACTCCCAGTAGTCGAAACCCTCGCCCGACAACACGCGCGGGATCAAATGCTCCAGATCAGCCTCCAGATAGAAAACCACGTCCGGCACGATGGCGAAGCCGAACAGGTCTTTCAGCCACTCCGGGTCCACCCCCCGCACACGCGCGCGGGCGATGATCGAATAGATGTAGCGATCGGTCAGGCAGACAAATCCGGCGCGCAGCGCCGGGATGATCTCCCGCTCCAGGCGATCGGCAAAGTCGGTGGCGTAGAAGAGGTTGAGGGTACTGTCGCCCAGCGTGTGACCCTGTTTGGCGCGCGTCAGGCCCGGCCCCACCAGCGACGAGCCCGCCAGACCGGTTTGCGTCACCGCGTAGCCGTTCGCCTCCAGCCATTCGTGCAGGAGCGCCACCTGCGTCGAGCGACCCACGCCGTCGGTGCCCTCGAGGACGATCAGCCGGCCGGGCAGCTCTTTGCTGTCGAAACCCGGAATGGCACCGATACCATAGTAACGGATTTTCGTCACGGGGACCTCCTCATGGTTCCTCGCGTGGTTCGGCCGCGGGGTGCAGATAGCGGCCATAAAGCCCTTCGCGGGTCAGCACCTGTCGCCAGGGAGAGGGCGTGCTCTTCTGCAGGTGGTGCAGATGTGGCATCAAGAGGGCGCGCACCTGTTGCTGCTGCTGGATGAGCGGCTGGGTGGCGTCAATCACCGTCAGGCCGAACTCCTCGATCATCGCCTCGTACTGCTTGAGGATGCGTTGCTGGAACAGGCGGAACGACTCGTACGGATCGGGGCTCAGGCCCAGATCCATGCCGGCTTCGTACCACTTCAGCTCAGGCCGGCCGACCAGGATGCGATGCAGCGCCTCCTCGAGCGGCACCTTGAAATAGAACGCGACGGTCGGCCGCACTGCGAAGCTGTAGACCCGGCGCACCCACTGGGCCGGCAGGCCGCGGGCACCATCCCGCGCGAAGGCAGTGTAGATGTAGCGGTCGGCCAGGACGATGGCGCCGGCGCGCAGTGCCGGCAGCACCTGCCGCTCCATGCGATCGGCCAGATCGGCGGCATGGATCAGGCTGAAAGTGAGCGGCGTCAGCAGGCGGTCGCGCTTGCCGCGTTGCGTGGTGCGGCGCACCAGCGGCGAGGAATTCCACTCGGTAAAGACGACCAGGTAGCCTTCGCTGATGAGCCATTTGTGCAACAGGTCGAGCTGCGTACTTTTGCCCGAGCCGTCTATCCCCTCGACCACGAACAGTCGGCCCGGCAGCGGCATTCCATCGGGCAAGGTCGCCATCCCATCCTCCTTGTGCCGAAATTGTACAGGTCAAGTTTAGCATCGCTGGCCGTTCTGCGCAACTTGCGCGGCCGGCCATACGCCGGCCCGATGCTCGACTCCGAACGATTTGACAGCGCCGATAAGCTGATGTACGCTATAATCAATCGCGCGCTGCGGGGCAGTGGCGAAATCGGCAAACGCAGCAGACTTAAAATCTGCCGGTCGGGAGACCTTGAGGGTTCGACCCCCTCCTGCCCCATCAGATGGACTCCCACGATGACTTGCCACGACCTCGTTGTGACGAAAATGCCTGCACAATACCATTGTTTGTCATCCTCATGTCACCGTTCAGTGCAGAAACCAGGAGCAGAAGCACCATGACCCGATACATCGGCGCCATTGACCAGGGCACCACCAGTACGCGTTTCATGATCTTCGACCATGCCGGCAGTGTGGTCGGTGTGCACCAGCTCGAACATCGGCAGATCTATCCCCAGCCAGGATGGGTGGAGCATGATCCGCTCGAGGTGTGGGAGCGCACCCAGGAGGTCATCCGCGGCGCGCTGGCCCGCGCCTCCTTGACCCCGGCCGACCTGGCGGCCATCGGCGTCACCAACCAGCGCGAGACCGCGGTGGTCTGGAACCCGAAGACCGGCAAGCCCTACTACAACGCCATCGTCTGGCAAGACACCCGCACCGACAAGGTCTGCACCGATCTCGCCCGCGCGGGCGGCCAGGATCGCTTCCGTCCCCAGACCGGCCTGCCGCTGGCCACCTACTTCTCCGGGCCGAAGATCCGTTGGATTCTCGACAACGTGCCGGGCGTGCGCGAGGCGGCCGCCCGCGGGGAGGCGCTCTTCGGCAACATGGACACCTGGGTGATCTGGAACCTGACCGGTGGCCCGAACGGCGGCGCGCACGTCACCGACGTGACCAATGCCAGCCGCACCCTGCTGATGAACCTGCGGACGCTCGATTGGGACGCCGAGATCCTGGGCATTCTGGGCATCCCGCGCGCCATGTTGCCGCAAATCCGGCCCTCGTCCGACAGCGAGATCTACGGCTATGCCCTCGGCAAAGTGCCGGTCTGCGGCGACCTGGGCGATCAGCAGGCTGCGCTGGTCGGGCAGGCATGTTTCGGCGTGGGCGAGGCGAAGAACACCTACGGCACCGGCTGCTTCATGCTGCTCAACACCGGCACCATGGCCGTGCCCAGCAAGCATGGCCTGTTGACCACCGTGGCGTACAAGCTGGGCGATCAGCCGGCCGTCTATGCCCTGGAGGGCTCGATCGCCATCACCGGCGCGCTGGTACAATGGCTGCGCGACAACCTGAGATTCTTCGACTTCTCCAAACACGTTGAAGACTATGCCAGGACCGTGCCCGATAGCGGCGGCATCTACTTCGTGCCCGCGTTCTCCGGCCTGTTCGCCCCCTACTGGCAGTCCGACGCGCGGGGAGTTATCGTCGGCCTGACGCGCTACATCAACAAAGGGCATCTCTGCCGGGCCGCGCTCGAAGCCACCGCCTATCAGACGCGCGAGGTGCTGGATGCCATGGAGCAGGACTCGGGCGTGCGACTGACCAGCCTGAAGGCGGATGGCGGCATGGTCTACAACGACACCCTGATGCAGTTCCAGGCCGACATCCTGGGCGTGCCGGTGGTGCGGCCGGTCGTGGCCGAGACGACCGCGCTCGGCGCGGCCTACGCGGCCGGGCTGGCGGTCGGCTATTGGCAGGGGCTGGACGACCTGCGCCGCAACTGGCAGATGGATCGCACCTGGCAGCCGGCCATGTCCGAGGCGACGCGCGCTCAACTCTACCGCGGCTGGAAGCGAGCCGTCGAGCGCGCCATGCACTGGTTGGAGGAATAACGTGAACGCATCACGATCGGGGGGCAAGGCTGACCCCCAGAAACCGGATCAAGACCAGAACGAAGAGGAAAAGCGTCGCGAGCGCATGCAGCGCCAGATGCGCTTCAGCCTCAGCTACATTGTCACGGCGCTGATCGTGCTCTGGCTCTTCCAGGAATTCATCCTGGCACCGTTGCTTCTCCAGCAGGCCCGCCAGATCAGCTACAGCGAATTTCGCCAGAAGCTGGCCGCCGGCCAGATCGTGAGCGTGACCATTGGCGAGCGCGACATCCTGGGCCAGATGAAAAACCCCGACCCTGAAGGCCAGCCCGAACTCGTGCCGTTTGACACGGTCTTCGCGCCGGGCAGCGACCCCAAACTGATCGAAGACCTGCAGGCGGCCGGCGTCCAATTCCGTTTCCAGCGGCCCGCCAGCCCGGTCGGCGCGCTGATCCTCTCATGGCTCCTGCCGTTGGGCCTGCTGGGCGCCTTCTGGTATTTTGCCTATCGCCGCATGAGCGGAGGCGTCGGCGGCCTGGGCGGCATCTTCGGCGTGAGCAAGAGCAAAGCGACCGAGGTCAAGCCCGAAGATGTGGGCGTGACCTTCAAAGATGTAGGCGGTGCCGATGAGGCCATCGCCGAGCTGCAAGAGATCATCCAGTTCCTGCGCGCGCCGGAACGCTTCGCCAAACTCGGCGGCCGCATCCCCAAAGGCGTGTTGCTGGTAGGGCCGCCCGGCACCGGCAAGACGTTGCTGGCCAAAGCCACCGCGGGCGAGGCGGGCGTGGCCTTCTTCCAGACCAGCGGCTCTGAATTCGTGGAGATGTTCGTCGGCGTGGGCGCGGCGCGCGTGCGCGATCTGTTCGAAAACGCGCGCAAGGCTGCACCGGCCATCGTCTTCATTGACGAAATAGACGCCATCGGCCAGAGCCGGGCCAATGCCATCCGCATCGGCGGCAACGACGAGCGCGAGCAAACTTTGAACCAGTTGCTGGCCGAGATTGACGGCTTCAAGTCGAGCACCGGCGCGCCCGTGATCATCATGGCGGCCACCAATCGGCCTGAAGTGCTCGATCCTGCCCTGCTGCGCGCCGGCCGCTTCGACCGCCAGGTGACCGTCGGCAACCCCGACCTGATCGGCCGGCAGCAGATCCTGCGCATCCACAGCAAGGGGATCAAGCTGGCACCCGACTTCGACATCGAGGCCGCAGCGCGCATGACGCCGGGCTTCTCGGGCGCCGACCTGGCCAACGCGATGAACGAGGCGGCCTTGCTGGCAGCCCGCCGCAACGCCGAAGCGGTGACCCTGAACGATTTTGCGGTGGCTATCGAGCGCATCGTTGCCGGGCTCGAACAGCGCACGCGCGTCATGAGCGCGGATGTGCGCCGTGCCGTAGCCTACCACGAGGCCGGCCACGCGCTGGTCGCCGAGCTCGTGCCCCACGGCGATCCGGTGAGCAAAATCAGCATCGTCCCGCGCAGCCGGGGCGCGCTGGGCTACACCATGCAAATGCCCAGCGAAGACCGCTATCTGCTGCGCCAGGCCGAGCTGGAAGACCGCATTGCGGTCATGCTGGCCGGCCGCGCCGCCGAGAAGATCGTCTTCGGCGAGATCAGCACCGGCGCCAGCGACGACATCCTGCGCGCCACCGAGCTGGCCCGGCGCATGGTCACCGAGTTCGGTATGAGCGAGGTGCTCGGCTCGGTGCGCTATGCCGGCCAGCAGCTACAATACCTCGGCGGCGCCATCGAAGACAACAGCAGCCTCAGCCAGGAGACCCGCAAGCTGATTGACAGCGAGGTCAAGCGCATCATCAGCGAGCAGTACGAGCGCGCACAGCGTCTTCTGCAAGAGAACCGCAACGCGCTCGAATTGTTGACGCAGGACCTGCTGCGCTGCGAGACGGTGGACGGCAGCGCGGTGAAGGCCGCGCTGGAAGGCCAGGTGCGCGCCTGCGAGAAGCCCCAGAACTGAGCGCAGCATCTGGGGGCGGCCGCACGATCACTGAATGGGAATGTGACACATGCATGATTGCGACGTACTCGTCATCGGTGGCGGCGCGACGGGCGGTGGCACCGCGCTCGACCTGGCGCTGCGCGGGCTGAGGGTGATCCTCGTCGAGCGCGCCGACCTGACCGACGGCACTTCGGGGCGTTACCACGGCTTGCTGCACTCCGGCGGCCGCTATGCGGTGCGCGATCCCGAATCCGCGCGCGAGTGCATTGAAGAGAATCGCGTGCTGCGCAAAGTCGTGCCGCACGGCATCGAGGACACGGGCGGCTTCTTCGTGCAGACACCGGAAGATGATCCGAAATACGCGGAGCAATGGATCGCGGCATGTCGCGACTGCGGCATCCCGACCGAAGAGATCAGCCCGGCCCAGGCGCTCAAAGAGGAGCCGATGCTCAATCCGGCCATCCGCCGCGTCTTCCGCGTACCCGATGCCGCGTGCGATTCGTTTGACATCCTGACCGCGCTCGGCGCGGCGATCCAGGAACACGACGGCCAGGTGCTCACCTACCACGAGGTCGTCGGCCTGCGCGTCGAGGCCGGCCGGGTAATGGGCGCGACGGTGCGCAGCCGACGCAGCGGCGAGGAACGATTTATTCCTGCCGCCATGGTCGTCAACGCGGCCGGCGCGTGGGCCGGACAGATCGCGGCCATGGCCGGCTGCCCGCTCACCGTACGGCCCAGCAAGGGCACCATGGTCGCCATGGCCTACCGCTTCGTCAACACGATCATCAACCGGCTGCACAAGCCCGGAGATGGCGACATCCTGGTGCCGGTCGGCACGGTCGCCGTGATCGGCACGACCTCGGTCAATGTGAGCGACCCGAACGACACGAGCGTGGAGCCGTGGGAGGTGCAGCGGATGCTGGACGAGGGCGAGAAGCTCGTCCCCGGGTTCAGCCAGGCACGCGCCCTGCGCGCCTGGGCCGGCGTGCGGCCGCTTTACGAAGAGGGCACCGGTGCCGAGGGGCGCGAGGCCAAACGCACCTTCGCCGTGCTCGATCACGCCGCGCGCGATGGAGTCGCCGGGCTGGTCACAGTGGTCGGCGGCAAGTTCACCACCTACCGGCTGATGGCCGAACGCGCTGCGGATGTGGTGGCCGCGCATCTCAACGTGACCCGGCCGTGCACCACGCGTGAGTTCGTGCTGCCCGACGTGCGTGTCCCCATCCACCCGCCGAAGCCGCATCGGCTCGGCCATCGGCTGGAAGATCTGGAGCGCGGCCCGCGGCAGGATCAGCTGATCTGCGAGTGCGAGCTGGTCACGCGGCCCGACCTGGAGGCTGCAGCCGCCGGCCACGGCGACGTGACCGCGCCGTGGATCCTGGACGATCTGCGTCGCGACCTGCGACTGGGCATGGGACCGTGTCAGGGCGGGTTCTGCGGCTACCGCGCCGCGGGCATCCTCCACGAGCAGGGGCATCACAACGCGGCACAGGCTACGACGGCTCTGGCCGACTTCGCGCAGCGGCGCTGGAAAGGCCAGCGCCCTCTGCTCTGGGGCCAAAGCCTGCGCCAGGCGCTGCTCGACGAACAAATCTATCGCAGCATCCTGGGATTAGACCGTTTGTCCCTGGCATGACGCACAGGACAGACCGACCGACGCGCTGCGGCCCAGCCTGAATGCGCCGGGGCGCAGTCCGTCTACCTGTCTCGATCACTGAGGAAATCAATGGTGGTTGCAGCGGACGACGTTTTGGTGATCGGCGCGGGGCCGGCCGGATTGCTGGCCGCCTGGGCGGCGCGACGACGCGGGGCAAAGGTGCGCGTGCTGGCATCCGGCATCGGCACGACCCACATCAGCCCCGGCTGGATCGGCGTGCTCGACGCAGCCGGCGACCTGGTCGCGGCACTCGACGACTGGATTGTCGGCCACCCGATGCACCCGTATGCTCTGGCGGGTCGTGCGGCCCTGGAGGCCGGCCTCGCGGCCCTGCGTGAGGTCTGCGTGGTTGCGGGACTGACTTATCGCGGCGACCTGTCGGGCAACTACCGGCTGCCCACTGCGCTCGGTGCCGCGATTTCGGCCGCGCTGGTGCCGGAGAGCTTTGCGGCGGGCGACTTGCGGCAGCCAGGCGCCATGCTCATCGCCGGGCCGGCCGGCTGGCGCGATTTCTATCCCAGGCTGTGTGCCGACAATCTGGCGCGCCAGGGCTTTGCAGCCCAGGGCGTAACGTTCGATCTGCCGGAAATGGCGGCCGCCAGCCGCTTCGATCTGACCCCTGTCGGCCTGGCGCAGCTTTTCGAGCGAGCTGAAGTGCGGGCTCACGTCGCCGGCCAGCTCAGACCCCGGCTCAACGGCGCAACGCGCGTCGGCCTGCCGGCCGTGCTGGGCCTGGCACGTCACACGGAAGTGTGGCAGGACCTTCAAGAGCGCCTCGGCTTGCCCGTGTTCGAGATTCCCACGCTGCCGCCCAGCGTGCCGGGCATCCGGCTGTTCAATGCGTTCAAGGTCGGCCTCGCCCGCGCCGGCGTACCGCTCCTCCTCGATATGACCGTCACGCGGGGCGTGATCGCAGACCCGAAGGGCCTCCACAGGCCTTTTGGCCCTGCCGTGCGCGCCGCTGGCGTCGTGGCGCCGAACGTGGTGCGCGACGCCATCTACCGCGCGGAGACGATCATCCTGGCCACAGGCGGCCTGTACGGCGGTGGCATCACCAGCAACCGCCACGGCGAGATGCATGAAGCCGTGTTCGATCTGCCCGTGCAGGTGCCGGGCGAGCTGGGGGACTGGTTCGCCGCCGAGTTCCTGGCCCGGTCGGGCCACGCCGTGCACCTGGCCGGCGTGCGCGCGAACGCGCATCTGCAACCGGTGGATGCGCAGGGTCAAGTGCTGCTGGAAAACGTGCGCGTGGCCGGCAGGACGCTGGCCGGCTATGATCCGGTCGGCGAAGGCTCGACCGAAGGGGTCTGGCTGGCCACCGGCTACCGCGCCGCGATGGAGTAATGATGGCAAGAGCCCCCTTCGATGGTGGATCGCGGTGATGCGCCGGAGGCGCTCGGCCGGCCCTATACAAAGGGAGCGGATTGAGGGGAGGTGGATGATGAGATTGCGACCAAACCTGGGCCTGACATTCGACGATGTCTTGCTGATACCGAAACGTTCACCGGTGCGCTCGCGCAGCGATGTGAGCACCGCGACGCGGCTGTCGCGGCACATCCACATGCAGATCCCGATCGTCAGCGCCAACATGGACACGGTCACGGAATTGAAGATGGCGGTGGCAATGGCGCGCGCAGGCGGCATCGGCATCATTCATCGCTTCATGACCCCCGAACGCGAGGCGGAAGAAGTGCGTCGTGTCAAGCGAGCCGAGAGCCACATCGTCGAGGCGCCATTGACCGTGACGTGTAATGCTACCGTGCGCGAGGCGCGCGAGATCATGGCCCGACACGGGATCGGCGGCCTGGTGGTGGTGGACGAGAACCAACGCCCTACCGGCATCGTCACCCAGCGCGACGTGCAATTTGCTGCTGCGAGCGAGAATATCTGTGCAGTGATGACCCCTGCCAGCCGCATGATCACGGCGCCGGCACATACCAGCCTGGAGGAAGCGCAGCGCATCCTCCATGAACATCGCCTGGAAAAGCTGCCATTGCTCGATCAGGATGGCCGTCTGGCCGGCTTGATTACGACCAAAGACATCGTGCGCCTGCTGCAACATCCGCAGGCGACGAAAGACCAGAAAGGCCGGCTGCGGGTTGGGGCAGCGGTCGGCGTGCAGCCCGGCTTCATGGCGCGCGCGGAGCTGCTCGTCGAGGCCGGCGCGGACGTGCTGGTGGTAGATATCGCGCACGGCCACTCGGACAACGCCATCAATGCAGTGGCCGCGCTGCGCAAAGCATTCCCCCAGGTAGATATCGTCGCCGGCAATGTGGCGACGGCCGAGGGCACGCGCGATCTGATTGAGGCCGGCGCGGACGCAGTGAAGGTGGGAGTGGGGCCCGGCTCGATCTGCATCACCCGCATCGTGACCGGTTTCGGCGTGCCGCAGCTCAGCGCGGTGGCCGAATGCGCAGAGGCCGCAGCGCCATACGATGTGCCGATCATTGCGGACGGCGGCATCCGCAACTCGGGCGATGTGGTCAAAGCGCTGGCTGCAGGTGCCAGCAGCGTGATGATCGGCAGCCTGCTGGCCGGCACGGACGAAAGCCCGGGCGTGGTGGTGCTGCGCAACGGCCGGCGCGTGAAGGTCAGCCGCGGCATGGCCTCGCTGGGCGCAACTATGGATCGGCCCGACCGGCAGGTCGAAGCGGAGGGGGATGATCCGAGCTGGGCACGCGTGGTGGCCGAGGGGGTCGAGGCGGCCGTGCCCTACCGCGGCACGGTGAACGATCTGCTCCATCAGCTTGTTGGCGGGCTGCGCTCCGGGCTCAGCTACGGCGGCGCTCGCAACATCGAGGAGCTCCAGGCGAACGCGGAGTTCATGATGATCACACAAGCCGGCATGGTCGAAAGCCGGCCGCACGATGTCGAGGTTCTCTAAAAGCGAAATCTCCCATGAGTGAATTTTACACACCGCGTCTGCTCGATGATATCCGACGCACGGCGGATCTGTGCGTCAAATGCAACATCTGCACCAGTGCATGCCCGGTGGTCCCGCTGACCGACCTCTTTCCGGGGCCGAAATACGTGGGCCCCCAGGCGCAGCGCTTCCGCGACCCCAAGTCGCCTTCGCCCGACCATTCGCTGGATTACTGTTCGGGCTGCGGCATTTGCACGCTGGTGTGCCCACACGGCGTCAAGGTGATGGAGATCAACACAGCGGCCAAGGCCGATTTGCGCCGGCAACAGCTTCGGGAGAACCCGCTGGATCTGCGCTGGTGGCGTAACACGGCATTCGGCTACAACGAGGTGCTGGGCCAGGTGGGTGGCCTGGTGGCACCCCTGGCGAACGCGGTGATGCGCTTCCGTCCCGCGCGCCTCCTGCTGGAAAAGGCCTTCGGCATTGATCATCGGGCGCCATTCCCGACATTCCACTTCAACAAGTTCCGCAGCTGGTTCTTCGGCCAGCATCAACGGGAAAAAGCGCCAACGCCGGCCGGCGCGCCGAAGGTAGCCTATTTCCACGGCTGTGCGACGCAGCATTACGAACTGGAGGTCGGCCGGGCGATCGTGGCCGTGCTGGAGCATAACGGCTTCGAGGTGGTGCTGCCCGAGCAGAATTGCTGTGGCCTGCCGATGCAATCGAACGGCAACTTTGCCGCCGCGCGGCGCTATGCCCTGGCCAATCTGCGCAAGCTGGCACCTTATGCCGGGCAGGAGATTCCCATCGTGGTGGGCGGCACCAGCTGTGGTCTGGAGCTCAAATCCGATTATCGCGAGCTGCTCGGCATCCACACCGCGGAGGCCACGCTGGTCGCCAGCCATGTCTACGACATTTGCGAATTTCTGTGGCTGCAATATCAGGCCGGCCGGCTGCGCACCGACTTCAGGCCGTTGAACCGCTACCTGCCCTATCACACCTCATGCCATCAGAAACTCCACCGCATCGGCCGGCCAGCACTGGATCTGCTCAGCCTGGTGCCCGGCCTGACCGTCGAGGAGATGGGCGCGGATTGTTGCGGGATCACCGGCACCTACGGCTACAAACACGAAAAATACGACATCGCCTACGGCGTAGGCCGGCCGTTATTTGAGCGGATCAAAGCATCGGGGGCCAGGGTAGCGGTCTGCGATAATGAGACGTGTCGCTGGAACATCTCGGCACACACCGGCGCAGATGTCGTCCACACGGTCGAGGTGTTGGCCGAGGCGTATGGATTACATACGTAGGGGCGATCCTCCGTGATCGCCCCGTGGGGGCGGGCACGGAGGCCCGCATGGCGGGCACGGAGGCCCGCCCGTACGTAGGCGATCCTCCGTGATCGCCCGCCGCATCCATAATCACCCCAAACAATCAGGGCCGTCACAATCTATGGTGTGACGGCCCTGATCGCTTTCCTGATCCGTTTATCGGGGTGAAGGTTTCACAGCTCGGTGATGGTGATGGCTCCTTCTTCGCAGCCCGACTCGCATGAATAACAGCCGATGCAATCGTCCGGATCGCCTTTAAACATGGCATACTTCTTGCCATTCTCCTCGACCATAACGATCAGCTCATTGGGGCAGGTATCTACGCAATCACCACACCCCTGGCACTTGGTGGTATCAACGGTGACGACGTACATGAGAGTGGCCTCCATGAAATCTGAATAAACCGATGAGATACCCCCAGCAGGACTCGAACCTGCGCACCCGGCTCCGGAGGCCGGCGCTCTATCCACTGAGCTATGGGGGCATTTTGCGTGATGATTATAACACAGACCGGCCAAATGCCAAATTCGAACGCCCCTTGTGGTCGGCCCAAAACGACTTGACATGCGCTCCATTCATCGCTATGATAGCGGTTACGTCGGCCCCGGACGTAGCGGTCGCCGGATGTGTGCGCAGGGATAGGACATGATGGACGAACAGGTGAAGTTGTTGGTTTCTTATGATATTCGCTCCGGCCAGGAAAACGCCTACCGGCGTTTTATCCTGGAGGAGTTCCTGCCTCAGGCGCAGGAATTGGGCCTGATTCCTTCCGATGCCTGGCATACCGCCTATGGCAGTTATCCGTTGCGGCTGCTCGGCTTCGTCGCCAGTGATCTAGAAACCGCGCGGGCGGCACGCGCGACCCCGCAGTGGCAGGAGCTGATCCGCAGGTTGGAGAATTACACTGTCAACTTGCGCCAAAAGCTGGTGCCGTTTCGCGGCGGCTTCCAGTGGTAATGCTCAGCGAAAGCGACGGGCCAGCTCGTCCTCCACATCCTGCCAGCGCATCTCTCGGACGGCCAGCAGTACCAGACAGTGATAGATCAGGTCGGCCATCTCAGCCGCGACCCGCTCGTTCTCCTGGCTGAGCGCAGCCACCACTGTTTCCACACCTTCCTCGCCGACCTTCTGCGCGATGCGTGGCAGTCCGGCCGCGAACAGGCTGGCAGTGTACGATCCGGCCGGCGGATTGAGTTTGCGCGCTGCAATGATAGCTTCAAGTCGCTCGATAACGCTTTCCATGTTCACTCTGCCTTGTCCGTCGTGAGTTGTTGGAAGAAACAACTGACTGCACCTGTGTGACAGGCCGGACCGGCCGGTTCGACTTGCACCAACAAGGTGTCGCCATCGCAATCGGCCCAGATGCCCACGACGCGTTGCGTATGGCCCGATGTGGCGCCTTTGTGCCACAGCCGGCCCCGGCTGCGGCTCCAGAAGTGCGTTTCGCCGGTGGCCAACGTCAGGTGCAGTGCCTCGGTGTTCATCCAGGCCACCATCAGCACCTGGCCGGTATGCGCATCCTGCACGACCGCCGGGATCAGGCCGGCCGCATCCCACTTGAGCTCGGATATCTCGAACATCGCGATCTGTAACCTCCGCGGCGATGCTTCTGCTGCAGTGCCCGTGTGCCATGCACCTGCGAGGATGCCCGCACATCCGACGGCGATCCTCAGGTCAGATGTCCATGCCGTGCGCGTCACCACGGCCCCTGCGGGTAAAAACGTACCGCGGCATTCATGCTGCCCGCGCGGCGGGCTGAAACGGGTTGAATCCCGCAGTACATGGCCCATCTCCAGGGCAGGACGCGGATGGACGCGGATGAACGCGGATTTTCTTCCTATCCGCGTCGCTCCGCGTCC
>FWPU01003364.1_pt1 | contig 40633 bp, 32 predicted proteins | sample 2228361 | NCBI WGS metagenome assembly FWPU01 (sample SAMEA103939777, study PRJEB20133) | metagenome | reverse complement strand
GCTCTACCGGCTGGAGGAGAGCGGGGCCACGCGCCTGCGTCAGGGGAGTGTGGCGGGACAGGTGTTGCGCGCCGCCGCTCAGGGGAGGCTGCTGATCGGCGGCGCGGGTTGGGGTCTGCTAGACCTGAGCCAGCCGGCGCGACCGGTCCTGAGCGCGGCAGGCGACACGGCGGGGCCGGTCTATGGGCTGGCCGGGGGGGAGGGGGGAAGGGTATTCCTGGCGCAGGGGGAGCAGGGCGTGGCTGCCGTCGGGGGCGGGGATGGTCGCTGGCTGCCGGGGGCCTCGGACGGCATCGCGCGGGACGTGGCGACGGACGGCGCGTTCCTCTTTGTGGCGGAGGACGGCCTCGGGGGTCAGGGGGCGCTGCGGGTGCTCTCGGCGGAGACGCTGGCCTCCGTAACGCAGGTGACGCTGCCCGGTGGGGGGCGGGTGGTGGCCTGGGACGCAGGGCGGGCCTACGTGGGCCTGGCCGGGCAGGGCAGGGGCGGGCTGGCCGTGGTGGACGTGAGCGCGCCGACCGCCGGGCTGGTGACGGTGGGCACGGCGGAAATCCCCGCGCACGCCCTGGCGCTGACTCCGGACGAGCGCATCGGCTACGCCGCCTACGGCGCACAGTTGACGGTTTTTGATCTCCAGGCCTGGCCGGCGCTTCGCGTGGTCACCGTGTTGGGCCTGCCGCAGCCGGTCACGCGGCTCTCCCTGGCCGGGACGCGCTGGCTGCTGGCGACCGCGCCCGGCGAATCTGTGCTGCTGCTGGCGCTGGACGATCCGTTGCAGCCGAGGCTGGTCGCCACGCTGCCGGTGGGGGCCTTGGACGCCGTTGGCACAGACGAGGCCCTGTATCTGGCGGCGGGTGAGGGCGGCTTGCAGGTGATCAGCCTGGCGACGCTGGTGGACCTGACCGGGCGCATGGAGCGGGTTGGCGCAGCGCAGGCGACGGCGCTGTGGCGCACGGGATCGACGCTCTACGTCGCCGATGCCACCGGGTTGCGCGCTTACAGCCTGGATGATCCGACGGCCCCGCAGCGAAGCGCAGCGGTGGCCTTTGAGGGTGTGCGCTCCGTGCAGGGCATGGTCGGACGGGCCACGCGCCGGGATGGACAGTGGCTCTACGTGGCGACCGATGCGGGTCTGCTGGTCGCCCGGCATGGCCCGGAGGGGGAGCTGGTGCTGCGCAGCGGGCCGGGGGCGCTGCCGCTGGCCGACGTGTGGGCGGCGACCGACCGACGGCTGTACGGGCGTGCAGTGGAGGATACGCTCGTTGTGGTGGCGCTGGGTGGCTCCACGGCGCAGGTGTGGAGTCTCAGCTACCCGCTCCCGGCAACCGTCGGCGCGCCGCAGACGGCCCTGGCCTGGGGGGACCGTGTTCTGGTCGGTGGGGAGGGGGGGCTTGCTGCTCTGGCGTGGTCGGAGGGTATGGCCCGGCAGCCTCCCGCGCTGCTGGGCGAGGTGGAGGAACTGCCGGGCGTGCCACGCGCCATCCAGGTTGCCGGGGATGGCTCCGTCTGGCTGGCCGGGGAGGACGGGTTGTGGCGCGTGGACGTAAGCGAGCCGACCGCGCCCACCCTGCAGGACGTGCTGGACGTGCCCGGCGCGCCATACGGGATGGCCCTTTCGGCGGATGGCACACGGCTGGCGGTGGCAAGTGGGGCGTGTGGTGTGCGCCTGCTGAGTCTGGCGGATGGGCCGCCGCGTGAGATCGGCTACTGGCGGGAGGGGGAGGCGCTGGCTGTGGCGGCGGTGGGCGATCTCTATGCCGTGGCAGAGGGCGATAGCATCACCTTCTTGCGGGAGGCCCCGGAGCTGTCGCCTGTGCTGCCCTCCGTACCCTTTGCTCCCCAACCGACCGACGGAGCCTGGCAGGTCGGGCAACGGGCTGCTCTGAGCTGGTCGCCGCCGCCCGACCCCTGCGACGGCGTGCGCTACACGGTGCTGGCGGGCGTGGGGGATGCCCCGCTGGAGCCGGTGGCGGTGACGGACGCGCCCCATGTAGAGCTGGCCGACCTGCCACGTGCGGCCACAATCCGCTGGCAGGTGCAGGTTCGTGACGCGCAGGGAGACGCGGCGAGCGGCCCGGTGTGGCGGTTTGCTACGGGCGAGGCCACGCCGTCCGCCCCACAGCGCATTTCTCTGGACGAAGGGCGGGTGGTGGCCCCAACCCCAGCCGCCGCGCCACCCACAGAAGCAGTGGAGCCTTCGCCGGGCCTGGATGCCAGGGCGCTGATCCCGCTTTTGCTCTGCGGCGTCCTGGTGGAGGCGCTGCTGGTGCTGAGCCTGTGGCAGTGGCGGCGGCGCTTTCGGCGGTGGGGTTGAATCGGCGAGCCGGGTCGATGGAGGGAAGGAAAGAGGAAACGCCCGGTGGGGGCCGGGCGCTCTATAGCTCCACAGGTAGGACTCGAACCTACAACCCACCGGTTAACAGCCGGTTGCTCTGCCGATTGAGCTACTGTGGACCATTCGCAAGCATGATACCAAAGCGCCTGGGGACTGTCAAGCATAAATCCATGAAGTGGGCCGGTTTTCGGGGGAAGTGCACAGTCAGTGACGGGAGGGCGGCATGAGGAAAAAAATCCCCCGCCTTGCCTAACTCAATCCCGGTCGGTTGGTCGATGTCTGGCCGGGTGATTTGTTGTACGGTTATCCCAGGATAAGGCTCAGTCGGAAGGGCCAGCAGTGCCATTTTCGTCTGTGGTGTAAACTGTCTTCCAGCGCGTGCGACCGGCTGGGGCCGGCCTCGGTATCGGTAAATGGGAAGCGAAGCTGATGGTAGAGGACGCAGCGGGTGTCGGCAAGGGAACCAACGGTGGAGAGTCCCACCACGGCGAGTGCAGGCGCTGTGGCGGCAGCGGGGCGGTTGAGGACGGCTTCGTGGTGTGCGGGCACTGCCAGGGGGCAGGGGTGATCGAGGGCCGGTTCGGCGCAATGCGGCGGTGCGGTCGCTGCCGGGGCACTGGCATCGAACGGGTTGTCGTTCGGCAGTGCCCGCGCTGTAAGGGCACAGGCCAGGAGACCGGGTCTCTGGCGTGGGTTTGAGGGCTGGGCCTCCCTGCGTGAGTCACGGCGTGGCAGACCATACGAAGTTGAGCAATGGGGCCATTTACCGTAAAATAAGGATAGCTTCAGCACTTCGGGGTTGCCCGTGCAAGTTATTGTTGGAGGCCGGGTCGGTGGCATGGCGGGTTGAGGCGGGGCGCGCTTCCCCGAAGCCGGGCCGCCGGAAATTTCGGATTGACGGTCCTGGTCTCCTATGTTAAACTTCGGCACTACAGCGCCATCTGCAACGCCTTCACTTGAATTAAAGAGAGGAAGACCACAATAGGCGCTACAGAGTATCGCGTTAATCAGGATATCCGTGCCCGTGAAGTACGCCTGATTAACGAAGACAACGAAAACATGGGGGTGGTCCCCCTGCAGGCTGCACTGGAGCGGGCACAACAGGCGGGGCTGGACCTGGTTGAAGTTGCGCCGAACTCAGATCCGCCCGTCTGCAAAGTGATGGACTTCGGCAAGTTCCTTTACTCGAAGGCGAAAAAGGAACGCGAAGCCCGCAAACAACAGAAGCAGATCGAGGTCAAAGAGATACGCCTTCGCCCTAAAACCTCGGACCATCACATGTCCTTCAAGGTGCGCAACGCGCGCCGCTGGCTGGAAGAGGGGATGAAGGTTAAGGTGCGGATCCAGTTCCGCGCCCGCGAGATTACGTATCCAGAGATCGGGCTGGGGATTCTCAACACCATCGCCCAGGAAGTGCAGGATGTGGGCGTGGTGGAGCAGCAGCCCAACATGGAGGGGTCCACCATGCTGATGGTGCTGGCCCCGAACCCGGACAAGAAAAAGAAGTAGCCGGCACTGCAAACGCAGGGGAGTATTTCGTGGCTAAGAAGAACAAGAAATACAAACTCAAGACGTATAAAGCCGCTGCCAAGCGCTTCCGCGTGACCGCTACAGGCAAGATCATGCGCACCAAGGGCGGCAAGAGCCACCTGCGGCGGCGCAAATCGAAGCGCACCAAAGCCCTGTTCGACCGGATGCTGGAGGTGACCAGCTCCGGCGACCGCCGTCGCATCCGGCGGCTTGCCCCTTATCTCAAGCAGTATCGGGCCAATCCGCCGGGCTGAGTGCGGCGCGGGGTCCAGCAAGCCGTGTTCTCATGGCCCGGCCTCAGTCGCCGGGCCGAACTGTGTGGGAGTGAAGTCACCGTGCGTGTAAAAAGAGGAACTGTTTCCCGTCGACGGCACAAAAAAGTGCTCAAGATGACCAAGGGCCAGTGGGGGACCAAGCACCGCCTGTTCCGCCGGGCCAACGAAGCCATGATGAAGAGCCTGTGGTACGCTTACCGTGACCGGCGACAGCGTCGGCGCGACCTGCGCCGGTTGTGGATCGCGCGCATCAATGCCGCGTCCCGCCTGAACGGGGTGAGCTACAGCCGGTTTGTGCATGGCTTGAAGCAGGCCAACGTGGAGCTGGACCGCAAGGTGCTGGCCGATATCGCCGTGCGGGACCCTCGGACGTTTGCGCGGATCGTGGAGCTGGCGCAAGGGTAGGGCTGGCCGCCGGGCAACCAGTATCCGCTGGCGCAGACGTTTGTGGTGACGAGGCCCTGCCGGGCCTCGTTTCGTGCTACCCGGCACACAGGGGGACTGAATAACAGCAAAGGAGCCGCATTGATGCCACCCACACTGCCCGACCAGCCAGTTCCCCGGTTCTTGTGCTGTGACTTCTCCCGGCAGGCGGGGGAAGCGATGCCCGGCACGGCCCCCCGCGTCGATGTCTGGTTTTTGCTGGAGTATGCGGGGCGGTGGGAGGCCAAGGCGCTGAACCAGAGCGCGCTGCCGGAGGCGGTTAAGGCGCGCCTGTCCGGTCGCCTGGAGGGCATTCCGCATACGCGCACCTTGCTGATCCGGCAGGGGCGCGACCCCAGCAGGCAAGGAGTGGCCTTTTTCGTCGCCGTGGCCGACGAAGTGGCGCCACGCCTGTACGCTTTCCCGCTGGAGCGGGTCGAGGAGGTGCTGGACCTGGACCTGCCGGCCATCGCCGCCGGAGAGGCGCGCTACGAGGCATTTCGGCGGGCGGAGCCGCTTTTCCTGACCTGCACCAACGGCAGGCGGGATGCCTCCTGTGCCCGCTACGGGCCGCCCGTCTACCGGGAGATGGCCCGCCAGGCCGGTGAGGCGGCCTGGCAGAGCACCCATCTGAGCGGGCATCGCTTCGCGGCAACCGCGCTGTTCCTGCCGCACGGTCTCTATTATGGGCGGGTTGCGGTGGCGGAGGTTCCCGCTCTGGTGGCGGCCTACCGCCAGGGGCAGGTGGTGCTTAGCCACTTCCGGGGGCGTTCCTGCCACGGCGACGTGGTGCAGGCCGCCGAGTACTTCCTGCGGCGGCAGACCGGGATTGTGGAACTGCCCGGTTTTCGGCTGGTGGAGGCCCGGCAGGCCCAGGGGCAGGAGTGGCTGGTGCGCTTCCTGGGGCTGGCGGACGGCAGGCTGCACGAGACCCGGCTGCTCGTCGAGCCGACGGCGCTGGCGGTCTACCTCAGTTCCAGGGATAGCGAGCCGTCCCCCGTGCCGCAGTACCGCTGGCTGGGGCATCGCGTGGTGGCCGGGGCGGGGTCCTCGGCGACGTAGCGCACGGCTTCGCTGCTGGGGCTGGTGGGCGTGAGGCAGCCTGGCATACAATAGCGGTAGGTGGACCGCACAGGCAGGAGACAATGACCGACATCACCAGCACCCGCAACGAGCGCGTCAAGCTCGTCCATGCATTGCAGACCCAGGCCAAGGCCCGCCGTCGGGAGCGCAGGATTGTGCTGGAGGGGGTGCGCCTGCTGAGCGATGCGCTCAACTGCGGGCTGCTGCCCGAATTCGTCTTTTACCTCAGCGAGGAGACCACGCTGGACCGCCCGGCCTACAAGCTGTTCCGCCGCCTGGATGAGATGGGGGTGACTCTCTTTTCCGTCAGCCCGGCAGTGATGGAGCATGTCTCCGACCTGGAAACGCCGCAGGGGGTGCTGGCCGTTCTTCCACAGCCAGAGTTGCCGATTCCGGAGTCGCCCAGCCTGGTGCTGGTGGTGGACGAGATGAGCAACCCCGGCAACATGGGCAGCGTGCTGCGGACGGCGGCAGCCTCCGGCGTGGAACTGATCTTGCTGGCGCCCAACACGGTTGACCCCTACAGCCCCAAAGTGCTGCGCGGTGGGATGGGCGCCCATTTTCGGCTGCCCATGGTGCAGGCCACCTGGCAGGACATCGCCCTGCGCTACGGCCACCTGTACACCTACCTGGCCGACGTGGACGGAGAGATGCCGTACTACACCGTCGACTGGCTGCGCCCCTCCATGATCATCATCGGCAGCGAGGCCCACGGCTCCGGCTCCAACGCACGCCAGATCGCGGGGACCACCGTCTCGATTCCGATGGCCTCCGGCACGGAGTCGCTGAATGTAGCGGTGGCAGCGGGGGTGATCCTTTACGAGGTGTGGCGGCAGCGCGCCCTTTCCCGGCAGGAGGGGGCCAAGGCATGAAGATTCGCTCGATCACAGCCTTTACCGACTTCACGCTGACCGAGCCGGAGATGGCCCTGGCGCGGGCGGCGAACTTCCTGCACAACGCGGTATCCATCTTTGAGGTAGGGGGTTTTGTCGTTCAATCCAAGCGGGTGGCCAGCCAGCCATTCCCCCGCATCCTGGCCCCCACCGGGCCGGGGCTGGCCGTGGCCTACGCGCAGCGGGTGCAGGAGCTGGCGCAGAGCTACGGCATTGACTACGTGGCGCTGGGGCCGGTCCATGCGGATGACGACCCGGACTATGTGGACGCCATCCCGGAGATGATCGGGGCGACGGATAGCATCTTCTGCTCGATCAGCGTCGCCGATCCGGCGCGCGGCATCGACCTGGCCCTGGTGCGGCAGACGGCGGAGGTCATCCGGCGGGTGAGCGCCCTGAGCGACGACGGGCTGAGCAACCTCTTCCTGGCGGCCATCGCCAACTGCCCGGCGGGCGGGCCTTTCTTCCCGGTGGCCTACCACGAGGCGGGCGAGCCGATGGGCTTTGCCCTGGCCATGCAGGCCGCAGACCTGGCCATAGGGGCTTTTGAGCGGGCCAGAAGCGTGGCCGACGCCCGGCAACGCCTGGCGCGGTCGGTCACCCGGCAGGCGGCGGCGCTGACCAAGCTGGCCGATTCGCTGGCCGAGGAGTTCGACATCCATTTTGCCGGGATCGACTTCTCGCTGGCCCCTTTTCCGGAGGAGGTGACCAGCCTGGGCGGCGCGATGGAGCGGCTGGGGATTACGCTGGGCGGCGGGGGGGCGGCGACAGCGGCGGCGGTGATCATGAGCGCCCTGGATGCTGCCCGGTTCCGGCGGGCGGGCTTCAACGGGCTGATGCTGCCTGTGCTGGAGGATAGCGTGCTGGCGGCGCGCAGCGCGGAGGGCCGCCTGAGCGTGACCGATCTGCTGCTCTACAGCACCGTGTGTGGGACCGGGCTGGATACCGTGCCCCTGCCGGGGGACATCTCCACGGAGGCGCTGACGGGGATGCTGCTGGACATAGCGGCGCTCGCCCTGCGGCTGGACAAGCCCCTCACAGCCCGGCTGATGCCCCTGCCGGGCAAGGTGGCGGGCGACCCCACCGGCCTGGAGGGCTTCCCCTATTTTGCGCCGGGGCGGGTCCTGGCAGCGCCGCCGGGGCCGGTTGCCGGAGGATTGCTGGGCGGGGAGGGGGTTTTGCGCGTGGTGCCGCACGGGAAGCCGCCCGACCGGGGCAGCGTGCCTCCGCCATAGGCCCGTCTATGGGCGTCTTTACAATGCCGGCTGGCCTGCTATACTCTGTGTCGGAGGAAGCGATGACGATGACCAGACAGAGCCACGCCCACGCCGGACAACGTGCCAGGTGACCCGGTTGGCGCTGCTGGCTGCTCCGGCGCAGACGCGGGTCTGCGCTTTTTGTTTGCCGCTGCCACATGCTGAGGAGAATGCACAGGATGGCCCAGATCACGCCCCGCCAGCCCAAAGGCATGCGCGATTTTCTGCCGGATGACCTGCTGAGACGGCAGTATGTCTTCGACACGGTGATCGAAGTCTTCGAGACCTTCGGCTTCGAGCCGCTGCAAACCCCGGCGCTGGAGCTGCGGGAGACGCTGCACGGCAACCTGGGCGAGGAGGCCGAGAAGCAGATCTTCTACGCGCAGCACCCGGACGGCAAAGAGGAGCTGGCGCTGCGCTACGACCTGACCGTGCCGCTGGCGCGCGTGGTGGCCCAGTACGAGGGCCAGCTCCTGCTGCCCTTCAAGCGCTACCACATCGCGCCGGTGTGGCGCTCCGAGCGGCCCCAGCGCGGGCGCTACCGCGAATTCTACCAGTGCGACGCGGACATTGTGGGCGTGGCGAGCATGACCGCCGACGCCGAGATCATCTCGCTGGTGGTGACGGCACTGCGGCGGCTGGGCTTCCGCGACTTTGAGGTGCAGATCAACAACCGCAAGATTCTGACCGGCATCGGCCAGTACGTCGGCGTGCCGGAGGCGCTGCGCGGCGACCTCTACCGCAGCATCGACAAGCTGGACCGGGTGGGCCTGGAGGGCGTGCGGGAGGAGCTGGCCCGCAGCCAGATTCCCGGCGGGGCCATCGACCGCATGATGGCGCTGTTGGGGCTGCGCGGCCAGGGCCTGGACAGCCTGGCAAGGCTGCGGGCGGAGCTGAAAGGCGTCGCCATGGCAGAGGAGGGCATCCGCGAGTTGGAGGAGCTGGCGGGGCACCTGGAGTCGTTCGGCGTGCCGCAGGAAAACTACGCCTTCGACTTTGCCATGGTGCGCGGCCTGGGCTACTACACCGGCCCGGTCTTCGAGACCGTCATCACGGAGCCGAACCTGGGCAGCGTGACCGGCGGCGGGCGCTACGACGCCCTGATCGGCATGTTCCGCAAGGAGAGCCTGCCCACCACCGGCACCTCGCTGGGCATCGAGCGCATCATCGATCTGATGGACGAGCTGGGCCTGTATCCGCCGGGCCTGAGCCGGACGGTGGTGCAGGTGCTGGTGACCGTGTTTGGGGAGGAGACGCGCCCTGCCTCGCAACGCCTGGCCAGCGATCTGCGCGAGGCGGGCCTGCGCACAGAGGTCTACCTGGAGGAGCGCAAGATCGGCAGGCAGACCGCCTACGCAGACCGCAAGGGCATCCCAGTGGTGGCCTACCTGGGCACGGAGGAGATCGCGGCGGGGGCGGTGACGCTCAAGCGGCTGCGAGACGGCGAGACGCGCACCGTGCCACGGGCCGGAGCGGCAGCGGCGGTGCGCGAGCTGCTCGCCTAGCGGGCTAGGCCGCCGAAACGCGCAGCGGGGCTTGCAGGGCGTGGTGGTCCACGATCTCGGCCTCCAGCAGGTACAGCCCCAGTTGGGTGACGTGAACCTGGACCTGGAGCACGAAGTCCAGGTTTTTGCCCTCCTGCACGGTGAAGGGGCGCGGCTGGAGCACCCGCCGGCTGCCTTCGGGGTCGGCGGCGTGGAACATGCGCAGCTCCAGGGCATACTCCCCCGGCGGGGCCATGATCTGGGCGAAGACGGCCATGGTCAGGTCGGCGGGCATCTCCCTGACGCTGATCTCGCTGAAGGGGTGCACGATCCAGCCCCCGCTGTCGCGGTCCTGCGTGATGGAGCGGCATAGCAGCAGGGAGTAAAGTCGGGGGCGCAGTTGAAAGCTCATGGGTTCTCCTCCGGCTGTGCAGTGCGGCGCGGGCCTAGTAGGGGCAGAGGTCATCCACCGTGTAGTCCCCCAGGGTGGGGCCGAAGTACACCGGGTCTCCCAGGAATTCGTAGGTCGGCGTGAAGGACGGCGCGGCGGCCACCCGCTTCACCTGAGCGCAGGCCTGGCCCAGGGGGTCGTCGCCCTCCGCGTTGCGGAGCGTTTGCAGGAAGACCTGGGCCAGGTACGTATAGGGCGAGGCCGGGTTATCGGAAGGCCAGGGGGCGAGTAGCTGCATGATCTCGAATACGGGCTGGGCCTCGCCGTCCCCGGCGGCGGCGTGGGCCAGGACCAGCCGGTAGCGGGTGTAGGCGTCCAGCATGCGCTCTTCCAGCGCGTAGCTTGCCGGGTCGGGGTAGGGGCCGCCCCAGGGGATCAGGCTGCGGTCCAGCAGCGCCTCTGTGTAGGCCCGGATCGCCTCGTCCAGGTCTCCCACCCGCAGCAGCCGATCAGCATCGCGCAGGGCGTGGATGCGGTAGCTTGAGGGATCGTACTCCACAATAGGGTGGGCGTATTCCGCGCCGCGCCAGGTCCAGATGTAGCGGGCGGGGCGGTGCGGCCCGGCCTCGCGCTGGCTGATGTGCCCCTCCTGCACAACGAACTCCGCCGGGCCGTTGCCGGTCAGGCCCTCAAAGCGGAATTGGGCAAAGGGAAAGCCGGGGATAGGCTGCCCGTCGTCGTCCAGGTAAGGATGCGCCGGCTCGAATTCGCCCAGCGGCTGGAAGCGACCCTCACCGGCGTGCCAGCTCAAGATATAAGGCTCCTGAAAGCAGGCCAGCCGCGTGCAGCGCTCGGTGTAGAAGAAGACCTCCGGCAGGCGGTCGTTGGTCACGTCGCCCAGGTAGCCGATCTGCGGCATGCCGGTGGCCGAATCTGAGGCCGAGGCCAGGCCGTAGAGGATCTCGTAGCGCGCGTCGGTGTTGCGGCAGCCAAAGACGAGGAGCTGGCCCGGCGGCTGCGGCGCCTCCCCGGTCGGTGGGTGGCGCAGCGCGACCACCACGTCCAGGAAGCCGTCGTTGTCGAAATCGTGGTCGGCGTTGACCAGGCCGTTCTGGTCGTCGATCACGCCCCAGCGGCGCAGCATGTTCTCCAGCGCCTCCGGCGAGCCGCCATCGGAGAGGAAGTCGGCGATGGCCACCTGGTAGGCGGCGGCGTCGGCGGGCCGGGGCCGCAGCGGGATATCGGCGAAACGGCGGCAGAAGGTGGGCGGCGGGGCGGGGGAGGGTGATGGTGGCGGCGCCTGGCGGATGTTGCAGGCCAGGACGGCCAGCGCCAGCATAATGACCGGCCAGCCGACCCGCAACAGCCCGTGCCTTGTGGTTTTCCTATGCCTGCCCTTACCGGTTGCCCCGGACCTTTTTCCTAAGGACTTAGGGGCTATTGCAGGCCCTGTGATGCTCATGATACGGTACCGTTGTCCATTGACAGAATGCTGACAAATTGAGCTTTCACCAGGAGGAGTCCGTGACCCGTGTGTTGGCTCAAGGGGCAGCAATAACGCCACCAGAGTTTTTCACGCGGTCGTGGCATCCCCCCTAACACCGGACGACCGCCTGTTGTTTCTCCCCGCGTCAGGTTGTGCAGTCTCCGCCGTCATCCACCTGTTAATTTTATACGCCCAGGGCCATATTGCCGCCCGCTAATACCGTTTCTGGCGGATGTCTGGTGGCTGGCTGGGATGGGTGAGCCGCGCCTGCAAGAAGTCCAGGACGCGCCCCCAGGCCTCGTCCGCCACGGCTGGCGCGTGGTCTGCGCTGTGCTCGTCGAAGAAGTCCCGCCCCACGCCGGCATACACGACAAAGCGATGCCTCGCCGCTTCACCGGGGCCGCTCTCCAGCTCGGCGGCCCGTTCCGCGCTCATGCCCTCCACGCCGTCGGCGTAGAGGCCGAGCACGGGGGTGGGGGCGGCGGCCAGCGACAGCCGGTAGGGTTCCAGGTGTCCGTTGAAGACGACGACGGCCTTGAGGTCATCGCGGGCAACGGCCAGGCTCAGGGCCAGCGTGCCGCCCATCCCCAGGCCGACGGCGGCGATATCGCCGTTGCAGCGGTGATGGGTGCGCAGCGCCTCCAGGGCGGCGGCCAGGCCGGGTGAGCCGGTCTCTGCCAGCGCGTCGGCGCGCCCCTGGGCCTCGTCGGGCGTTTGGGGCAGGTGGCCGCCTAAGAGGTCCGGCGCGATGACGTAGTAGCCGGTCTCCGCAAAGCGGCGGGCCAGCCGCCGCACGGAATCCACCAGCCCCCAGCGGTCGTGGATCAGAACCAGGCCGGGGAAAGTCCCGCCGGTATCGGGATGTGCCCAGAAGGCGGGCAGGGCGTGCCCTTCCGCCACCACCTGGATGTAGCCGCTGGTGATGGGGTACTCGACGCGGTCTGTGTGCATGGCGCTCCTCCCCACAGGCGGGCGTTCGGGTCCTCCTGGCTCAATTATACAGAAGCTGGCGGAATGTACCCGAAAACGGCGTGGGGAGGCAGCCACCGCACGCCGCGCCCCTGCGGCGGGGGATGCCCGATTAGTGAAGCCTCAGCGCGCCGGCATGGAATCCAGGATGGGGACCCAGGCCACCACCGTGCGGCGCTGGAAGCGGCAGAGGTGCGTGAAACCGGCCTGGTGAGCGATGCGCAGGGCAGTCTCCAGGCCGTGGCCCACGTGCTCAGGCCGGTGGGCGTCCGAGCCGATGACCAGCCGCTCGCCGCCCATCTCCCGGTACCAGCGGAGCGCCTCCAGGGTGGGCTGTGTCTGGCCGACCGGCAGGCGCAGCCCCGACGTGTTGATCTCCGGCGCGATGTCGTTGGCGATGCAGGCCTCCCACACCGGGCGCACCAGGTCCTCCCATTCCGTGATGTCGAAGCGGCCCCAGAAGGCGTAGCCGGTTCGCTTGAACACGTCCAGGTGGCTGAGCACGTCAAAACCCCCGGCCTGGGCCATCTCCGCCAGCTCGCCGAAGTAGAGGCGGATAGCCTCGGCAGGCTCCCGCCGGAAGAAGGACGAGTCGAAGACAAGCTCGTCCCCAACCCAGTGCAGGCTGCCCAGCACCACATCGTAGGGATGCGCCTCCAGCACGGGCTGGACGGCGTGGCGATGGCGGTGCATCTCCCCGACCTCCACCCCGGCGCGGAGGGTCAGGCCGCGCGGTCCCAGGCTGGCGCGGGCCGCTTCCAGCGCCCGGAAATAGGCTGGGGGGTCGTAGAAGCCGTTGCAGGGGTCCAGCGCTTGCAGGTCCAGATGCTCGGTAAAGGCGATCTCCGGGATGCCTTTTTGCAGGGCGGCTGTGCCCATCGCCTCCATGGAGGCGTTGCTGTCGCAGCTATAGCGTGTGTGCAGGTGATAATCCAGGGGGATGGTCAGGTCCTGGGATGGCACGACGTTGCCTTTCTCTCTCAGAATACGGTTTGCGGCTAAAGCAGCCATCCCGCCGGTCGCTGGTTGCGGGCTGGCCGGTAGCGACTCATCGGAGCAGCGCTAGGTGAGCACCTCCTCGCCGATGGGCATCAGGGCCAGGCCGGAGATCATCTTAGGGTAGAAGTCCGTGCTTTTCTGGGGCATCGGCTCCCTGTTGAGCGCACAGGCCCTGATCTCCTCGATGCGCGTGGGGCTGAGAAAGAAGACGAAATTGCCCTCGCCACGGTCGATGCTCTCCACCGGGGCCTGGGGGTCCCGGTGGTAGCGGACCATGGACTTGTCCTCGATGCCCTGGGGTGGCACGCCAGCGATCTGCTCCAGCAGGATTTTGTGCACGATGGTGACGGCCAGCGACTTCCACACGCGGGAATGCGCGCCCTCGATCAGGCTACAGGGGAGCTGCTCGTCCCGGAGTGTGAGCACGTGGAAGCCCACCTCCCTGCCGCCGTAGAAGCCGAAGGCGTGGCCGCGCGAATGGGCGTTGACCGCGCTCAGGCAGGCCCTCAGGTCTGCCACAGGCGCGACGGTGAAGTGCTGCCGGGCACGTTCCAGCACGGTAGCCGGGCAGACGGCGTCGAAGTTGCGTATCTCGCGGTGGGTGGGCAGGATCACCAGGCCGGGGTCGTCCATGCTGACCAGGGTGGCCCCTACGTAGTTGAACGCCGCCGTCGGTGGGGCGTCGGGGTGCGCCCGGCGCTGCTCGTCCCGGTAGGCCAGGGCCGTCTCGTAGCGGTGGTGGCCATCGGCGATGATCAGGGGATGCCTGGCGGCCATCTCGTCCTGGACGGCCCGGAGGAGCGCCGGGTCGGTGAGGACCCAGACCCGCTGCTGGACGGCGCTCTCGTGAACCTCCACCGTGTCGATATCCGGGGCGCGCCCTTCGATGGCCTGCCGCAGCAGGGTATTGACCCGGTTCTCCGGGTCGGGGTAGAGCAGGAAGACCTGCTCCGGATTGATCTGCAGGGTGTTCATCAGGCGGAGACGGTCAACCTTGGGACCGCTGTGGGTTCGCTCGTGGGGCAGGATGATCCCCTGGTGGTAGTCGGCCAGCTCCACGGCGGCGATCAGCCCTAAGCGGGCGTAGGGCTGGCCGCCCAGGCAGAAGCGCTGCTCGTAAGCGTAAAAGGCAGGGCCTTGCTCGCGGACAAGGACTCCTTCCCGCAGCCATTGCGCGTAGTACTGCCTGGCCCTGTCGTAGACATCGCCGCCGTTGGGCGGCGGAGGCAGGTGATCGTCTTCCAGATGGCCCTGGATGATGCGGGCGATGTTATAAGGACTGAGGTCGTAATACCGCTGCTTAAGCTGCCTGCTGATCCGGTCGTAGGGCTGACTGACCACGGCCTGCATATTGGGGAAGCGGGCCGTGTTGTAACGAACTCCCCGAAACGGCTTGATCATTGCCATTGGCAACCTCCGTATGTATGAGTGCTGAAATAGCCCTGCACGCTGGTAGCCGCGCCAGCGCCCCTTGTGCCGATAAGTGCCTTGGCGAGCGGGCGCTGCTCGATGGGGTATGAGTCCTCTGCTCCTCGCCCGACGGCTGATTATAGGGGGCGCTTGGCCCCCTGTGCGTGGCAGGCGCGAAAAAAGCGCCGATCTCCCAATGATCGGCGCGCGGGCTGCTGCGCATCCCGTGGGTAAGCTCAAGCGCTGCCAGTTGCCTGTGGCGTGCAGTAGTGAAAGCGTGCCGCCTCCTTAACTCCGCTGGTCATTATAGAGGGTTTGCACCCCGACTCCGTAGGACAAAATGCCCAAAAAAGTGCGCCGATCTTGCCCAGGATCGGCGCACTGCCCTGCCAGGGCTAAAGGTTGATCATCTCGCCTTCCAGGCCGTGGGCAGCTTCCATGATCATCTCGGACAGGGTGGGGTGGGGGTGGACGTTGCGGGCGATCTCGTAGGGGGTCAGCTCTGCAAAGCGGGCCAGCGTCAGCTCCGGCAGCAGCTCGGTGACGTTGGCCCCGATCATGTGACCGCCCAGCATCTCGCCGTACTTTTTATCGCTGATGAGCTTGACGAAGCCGTCCCGCTCGCCCATGCCCAGGGCCTTGCCGTTGGCCTGGAAGGGGAACTTGCTCACGTTGATCTCGTAGCCCGCTTCTCTGGCTTCGGCCTCTGTGTAGCCGAAGGAGGCGATCTGCGGCTGGCAGTAGGTGGCGCGCGGCATCATCTTGTAGTCCAGCGTGACGGTATCCACCCCGGCGATGGCTTCCGCCGCCACCAGGGCCATGGCGGAGGCCACATGGGCCAGCATCAGCTTGCCCGTCACGTCGCCGATGGCATAGACGCCCTCCACGTTGGTCCGCATGTACTCGTCGATGGCAATGCCCCTGGTTTTTTCGTCCAGCGCGACGCCTGTGTTCTCCAGGCCGTAGCCCTCGGTGCGCGGCTGGACCCCGATGGCCTGCAACACCTGTTCGGCCTCCAGGGTCTGCTCCTCGCCGTCGGCGGTCGTCACGGTGACGCGGACCTTGTCCGGCTGCTCCTGGACGCCCTCCACCTTGGTGCCGGGCATGCACTTGATGCCGATCCGCTTGAACTGCTTCTCCAGCTCTTTGGAGACTTCCTCGTCCTCCAGCGGGACCAGGCGCGGCAGGTACTCCACCAGCGTCACATCCACGCCGTAGCTGTTCATGATGTAGGCGAACTCGACGCCGATGGCGCTGGCCCCGGCGATGATGATACTCCTGGGCAGCCTGTCGCTGAGGATGGCTTCCAGGTAGGTGATCACGCGCCCGCTGACCTGTGTGCCGGGCAGCAGGCGGGTGGTGGCCCCGGTGGCAATGATGACGTTCTTGGCCTGGAGCGTTTCCTTGTTGCCGTCTTCCAGCTCGACTTCCAGGGTTCTGGCGTCCTTGAAAGTGCCCCAGCCGTCGTAGGTCTCGATCTTGTTCTTGCGCATCAGGAATCCCACGCCCTTCACCAGCCGCTCTGAGGACTGGCGGCTGCGCTTGAAGGCGGTGGCGTAGTCCAGCTTCAGGTTGTCGAAGCTGAAGCCGAAGTCCTTGGCGCGGTGCTGCAAGATATGCGCCAACTCGGCGTTGTACAGCAGGGCCTTGGAGGGGATGCAGCCCACGTTCAGGCAGACGCCGCCCCACCACTGCTTTTCCACGATGGCAGTCTTAAGCCCCAGTTGGGCGGCGCGGATGGCAGCCACGTAGCCGCCCGGCCCGGCCCCCAGCACCACGACATCGTATGCTTTGGCCATGTGCGTCTCCATGCAAGCTTGAGCAGTAAGGCAAAAATCTATGGGCAGAGTCTAGCGCATTTTCTGGCCCCCTCCTAGCCCCGCGCCGCAAAGAAGCGGCCTGCGGACCACATCGTGTGGCTTCGCAGGCCGGTGCGTTACAGGCAGGGTGTCGTGGGGGCGGGTGGCCGGGGCGTCACTCCTCCCCGAAGTCGATGTAGGGCGTGGGCGTGGCCGGGGCCTCCTCAGCGCCACCGCCCTCGCCGCCTTCCGGCGCGCCCGCCGCGATCCATTCGCGAAGCTGGACCATCTGCTCGTCGTTGAAGCGGGCGAAGTGGCCTTCATCGAGCACCTGCACGATCAGGCTTTCTTCCGGCTGGTTGGGCAGGATCACCGGGCCGTCACGCCCGCCCTCCATCAGGCTTTCATAGTTGGTCACACGCAGCCCGGCGCTGGGCGAGCTGCCGCTATGACAATCCCCGCAGAGGGACTCGAAGGCCGGTTGCAGGGTCTGGTAGGTGACTGGCCCGGCGGCCACGGCCTCGGCTTCGCCCGGCTGCGCGCCGGTGGCGATCCACCGCTGGAGCAGGGCCATCTCCGCGTCGTTGAGCCGGGCGAAGTGGCCTTCGCTGAGCACCTGCACGATCAGGCTTTCTCCCGGCTGGTTGGGCAGGATCACCGGGCCGTCACGCCCGCCCTGCATCAGGCTTTCATAGTCGGTCACGCGCAGCCCGGCGCTGGGCGCGGAGCCGTGACAATTGCCGCAGCGGCTCTCCAGGATCGGCTGGAGGGTCTGGTAGGTGACCGGCTGGTCTGCCGCCAGCTCCGCCACGGGTGTCGCCTCCGGCTCCCCCAACAGCATACCCAGCTCGACGGCCAGGGCGGGGGCGTCAAAGCCGCCAAAGCGCCACTCGACGCCGTGGCACTGGCTGTTGGAGCAGAAGCTGGTATCGCTGGTGCCGCCGGGGTCGGCCACGGTGTGGCAGTTGGCGCAGGTGCGGTCGATCTCGTTGTGGTGGCGGCTGATCCAGGTCGAGTCCAGGTGCGAGGATGGCTCGATGCCGGTGGTCACCGGCAGGGCAGGCTCTATCTCGCCCGGACGGACCACCAGGGGGATGGAATGGCACAGGTTGCACTCCAGGCGGATGGCCTCTCCCTCCGCGTTGAAGTGGCGGCCATCGTGGCAGCGGAAGCAGCCGGGCCAGTCGCGATGCCCGATGTTGTTGGGGTGGGTGTTCCAGTCCAGCAGTTGCTGGGGGTAGGTGTTGCTGGCGTAAATCTCCTCCAGCACGGCGATGGCCTCGGCCACCTGGTCGCTGTTCTCGCTATAGAACTCCGGGTAGTTCTGCCGGTAGAAGTCCTCCAGGGAGGCGAAGGAGACGTTGCCCTCCGCCAGGGCCGGGGCCTGCTGCGCGATCAACTGCGGAACCTCGGAAACATGCACGCCTTCCGCCTGGGGCAGGCTGTGGGCCTCCAGCAGGGCGATGGCCTGCTCGCGGATGGCGGGGATATCTGAGGGCAGGTCGCCCCGGTAGAGGGCGGTATCCACCAGGTTTCTGGGCGTCTCGATCAGGTGCGAGATGCGGTTGTGGCAGGTGATGCAGTCCATTTCCTGGATTTCGTACTGCTCCAGGTTCGCGGTGTCGATGGGCGAGTCCTCGGCCACGTATTCATCGACCTCCCCCTGGGCCGTGGTCACGCGGACCCAGGGGATTTCCTGCTCGTGGTCGTCGGTGGCGATGAACTCGACCAGGTTCTCGATGTGCCAGTGGATGCCCCGGCCCAAGCCCTCACGGTGGCTACCGCCGCCCGTGTGCATGAGCAGGAACACCTGGTAAGGGTCATTCTGCGCGTCGTTGCTGTAGCGGTTGAGCACGCGCAGGCTGTCGTCGGAGAACTTCTGCGGGTAGTGGCACAGCTCGCAAGTCTCGCGCGCCGGGCGCAGGGTGCTGACGAAGATGGGGTATTCGTAGTTGTTGGTCAGGGTGCTGAAGATCAGGCGCATGTGGCCGGTTTTGCGGGCGAACTGCTCGATGAGCAGGCCGCGCCCGATGTGGCAGTCCACGCAGGGGACCCGCGCATGGGGAGAGACCAGGTAGGTGCTGAATTCGGGCGGCATGGTGTGGCAGGTGGTGCCGCAGAACTGGGCGGAATTGGAGTACTCCCACACGGGTGGCGCTATCAGCAAGAAGGTGATGAAGCCTGCCACCAACAGGCCGAGCAGGATCGTGCGGCGGCGGGGTGAGTTCCCTAAGTTGCGAAGCAAGCTCATGGACGGACCTCCAACGCTACGGGTCGCTGTCGCGTGGCAGAGGCAGCCAGGGACGGGAATGATCTGATTTTTGCATAATGTTTGGGGAAAAACAAGAAAAGCATCGGGCAGTTCATCAGCGTGCTTTGTACTGCCGGTAGCGGATGCGGATACGGAGACACCCACAGCCCCCGGTGGGCTGTGGGTGTCCGTTCAGGCCGGGCGCGAGAGATGCGCACCCAGGCTAGCTCCTGGGTTCCAGGATGTAGGCGTTGGGCACTGCCTCGCCCGTCAGGCGCTCGTAGCTGAGCTGCAGCAGCGCCACGGTATAGCGCAGGTTGTGGACAGCCGAGCCGCCGCTCTGGGCGAACTTGAAGTTGTAGACCGCGCCGTAGAGGTTTTCATCAGCGCCGTCGGGGATGTTGAAGTAGGGGTATGACGGTAGCACCTCAACGCCCTCGGCCTCCAGGGCTGCTTGCAGCAGGTCCATCAGGCCGGCGATCTCTTCCTGGTTGGTCTCAAAAGCGCCGTCACCATCGTAGTCGCGGAAGGCTTCGAACTCGAAGCTGGTCGCGCTGTCGTGGCAGGTCTGGCAGACGGCCACGTTCTGCGTGCCGTCCACGGGGCTGGTCATGGCGAAGGTGTGCTCGCCGACGGTGTTGTGGCCGGGCAGCGGCACGTCGTCGCTGGAGTCATCGGGCGTGCCCATGTTGTCCATGCCCGGCGTTGCGGCCATGTGGCAGCCGATGCAGCTCCCTTCGATGATGCGCCCGTGCGGGCTGGTGGGCAGTTCCAGGCCCCAGGTGTAGCCGCCGGTGGCGTTCATCAGCTCTGCCGCCGTCGAGTAGTGCGGGGTGCCAAAGCGCCCGCCCTCGGCGGCTCCGGTCACGATCAGCTCGGCGTTGGTTCGGGCGTTGTGGCAGCTCATGCAGGTGGCCGCCGGCCCGGCATCCGCCACTTCCGTGCCATCCGGCAGCACCACCGAGTCGAAGACTCGTAGCTGGTCGGGGTTATTCACGTTGTGCGGGTCGTGGCACACGGCGCAGGTGATCACCTGGTACACGTCACGCTGTTCTTCCGGTGGAAGCCCCTGCGTCCAGTCGATGTAGCCGGCACCGCTGTGGCAGCGCAGGCAGGCCGTGTGCTCCTCGCCGATGGGATACCAGAAGGCGCGGGCGTTCTTGTCGGCGTGGGCGCTCAGCTCCCACTGCTGGGGGAAGGTATGGTACGGCTCTTCCGCGTGGCACTGGGCGCAGGTTCCGTAGTCCAGGCCGCGACCGATGGGGCCGGGGAGGGCCGTGCCGCCCATATCCTCATCTTCGTCATCGCCGCCGAGGGCCATGGGCGGGTGCAGGTTGCCGGGGCCGTGGCAGCTTTCGCACTGGATGTTGGCCATGGCCGCCACCTGCGGGAATTCCTGTTGCAGGGCTTCCCAGTTGCCCGGCTCCAGGGTCTCCGGGAAGGTCCAGCCAGTCTCGGCCACCACGTCGTCAAAGCCGCCGTTGACTGCCTCTGGGCGGTTGTTAAAGCCGGTAGTGTGGCAGCTCACGCAGTTGGGGCCGTAGTGGTCGCTGACCTGGCCGTCGATGGCGCGGGTGAACATGCTGGCGTGGGCGGTAGCGCTCCAGGCCACAGCCCGCTCCTCGTGGCAGGCGGCGCATTGCGGCTCCTGCGGCTCGGTGCCGTCCAGGCCGCCCACGCCGATGTAGGTGGTGGCGTGCACGGTCCAGGTGGTGGTGCCGCTGTTGCCGTTCTCGTCGGTGGCGGTCAGGCTCAGCACGTACTCGCCCTCAACATCCGCCAGCCAGATGGCCACCGTGCCTTCGATCAGCTCGGCCTGCGATCCGGCGGGCGTTTGCAGGCTCCACTCGAAGGTAAAGCCCTCGACCGCCGGCTCCGGCTGGACGAAGTCCTCGATGGTCTGCACATGCATGTTCGGCGTGATGCCGTAGGGGAAGATGAAGGCCTGGACCGGCTGCTCGTCGGGGTTCTCGCCTGCCGGGACGGCGTAGGCCTCCCCGGCCACGTAGGTGCCCACCCCGACGACATCGGTGGCCGTGGTGACGATTGGCATCTCCTCAAACTGCTCGCCACCCTGCCCACTTGCGCCCCATACACCGAGCGCCAGCAAGAGCAGGAGGCTGCCTACGGAAATGAACACTTTTCGCGACATAGACGTGCTCCTCCAATATCTGATGCGAAACGGCTGGGCAAGGGCGGCGACGAAACTGCGACATGCCTCTCGCTCTCCCCCCTGTGGGGAGCGGTCGCGAGAAAATTCCCATAGTGAATGGGGATTTTTCTTATTGTAGATTAAAACCAGATGAGAAGCAAGCGCTTGGACGGCCAAAACGTGAGAATTGTCACATTTTCATGTGAGATCGTGCTCAATTCTGGTGGCCCGTGTGGGGTTGTTTCCCAGGCCCAGGCGCGGGGCGGACTTACGGATCGCGGAGCACGAAGGTGACTGTCAGGTCTGCATCGGTCACGGTGATGGCGGTCAGGTAGATGTGGGAGGGAGGGGCATACTGGGCCAGGGCGTCGTTGAGCGCACTGTTCACCATGGGGACCAGGTCCTCGTTGACGGCCTGCAGGGCGGCCTCCGGGGGGGAGAGGCCGCCGATGGAGGCCTCGGTCACGTGGGTCTGGATCAGGCCGTCCACCACCACAAGCTCCGCGCTGGCGTGGACACCGACCGTGAGGCCCAGGACGACGAGGTCGGCGGTCAGCACCCCGCCGCCGGGGACCAGGTCCAGGGAGACGTTGCGGACATCGCCAAGCTCTGCCGCGTAGGGCCGGATCAGGGCGTTGACCTCCGCCTCGCTGAGCCTCACGCGGGGGCGCAGGCCGCCCAGGTCGAAGCCCACTTCCAGGTCGCCGGTGGCGCCGGCGTGGGCGGTGCCGTAGGCTGCGGCGGTGGCCCGCACGGCCTCCCAGCGCGCGTTGTCGGCGGCGGTGAAGTCCGTCGGCGTGGCCGTGGCTGCCCAATGGGTCAGGTCCGCCTGGTGCGTGGAAAGCGATTGGGTTGGCGTGGGGGATGGCGTGTGCGTCCTCGACGGAGCAGCCTCGGTGGGATCAGCAGGGCGGTCCGTGGTCTGAACGTGGGCCGGGGAGGCCCCCTGAGTCCGGGTTTGGGCCAGCTCGGCGGCGGGGCGGAGGTCGAAAGCGGGAGCCAGCACGATGCAGAGCATCACCCCGATGGCCCCCACGCCGAGCAGGCCGAGCAGCAGGGAACGGCGCATAGACTCCCTCCTTCCTTATGCCCTTATGCCAGATGCCAGAGCGCCAGATGGCGCGCACTTCCGCAGGTAGCGCTATTTATTCTATTGGAGGTACGTCGAAAGCGGGGGAAAGGTTCCTGGCAGCCGCCCGTGGGCCACCTCCTACGGGCAGGGAGGCCGAGCGGCCCCGCCCTACAGCCGCTCGGCCACGATCTCGGCGATGTCCCGGACGGCCATCTCCTCGTTGCCCTGCGCCTGGCCCGCGCTGCTGAGCATGATCGTGCAAAAGGGGCAGGCCGTGCCGATGGTCTGCGCGCCGGTGGCGACGCCCTCCTGGAAGCGGGTGGTGTTGACCGGCTTCTCCTGGTGGGTTTCCATCCACACCTGCGCCCCGCCGCCGCCGCAGCACAGCCCCCGGTTGCGGTTGCGGGGCATCTCCACCAGGGAAGTCCCCGGCACGGCGGCCAGGACCTGGCGCGGGCTTTCGTACTCGTCGTTGTAGCGGCCCAGAAAGCAGGTGTCGTGGTAGGTGATGGCCTGCCTGCGCCTGCCGTTCTTGCGGGGGCGGATGCGCCCCTCCGCGATCAATTTGGCGATGTACTGGCTGTGATGGACCACGGTATAGTTGCCGCCGAAGTCCGGGTATTCGTTCTTGAAGGTGTTGTAGCAGTGCGGGCACTGGGTCAGGATCAGGCTGAATTCGTACTGGTTAAAGGTCTCCACCAACTGGTGGGCGGCCTCCTGGTAGAGCGCCTCCTGGCCGCTGCGCCGCGCCCACTCGCAATTGCAGCGCTCCTCGTCGCCCAGCACGGCGAAATCCACGCCCGCCTCCCGCAGAATCTTGACCATGGCCCGGCTCACGCGCTGCCCGGCGGGGTCGTAGGCCCCGGCGCAGCCGACCCAGTACAGCACGTCGGCCTTGCCCTTCTCCGCCATCAGCGGCACGTCCAGCCCTGCTGCCCAGTTCAGGCGCGTGCCACGCGGGTTGCCCCAGGGGTCCCCGCCGCGCTCCGCCTGGATGAGGGCGTTGGCCAGCAGCTCCGGCGGGCGGCCCTCCATCAGCACCAGGTACTGGCGCATGTGGAGGATGTCGAACATCGGCTCGTTGCCCACCGGGCAGATCTCCACACAGGCCGCGCAGGCGGTGCAGGCCCAGACTCCGTTTACGGTGAGGGCGGCCTCGAAGAGCGTGATCGGCGTCTCCTCGCCCCGCGCCAGCGCCTCCGCGTAGTCCCGGATGAGGTAGCGCTTGTTGATCTCCAGCGTGGCCGGCGAAAGCTCGGTCCCGGCTTCGTAGGCCGGGCATACGTCCTGGCAGCGGTTGCACATGATGCAGGCGTAGGCGTCCACAAGCTGGGTTTTAGAGAGGTGCTCCACCCTGGCCGCGCCGAACAGCTCGATGCTTTCGTCCTCCAGGTCCAGCGGATCCATCGCTCCCATAGAGCGGCGCTGGGGGCGGGTCAGGTAGTTGATGGGTGTGGCGATCAGGTGGAAGTGCTTGGACTGGGGGAACCAGGGCACAAAGGCCAGCACCAGCCCCAGCGCCAGCCACCACAGGCCATGCTGGGCCACGGCCAGCAGCTCTGCGTGGCCCCCGGCCCACAGGGCGGCCACGGCGCTGGCAAAGGGCTGCCAGGGGTCCGGGCCGTGCTGGGCCAGGGCAACGCTCTGCCCCAGGAAGCGCCCGCTGACGTGCCCCAGGATGAATGCCCCGACGATGGCCGAATCCCGGCGCAGGCCGCCCGCCGTCACCTTGGGGTGCAGCAGCACCTTGTCGTTGAATTGCAGGGCCGGGGCAGGGGTGAGAAACCGGCGTACCAGGAAGTAGGTCATGCCGACGATGACGCCGATGCTCAGCAGGTCGGCCAGCAGGCGGTAGAGGTCGGCGATGCCGTTAGCGCCGGGGAAGCGATAGCCCGGCACAAAGCCTTCCAGCACATCCCCCACGTTGACCAGGAAGTAGAACAGGAAGCCCCAGACGATGGCGACGTGAAAGAGGCTGGTGAGCGGGCGGGCTTTGAGCACGGTCCGCTGGGAAACGGTGACCTCGATGGCGCGCCACAGGCGCTCCAGCAGCCGATCCAGGGACAGACGACCGCCACCGCGCCCCACCACCGCCACCACGCGCCTGAAGCTGTGCCATGTCAGGTAGAGCGAGCAGACGACCAGAATGACGAAGACGATCTTCTCAGGGAGCGAAAGCACCGGCCTGACTCCTTTGAGCTGCTGAGCGGCGCAAAAGCGGTTCTGGCTGCCGGGAGTCTACCAGCCTATCGACCCTGAAACAAACAAAATGAAGGGGCTGGCCCTTAGCTGCCTGTGGCCTGGGGAGGAGACTCGGCGGTCTGGAGAGGCGGCTCGGCGGTGGGGGCGTCCTGGCCGGTCGAGTCCTCCGGCGGTGGGGGTGGGGCAGGCCGGTCCCCGCCGCTGGCCTGGTCCTCTGCGCCGTCCGCCGCCAGGGTGACGGGCGCGTCTGCTGTCTGGTCCACGTCCGGGGGCGCGCCGCCCTCGCCTTGCGCGGCGGCCTCGTCGCCGGGGGCAGCCCCGGCTGGGGAGGCATCCCCGGTCAGGGTTTCCGGGTCGGGTGGGCTGCCCGCGTCTGGGGCCTGGAGCGCGGCGCGTGGAGGCCGGTCGCTTTCCGGCCCTGGCGGGGCAGGGGGCCTGTGGTCCGGGTCGGGGTCGGCGGGGGCGCTGTCCTCCGCTGCCTGTGGGGAGGATGGCTCATCTTCGGCGGGGCGCGCGCCCTGTTCCTGCTCCTGAGCGGCGGCGCTCTCCGGGAGTGGCCGGGTGGCGTCGTCGCCGGAGGAGACAGTAACAAAGGTGTTCAGGATTTCCTCAGCGCCGGTCTCCTCAAGGGGGGGCGGTTGAGTCACCTGCGGGGTCTTCAGCGGCTCTGGCGGGCGCTTGCCCACGGCATAGATGAAAAAGGCCATCTCACAGAAGTGCTCCGTGCCCTGCAGGTGGAGGACGCTGCCGTTGAGGGCGATGAAGTCGGCGGCAGTGCGCAATTCAAAGGCGGTATCCTGCAAGCGCCAGTTGCCCTCCAGGGTCTCCAGCAGCGACTCCAGGCTGGTGTGGCAGGGCTTGCCCAGGCGGGCGTAGCGCACGCGGAACCACACGCCGTTGCCGGTGCTCTCCACCAGCAGGTTGACGCTGGGGCCGAGGGTGTAGACGGCGGAATTCAACAGCAGCAGGGCCTCCTGCAGGGAGCCACGGTTGGCCTCAATGGCCAGGTTTTGCTCCGCGCGGAGCGGCGCGCCGTGCTGCAGGTGATAGGTGAGCCAATCCAGCAGGTCCTGCACGTAGAAGGGCTGGATGTGCTGCTGGGGCAGCAGCTCCCCCAGCTTGAAGCGGATGAGGGCGTGCCAGGCGTTGACCAGGTTCAGCACGCCCAGCACCTCGCCGGTGGCGCGCTCCTGCCAGTAGGACCGTGGTTTATCGGCTGCCGACTCCAGGTGAACCAGGCTGACGGCTGCCAGCGCAGCGTTCAGCGGCTCCACGATGCGGCGCATCAGGAGGAATTGCAACTGGTCCAGGGCTTCCCAATCGGGTTCACGGTGCATAACGGTTTTTCAACCCGGCGCTAACCTGTCTCCGATAAAGCGACGCGGGACCCTGACCATGACGTGGGTCCCGCTGTCAGATTGGTGCAGCTAGCCGCGATAAAGGAGGCCCGGCTAGGCGACCTCACTCAGGGGGATCAGGTCTGGCAGCGCCCCCTCTTCCAGCACGATGGGCACGGCCTGGGTGAGATGCTGGCGGATATCGGAGAGCGTCTGCTCATAGACCCGAATCAGGTCCCGGTCCGGCCCCTTGTAGCGGCGCAGCGTCTGGGCAGCACAGGGGAGGCACCCCCGCATGGCCCGGTAGCTGTCGGTCTCGCAGGCCATGCAGCCGTTGAGGCGGATCATCATCAGGCAGAAAGCGAGGACCTCTTCATGAGATTCGGGCAATGATGTCACGCGCTCCACCAGCGCCTTCCATTCCGGGCCGCGCAGGTCGCGGAGCTGGGAAGTGATGTAGTGCGGATATAGCAGTTCGTTCTGCGCGTACATGGTTGGGCCAATCCTTCGGTAGCGTGGGGACTCCCTCAGGCCACAAGTGTGGAACATAAATCCTGTCTGTATTAGCATAGGATCGCTTTTGCCGGACTGATATAGTCGCTGGGTACCACTTATGGTTAGAATGTGATTTGTTAGCGGGTAGTACACTGGTCACTCTTTGGGGTTAGAGGGCAGGGAAGCATTGTGCCCGCTGAGCGATGGCCTGCTATACTCAACTGTATCCTGATTGGGGGGCCTGGAAACGATGGCTGTACGTGCAAAGCGGTATGCTGCCTGGGCGGCGCATCTGAAGGCGCTCCTGGGCGGGCTGGGGGTGGTGGCCTGGTGGCTGGTTGGATGCTCTCCGGCGCTGCCCGGCCCGGCGACGCCTACCCCGGCCCTGCTCCAGCGTTACGAGCACCCCGGCGGCGTCTTCTCCCTGCAAATGCCGTCCTCCTGGCTGGTGGCGGACCTCAGCGAGGGGCCGGGGCTGCTGGTTTCCTGTACCCCGCCGGGAGCTGAGCGGGTGATGTTGACCGTCTATGTGGCGCGGCTGGCTGCGACGCTGGACGAGGCCGCCTTCCGCCAGGCGATGGATGCCTACCTGGACGCCACATACAACGCCACGCTGACCGTGCTGGAGCGCACGGCCATGGGGGATGGGAGCTGGCGCGTGACCGGGGTGCGCCAGGCGTGGGATGGCTCGCTGCCGGTCAACGTATTCATGCAGCGGGACGGGCCGTTTTTCTCGGCGCTGGAGGTGGTGGTGCCGCCCAACGACCCGGCCAGCACGGCCCTGCTCTCCCTGGTGGTGAATTCCTATCGTGTTGACGAGACGGCGGATTGGCCGGTGGGGGTGGTGGAGGCGGTGCCGCAACCGGCAGCGGATCTGATCCTGGCCGGGGGCAACCTGGTCTTCAGCGGCGTGCGCTCCTGGACGGACGAGGTGGGTCGGCTGCACATCAGCGGGCGGCTGGCCAACCGCGCGCCCTATCCGCTGGAGGGAATTGAAGTGCGGGCCACGCTCTATGACTCCGCCGGGCAGGCGGCAGCGGAGCAGGTGGGCATCCCCCCGGCCCTGGTGCTGCTGGACGGGGAGTATACGCCGTTTGAGGTGCGCTTTGATGGGGGGCGTCCCCCGGCAGCCGTGCGCGTGGGCCTGCGCGCCATGGCGGAGCGGGCTGTGGAGGGGCTGCGGCGCTATTACGGACCACAGCACTTTGACTGGGATGACCGCGCCGAGTATGATGACACGGGGCGGCTGCACATCCGGGGCACGGTGTGGAACCGGGGGGGAGAGGCCGCGCACAACGTCCAGGCCATCATCACCTTTTTCGACGACGCCGACCGCGTGATCGGGTACGTGACGGCAGAGCCTGGCGAAGGCCCCCTGGCCCCCGGCGCTTCCACGCGCTTCGATGTACCCGTGCCACGCCTGGGCGCGGAGCCTGCCCGTTACCTGGTGTCTGTTCAGGCGGAAACACAGCCCTGAGCGGGCGCTGCGCCACAGGGTGGTGACCGATGAGGCTGACCATTTTGGGGTCTGGCGGGGGATCGGGCGTTCCCAACCCGTTCTGCCTGTGCGCCAACTGCGAGGCCGTGCGCCGGACAGGAGGGCGGAGCCTGCGCAATGCGCCCGCCGTCCTGATCAACGGCGACCTGCTGATCGACTGCGGGCCGGACGTTTACAACAGCGCCAAGCAGTTGGGGGTGCGCCTCAACGGCCTGCGCACGCTGGTCATCACCCATCGTCACAGCGACCACCTGGACCCGTGGTTCTTTTGGGGGCGACGGGGGGTGGTGGATACGGAGCTGCCGCTGCTGACCGTCTATGCTCCGCAGGACGTGCTGGACCAGGTCTTCGCCTTTTACGAGCGCAACGTCCGATGGGACCGGGCCGCCCTGGAGGTGCAGACGCGCACCGCCTGGCGGCCTGTGGGGGCCGGGATGATGAAGCTGGCCGGGCGCTACCGGCTGCACTTCTTTCCGGCAACGCACGGGGAGGGGCAGCTTGAGGCCGTGCTGGTCGGCGTCCAGGATGCCCACGGGGCCTACCTGCATTGCTATGACACGGGTCCGCTCACGGACGAAGCCTGGGGCATGCTGGCGCGGCACCGCTTCGACCTGGTGGCGCTGGACGCCTGTATTGGGGGCGAGACGGGCTACCAAAGCCCGGAGCACATGAACGGGCCGCAGACCATCGACCACGCCCGGCGCATGCGCGAGTCGGGCATCCTGAAGCCGGAGGGAGTCGCGCTGGCCACGCACTTCGTCCACCAGGCTGCTGGCGCGCACGAGGACCTGGTGGCCTATTACGAGCCGCACGGCCTCACCGTCAGCTACGACGGCCTGGAGCTGACGGTGGGCGAGTAACGCCTCGCTGCGCCGTGCAGCAAAGGAAAGGGGGAACTGGATAACCATGATCGAGCTGGACATACCGGGGCGTGGCCCGCTGCAACTGGCTCACGCCGTCTTCGACGTGAACGGGACGCTGGCGCTCGACGGCACGCTGCTGCCGGGCGTGGCCGAGCGGATCGCAGCGCTGCGGGAACGCCTCAACGTCCACATGCTGACTGCCGACACCCATGGCAGGCAGGCCAGCATTGACGCCGCCCTGGGCTTTCGGGCCACTATCATCACGCGGGGCGCAGCGGAAAAGGCGGCCTACGTCCTGACGCTGGGCGCCGACCAGGTGGCGGCGCTGGGCAACGGGGCTAATGACCGCTCCATGATGCAGGCCGCCGTGCTGGGAATCGCCGTGCTGGGGCCGGAAGGGCTGGCCGTCTCCGCCCTGACCGCCGCCGATGTCGTCGTGCCGTCCATCAGCGACGCGCTCGACCTGCTGCTCAACCCCAGGCGGCTGGTCGCCACGCTGCGTTACTGAGGGGAAGCCGGGTCGGCGGTCGGGTCTGGGGCCGGGCCGGAGGGCGTCAGGGCCAGCAGGTCGTCGATCAGCCGCTGGAGCGAGAGGGGAACGGCCCCGTCGACGGTGGTCACTGTGGCGCTCATGCCGCCGCGCTGCACGGTGAGGCGGTAACTGTAGGTGTCCGGCTGGGCCTCCACCGGGCCGTAATGGCTTTGCAGGCGGAAGAAGCCCATGCGGTCGATCTGGGCATCAAACGCGCTGACGACCTCCGGCGCGACGCCGCCAGCGAGGACGCCATCGACCAGCAAAGCCCCATTGCTGAGCACGGTCACCGCGCGCCTTTCTCCGGCGATGCCTCCGCTGCGCACCAGGGTGAGCACGTCGAAGGTCAGCCCTTCATCTGGGTCTTCCGTGCCCTCTGGGGTCTGCGTGGGGGGCGCGGTGGGGGAGGGACCTGCGGTTGGCGTGACGCTGGCGAGCAGGGCGGCCCCGTTGCCGGGACCAGGCTGCTCCACACAGGCTGCCGCCAAGCACAGAATCAACACAAGCGCCAGCAGGCGCACCGTCTGGGCCATTACCAGGTTCTCCTCACTACAAACCTCGCACCACAACCCTGCTCCGCGCAGCCTCCTGCCATGCTTTGCAGGCTGAGGGTAGCACTGGCTGGCTGTTGGCGCAACCGCGCGCCGGGACCGCAAAGGCCCGGCGGCTGCCCGCCGTTTTGTTGACTCGCAGCGCAGGCCGCCTTATAATCAAATATAGATTTGATTATTTGTGTTGCCGTCGAGAGCGCCTTATGCCCCGCAAACCCGCCGACCAAACCGTCAGCCGCGCCGACATCCTGGCGGCGGCGGCGCGCGTCTTCCATGAGCGCGGCTACCACGGCGCGACCATGCAGGACATCAGTGCCGCCGTGGGGCTGACGGCGGGCAGCCTGTACCATCACTTCAAGGGGGGCAAGGAGGCCATCCTGATCGCCGTCCTGGAGGCGGGGCTGGACCACGTGCTGAACGAGGTGCGCTGCATTGCCACCTCGCCGCTGCCGCCGGAGGAGAAGCTCCACCAGGCCATCCAGGCCCATGTGCGGAGCGTAACGGGGCAGATGGCCGTGGCGGCGCTGATGATCTTCGAGATGCGTACCGCGCTCAGCCTGCCGGAGGTCCCCCAGCGCTACCTGGCCAAGCGCGATCAGTTCGAGGGCTTTTACCGCCAGATGATCACCGAAGGCATAGAGACCGGCGTCTTCAGGCCGGTAGACGTGGGCGTGTTTACACGCACGATGTTGGGGGCGTCCAACTGGGTGACGGTATGGTACCGGCCCGAAGGACGCCTGTCGGGGGCGGAGATCGCCCGCCAGATTGCGGATATCTTCCTCAGCGCGCTGCTGACGCGCGAAGCTGGCCAAGGCCGCTGACCTGGGAGGGACACACGATGAAGAAAACAAGGCAATCCCACGTCTTGATCATGGTGAATCGGGATCGCTGCGGGGTGTGCGGGTGCTGTGTGCCGGTGTGCCCGCCGGATGCGATCACGCTGCACGACGCCTACCTGGAAGTCGATAACGAGACCTGCACGGAGTGCATGAAGTGTATCCCGGTTTGCCCCACCAACGCCCTGTACGAGGTGCCGGTGGAAGCGGTGGTTGTGTAGGGCAGGGGGTGCGCCATGCTACAAGAGGAGTACGACCTGCTGGTGGTGGGTGGCGGGCCGGGCGGGGCCACGGCGGCCCTGGTTGGGGCGCGGCGGGGCCTGAAGGTGCTGCTGGTGGAAAAGCGGCAGGAGATCGGCTCTCCGGTGCGCTGCGCCGAAGCGCTGGGTTACACGCTGCTGGAGCCGTACATTCCGGTGGACGAGCGCTGGGTCTGCGCCTGGATCGACGCTTTCCGCATTGTCGGCCCTTCCGGCAAATCCGTGCGCGTGCCGCCCACCGACCCCACGGTGGTGGTGGAGCGCAAGGTCTTCGACCGGGAGCTGGTCAACGAGGCGGTGCGGGCCGGGGCCACGGTGCGGGCCATGACCCGCGTTACCGGCGTGCTCAAGGAGGATGGCTACGTTTGCGGCGCGCGGATGGTGAGCCTGGGGCGGGAGGTCGAGGTGCGGGCCAGGGTGCTCATCGCGGCGGACGGCCCCGAGTCCCAGGTGGGGCGCTGGGCCGGGCTGAACACCACGCCGCGCCTGAGCGAATACTACACGGCGCTGCAATACCTGCTGGGGGGCATCCAACTGGCCGACCCGCGCGAATGCCAGTACCACCTGGGCACGGAGGTCGCGCCGGGCGGCTACTGCTGGGTCTTCCCCAAAGGGCCGGACAAGGCCAACGTGGGCATCGTCATCACCACCACCTACGAGAAGCAGGGCCGCAGCGCGCAGGAGTACCTGGACGCCTTCGTGGAGCGGCTCTTCCCGCAGGCCTCGATCCTGGGCATGGTGCTGGGCGGGATACCGGTGGGGGGCACGGTGCGGCAACTGGTGGATAACGGCATCATGCTGGTGGGGGATGCGGCCCACCAGGCGGAGCCGCTCACGGGCGGGGGCATCAACCTGGCCATGTTCGCTGGGGATATGGCGGCCAGTGTGGCGGCGGAGGCCATCGCCAGGGGGGATGTCTCCCGCCAGGCCCTGGAACCCTACGCCCGGCGCTGGCAGCGAGAACACGGCAAGGGCATCAGCGCCATGAGCAAGGCCCGCCACATGGCGCTCAAATTCAGCGACGAGCGGATCGAGTCGCTGATCGAGCTGGCCTCCGGGCTGCCGCTGGAGGAGATGAGCGCCTTTGACATCATCCTGCGCGTGCTGCGCCACGATCCGGCGTTGCTGCTCCAGGCGCGGGCCTTCATCTTCCCCTGAGGTGTGTCTGGGAGGCCCGGCGGTTGTGGCGGGCCTTTTTCGTCAGCGGGCAGTGAGAGTGGGTTTGAAGGAGTGGCAAGTATGGTGTCCTTTACGCCAACCGAGGAGCAGCAGATGCTGGTGGAGGCCATCCACCGCTACGCTGAGAACCAGGTGCGGAAGATCGCCCACGAGGCGGACGAAGCGAGCGAAATCCCGCCGGCGGTGGTTAAAACCGGCTGGGAGATCGGCCTGGTCCCGGCGGCCATCCCCGATCAATACGGGGGCTTCGGCGAGCGCGAGGCCGTGACGGGCGTGCTAGCGGCGGAGGAGCTGGCCTGGGGCGACCTGGCCGTGGCCATGAAGGTGCTGGCCCCGGCGCTGTTTGCCTACCCGGTCTTGATGTACGGCACCGAAGAGCAGAAGAAGGACCTGTTGCCGCGCTTCACCGGGGATTACGTGCCGATGACGGCGGCGCTGGTGGAGCCTGGCGTCTTCTTCGACCCGGCCAACATGCAGACCACGGCCACCACGCAGAACGGCGACATCGTCCTGGAAGGACAGAAGGGCTACGTGCCGCTGGCGGCGGAGGCCGAAAAACTGCTGGTCTACGCCCGCGACAGCGAGACCGGCCAGATCGGGGCCTACATTGTGGATCGCCAGGTGGAGGGCCTGGCCGTGGGCGAGCGCGACCGGCTGATGGGCATCCGTGGGCTGGAGCTGTACCCCGTATCGCTGAGCGGCGTGCGGGTCCAGCAGACGTGCCGCCTGGGCGGCGAGGCCTGGATCGACTTCCAGGTCATCCAGAATTACTGCAACGTGGCGCTGGCGGCTATGGCGGTCGGCGTGGCCCGCGCCGCGTATGAATACGCCAGGGACTATGCCAAGGAGCGCGTGCAGTTCGGCGTGCCGATTGCCACCAAGCAGGCCATCGCCTTCATGCTGGCCGAGTGCGCCATCGAGGTGGACGCCACGCGGCTGATGGTGTGGGAGGCGGCCTGGAAGCTGGACCAGGGCCAGGACGCCACGCGGGAGGCCTACCTGGCGAAGGAATACGCGGCCAGGGCGGCGCTCTTTGTGACCGACGCCGGCGTGCAAACGCTGGGCGGGCACGGCTTCATCCGGGAGCATCCGGTGGAGCGCTGGCTGCGCAACGGGCGCGGGTTTGCCATGTTTCAGGGCCTGGCAATCGTGTAGGGCGAGGGAGGGTGAGCAATGGCAATCAGTTTTGAGATCCCGGAGCGGGTGTTGCAGGAAAAGCAGATGGCCGAGGCGGTGGCCCAGGGGGTGATGCGCCCCGTGTCGCGCTACCTGGACGAGCACGAGCACGAGCGACCCACGGACTTCATCCGCATGATGTGGCCCGTGCTGCGGGACCAGCAGAAGCGGGCGCTGGACCGGATGAAAGAGCCGCCCGACCCCAACAAGCCCAGGCGCGAAGGCCCCGGCACCACCTACCTGCGCATGATGATGCAGGTGGAGGCGCTCTCCTGGGGCGACGCCGGGCAGTACCTCTGCATGCCGTCGGCGCTGCTGGCGGGGTCGGCCATCGAGGCGGTGGGCACGCCGGAGCAGAAGGAGCGCTTTCTGCGCCGTTTTGCGGAGGGCGACGACCCCAAGTGGGGCGCGATGGCCATGACCGAGCCGGGCGCGGGGTCCGACACCAAAGCCATCCAGACCACGGCCCGTCTGGACCCGGAGACCAATGAATGGGTGCTCAACGGCGAGAAAATCTTCATCACCAGTGGCGGGCTGGCCTTCAACGAGTCCAACGGCATCATCGTCGTGTGGGCCACGGTGGATAAATCGGCGGGCCGGGCCGGGATGAAGCCCTTTGTGGTGGAGGCGGGCACGCCCGGTGTGACTATCACCAAGGCGGAGATCAAGCACGGCATCCGCGCCAGCGATACGGTTTCCATGAGCCTGCAAGACGCCCGCATCCCCTATGACCACATCCTGGGCGACCCCGAAGTGCGCAAGGTGGACCCGGAGAGCACCAAGGGCTTCAAAGGGGCCATGGCCACCTTTGACGCCTCGCGGCCCCTGGTGGCGGCCAGCGCGCTGGGGGTGGGGCGGGCTGCGCTGGAGTTCGTCAAGGAGCAACTCCAGAAGGAGGGCGTCGAGATCCCCTACGGTCGCCCCTACCACGAGCTGACGGCCATCCAGCGGGATGTGCTGGAGATGGAGGCGCAGCTCAAAGCCGCCTACCTGCTCACGCTGCGGGCCATCAGCATGCTGGACCACGGCGAGCGCAACAGCCTGGAGGCCTCCATGGCTAAGGCCAAGGCGGGCAAGGCCGTGACCTGGGTCACGCAGAAGGCGGTGGAGATTCTGGGGATGAAGGGCTACAGCCGGGAATGGCTGGTGGAAAAGTGGATGCGCGACGGGAAGATCAACGACATCTATGAGGGCACGGGGCAGATCAATCTGCTCATCGTCGCGCGGCGCATCCTGGGCTACAGCAGCCGTGAGCTGAACTGACGGTTTGCAGGACGGGGGAGGGGCAGGGCCGGGGCGCGCCTGGCCCCTTCCGGTGCTGTCTCCCGCGCAAATGGTGTTTTCCTGTCAGGAATTGAGGAGTCCCTATGACCCACGATATTCGCAAGGCTGCGGTGATCGGATCGGGCACGATGGGCAGCGGGATCGCCGCGCTGCTGGCCGGTGTGGGCGTCCGGGTGGTGATGCTGGACATCCCGGCCAGGGATACCCGGCCCGGCGACCCGCCGGAGCAGCGCAACGCCATCGTGCTGAAGAACTTCGAGGCCATGCAGAAGAGCCGCCCGGCCCAGCTCTACAGCCAGGCCGACGCCGAACTCATCACGCTGGGCAACCTGGAGGACGACCTGGAGCAGGTGCAGGACGCCGACTGGATCATCGAGGCCATTGTGGAGCGGCTGGACATCAAGCAGCAGTTGATGGAGAAGCTGGAGGCCGTGCGCAAGCCCGATGCCATCGTCAGCACCAACACCTCCGGCCTCAGCATCCGCGCCATCGCCGAAGGGCGGGGGGAGGCCTTTCAGCGGCACTTCCTGGGGACACACTTCTTCAACCCCCCGCGCTACCTCACGCTGCTGGAGGTGATCCCCCACCCCCAGACCGACCCGGCCCTGCTGGCGTTCATGATCGACTATGCCACCCGCACGCTGGGCAAGGGGGTGGTGCTGTGCAAGGATACGCCCAACTTCATCGCCAATCGCATGCTCAGCATCCCCGGAACCTACGTCATGGACTACGCCATCCGCAACGGCTACACGGTGGAGGAGGTGGACAACCTGACCGGCCCGCTCATTGGGCGGCCCAAGACGGCCACCTTCCGCCTCAACGACCTGGTGGGCATCGACGTGCTGGCCCATGTGAGCGAGAACCTGTACGAGGCCATCCCGGACGACCCCCACCGCGAGATTCTGAGGAGCGAGGCGGTCACCCGCGTGGTCAAAAAGCTGCTGGACGAAGGCTGGTTGGGCAACAAGACCGACCAGGGCTTTTACAAGCGAACCTTCGTGGATGGCGAGCGGCAGTTCTGGACGCTGGACCTGGAGACCTTTGAGTACACGCCGCCTCAGCAGGTGCGCTTCGAGAGCGTGGGCAAGCACCGCAAGATCGAGCACGTTGGGGAGCGGATCAAGGCTCTGATCAACGAGGACGACCGGGCGGGGCGCTTCCTGTGGGCGCTGCACGCCTTTTACCTCTCCTACGCCTCCCAGATGCTCGGCGTGATCGCCGACGACATCGTGAGCATCGACAACGCCAACAAGTGGGGCTTCAACCACGAGCTGGGTCCCTTTGAGATTTGGGACGCCATCGGGGTGGCGGAGACAGTCCCGCGCATGGAGGCGGACGGCTACCCCGTGGCCGGGTGGGTCAAGCGGATGGTGGAGGCGGGCTGCCTGGAATTCTACCGCGAGGATGAGCACGGCGTGGTGACCGGCTATTACGACCCGGTGGCGGAGGACTATGTCGACATGAAGGTCGACAAGAACGTCTACGTCATCGACGACATGAAGGCGCGGGGCAAGGAGATCGAGCGCAACGCCGGGGCCAGCCTGGTCGACATGGGCGACGGCGTGCTGCTGCTGGAGTTCCACACCAAGGTCAACGCCATCGACGAGGACATCGTCAGGCTGGCCTACGGCGCGCTGGAGCGGCTGCAGACGGACTTCGACGCGATGGTGGTGGGCAACCAGGGCGAGCACTTCTCGGCAGGGGCCAACATCTTCGTGATGGTGATGGCGGCTCAGCAGCAGGAGTGGGACAAACTGCACGAGATGATCCGCCAGGGTCAAAACCTGTTCCAGGCCCTCCGTTACGCGCCCAAACCGGTGGTGACCGCCCCCTTTGGCATGGCGCTGGGCGGTGGGGCAGAGTTCACCATGGCTTCGACGCGCATCGTATCGCACGCGGAGCTGTACATCGGCCTGGTGGAGTTCGGCGTCGGCGCGATCCCGGCCTGGAGCGGCACCAAGGAGATGATCCGCCGCGTGATCAACCCGGTGATGCAGACGCCCAACGCCGACGTGCTGCCGCACCTGCAAAAGGTCTTCGAGCAGATCGCGCTGGCCAAGGTGAGCGAGAGCGCCAAGCAGGCGCGGGAGATGGGCTTTTTGGGCCAGGCGGACCGCATCGTGATGAACAAGCACCATCTGCTGGCGGAGGCCAAGCGCGCGGCGCTGGAGATGGTGGCGGCGGGCTACCGGCCCATGCCGCCGCAGAAGGTGTGGGCGGCAGGCCGGGACGCGCTGGCCGACCTCAAGATGGCGGTGTGGCAGATGGTGGAGGCGGGCTACGCCAGCGAGCACGACGCCAAGGTCGCCAGCAAACTGGCCTATGTGCTGACGGGCGGCGACCTCAGCGAGCCGGGCTGGGTGCCGGAGCAGTACATCCTGGACCTGGAGCGAGAGGCGTTCGTCAGCCTGGCCGGTGAGCCGAAGACGCAGGAGCGGATGTGGTACATGCTCCAGCACGGCAAGCCGCTGCGCAATTAGCGGGCGTCTGCTCCTGCACGTGGGGGCCTTCTGCGGAAGAAGACCCCGGACCGCAGGCCGAGAAGGACAGGGATTGATGGCAGGTCGGTTTGACGCTTTCATCGAGGCGCTGGCGGCGCAGACGGTGGCCGAGGATGCCTTCAACCAGTACGCCCACGGCCATCCCCACAACGCCGTCCGCCGGGAGAACCTGCGCCGCTACCTGGAGCAGACGGCGGCGCTGAGGCCGCGCCTGCTGCTGGTGGGGGAAGCGCCCGGCTACCAGGGCTGCCGCCTGACCGGCATCCCCTTCACCAGCGAGCACATCATGCTCAACGGCGTGGACGGCGTGCCGCTCTTCGGCGCGGAGCAGGGCTACCGTAAGACCGGCGAGTTCGAGCGCGTCCGCAAGGAGCCGAGCGGGACCATCGTGTGGAGCACCATCGCCAGCCTCGGCGAGGTTCCTCTTATTTGGGCGGCGTTTCCGTTTCATCCGCACCGGGCAGGCAACCCCTGGTCCAACCGCGCGCCGAGGACGGGCGAGCTGGAGGTCGGGCGGCGCTTTCTGGCCGACCTGATCGCGCTGTTCCAGCCGATGGTTATCGTCGCGGTGGGCAACAAGGCGGACCAATCCCTGACGCGGATGGAGCTTGCGCACCACAAGGTCCGCCACCCCTCGCAGGGCGGCAAGGCGGATTTTGTGGCGGGGCTGGAGGCCGTGGTGGCCGGGCTGTAGAGGCCAGTCCTACCGGCATCGGCCTGCCTGCATTGGCCGGTCGGCTGACGCCGGTAGGGACGGCAGCCGGTCGTTTTGTGCCGGATTCAGGGGGATGAAACCATTCCGTGCTCTCCAAGGTGGGGAGACCGGGAGATAGCCAAGGAGTAGGCGCATGAGAGAAGCTGTGATCGTGGCGATGACCCGGACGGCAGTGGGCAGGGCCAAGAAGGGCACCACCCGCAACGCGCGCCCGGACGACATGGCGGCGACGGTCATCCGCGAGCTGCTGCGGCAGACCGAAGGCAAGCTGGACCCGGCCCAGATCGACGATGTGGTGCTGGGCTGCGCCTTCCCGGAGGGCGCGCAGGGCCTCAACCCGGCGCGCCCCATTAGCGCCCTGGCCGGGCTGCCGGTGGAGGTCCCTGCCCAGACCATCAACCGGTTCTGCTCCAGCGGCCTGCAGGCGATAGCCATCGCGGCGGAGCGGATCATCGCCAACGGGGCGGATATCGCCATCGCCGGGGGCGTGGAGTCGATGAGCATGGTGCCCATGACGGGCTTTCGGCTCAGCCTGAACCCCTGGCTGGTGGAAAACCACCCGGAGGTCTACATGAGCATGGGCCTGACGGCGGAGCGGGTGGCCGAGGAATTCGAGGTCTCCCGCCAGGCGCAGGACGAGTTCGCCTACCACAGCCACCGGAAGGCGGCTGCCGCGCAGGAGGCGGGCAAGTTTGCTCAGGAGATCGTGCCCTTCGAATTCGAGGAGGTCTACCTGGGCGAGGACGGCCAGCCGGTGCGGGAGCAGGTGGTGCTGAGGCAGGACGAGCACCTGCGGCCCGATACCAGCGTGGAGAAGCTGGCCCAGCTCAAGCCCGCCTTCAAGCAGAACGGCACGGTGACGGCAGGTAATTCCTCACCGCTCAGCGATGGGGCGGCAGGCGTGATCGTGATGGAGGCGGCCACGGCGGCCCGGCTGGGCCTGGAGCCTGTGGCGCGCTTCGTCGGCTTTGGCGCGGCGGGCGTGCGCCCGGAGATCATGGGCATCGGGCCGGTGGCGGCAGTGCCCCGCGTGCTCCAGCGGACCGGCATCCGGCTGGAGGACATCGAGCTTATTGAGTTGAACGAGGCCTTTGCCGCGCAGAGCGTCGCCGTGATCCGCGAGCTGGGCCTGAACCCGGAGATCGTCAATGTCAACGGCGGGGCTATCGCCCTGGGCCATCCGCTCGGCGCGACCGGGGCCAAGCTGACCGTGCAACTGCTGCACGAGATGCGGCGACGCGGCAGCAAGCTGGGCATGGTAACGATGTGCATCGGTGGCGGCATGGGCGCAGCGGGCATCTTCGAGCGGCTGAACTGAGCCTGGCGGTTGGGGGCAACGGGCAGGGGGGCAGGGGGACTGCTCCCGCTGCCCGTTTTTGCTTGTGGGGCGTGCGTGGGGGTTGTGGGAGATGTAAGAAAGATTTGAATGAAGATAGAATTTCGACCGGGGTGGTTGCAAGACATTAAATTTATGTTTTATACTGATTTGTGGATATATGCTGTATAGAACGGCCCATGGCTCGACGGCTCCAGGCCCACCTGTCAATCCTGGCCGGGTTTAGGTCTGGGGGAGGGCGCGGGCCGAGGGGGCTGGCGTGTGATGAAACAAAACTCCTCTTTTTCGGAGCTTGACTTCCCCCAGCAGAGTCGCGCCGAGCGGCTGGAAGTGCTGTGGCGGGGGACGCTCGCCCTGCCCGTTCTTCTCTTCTGGCTCGGCTCCATCCCCGATCCTGCGCTCCAGATGGACATCGCCCAGTGGTTCCTGGCCCCGCTGGCGGTGGTGGTCGGCTGCGCCCTGAGCGGGTATCTGCTGCGCAGAGGCCGCTACGAGGGCGCGGTGTGGAGCTACGTGGGCGGGATTGTGCTGGCGCAGGCCATTTTGCTGCTGGATCGCTCGGAAAGCCATGCCCTGCTGCGCGAGATCGTCCCCTACGCCTCTGTGCCGCTGGTCTTTGTCGTGGGGGTCTATCTGCCGCCCAGGGCTTTGCCCGGCTATCTGGCTCTGGCGGCGGGTGTGACGGTTGGTCTGCCTGCCCTGCTTGGCGGTGAGCTGGTCGTCGGCCCGCACCAGGGCGCGGCGCTGGTGCTGACCGGGTTGGGGGCGCTGGTGGCAAGCCAGGTCACGGGCGAGCTGTACGCCATCGCCGAATGGGCTTTGGTTCATTATCGGCGCGAGCGGGCGCACAAGCTGGAGCTACAGCAGAGTCAGCTCGCGCTGCAGAAAGCGCTGGCGCGGGCGCAGGTGCTGGCGGAAAGCCTGGAGGAGTCAAACGCCCGCCTGGAGCGGATCAACGCCGAGCTGGAAAGGGCCTGGGCTGCGGCGGAAGAGGCTAAGAATTTTCGCGGGCAGTTCCTGGCCAACATGAGCCACGAGCTACGCACGCCGCTCAACGCCGTGATCGGCTTCAGCGAGGCCATGCTCAAGTTCCCGGCCATGTACGACGACGTGCCGCTGCCCCCGGAATACCGCTACGATGTCGAGCAGATTCACGCCAGCGGGACGCAGTTGCTCCACGTCATCAACGATATCCTGGACCTCTCCAAGGTCGATGCCGGGAAGCTGGAAGTGCGACACGAGGTAGTCAACCTGGAGCCGATCTTCAAGGCCACGCTGTCCATGGCTATCGGCCTGATCGGCGACAGGCCCGTGGAGCTTAAACAAGACCTGCCGGACGAGCTGCCGCTGGCCTGGGCGGATGGGAACCGCATCCGCCAGGTTTTGATCAATCTGTACAGCAACGCGATCAAGTTCACCGATGCGGGGGCCATCACCCTGGGGGTGACCACGCAGGGTGACGAGGTGATCATCAGCGTGTCGGATACGGGATGCGGCATCCCGGAGGACGAGCGGGAAGTGATCTTCGAGGAGTTCGTGCAGGGCCGCGCGACCAGTGCCCGGCAGCGCACGGGTTCGGGGCTGGGTCTGACCATCTCGCGGCGGCTGGTGGAGCTGATGGGGGGGCGCATCTGGCTGGAAAGCGAGGTTGGCGTGGGGACCACTTTCTATTTCAGCCTGCCGCGCGCCTCCCTGGAGGCGGGCGAGGCGGCCCGGACGCCGGCCGTCAAGGCCGCTTCGCCCAACGTATGAGGAGATGGGCTTGCGCATCGTCTATCTTGAAGACGACCTGGCCAATCTGGCCCTGGTGCGGCGGGTGGCGCGCGCCAGCAGGCACGAGGTGCAGGGCTTTACCAAAGCCGAGAGCGTGCTGACCGGCCTGCTCGAGAACCCGCCCGATCTGATCCTGGTCGACCTGCAACTGGCCGGGAAGATGAGCGGCCTGGAGGTGGTGAAGGCCCTGCGGGGCAGGGGCATCGAGATCCCGATCATCGCGATGACGGCCCACGCCATGGTCGGCGACCGCGAGCGCTGCCTGGAGGCAGGCTGCACCGACTCCG
>FWPU01003363.1_pt1 | contig 40641 bp, 32 predicted proteins | sample 2228361 | NCBI WGS metagenome assembly FWPU01 (sample SAMEA103939777, study PRJEB20133) | metagenome | reverse complement strand
AACCGGTTGCGTGATAACGGTCAGTGTTTCAGTCATGCCGTTAGCTTACCGCATTTCTCAAATCCGATCCAAAAATGAGCGAACCGAGCGCTGGTACACTGTGAATGGGACAGACTCAGTGTATCCCATTGTCCCCGATTACGTCAAACAGGGGGCCGTCGTTCGCCTGATTTCGTGAGGCGCTTGAAGCCTCTAGCGTCATCAATCCAACTTGCACAATCCGACATCCCGACATACAATATGTATAGAAACACACAAGCCGCCGACAGTTGTAGCTCCGCTGTCAACACCTACTTTCGGTTCTCCCCTCCCCCAAGAACCGAACCGGGAGAGCGATCCTATGTTGCTGCGTGCCGGAATCGCTGCAGATCGCGCAACCATTCGTCTGAGCGTTGACCTACGCGACGCCGGGGAACCACCGCGCCGGCGCCCACCCCGACGCGGCGATCGCATCCGCCGCGGCCGCGCGCGGGGCCGGGCGCCCGATACCCCGGCCGTATCGGCCCGCAGCGTCCCGCCCTGCCCCGCTCTCCACCCGCCGACTGAACGCACGATCCAGCCGATCCGCCGCCGACCGGCCGGCTCTCAACGCCAGAACAGCCCATCGTTTCATCACCCATCTATCCACACCAGGAGGAACCCACAATGTCACTCGCACGCATCCGCAAACCCACACTGATCGTCCTGTCGTTGCTGCTGGCCCTGGCCGTCCTGAGCCTGGCGCCGCAGCCCGCCGCCCCCAAGTCGGGGGGCACCGCCATCGCGCTGAAAGCGCCGTCCTTCATCAGCGTCGCCAACGCGCAGGAAGAGCCGGCCGCCGCGCCCATGGGCTTCCCGCAGGATGAGGCCGGCATCTCCGCCTATTTCAAGTCCACCTCGCCGGTCAACCTGGCTGATGTGCGTGGGGTGTACCGCGTGATCGAGGTGCAGACGGCGGATTACATCATCGGATCGGTCGACGTCGCAGACTACGTAGAGGAATTTGACGTTCACGTCTATGTCCATAGGACAGGCTGGTTCATGGCCTACTACCTTAAGGCCGACCCTGTTGCGAAGACAGTTGATGTGAGAAGCTACGTTAGTTCCCGGATCGACACTCTCTTGGAGAAGACACTCAACATCGTTGCGGTATCAGCTGGGGTGGCCGTATCTGGAGTCATCTACTACGACTTTCGATATCCCAACGCGACGCACCTGGTGTTCATCGGCGAGAACGACGCTGACGGAAACACGTTCACGGTGCAACTGCCAGCCTCGTACGCCTATTACGAGCGCAGCTGGACTCTACTCAAAACCAACAACTATTGGGAGGATACGTATTTCATCATTGATGATCAAAGGGAGACACTAAACGGTCCCAATCCGTATTTCGGTACTATCGCCCCGGCACGACTTCTTCCTGATACATTGCACACTATCCAAGTTCTGAATAAGGGCATACTGGCAATTGTCTACAGGGTGCCATGATGAACGCGCGCAAGATCATTCCACTACTCGCGTTGGCGGCGCTGATCCTCGTCCTGGCTATCCCCGCCCACAGCCAGACCGGCATCATCGTCAACAACGCCGACACGGTTCGACAGGAGGGCGTGCGCCTGGACACCGGCCTGAGCAGCGTCACTGGCAGCGTCGGCCCGCGCATCGTCCTGCAATACGCCAACACGAAGCGCGAGGAGCGCATCGCTGTGCCGCCGGGTGCGCTGCAAACGCTCTTCGCCCAGGTGCCCGCGCGCATCGTGCTGCAATACGCCAACACGATGCGCCAGGAGCGGGTCGCTGCGCCGCCGGCCGGGCTGCAAACGCTGTTCGGCCAGGTCGCGCCCCGCATCGTCTTGCAGTACGCCAACACCAGCCGGCAGATGACCCTGGCCTACCCCAGGGCGCTGATCAACGACACCGTCCCGCCGCAGATCCGGGACGTGCGGACGCAGCCTGTGGCCGGCGGGGTCAAGATCACCTGGACGACGGACGAGTTCGCCACCAGCGAGGTGCGCTACGGCACGGCGCGGGGCGTCTACACCCACGCCGTCTCCGATCCGCTGTACGAGAAGACGCACAGCCTGACCCTGACCGGGCTGACGGCCGGCCAGACGTACTACTTCGTGGTGCGCGGGGCCGATCGCAGCGGCAACCAGGCGCAGAGCGGGGAGTACCAGGTGAACGTGCAGGCGAGGACGTATTTGCCGTTGATCCGGCGGAGGTAAAGAGGCAGGCTCCGTGCCTGAAAATGACGCCCTCATAGCCTGAGGCGCTGCTCGACACGGGCCGTCTGGTTTGGGCGGCCCAAATACGGAGAAGAGACGCAAGCATGAAGCATCGAACATCACTGACCCACATAACATTCACCATTTACAGGAGGAGATCGCCATGGGCTGGCTCAACACCGCTTTGAACGCCGCGAGTCTGGGCGTTGATCTCTACAATGCAGCGCAGTTATCCACCCTGCGCCGGCAAGGCGCGGATGCCGCCCTGATTCAGGCCTTCATCCGGCATCTGCGTGACCAGATCTTCCAATTCAAGCAGGCGGCCGATAACGCGCTGGCTATGGAAGCCCGGTCGCCGCTGGCTGCGGCGGGTGCGATCAGCATCGTCGCCGACCGACTGCACGACTCTGGCGTGACGCCCGAGTTGTTCCCGGAGCTGGGGGATAAGGAATATGCGGCTCAGACGATCCGGCTGATCGAGGAGAACCACAGGCGGTTGATGGCGCGACTTACCCCGGCAGAGCAGAAACAGGTGGCCCGTGTTGTGGCTGCCGCCGACCGCCTGCCGGACTACAACTACTACCTGGAGAACTACGACGATGGCCGGCGGTTGGTCGAAGCGGTGCCCACGGTAGAGCAATATGCGGGGCGCAACAGCTGGTTGCTGAGGAGTGGATTTGGGCTGCTTTACTATTTCGTCGGCCTGCCGGCCAGCATCGGGCTCTTTATGGCGCTGTTCAGCGGAGGGAATTGGAGTAGCAATACCGGAGCCATCCCCGGCCTGGTCGTCGGGATCGGCGCCTGGGTCACCGGTGCGATCATGTTTAACCGCTGGCTGCATCACAAAGAGTACAAGGAAGCCAAGAAGGTCGTGGATGAGCTCAAGGACAGGATCGACCTGCCGCGCTTCATTGTCCTGGACAACGAGCTCGGCGGCACGACGCGGGCCCGGCAGCTCCAGCAGGAGGCGCAGAGCTTTCTCGCGGCCTTCTTCGGGGAACCGTCCATCCAGGCAGCAACAACAACTACAGTGGGAAGTCGCCAGTACGACCAGCCGGCTGCGCCCGTGAACCTCCCTCTACGAGCGGCGCCACCGCCGCAGCTCGATAGCACATCACTCGAAACACCGTCTTCGGTGACAAATGTGGCATCGCTTGGGGCCGCTCCGAATGCCCAGCGTTCGAATTTCTGTATCACTTGCGGCCAACCGCTTACGCCAGGAGCACGGTTCTGTATGCACTGCGGGACGAAGGTGCCGTCCGAATAGGACCGTTGTGCCTACCATGCTAACAGTATCAGTACTTGCCTCAGGAGGATCACTCATGCCTAGCCTCATTGATTCCATGCGTCAGAAGGCCGATCAGGCCGCGCTGGAGGCGGACAAGCTGGTGCGCATCCGCCGCGAGCAGGGCGCCATTGACCAGTTGCGCCGCGACATCAAGGCGCAACTGGACGCGTTGGGCCAGGCCGCCCTGGCCGCTTACCGCGCCAGCGAGATCGTGCACCCGCAGTTGGTCGGCATCTGCCGGCAAATCGAGGCCCTGAACGAGCAGATCCGCCAGCGGGAGGAACGGATCGAGCAAATTCGCGCCGAGAAGCTGGTCACGCCGCCGCCGGCCCCGCCACCGCTGCCGCCGCCGGCTGGCCCTACCGTCCCTTGTCCGAACTGCGGACAGCACATCCCGGCCGAGGCCAGGTTCTGCCCGGTGTGCGGCTACAAGATCCCTCCGCCGGCGCCGGCGGCAGCGCTCTGTGCGGCCTGCGGCAGCCCCATGCCGCCGACAGCGCAGTTCTGCCCCACCTGCGGCGCCCGTCGTGCGCCGGCGCCGGCCCCGCCCCCTCCGCCTCCACCCCCGCCGCCGCAGACGATCCGCTGTCCCGGCTGCGGCGCCGAGCTGCCGGCGGTGGCGGTCTTCTGCCCCGACTGCGGCACACGGATCGGCGCCACGGCAACGCCCCCCATGCCCCCGCCTCCTGTGGCAGCTCCTGTCACCCCGGAGGAGCCGGTGGGCGCAGAGGCGGCAGTGGCGGCACCGGAGCCGGAAGCGGGAGCCCTATCCCCCTTCGATGCGCCAACCGAGGGGATGGCGCCGACGGAGCTTGCCGAGGCGGGCCAGGGGGCCACCAAGCGCTGCATCGTGTGCCAGACAGAGTTGCCCGTCGAAGCGATCTTCTGCCCGGAGTGCGGCGCACGGCAGCAGGCGCCTTGATGAGAGTGGCGCTGCGGTGAACTGAAACAGCCCGAACTTGTGGCGACCGCGCAAAGGAGGAAGCAGCGATGCGGGTAAGCCGCCTGATCCCCTGGATCATCCTCTGTGTTCTGGCAGCCCTGCCGCCGCGGCCGGCCGCGGCCGGCGACGGCATCTGGACTACGCTGGACACGGCGCCTTATGGCCCGGTCGAGTTGGCCATCCACCCCGACTCGCCGGGGACCGTCTATGCCGTTGGCGGGAAGCTCACCCTGGTCAGCCACGACGGCGGTGGGGAATGGGCCCTGGCCGATGACATCCCGGCCGGAACCGGCCGCCTGATCTTCGACCCGCTTACTCCTTCCATCATGTATGCCGTGACCGGTGGCCAACTGCAACAGCGCACCGGGGCTGAAGCGTGGAAGACCATCGCGCCCGGGCTGCTGCAGGGAATTGTCGCCTTCACGATCAACCCGGACAATCCGAGCCAGTTGTGGGCCGCCACCCCGTCTGGCCTGCTCCGCTCGGAGGACGGCGGGAGATCCTGGACCAGGAACGCGTTGCCGGATGCCGGCCCCGTGACCGCCCTGGCGCTGGGGGTGCCGGACAGCCGGCACGTCTACGTGGCCCTCGCCAACCGAAGCTTTTTCCACAGCGCCGACGGCGGCGCAACCTGGAGCCATGCTGGCGCGGGGCTGCAGGATGCGGGGAACATCTATGCCGTGCAAGTTGACGGCCTGACGGCCGGCACGCTCTACCTGGCGGCCGACCGCGGCTTGTACCGCTCGACAGATCACGGCGCCAATTGGGCGCCCCTTACCGCACCCCAGCCCTCTTATCGCTCCGGCATCCTGCTCTGGACCGGCGCCGGGGATGGCACGCTTTACACCGCAGCCGGAGATACCCTCTACCGCAGCGAGGACAAAGGCGCCACGTGGAAGGAGGCTCGGCCGGCTCCGGAAGGGAACATCACCCGCCTGATCGCCGAGCCGGGGAACCCTGCGGTGATGTACGCCATCGTCGGCGGCGCGGCCCTGAAGAGCTTCGACGCCGGGGCCAACTGGACGCCGCCGCCCGATCCGGGCGGCTACATCGTGATCGCCGCGCATCCGACCACCGAGGGGCTGCTGCTGGCCAACCATGTGCGGGGCGGCGCCTGGCGCAGCACCGACGGCGGCCGCACCTGGAGAGCTATCGCGCAGGGCTGGCCCCCCGGGCAGGGCATCGGCGCGTTTCATCTGCACGCCGGCGACCCGGATCAGATGTTCGCGGCGGCGGGCAACGCCCTCCTGATCAGCCGCGATGCGGGGCAGAGCTGGGCGGCCACCGGCATGCCCTCCCTGGGAACTCCGCTGGCGATCGCTACGGCGCCCCAAGACCCGAACAAGATCTGGGTCTCGACGGGAAGGGGTGTGCTGCACAGCAGTGACGGTGGGGCTTTCTGGAAGCTGTCCCTCGTCCCGGCCGAGGCTCGCGTGAATGCCTTGCTGGTCGCCCCCGATGACGCTGCGCGAGTGCTGGCCGCTACTACCCTGGGCGTGTACAAGTCCACGGACGCCGGCGCCACATGGCTGCCTGCCGCCGGTCTCGCACAGGCCGATGTGCGCTCCCTGTGGTCGGGCGCCCGATCCGGTGAGGTGTACGCGCAATGGGGAGACAGCATCGCCATCAGCAACGACTTCGGCTCCACCTGGAGCCTGTTTTCTGCGGCAAGCAGCCCTGACGCCGCGCCGGGCTTCGTTTTCCGCGATTGGAGCGATCCCGGCGTGCTGTGGAGCCGGGCCGGCGCGCGCCTCTTGATCAGCCCGAACGGAGGTCGGGACTGGCTGCCGGTAGGTGGTCCCCTGGCGTTCGCACCCTCCTACTTCGTGGCCGACGGCTTGACCCCGCGGCACCTCTACGGTGACGACGCACAAGGCCATCACCTATGGCGTTACACCCTCCCGGCCATCCCGCCGGTGCCCACCCCAACGGCCACACCACCGCCCACCGCGACGCCAACGGTTACCCCCACCCGCAACAGGGTGAGCACCCCAACGCCCACTGCGGTCCCGACCCCGCAAGCCAGCCGGGCTGACGATAACCCGTTGAATTCGCTGGTCGTGATACTCATGGCTTTTGCGGAGGGGGCCGCATTGGTGTTGGGCTTTTTGTGGCTCGTGAGAAGCCGTTCCCGCTAAATCAGTATGGTAAAGGAGGACTCGGTGATATTACACGCAGCTTCGAGAAGACATCCGGCCGTGGTGACGGCGGCCCTCTTGACTTTCCTCGCCCTGATCCTGAGCGCCTGCGGCGGGACTATCGAGACCGACCTGACCCTGCGCACCGGCGATCGGTTCGACGCGACCAGCCGGATCACGATGCCCGCCCAGGGCCTGATGTTGGTCGGCGGCGTCGAGGCCATCGAGTCGCAGTTCAGAGAATTGGAGCAGCAGGCCACGGCCGAGGGCTTTAAGTTCTCCTGGCGCAGAGAGAACTCAAAGAACGCCAATGAGGTAGTTTATCGGATTTCCACCGAAGGTAAGGGTTACGAGGCTCTTGCAAGTACTTATGGCATACTGGTGGAGAAGACCCAATACCAGGGCCAAGATGCGCTATCTATCTCTACCAGCCCCTATTACGACCTGTCTGACGTGCAAAACACGATCAGGATACACGTCGGCAAGATCCTGCAGACCAACAACCAACGCAGCGGCAACAACATCATCGTGTGGACGGGCACCGAGAGGTTACAGGCCATCGTCACGCCGGCAGGCGACACTGGCTGGGTGACCATCCTGGTCGCGGCCCTGGCCGTAGGGGCGGTGGCTGCGCTGGCAGTGCTCTTCTTGCGCCGACGTCCGACCGGTCAGGTCGCCCCGGCTGCGACAACGTCGCCGGTTGCCCCGTCCGGTGGATTCTGTCCTTATTGCGGACAGCCGGTGCTGCCGGGTGCAAAGTTCTGCATGCACTGCGGCCAGGCCGTCCCACCGCGCGGCAGTTAATCTGATCTGAAGAATAGGACGCGGACGAGCGCGGATGAACGCGGACGGCTGCATTTTCATCTCTGCTTGTGTCGACTGCGACATGGGCGCCATCCTGAACATCGTGCCGCCGGCGCGCCGCCGAGCGTTCAAACGCCCGGCTCAGGCAGGTGAAAGTCGGTCTCGACCGACTACTCTGACAATCGTCCACGCATGTGCCAGGCATCCCCGGCCCGACCGGCGGAGTCGGGGCGGGCTTGTAGAGTGCCTGGCACGTAGCGACTCTCGTCTGCAATGAAAGGAGCTCAGCGCATGATTTGTCCCAATTGCGGCGCCGCCGACCCCGGGCCGGGGCGGTTTTGCATGTCTTGTGGGTTCCGACTGCCTGCGCCGGCGACTACCGAGCCGGCCCCGCTCACCCCAAAAGAGCAGCCCGGTCCGCCGTCCACGCCGCTCCCGGCGCCGGCGCCCCAGGCCATCAGCGACCAGCCGATCGGCCAGATGGGGAGCAGCGGCACGGTGCCCATCAACATCTGGGGGCCGTTCGCTGGCTACGGCATGCGCGGCCGCCATGTCTCATGGCTCATTAACGACCAGGGCGACCGCGCAGAGGCCTTGCGCGATGTCGTTGCCGCGCGCTTCGAGCGTCGCGAGATCCCAGGGGCGACGCTGGAGCCGGTGAAGCTGGTGCGCCAGGGGGTGCTGGTGGACACCCGGCCGTACTTCCTCATCCGCCGCGGCCTCACAACGGCAGGGCTCTATATCGCCCGCTTCGGCCGCGACCTCTACGTCTCGCAGGTCACTTACTTCAAGGGCCCCCTCAGCTCCATGCGCGTCTTGCTCCTGGTGGCCTCGCTCCTGTTCGCGCTGATCTATCCCCTGATCTACAGCAATGCGTTCAGCCGGATCAGCTTGAACCCGTTCAGCGGGATCGGCGGTGATCTGCTGGGCCTGACATTCCTGTCCTGTTGTTTGGGGCCGATTTACCTCCTCAACTGGTTGGCGCTGGGCATCCTTGAGATCTTCACCCTCTACAAATGGCTCACCGAGAAGGACGCCCTGGCCGCGCTGCGCGTGCCGCCTAACGAGTTCGACGTGGATGACACCGTGGCGCTGGAGAAAGCGGTCGAACAAACGGTGCGCGAGGCGTTGGACGAAGTCGGCATCGAGCAGCGGCTGATGCCCCAGGCCGCCGAGTACGGCTTCCGCCGGCGGTTGATCTGACCCGATGGATGGGACGCGGACCAGCGCGGAGAACGCGGATGATCGCTTTTCATTGCCGTATGAGGCGCATATGAGCATCGTCTTCCAGGCTTTCCCCGACCAGGCTCACGAGGCGCCGGAGCACGCGCTGTGGCCGGCCCACGGGTTGGCCGTTGCCGCGGGCGGGTCCACGATCCCCGCGCAGCGCGCCGTTGTGGCCCTGCGCCTGCCCCACCTGCCCGACTTCATGGCCGATCAGACGCTGGTGGGCGGGAGCGACGCCGAGCGGCTGGCCGAGCTACACGAACGCCAGGCGCAGTTCATCGCCAACCTCTGGAAGTGGCAGAGCGCGGCCTTCAGCCTGCGTTACATCTACCGGCCGGAGCGCGCGGGCGTCGAGATCGCGCTGCTGGCGCGCATCCTGACGCGTCCCGATGCGGCACAGACGGCCGCCGAGCAGTTGACGGCCGACCTGGCGCGGCTGGCGCAGACCTTCGGCCTGCCGGTCAGGGAGGTGACGGCTCTGCCCGACCTGACCGCCCTGCGCACGCCGCTCCCCTCCCCCTTCATCGTGGAGGTCCGGCAGCGCGAGGAGGTGGTGGCTTTCTCGTGGGCCCAGGGCGAGGCCTATGTGGTCTACCCCTACTGGCAGCCGGCCGGCGCGTTCCTCCAGCCCTTCGAGGCGCTGCTGCGCCAGGCCGCGCCGTGCGTCATCAACCTGCACCTGGAGCCGACCCGCCTCGCCGAGGCCGAATATCGCGCGCTGGCCGCCGCGGCCGCGACCGCCCAGACCGCGGCCGACTGGCAGCGCAGCGCACACAGCGTGGAGTATAGCGGCCGCTGGGCCGACCCGCAGGCGGCCGCCGCGGCCCGCATCTATGCCGGGCAGTTGCGCCGGCTGAACCAGCCGTTCGTGATGGTGGCCCAGGTTGCCAGCCCCGATCGCTTCGCGGCGATGAGCATCGCCCAGACGCTGGGCGCCGCGTTTGCGGCTCGGCCGACCGGGGGCCGGGGCGACGACGAACTGATCTCCGCCGCCGAGATCGTCTACCCCGGCACGGAGGCCGACGCGCAGGCGGCCACGCGCACCCTGAACCACCTGGTGCTGACGCCGTGGGGCCGCACGCAGGCTGAGGAAAGCCCGGCCTTGCAGCGCCTGCGCTACCTGGCCGACGCGCGCGGCGCGGCCGCCCTGTTCCGCTTCCCCATCGCCGTGCGCGGGGGCGTGCCCGGCATCGAGGTGCGCCAGCCGATGCCCGACTTCGAGCCGGGCGGCCGGCGGGCGCAGATCAAGGCGGACGAGATCCACCTGGGCAGCTTCCAGCGCGGGGGCGCCGTGACCATCCGGCTCAAGGACCTCAGCCGGCATGGGCTGATCGCCGGCCTGCCGGGCAGCGGCAAGACCAACACTTGCCTCTACCTGCTGAGCCAGCTCCAGGAGCGCCGCGTCCCCTTCCTGGTGATCGAGCCGGCCAAGACCGAGTACCGCGGGCTGATCCGCCAGCCGGGCTTCGAGAACCTGCTGGTCTTCACCCTGGGCGACGAGACGACCGCGCCGTTCCGGCTGAACCCGTTCGAGCTGCTGCCCGGCGTGCGGCTGGAGGTGCACCTGGAGGCGCTCAACGTCGCCATCAACGCGGCCATGCCCCAGTTCGGCGTGCTCCCCTCGATCATCGAAGAGGCGCTGGAAGAGGTCTACGCGGCTAAGGGCTGGCGGCTGACCGATGTGGGGCCTGAGGACGCGGGCGACGGGCCCGACCGGCGCCTTTTCCCCACCATGGCGGAGTTCTACCGCGCGGCGGTGCAGGCGGTGGTCGGCCGCGGCTATCGCGGGGAGCTGAACGACAACATCCAGGCGGCCGTGAAGGGGCGGATCGGCAGCCTGCTGCGCGGGAGCAAGGGGCGCATGTTCAACTGCCGGCGCTCCATCGCGCCCGACCTGCTGTTCGGCCGGCCGGTCGTGCTGGAGCTGGACTCGCTCAACGACGACGCCAAGGCGCTGGCGATGATGTTCCTGCTGATCCTGCTGCGGGAGCATCGCCAGATGCAAGCGCGGCGGTCCGGGGAGACCTCGGCCGGGCTGCGCCACCTGCTGCTGATCGAGGAGGCGCACCGCATCATGGAGAACGTCGCCTCGGTGGGCAACACCGAGGTGGCGGCCGACACGCGGGCCAAGGCGGTGCGGATGATCAGCGACTTCCTGGTGGAGATGCGGGCCTACGGCCAGGGGGTGTTGATCGCCGAGCAGAGCCCGGAGAAGCTGGCGCCGGACGCAGTGCGCAATACGAACCTCAAGATCGGCCACATGCTCCCCGGCCGCCAGGATCGCGAGGCGTTGGCCGCCGCGATGATCATGGACGAGGCGCAGGAGCGCTTTCTGGGCAAGCTGCGCGTGGGCCAGGCCGCAACCTTCATGACGGGGTTCGAGAAAGCCACTTTCATCAGCGTCCCGCCGTACAAGGACGGCGTGCGCTTCGCCGACTTCCTGCCCGACGCCGCGGTGCGCGAACACATGACCGGCTTCTACGCTGAGCAGTTGCGCGCGCTGCTGCCGTTCGACGGCTGTCGTTTCTGTGCGGAACCATGCCAGCACCGCGAGCAGATCGAGCCGGTGACGCGGCGCAAGGAGGCGGTCGAGCGCTTCCGCGCGGCCCTGGTCGCGTTCGACGAGCGGCCTGAACCCGAGCATTGGCCGGCCAACTGGCGCGGGGTGGCCGCGGTCTGCGGCGAGGCTGCGGCGCAGGCGGGGCGGCCTGGCCAGCGCGAGGCCGCGTTCTGTTTCCTGGCCCACGAGATTGATTTCCCGTTCACCGAGCACATGCGCCGGTCCTTCGTCCGGGCCATCGAGGCGCTGCCGGCGAGCGGCTGATCCTGATCCATGGCTCATGCGGTGGGCGCTATTTGGACCAGCGTCCGTGTCGCAGGCGAGACAAGCGGAGATCAAAACACATCCATCTGCGTTCATCCGCGCTCGTCCGCGTCCCATTTTTCAGATCAGGTTACAGGAGCAGTGTCACCATGTCCGTAGAAAAACTGGCCGTTGACGCCGCTTTCGACGTAGCCAGGATGGCTGCGAACACGGTCAAAGAGGTCTGGTCGGTGCTGGATGCTGCCGCCGAGAAGCCTGCGCCGAGCCAGTATCTCGGTGCGAAAGCTGTGCAGGCCATCCAGGGCGTGACCGACCGGGCGCAGCAAGGGTTGCACGCGGCGCTGGATGCGTAGAAGCGAAATCGGAGGTGCACTATGCCATTCGATACGTCGGACACCAGGGATGTTAGAGAAGCCGCCGATGTAACCCAGGAGCCGGCCACCGCAACCGGGCCGACGGGGTCGGCGTGGAAGAAGGCGATGCAGGGCGGGGACACCGCATATCCATCGCCCGACCAGCGGCCCAAGTCGGCCACCACCGAACTCGGCGATGCCAGCCGAGCTGAGACGGGGGCCGAACGACCGGAGGTCAAGTGGCATCACGAGGTGGCCGAGCTCGACAAGGAGGGCAGGCCAATGAGGACACCTGAGGGCTGGCGGCCGGGCGGTCCGGAGCGAGGTTAGCTCTGGATCGGCCCTGGCGCAGCGACCACTTCAAAGGCAGGGCCGACGTCCTGACGGCGTATGTCAGCGATCAGTGGCCCGGGCGGACGCAGGTTCAGGACCGAAAACTTCATTGAAAAACTGCTCGGGGTCCAGGTGCGCTTGCCATTCCCGATGCCATTGGACGTAGTCCGCGTAGCGGGAGCGGGGCAGGTTGAGAAACCGCGCCGTCTCAACAGGACCCAACGCAGCCATGAGCGCTTCCAGCCCGCGACGGACAACGGCGTCTTCCGGTAGATAGGTTTGTGTGCTCATCGAAGATCTTCCTTTTCACAATAGGCTGTCGGAGTGCCGAACCAAACCCTGGCGCCCAAACGCCGAAGTTGGCGGAGCAAGCGATCATCAACCGTGACGAAATCGCAGCCGGCAAGCTCGGCAAAGGCCACATGCGCCGCATCGGCCGCGCCAAGCCCCAGTCTGAGCAGTTGTTCCGCTCGGCTACGGGCCTGGGTCAGATCAACCGTGACTTCAACCCCGACGTCCTTGAGCAGGACCTGTACATGCTCACGCCTTGCCAGGTCGGGATTGGCGGAGGCTTCGCTGAAGTGAACCGGTGAAACGACCATCTGTAAAGTGTGCGCACGGACATGACTCAAGATGAGCAATACCGCATCGGCCTCAAGGCGAATACGCATCTGGCTTTGATCGTCCAGCGGTCGGTTGAGGGCACATACGTCCAGATAGATGCGCCTGGGCAGCTGCGATGAAGCTGACTGTTGCGCCGCCATGACGTTGCCTCCTACCATAATTGTACTACCTGCAGGCAGTTGATGCAAGGTCTGAGTCTGAAAAAGACAATAACCCGCCCCGCTAGCCCGATCCTTCGCGCAGAAGGGGGCAGGCCGCCACACTCGGCGACTTTTCGCGGGGTTACCTGAACATAGTATCGCGTATCTAGAGGCGTGTGTCAAGGCCCTTGCGAGGCACTTATGGCTGACCGACTACCTTACTGCATCCACTGCGGCGCGCAACAACTGAACGCCGCCGCCAGGTTCTGCTATCAGTGCGGACGGCCCATCGTGACCGGCACGGTGAGCCGCCGGCAACTCCCGCCCTGGGCGGGACCGGTGCTGGTTTCGGCCGGCATTCTCATCGTTGCGGCCATCGTGTTCGCGCGCCTGCTGACAGATCGCCCGGCAGCCGGTCAACCGACTGTGGTCGCCCCCGCCCTGGCGGCCACCACGTACACGCCGACCCCTGCAAGGCCTCTTCCGTCACCAACCGCCCCGGCCGCGCTGCCGACCATGGAGGCCACACCGACGAGAGAGACGCCGACGCCGCCTCCCACCGAGACGCCCCAGCCCACTCCGACTCTGGCCAATATCACGCCTGAGCCGGTGAAGCTCACCCGGCTGGCCTGGTCGCCGGACGGCAGGCTGCTGGCCGTCGGCTCGGGCACCGGGGTGTATCTCTATGATACAACGACCTGGCAGGAAGTGCGTTTCATGCCGGTGCCGGTCAGCATTCCACCCCAGCTCGACGACGCGCCCAGGGAGCTCGCTTTCAGCTTCGACAGCACGATGCTGGCGGCCCCCACGAGAGACCGCACGGTGCAGGTGTGGCGGGTCGCCGATGGCGTCCTCGCCTACACGATACAGGGCGTCAAGCCGCTGGCGGCCAGTCCGACAGAGGGACTATGGACCACGTTCCCTCCATTCGGTACCTCAGAAGCAGCCATAGCCATCCATCTCTGGCACACCAGCGACGGCCAGCTCGTGCGGACGATCCCCAACGCTTTGCTCCATCCGAACGCCATGACCTTCTCGCCCGATGGCAGTCTGCTGGCCGTCGTATCGGCTCCCGGCGACCCGCCAGGTGCGTGGCAGGTGGCGGATGGCCGGCAGGTGGCGCGACTGAACTGGCCGAATGCCGAGCGCTACTACTGGCAGTCGGTGGCGTTTCATCCGAACGCAACGACCGTTGCCTCTGCGGGGAGCGACATAGGCATAGGGGTGCAGAACGTCTTCGTGCTGTGGGACGCCCGCCGCGGCGCAATAGTCCGGGAGCTCATCGGCCAGGGCGCTCCCTCGCAAAGGGCGAACATCCGGGCGGTGTGCTATACGCCCGATGGCAGCCTGCTGGCGGCCTACTTCGGGGACTACAGTGGGCGGGAGAGTTGGGTGCAGTTGTGGAGCGCTGAGGGAGCGGCCGGCCGGTCGTGGTCGCTCCCCGGCCCGGCCAGCGACATCGGTTTCACCCCGGATGGCAAGCTGCTGGCCGTGGCCGAAGGTGAGCGCATCGCTTTCTACGACCCCGCCACGGGGAGCCTGGTGCGCCAGGTAGTACCCCGGTGGCATCAAGGCATCCTGCCGACGCCTACGCCGACGCGTGTGGGCTGAGCGGGCCGGCCGGATGGAGGAGCACTATCACCCGATGGCTGCCACAACAGGGTTCAAGCTGAGACTTCCCCCGGCGCAGTGACATGAGAGAAGAGAGCGCTATGCAAGTTCAATGGTCCAAACAATCCATACGCCGATTGATGGCCTTGTTAGGTTTGGTGGTGATCCTGTCGCCTGGCTCGCATATCATCACCCTGAAGGTGACCGACTCGGACGGCAACACCGCCGTCAAGACGATCCGCCTGTCCGCAGGCGATCGCGTCTTCCTGCCCTTGATCTGGAGGGCCCAATAACATCCAACGTCCAATGAGGAGGAACTCATGAGCAACTTTGCATCCGTCGTCAGGAGTTTAGTCAACACGGCCGCGTTGATCGGCTGCCTTTGGTGGGCCAACTGGGCCCTCCGGCAACTGGACATCCAGCGGCGCTTTGATCTCCCGGCCGGCGTGCGCCTGCTGGTCGTGCTGGCCGTGGGCGCGCTGGTCTACAGCCCGGTCAGTTGGATCGTGAACGGTATTTTCGCGCTGTTTACCAACTACTACGCCGGTTGGGTCAAGGCCGCCGAAGTGATCGGCGCGCTGGTCGTGCTGGGGTTCGTGGGGTGGCTGTATTCGAAGGCTATCCTGGAGCGATAGATATCCCACCCCAGAGCAAATGGGCTCGGTATCCACAGTAGCTCGCACAATAGGAGGGTGCGATGTCGAAAGACGCCTCGCGACCTGCAGATACCAGCGAGGTCAAGGAGAACGATGCTGCCAGGGATGCGTCCGTGCCCATGCCAACCGGTAAGGGCATACGCGCCATTCAGGGCTTCCAGGACACTGCAACGGAGAAAACACTCGATCGCGGTGAGATGCGCAGCGTGACGGCCCTGGCTGACCGCGAGGTGTCGCCGCCCAAGTCCAGGCACCCGACAGAAGGTCAGATTGCGGCCTACCAGCGCAAGATGCAAGGGCAAATCGCAGAAGAATCCCTCAACGCTATCGGCGCGGAATCACTCAACGATCTCAAGCCTAACGCTCCGGTGTACGATGCTCTGCTTTCGGAAGACGGCAGATTTGAGGCGGCCTCGGTAAAAACGCACATGCCTTCATCGCGATATCCTGACGCCCACCTGGCAAACTACGCGCATGACCTGCGCGTCGCGACGGGGGCAACGTGTGCCAGGCGGGGAAAATATGCTGGCATGACCGGCCCGGCCTTTGCGGCTGAGACGCTGAACAGCCTCGACGAGTTGCCAGACGCCCTCAAGGACGTCCCGCCCATGCAACTCGAAGCTGAACTCAAACAAAACGCCAGTATACGCATTCCGGCCGACCATGTTGCAGGCGTTCGCGCCTATGTGATTGAGCAGGCGACAGCCCGTCCTGTGCAGTATGGGTTGCGAGCCGGTGCAAGTGCCAATGAGGTGCAGCAGCTCGCCGACCGGATCAAACCGCTGCCGGTGACTTCCGACCAGATCAAGGCAGCTGTGAGTAGGCGGCGTCAGGCACTGAGTGGGTGAAAGCGTGACTTGAGTCCTATGAAGACGACGAGTGATCAAACGATCTTCTGCCCCCACTGCGGCGCGCAGCAACTGAAAGCCGGCGCCCGCTTCTGCCATGCCTGCGGGCAGCCGATCCCGGTCGCGCCAGCGGTCGGGCCCACACCGATCGAGGTGACGCCCGCGCGACGTCGCCGGCTGAACGCCTGGTGGCTGCTGCCGTTGCTTCTGATTGCGGGCGTGGCGCTGCTCTTCGCGCTCTGGGAGCCGGCGCGCGACCGGGTCACTGGCCTTATGTCGGGCAACCGGCCGGCGGTGACCGGGCCGGCCGGCCGCGGCCCTGAGATCGCTCAGGGGACCACGCCCGCTGACGCGACGGCCGGCTCCGCCGAAGTGACTTCCGTGGCGCCGACAGCAACACTTGCGCCGTCCCGAACGCCCACGGCTCTGGCGACCGCGACCCCACGGCCGACCGCAACGCCACCACCTACAGCAACGCCGCCGCCCACCGCGACGCCTACGCCTTCGGCGACGCCCGCCCCCACCAACCCGGCGCAGCCTCCGCCGGCCGCAGCGCCCCGATACCTGCCCATATCGCTGGCAGGGGTTGCCAACGCCAGCACGACGGAGGGCTACGTCAATCCGCCCCTCGGCGACGTCGTCCTGGGCGGGGTGCGCTTCAGCCTGGGCTGGGGCGGCAGCGTCACCACCCAGGCCGCGCCGCTGCCGAACAACCCGCAGAGCATCGCGCTGCCGGTGGACGCGCCGGCGCCGGAGGCCGTCTACCTGCTCATCACCGGCGGCGACCTCTTCAGCCGCTTTCGGGGACAGACCGTGGGCCGGGTGCGCCTGGTCTTCGCCGACGGCAAGGCACACGCCGTGGACCTGGTGGCCGGGCAGAACCTGCGCGAGTGGAAGCACTCCGCAGGCGTCATCGGCAGCATGTCCAGCCCGACGTTGACCGAGGTCTGGCGTGGGGCCAACCGATTCGACGCCAGCGCGGCCGTGATTGACATGCTGGCCGTTCCGGTGCCCGCCGAGCTGCAGAGCGGACGGCTGGTCAGGGTGGAGGTGCTCGACCTCAGCGCCGAAACGGTCGGCGATCTCGACCCGGCCTTGAACCTGCTCGGCGTCAGCGTTGCCCTGAGGCCGGCGTCAACGGCAACCCCCACCGAGGTGCCCTGCCGCATCGCGGCCGGCGAGGTATTCCGGGCGCTCTGGACGCAGCAGCGGGCGCGGCTGGGCTGCGCGCTCAACCAGCCGGCGCAAAGCGATGCGGCCACCGAGCGCTTCCAGCGCGGCCGCATGATCTAGCGCAAGAGCAACGACATGATCTACGTGCTCTACGACGACGGCGACTGGGCCATGTACGCCGACATCTACGAGGAGGGCGCGCCTGAGCCCGGCGGTTTCCAGCCGCCGGCAGGATTACGCACGCCGGTGCGCGGCTTCGGCGCCATCTGGCGCGCGAAGCTGGGCGGGACCGCGGCGCGCATCGGCTGGACCACGCAGGACGAATGCGCCGTGTCGGTCCTGTTCCAGGACTTCGAGAGGGGGCTGATGCTGGAGATGGAAGGCAAGCTCTACCTGTTGGGAGAAAACGGCGGCCGCTGGCTGGCGCCGTGAGGAGAGGTTATGGCCGATCAGAGCTTCTTTTGTCCCTTCTGCGGGGCGCAGCAGATCAAGGCGGACGCCCGGTTCTGCCATGTCTGCGGGCAGGCGCTCCCGCCGCGCCCCGTGCCGGTCGTGGCGCCAGGGGCGACACCTGTCGCTCCCCAGCGGCGCAACTGGCTGTGGCTCATGCCGCTCTTCCTGGGGGTCGCGGCGATCGCAGCGTTTGCGTTTGCCTGGCAGCGCGGGCTGATAGACCTGGGCGGCCGAGGGCAGGCCGCGTGGACGCCGGCCGCGATTTCCGCAAGGACGGCCGGTGGCGCAACGACACCAGGCAGGACGACCGCACCCGCCGGTGAACTCTCTGAGGCGACGGCTGCTCCGCCGTCGAACACGCCGTCTCCGCCGGCCACCGCGACGCCGCGGCCGACTGCGACCCCGCCGCCCACCGCGACACCTTTGCCCACGGCGACGCCGGCCCCCACGGCGACGCCCACGGCCACAGCGACGCCGGTCACGCCGACGCCGGTCGTGGGCAAGGTGATCTTCGCCAGTGACCGCAACGGGTTCGCCCACATCTTCACCGTGCGCGGGGACGGCCAGGGGCTGCGGGCGCTCACCGGCGGCAACGAGTATTTCTGGGACCCGGTCTTGAGCAACGACGGCACACTGGTCGCCTATGTGTCAAAAGTCGGCGGCAACACGGAGATCTTCGTCGCGCGCAGCGACGGTAGCAACGCCCGGCCCATCAGCAACCATCCGGCCGAGGACGATCACCCGGCCTGGTTCCCCAACAACTCCGAATTGGCGTTTGCCAGCCGCCGCGATGGGGGGTGGGACATCTACCGAATGAATGCCGACGGCTCGAACGTGCGCCGGCTGACGTGGGACGGCGGCGACAACCGGTTCGTGGCCGTCTCGCCCGACGGCGGCCAGATCGCCTACGTGTCCCAGAATTCAGGCTACCCCGGCATCGCCGTGATGATCATGAACGCCGACGGGAGCAACCGCCGCGTGTTGTACAGCTACGCGTCCCGCAAGCAGCGAGACGATCCGGGGCGCTTCCTGTACCGGCCTGACTGGTCGCCCGATGGCGCCCGGCTCGCGTTCGGCGCCGACGATGACGATGATGGCCTGATCAGCGTACTTCTTATCGACGCGGCATCAGGCCAGGCGCAGCGCCTGATCCGGGACGGCAACGGTCCCGCCTGGAGCCCGGACGGCTTACGCTTGATCTACAAGCCGGCTGGCGACCGGCAGATCCTGGTCGTAGCCGATGCGGCCGGCAACCGGCTTTACCAGTTGACGAGATCGGACTACAACGCCTGGTCGCCGGATTGGGCGCGCTGAATCGAGGCACTGGCAACAAGTGGATAACAGCGAACGGATAAGGGGGAGAAGCAATGCAGTGTCCCGCCTGTAAAACCACTTTGCCCGAAGGGGCGCGTTTCTGCAATGTCTGCGGCGCACCGGTGCTGCAGCAAGTGACCTGCGCCCGGTGCGGCCAACCGATCAAGCCGGGCCAGAAGTTCTGCATGAATTGTGGCGCTCCGGCTTCAGAGAGCGGCGCGGCAACCGCCCAGACCGCAGCCGAGCCGGCGCCTATACACCCTGAGCCAGCCCAAATTCCTCCGTCGGTGGGCGCAGCCGAGCCTGCTTCGCTCACGCGACGCGGACAGTGGTGGCTTTGGCTGATCCCGATCGCACTGCTGGCCGCGCTTGCCGTTGCGGCCATCGCCCTGGATCTGCCCGGCAAGCTGGCGCAAAGAACGCAGACCGCCCAAAGCGCGCGCACGATGGGAAGCCCGGCCAACCCCGACGCGCTTTGGCGCCAGGCGCAGGAACGCCAGAGCGCAGGTGCATGGTCGGAGGCGCTCGCCCTGCTGCGGCAGCTCCGCGCGGCCGATCCCGAAGGAACGTGGCGCGGCGCCAGCTACCAGCCGGCTGAGGTCAGCGCCCTGCTAGCAACGGCCTGCGCCAACCTGGCGCGCCGGGCCGAACAGGCACAAGATGCGGCTGCGGCCGGCGCCCACTGGGCCTGCGTCCTGCAGGAACGGCCTGACGATGCTGAGGCGCTTGCCGGCAAAGGACGGGCCGATCTCTACCTGGCCGGACAGGCGGCCCTGGACGCCAGGCGGTACCCCGAGGCCATCGCAGCCTGGGATGAGCTGCACCGAGCGGCGCCCGACTACGCCGACGTGGCCGACCACCTCTACCTGGCGTACGTGGCGTACGGCGAGGCTTTGTGCGCCACCGGTGAGCCGGGTGACATTGCGGAGGGACGCAAGCAGTATGGCCTGGCCCGCGGCCTGGCGCCGGTGCGGCCGGAGGCCATCGAGAAGCTGCGCGCCTGCCAACTGCCGACACCGACCCCACTTCCCACGCGGCCCCCGACTCCGACGCCAACCCCGCTGCCGGGCCCGCACCTGGGCGTGATCAGCGACGACGTAACGACCTTGCGGGTGCGCAGTGGCCCGGGAACCGGTTACTTCGTGCTGGGCAAGCTCACCGCCGGGGACGCGGTAACGATCACCGCCCGCACCGAGGACGCGACCTGGGTACAGGTCGAGGCCTCGCCCGAACGAGCAGGCTGGGTGAGCAGCGAATACGTCAAGGCCAACTACCCGGTCGAAGCTGCGCCGGTCGTGGCCAGGCCGCCCTTGCCCCAACGCCTGGTGGTGGCCCAGGCCAGCGCCGACTTCTCCAGCCAGCAGGGCTTCCGGGATTGGTTCTACCTGGCCTCGACTGCTCCCGGCAGCGCCAAGTACGTCCGCATGCCTTTTGACAGCGACGGCACCTATCGCTGGTGCTGCAACGCGAACTACAGCTCGGCCATGCGGGTCTGGAGTATGGGGGCCTATCCCAGCGCGCGCAACGACGCGGTGCGCTTGTGGGTCAGCCCCTACGACGGCCAGCTGCACATCTATGGCGTCGCGCGCAAGGAACCCGTGTACGGCGCCGGGGGCAACGGCTCGTTGGTGCGGATCTTACAGAACCAAGACCTGCTTTGGGAGAGCGTTTTAGGCAGCAGCGAGAGTAGCAGCGTCACCTTCGATATGACAACGACAGCGCGGTCCGGCGACGAGTTCTACTTTGTCGTCGGCGCGCGGGGCGGCGACTATGGCGACAGCACCCTCTTCGCTCCCACTATCGAGCTGCTGCACCCACAGGGCGTCGACGCGCCTGCGCCCGCACGGTGGGCTGAGACCGCGCCGGCGGCTGCCGCGGCGCCGGCCGCGCCTGCTCCTGCTGCGCTCTGTTTCGAGCCCCGCCTGCGCCATTTCGAGGAGCACAAGGGCTGCTGCGCTGAGGTCGTCGGGGTAGTCTACAACCGGCAAGGTCAGCCGTTCGCGCCGCGAGGTGCCGTCATGCATATCGAAGGCCCAGCCGCAACCAACCAATATGTGCACGAGTTCGGCGTCGCGCCCAACGGCGGGTACGAGGTGACGGCGCTGTCCGTGAACCCGTACACGCTGTGGATCAAGGGGTCGAACATCCGCAGCAAACAGTTCGCCGTGAAGTTCGACGACTGGGCCAAGATCCGAGCTGTGGTGGACTGGTATCAGGTCGCGTGCTGGTGATGAAGTGGAAGCCGACTGCGGGCGGCGCAAATCCAGCGCCGCCCCGTGCTATGGGTCAAGGAGTAGCGCCATGTTCATTCGCTCTCGCCGCCGAACCTCCATCCTGCTGGCCCTGCTGGCCGTCCTGGCACTGACGGCGAGTGGGGCGATCTCCGCGCAATCGGCGCCCAACGTAGCGCACCCGGTGCGCACAACCGAGGTGAGTGACAACGATTTCCGCTCCAGCCCGGTCATGTTCATCGAGAACGCGGGCCAATGGCCTGAGGCCGCGCGCTTCCAGGTGTGGGGCGGAACCTCGGGGACGATGTGGCTGGCGGAGGACGCGATCTGGCTTACCGTTGTCGAACGTTTGCCCGCTGAAACGTCGGAGCGTTTTGCGCCTCGCCATCTCGACCTGGAACGTGCAAACGTGCCACGTCAAAACGTAGAACAGAAAGCCGTCAACATCAAGCTGTCCTTTGTGGACGCGAATCCGCACCCACGTCTCGAGCCGTTTGATCGACTGGATACGAAGGTCAGCTACTTCATCGGCAACGACCCAAACCAGTGGCGGCCAGATGTGCCGGTGTGGGGCGGGGTGCGGTATGTGGACCTGTACCCTGGGGTGGATCTGGAGATCACCAATGAAGGCGGTCAGATGGTGCAGCGGCTGGCGGCTCAGCCCGGCGCAGACCTGAGCAAAGTGCGGCTGCGGGTGGAGGGCGTTGATGCAGTGACGGTGGATAGGGACACGCTGCGCTTGAGTACGGCTGTAAGAGAGATGGGGTGGCCGTTGTTGCGGACGAATCGGATGGAAAACGTGGCTGCACGGGCACAACTGCTCGGAGCACAGGCGTTCGATGTAGCCACCCCCTTTGTCCTTGCAGATGGCAGTCCACAATCCGCAATCCGCAGTACACAATTCGTTGCAGCCCACTGTCTCAAAGTCGTTGAAACATTCCAGTCGCGGCGATCCGCTGCCCATGCGAAAGCTCCAGAGGCTTTGTGACCTGGTGTCTTCGTGGTGAGGAAGGCGCTCGCGACCGCTGCAAGTGGCGCAGAATGGTGCAATGGCGTGCAGGGTTGCACAGCAGCGACAATGCCAGTATAATGGACGCCATTAAATGCGGAGGGCGGCCGGCAGGCCGGCGGGTTTGACCATGGTATACCGTGCGTCCCGGGATTGGAACGTCGCGACCTCTGCTGTTGAGACGGTGTAGTGCACAAATAAGGTTGCCACTTCCAGGTTTTGGGAATCGTAATAGCCTGGTTCTTCGGTGAGGCACAACGCTCCCTTCCAGTGTGGTTGGGTTGCTGCCGATTCGACAGGAGGCTGTGTGAAGACCATATTTGAGGTTTGTCGGCCACGTCCAGAGGTCTTGCGCGGCGAGCTCAAGGAAGACATCTTCGCCGCCAGGCTGCGCGATGTCATGGATCACAAGGCTGATCCGGTCTATGGTGATCCACTGATCTTCCTCGATAATACCTACCCCACGGCCGGCCTGAAGACCCTCTTGAAAGACGCGCTCGGCCGCTTGACCGGCGATGCAGTCGGGAAGAACGCCGTCATCCGCCTGGAGACCGCCTTCGGCGGCGGCAAGACACACAATCTGATCGCGCTCTACCACGTGGCGAGCGGCAATGCGCCTGCCTCTGCGGTCGCAGACCTGTTGGGCGACGATGTCACACTGCCAGCGCCAGGCGAGATCAAGATCGCCGGTGTGGTCGGTTCCGATCTCGACCCGACCGTCGGCATCCACCACCCCGCCGACGGCATCACGACCTACACGTTGTGGGGCGAACTGGCTTATCAGCTCGGCGGACCGGCGGCCTATGCACAGGTGGCCGAGAGCGAAAAACTCAGGGCGGCCGTGGGAACCGACCTCTTTGAGCGATTGATCGGCGATCGCCCCACGCTGATCATGATTGACGAGATCGCCCGCCACCTGCGCGCCGCGATCGCCGCACCGACCGCGACAGGCAAATCCAACCTGGCAGACCAGACCGTGGCCTTCCTGATGTCGCTCCTGGAGTTCGCGGCAAGCAAGCAGCGTTGCTTGGTGGTGCTCACCCTGGCTGGCGAATCGGATGCTTTTGCTGCCGAGACCGAGCTGCTGCGCAAGAAGCTGGCCGAGACGCTTCGGGTGTCGGCGCGACAGGAACGCGTGTTGACCCCGACCGCCGAAGGCGAAATCTACGCCATCGTCACCCACCGGCTGTTCCTCAAGGTGGATCGCGCGGCAGCGAAAGAGACCTGTAACGCGTACATGGCATATTATGCCGCGCTGGACAGGAAAGGCGCCGACCTGCCGCAGCGCTGCATGCGGGCGGAATACGCCACCGAAATGGCCACTGCCTATCCTTTTCACCCTGAGCTGATCACCGTCCTCAACCGCAAGACCGCGACCATCCCCAACTTCAATCAGACGCGCGGCGCGCTGCGCCTGTTGGCCTGGACTGTGCGACGGCTGTGGGAAGAGCGACCGGAGGACGCCTGGTTGATTCACCCCTATCATCTGGACCTGGCGCATCCGCAGATCGCTGAAGATCTGACCTCCCGCCTGGATCGCCCTAAGTTCCGCCAGGTGATCGAAGCTGACATCGCCAGCCCTCTGATGGGCACTTCATCGCATGCTCAAGAGCTTGATCAGCCTTTGCACGCGGCTGGCAAGCCGCCCTACGCGCAGCGTCTGGCGACGACGATCTTCCTGCACAGCCTGACTCAGGGCATCGCGTCGGGAGTGGATCCGGCTGACCTGCTGCTGGCGACTGTTCAGCCGGATGAGCAGGGCGGCGGCGACGACCCAGCCGTGGTGAGCAAGATGTTGGAGCGGCTGTCCGACAAAGCCTGGTTCCTGGAATACGACGGCCATCGCTACCGCTTCAAGACAGAGCCGTCGATCAACAAGATCATCGCCGACGAGACGATCCAGGTGGGAACGAGCAAGGCCAAGACCGAGATCGAAGGGCGCATCCGGCAGATCTGGAAGAAGGGGTATTTCAAGCCGGTTTACTTCCCGATCGAAGCCGCCGACGTGGACGACGACGCCGACCTGCCCAAGCTGGCGATCATGCATTTTGACGCGGTAAAGGTCAAAGCAGACGATGCGACCCCGCCCGATCTGCTGCGCAAGATCTACGAGTATGCCGGCACGCTGGAATCGTTTCGCGTTTACCAGAACAACGTGATCTTTCTCGTTGCCGACACCGACCAAGTGGAGCACATGGTCGAAGTGGCGCGGCGCTACCTGGCCATTGGCCGGATCGTTGGCGACGCGGGGCGAATGGCGGAGTTCAACAAGGAACAGCAAGAGAGGCTGCGCAAAGCGAGAGACGCCGCCGAGCTGGATGTGCGCATCGCCATCACCAAAGCGTATCGCTATCTCTACTACCCCACCCCGGACGCGCCGAAGGCGCACGCGTTCCTCCGCCGCGAGACGCTGCCCGCGCAAGACCAGGGGGAGGTCGAGAAGGACCAGTCAAACGTCTTGTTGCGCGTGTTGCGCGCCTTGAAAAAGGTATTGACGGCAGATGACGAGATGCTCTCGGCGCTCTATGTCAAAGCGCGGGCGTGGGATCATAACCAGGTCAGCATGTCCACCGAGGACTTGCGCCGCGCGTTTGCCCGCAAAATCGCTCTGCGCATGTTGCTGGATGTCGGGCAATTGAAGAAGACGATCAGGAACGGCGTAGACTCGAAGGTCTGGATCTACTACGACTCGGCCGAGGAATTCGGCTACGACCATGAGTCGCCCCCGCCCGCCTGGCAGATCAGCGAAGACGCTCTCCTCTACACGCCGGAGGAGGCCGCGCGGCTGAAGGTGCGGATCAAGGGCAAGTGGAAGCCACAGGAGCAAGGGCCACAGGCTCAAGACAGAGGCGTGTCGGTCTGCCCGGTATGTGGAAAGCCGGAAGACCAGTGCATCTGCGGTGTCACGGTCGGCGGCGGCCCAGGGCAGCAGAAACCGGCCAGGCTCCAGGGCCAGGGTGCGGTAGTGCAGGCGTTCGGCCAGATCAGCGACCTGTGCGCCGAGCACAAGATCACCCACCTTCGCAGGCTGAGTATCAAGGCCGACGGGCTGGGCAAGCAGGCGGCCGCGGATGTGCGCGGGCTGGGGCTGGCGATCCCGCAGTTCGGCAGGGGCCGCTACGCGATCGAGCAAGACCTCACCGCGACCTTCGGCCAGGGCGCCAGCATGGAATCGTTCAAGCTACAGTTTCGCGGCGGCTGGGACCGCTACAAACGTCTCCGTTCGCTGGTCGAGGCCTTTTGCAGCGAGGCGGATGAGCTGAAAGCGGCCATGCGTGTGGTCGGCGAGTTCGAGGACAGTCTGGAAGTGGATGGCCCGCAATTTGCGACGATCCGGGACGTGCTGGCGACGCTGGAACTGGGCAAGGTCAGTATTGAGGCGATACCGGGTTAGGGTTGCGGGTTCCGGGTTGCGGGTTGCGGGTTCCGGGTTGCGGGTTCCGGGTTCCGAGTTGAAGGGAGGGAGGTATGACAACGATTAAGAGGTTTGAGGAGATTGAGGGGTGGCAGAAGGCGCGGGAGTTGGCGGGGTTTGTTTATGAGGTGACGCGACAAGAGCAGTTCGTGAGGGATTTTGGACTAAAGGATCAGATCCGGCGAGCTGCGGTGTCTGCCATGTCGAATATCGCCGAAGGTTTTGAACGCGATGGCCGCGCCGAATTTCTGCAATTCCTTTCGATCGCCAAAGCATCGGTCGGAGAAGTGCAATCTCAGCTTTATGTCGCTCTTGACCAGGGATATGTCAGCCAGGCCGAGTTTGATCGCGGTTATCGCCTGTGTCAAGAGACCGCCCATCTCATTGGGGGGTTCATGGTATATCTGCGATCAACGCCCATCCAGGGCAACAAACGCAAGTCGCCGAACTCGAAACCCGCAACGCCGAACCCGCAACCCGTAACGCCGAACCCGAAACCCGTAACCCGAAACTCATCACCCACAACATGAAGACCCTCTCTATTCGCCAACCCTGGGCCGACCTGATCATCCAGGGGCGCAAGACATTGGAACTACGAACCTGGACGGTGAAATACCGCGGGCCGCTCGCGATCCATGCCAGCCAGACCGTCGAACGCGAGGCGTGCCTGGCCCATGGCCTGGATCCGGATCAGGTGACGGCCGGCGCGTTGATCGGCATGGTTGACCTGGTCGAGATCGTCGAACTGGATGCGTCATCCTATGAGGCAAGCCGGGCCGAGCACCTGGCCGACGAACCGTGGAGCGGCGGGCCGTTGTACGGCTGGCGCCTGGCAAACCCGCGGCCGCTGCCTGAACCCCTGCCGATGCGCGGACGGATGGGGCTGTTTGAGTGGGGGGTTCCGGGTTCCGAGTTCCGGGTTACGAGTTACGAGTTGCGGGTTGCGAGTTCCAAACCCGAAACCCGCCAACCCGAAACCCGCCAACCCGAAACCCGCCAACCCGTCACCCGCCAACCCGAAACCCGCCAACCCGTCACCCGCCAACCCGAAACCCGTAACTTCGACCTGCGGGTGCTTCCCATCGCCACGTCCGCGCCCGGCGAACCTGCCTACCGGCTGGCGCTGTTCCAACGCTCGGTGGAGCCTCCTGCCGAACAGCGTGGCCTCTACGAGCCGGAGCCGCCGCCCACGCACAAGATCGCCGAGCTGGGCGGCGCGACGTTGCGCGCGGTGGCCGACTACGTGATGGAAGCACTGCGCGCCAACGGCTACCGGCCGACCGATCTTGGCCCGGGCCGCCGCGAGCCGTTCCGCCTGGCCGAGGAGACCGGCGTGCGCCTGGGGTTGCTTTTCCTGGCGGCCCGACCAATCACGAAGGTGGAGCGCATCGAGGTAATCGCCCAGGGCATCCGCGCGATGACCAGCGAGGAAGCATACTACTGGTATAGCAAGTGCACCGGCGGGCCAGCGGCTGAACGGGCGCAGCGCGCGCTGCGGGTGCTGCTGGCTGATTGATCTTGGGCTTGGTCTGAAGGAGATTTCCTGTTCTTTTGTCCGGTTTTGGAACCAACAGCCATTTCCGGCTATACTGGTGTCAGAATAGGACGGTCCGAGGAGGTGCGATGATGTCGAAACGGGAGCTTCAGGCCATTCTCCGGAGCCTCCGCCTGGAATTGGCCCGCATCCTGGGCGACCAGTTGCAGTCCGTGATCCTTTATGGCTCCCAGGCTCGCGGCCAGGCGCGCTCGGCCTCCGACATAGACGTGCTGGTGGTGGTGCGTGATGACAGCGATTATGGCGACCTGATCCGCCGCACATCGGCGGTCGTGGCAGCCTTGTCGCTGCAACACGATGTCGTGATCTCGCGCGTTTTCGTGTCCAAAGAGCGCTTCGAGCGGGAGCAGTCGCCGTTCCTGCTGAACGTGCGCCGCGAGGGGATCCCGGTATGAAGGCCGAAGTAGCGGCCCTGCTAGAAAAAGCGGCCAGCAGCCGGCGCGCCGCGGCGTTACTGGCAGCACAAGATTACCTGGACTTCGCTGCCTCGCGCGCCTACTATGCCCTCTTTTACGTAGCCGAGGCGTTACTGCTGGCAGAAGGGCTGTCCTTTTCCAGCCACGCTGGGGTAATCGCCGGGTTCGGCAAAACGTTCGCCAAGCCGGGACGCCTGGACCCGCGTTTCCATCGCTATCTGATTGATGCACAGGACATCCGCAACCTGGGCGACTACGGCGTGGGCATGGGCGTGAGCCGGGAGCAGCTCGCCGACCTGCTGGCCTGGTCGGACGAGTTTCTTGCCGCGGCCACAGCCTTCCTCCAAGAACAGGCATGAACGCTACGGACAACTCGCAACTATGAACTCGCAACCCGTAACCCGCAACTCGCAACCCGTAACCCGCAACTCGCAACCCGTAACCCGCAACTCGCAACCCGTAACCCGCAACCCACCCCCCCTCCTCATCGAATCCTGGCTCCCCATCGCCGCGGTCGGCGCAGAGAGCCAGCGCGAGCGCGGCGCATCGAGCGCGCTGCCGCCGCTGTACTTCCTGCACGTCTGGTGGGCGCGGCGGCCGCTCATCGCCAGCCGCGCCGCGATCCTGGCCGGCGTGCTGCCCGCGTGGTCGGCCGACTGGCCAGCACCCCTGCGCGACCGGTTCCCCAACGAGGAGACCTACCGCCAGTGGTTCCTACAGTTGATCGGCATTTCAGGCGACCCTGCCCAGGCGCGCAAACTTTTAGCCTGGGCGAGACAACAGGGGCGAGCCATTGCGAATCCTTATACAGGTCCGCGCGCGTTCACCATCAACCCCGCCGCCGAAGACCTGGCGCTCATGGGCGACCTGCTGGAATACACGTGGGGCACGCGCGACCTGAGCGTGCTCGACCCGTTCGCGGGCGGCGGCTCCATCCCCTTCGAGGCGCTGCGCTACGGCTTCACGACGATCGCTAACGACCTGAATCCGGTGGCCGCGGTGATCCTGAAGGCCACGCTGGACTACCCGGCGCGCTTCGGCCCATCGCTGGCCGACGATATCCGCAAGTGGGGACAACGTTGGTACGAGCTGGTGAAGCCCAAGCTACAGCCCTATTTTACCCCGTTGCCGCCAGGCGCGGAAGGCGCTGCCTACCTGTGGGCGCGCACCGTGGCGTGCCCGACCACCGGCAAGCCCGTGCCGCTCAGCCCCAACTGGTGGCTGAGCAAGGACCCGCCGGTGGCCGTGCGGCTGATCGCCGAGCCGGACATGGCCGAGCCGCGCTTTGAGATCGTGGCCCTCACCCCCGGCCCCTCTCCCAAGTTTGGGAGAGGGGAGGGGGCAGGGGGCGGGGTGAGGGTCTTCGACCCCGACGTCGGCACCATCAGCCGCGGGGTGGCGCGCTCCCCGTGGACGGGCGAGACGATCTCCGGCGACTACATCAAGGCCGAGGCGCAGGCCGGCCGCATGGGACAGATGTTGTACGCGGTCGCGGTCAAAAGGCCGGGAGGTTTCGAGTTTCGGGTGCCGGGTGCGGAGGATTTGGAGGCGGTTAAGCGGGCAGAAACTGAATTCCTGCCAATGAGACTGGCCTGGGAAGCAAGAGGCCTTCTGCCTATTGAAACAATCTCAGAGGTTTCCAACTACGACCGCGGCCACCGACTTTATGGCATCTATAGATGGGCTGATTTCTTTTCGCCACGACAGTTAGTGTCTTATAGCATTTGCTTGGAGGAACTCCAGAGACTAAAAGCAGATCTTGGCACCGCCAGAGAACAGACAAGAGCTTCCGCCGCAATGACCTACCTGTCGCTAGCACTAGATAAGGCACTCGACTACAACTGCATTCAAGCAGCGTGGCATCCTTCTCGTTTAGTCATTGCACACGCATTTACTAAGCATAACTTCTCCATGACATGGGCGTTTGCCGAGTTCGATGCTGCCGGCAATCTGATACCATGGGCTCTCGATCAGGTTTCGGATGCATACAAAGGATTGGCGAACCTGACTGTACCGGCACAGCAACGGCTTCTGGGATCATCTACTACCGTGGATAGCACGAGTCGAATCAACGTGCGTCAAGGATCGGCCGGGTCTCTGCAAGATGTACCAACCGGCAGCATCCACAACATCACCGTAGACCCGCCCTACTACGACAACGTCCAATACGCCGAGCTGTCCGACTTCTTCTACGTCTGGCTCAAGCGCAGCGTCGGCCATCTCTTCCCCGAATTCTTCCGCGATGAGCTGACCAACAAAGACGACGAGGCGGTCGCCAACCCGGCGCGCTTCGCCGCGCTGGGCAGCAAAAAACACGACCTGGCCAGGGCCGACTACGAGCGCAAGATGGCCGCCGCGTTCCGCGAGATGCACCGCGTGCTGCGCGACGACGGCTGCCTCACCGTGATGTTCACCCACAAGCAGGTGGCCGCCTGGGACACCCTGGCCTCGGCCCTCATCGGCGCGGGGTTCACCGTCAAAGCCTCGTGGCCCGTCCACACCGAGAGCGAGCACAGCCTGCACCAGGCGCAGAAGAACGCGGCCGCGTCCACGATTCTACTTGTATGTCGCAAACGGGTGACGGGTGACGAGTTTCGGGTGACGGGTGACGAGTTTCGGGTGACGGGTGACGGGTTTCGGGTTTCGGGTTCGCAACCCGCCAACCCGCAACCCGTCAACCCGCAACCCGCCAACCCGCAACCCGCCAACCCGCAACCCGTGTGGTGGGATGACCTGCAACCCCGCGTCCGCGAGACCGCGCGGCGCAAGGCCGCCGAGTTCGCCGCGCAGGGCATCCGCGGGGTGGACCTGTACATCAGCGTCTTCGGCCCAACCCTCAGCATCATCTCGGAGCAGTGGCCGGTGCTCACCAGCGAGGTGGATCCGGTGACCGGCCAGCCGCGCGTCCTGCGCCCCGAGACCGCGCTCGACCTGGCGCGCGAGGAGGTGGTCCGCCTGCGCAAGGAAGGGTTGTTACGGGTTCCGAGTTCCGGGTTTCGGGTTCCGAGTTCCGGGTTTCGGGTTCCGAGTTACGAGTTCTCTACCCGCAACTCGCCAACCCGCAACCCGGAACTCACAACCGTCGTCGAATTCGACCCCATCACCGACTGGTACCTCATGGCCTGGGACGCGTTCGCTGCGGAGCAGTTCCCCTACGACGAGGCGCGCAAGCTCGCCATTGCGTTGGGCGTCGACCTGGACAAGACGATCATGGGGGGCAAGCGGCTGGCCGCCAAGAAGGGCGAGTTCATCGTGCTCCAAACCCCCGTCCTGCGCCGCAAGAAGGGGATGGTAGACGACGAAGTCACGACCTTCGAGCACTGGATTGACGCTGCGCACACGGCCATGATGGTCTACGCGGAGGACGGTGCGGGCGCGTGCGACGTGTTCCTGCGCAAGGCCGGCCTCAAGACCGACGGCACGTTCCGGCATCTATTACAGGCGCTGCTCAACGCGATCCCGCGAGCGCGGATCAAGGGGAAGTTCGTCCGCCCCGAGGCCGAGGCGCTGGAGAACCTGCGGCTGGCGTTCTTCGACGAACTGGTCCCGCCGGCGGAGGAAGAGGTAGGCGCGCCGGAGTATGTGCAATTGGGATTGGAGGAAGCGCAGGAGGATCAAGGCGGTGATGACTTCCCTGAGACGGCCGATGGATGATACAATATATATGACGTTGTGAGCAACTCATGCAGAATGCCCCAGGAGGTGATTTCCATGTACCTGAAGAAGGTGGTGATCGAAAATATCAAGTGCTTTGGCCGCGCCGAGCTGGATCTGCTGAGCAGCGACGGTCAGCCCAAGCGCTGGAACGTCATCCTGGGCGAAAACGGGACCGGCAAGAGCAGCTTGCTCCAGGCAGTTGCGATGGCGTTAATGGGGCCGGATCCGGCCAACCGGCTCGCCCGACTCGATGGCTGGACCAGAGCCGGTCAGGCCAGGGGCACGCTCACCGTTGAAGTTGTTGCTGGCCCAAATGATCAGTTGACCGAGAAGGGCCGGCCCCGTCGTGCGCCCTACACCGCTTCATATGCCATCACCGGTAATACTGAGGTAAGCATTGGCGGCGTCCTGTATGACCGCCCTACCCTGGTCTTTGAGGGCTCGAAAGATCAACTCAACTCGCTGAAGCGGGGCTTGCTGTCGGAAAAGTCGGCGGGATGGTTCGCGGCGGGCTATGGCCCTTTTCGGCGTTTGCTCGGCGGCGCGCCGGACACCATCCGGCTCATGTATCCAGGCCAAAAGGAAGCGCGGTTCATCACGCTGTTCAGGGAGGATGCCGCTCTGGAAGACTTGACCGACTGGCTTACCAGGCTGGATCATCGCAGCCGGGAGGACACCGAAGCGGGACAACGCGCGCGACGGATCAAAAGTGTTGTCAAAGACGTAGTAGATCACTTGTTGCCTGCTGGGGTCCGGTTATCCCGGATCGGCCCCGACGGCGCGTTCTTCGACACCCCTTACAGAGCAGCTACAGCGATGCCCGATCTCAGTGATGGCTATCGCAGTATGTTGGCACTGGCGGCGGATCTTCTCCGACGGTTGGACGAGGCATTTGAACGCGTGGAGGACTGGATCGGGGACGATGGCAAAATCACAGCCGAAGGTGTGGTGTTGATTGATGAACTGGACGCGCATCTGCATCCTGTCTGGCAACGACAGATCGGCTTCTGGCTGCCAGAGCAATTCCCCAGGCTCCAATTCATCGTGGCTACTCACAGCCCGTTCATACCCCAAGCTGCGGATGCCAACGCGCTTTGGGTGCTGCGTTCTGACCCCATGACGCCCGATGTGGTCAGCGCCCATCAAGATATTCCTTCGGTGAAAGGATGGCGCGCCGATCAGATCCTCAACGCGTTGTTCAGCCTCTCCGAGCTGCGCGATCCGGAGACCGAACGCAAGATGCGGCGCCATGCCGAACTGCAAGCCCGCCAGGCCAGTGGACGTCTCAACCTGGGTGAGGACAGTGAGCTGACAGAGCTTTCAAGATGGCTGAGCAAACACCTGTCGCCGCCGGGCGACACCCCTGAAGAAATGGCGAAATACTCGGCGATCAAGAAGCAACTGGACGCCTTCCTGTCGTCAAACAGAAAGTCGGGCATCAATGCTAAAGGTTGAATGTCCCCCGCTGCCGGCTAAGCTGCAGTCCTACCTGGAACGACAGCGACAACGTAATGCGCCATGGCGAAGCCTCAACGAATCCCGATCAGCGCGCGAGATCAAGGCTGCTCTGCGCGAGGCTTTTCACGATAAATGCGGCTACTGCGAGCAGATCGAGGCGCAAACCGTTGACCATTTCGTGCCTCAATCCACGCCGGAGGCGCGCTGGAACTGGGACAACTACATTCTTGCCTGCGATGTTTGCCAATCTCGCAAGCACGATAAGCCGCCATTCGACGATCAAGGCCGGCAAATGGTTAATCCACGGCATGATGATCCGATCAGGTTCCGGCACTTCGTGTTTGAGACAGGCATGGTGACTCCCAGGCCTGATACCGATGAGACCTACGCCCGCGGCCGGATCACCATCCAGCTCCTCGACTTTGACCGAAGGACACGACTGCAGGATGAGCGACGGCGGAGGCTTCTGGATGTCCTGGGGATCGCCCTGCGCATTGTAGAACCGGCATCTGTTGAAGACGCCGAAGCTGCCTGGCAACAGCTCGTGGACCATCTGCGCCCCACTGCGCCGTACCTGGGCATGATGCGCCAACTCTTTCGTATCCAAAACGAGTACACCCCTCTCGTGATCGCGTTGCGGCAGGCGCGGCCCGAGATTGACGAGGTCATCGAGGAATGGTGTCTACCGATCGGAGGTGAGTGAAGTGATCGCACGCGTCGAAGCGCTCTCGTACCGCTGCTTGCGCTACGTGCATCAACGTCTCGGCCCGTTGCAGGTGCTCATCGGCCCCAACGCCAGCGGCAAATCCGCGTTCCTGGACGTGATCGCCTTCCTGGCCGACCTGATCAGGGAAAAGGAAGGGGTCGTGGCCGCAGTCGCCGCCCGCGCGCCCGATCTGCGCGACCTGTGTTGGATGCGCCGCGACGAGGCGTTCGAGCTGGCCATCGAATCCGCGATCCCCGACGCCCTGCGCGCGCGCAAGAACGGCAACTATTCCCAGGTGCGCTACGAAGTGCGCGTCGGGTCGCACCCGGAAACGGGTGAAGTCAGTCTTCTTGCAGAGACGCTGTGGCTGAAAACGGAGGCGCCCGACGAAGAAGCCGGTGAGCGGCCTGCGCAACGCACCCTTTTCCCTATGGACGTTACGCCGCCTGACTCGGTGGTCACACCCGCACGCAAGCGCACGCCGCCCGGCTGGCGCCGCGTCCTGAACAAGGTGACCGAATCCGGCAACGACTACTTCCGCTCCGAAAGCTCTGAGTGGAACAACCTGTTTCGCCTGGGGCCGCGGCGTTCCGCCCTGGCGAACCTGCCGGAAGACGAGGAGAAGTTCCCGGTTTCCATCTGGTTCCGGCGCTCGCTGCTGGAAGGGGTGCAGCGGCTGGCGCTCAACAGCGAAGCCCTGCGCCGTCCCAGTCGGCCAGGCAGCCCGCGGCGCTTCCAGCCGGACGGCTCCAACTTACCGTGGGTCGTCAATGATCTGCACGAACGCGCGCCGGATCGTCTCAGGGAGTGGATCGCCCACGTCCGCACTGCCCTGCCTGACCTGCGCGACATCCGCACGGTCGAGCGACCGGAAGACCGCCACCGCTACATCGTGCTGGATTACGAGTCCGGGCTGCAGGCGCCCTCCTGGCTGGTCTCCGACGGCACGCTGCGCATGTTGGCGCTCACGGTCCTGGCCTATATCCCGGACCTGGAGGGCGTCTATCTGATCGAGGAGCCGGAGAACGGCATCCACCCGCGAGCGGTGGAAACCGTGCTGCAGTCACTATCCTCGGTGTATGGTGCCCAGGTCTTGCTGGCGACGCACTCCCCGGTCATCTTGAGCCTGACCGAACCCGACCAGGTGCTTTGTTTCAATCGCACCGGGCAGGGCGCCACCGACATCGTGCTGGGTTCAGAGCATCCGCGGCTACGGCAATGGCGCGGGGAGACCGATCTGGGAACACTCTTTGCCAGCGGGGTGCTGGGATGAACGTCGAAGTCTACAAACCGCGCTCGTCAGCGATCTACAGAGAGCTGGCGCGTTCGGTCAGCCTGAAGGGCCACACCGAACCTGCCTTCCTTCGCCTGACCGCCGCCTTGCAGAGATGGTTCGGAGAACCCGCAACCCGTAACCCGCAACCCGCAACCCGCAACCCGCAACCCGTAACCCGTAACCCGCAACCCACCATGAACCTGCGTGACCACCCCTTCCGCATCTACTACGGCCCGGCCGACGACCCGCTGGCCAACTTCTACATCCCTGCGCTCTCGGCCAGCGTGCGCTACGACCGCAGCGCGGGATTCTTCAGCTCCAGTGCGTTGGCCGTCGCGGCGGCCGGCGTCGCGCGCCTGATCCAGAATGGCGGGCACATGCGCCTGCTGGTCGGCGCATCCCTGGATGAGGGAGACGTCGAGGCCATCCGCAAGGGCCACGACCTGCAGGAACGCGTCACGACACGGCTGTTGGAACGCTTCCCGGATCCCCAGGATGCACTGCTGCGCCAACGGTTGGAAGTGCTGGCCTGGATGGTGGCCGCGGGCACGCTCGAAATCCGGGTGGTGCTGCCGCGCGATGCTGACGGCGCGCCGATCCCGGCGCACCTGGCGCAGGACTATTATCACCCCAAATCCGGCATCTTCGCCGACGCCAGCGGCGACCAGATCGCTTTCTCCGGCAGCGTCAACGAATCGGAGGCCGCCTGGCGCAAGAACTACGAGGCCTTCTCCGTCTACTTTTCGTGGGATGCCACGCGTGCCTACCTGGAGCAGGTTGCCGCGAACTTCGAGCGCCTGTGGATGGGCGAGGAGCCGGATTGGATCGCACTCGACATCCCGGCCGCCGTGCGCGACCGCTTGCTGACCTTTCGACCGCAACGCGCGCCGGAACGCGATCCCCTGGAACCCGCGCTGCCCATCACGCATATCGCCGAACCCCGCCCACGCACAACCCGAAACTCGGAACCCGCCACCCATCACCCGCAACCCGCAACTCACGAACTCCTCCTTCTCCAATTCGTACGCGACGCGCCCTACCTGCCAGGCGCAACCGGGCTGGGCGCAGCGACCGCCGCAATCACGCCCTGGCCGCATCAGACACGGGTTGCCAACGAGCTTCTGGCCGAATTTCCGAGCCGGGCGCTGCTGTGCGACGAGGTCGGCCTGGGGAAGACCATCGAAGCCGGCCTGGTGATCCGCCAACTGCTCATCTCCGGCCGGGTCAAGCGCTGCCTGATCCTGGCCCCCAAGTCGGTCCTCAACCAGTGGCAGGAGGAGCTCTACGAGAAGTTCGCCCTGGAGATCCCGCGCTACGAAGACGGCAAGCTGCTCGATGTCCATGACCAACCACTGCCGCTGGCCAACGCCGCGAACCTGTGGGATGCGTGCGATGTGCTGCTGGCCAGCAGCCAGCTCGCCAAGCGCGGCGACCGCCGGCAGGAGATCCTGGCTGCGCGGCCCTGGGATTTGCTGGTGGTGGACGAAGCGCATCATGCCCGGCGCAGGGACTTCTTGCAGCCCGTCTATCGCCCCAACCGCCTGCTGAGCCTGCTCAACGACCTCAAGGCGCGCGACAAGTACGCCGGCCTGCTGCTGCTCACCGCCACGCCGATGCAGATCCATCCGTTGGAGGTGTGGGACCTGCTCACCGTGCTGGGCATCGGCGGCCGTTGGGGCGCAGACGAAGGGGCTTTTCTGCGCTTCTTCAGCGAGATGCGCAAGCCGTTCGGCCAGGCCGACTGGGATTTCATCTTCGACATGGTGGACGACTACCTGGCGGCCGGTGGCGAGCTGGACCCCGTGTTCCGCGAGCAAGTCGCGGCCGACATCGGGCCGGTGAAATGGGCAACCCTGGAGGAGCTGCCGAAAAGGCACGGCGAAAGGGGTGCGCTCCTGAAGCAGCTCGGGCCAAAGGCCCGGCCGCACGTGATCGAGATGGCCCGACGGCACACGCCCCTCAACCGCGCGATCTACCGTAACACCCGCGAGCTGCTGCGCAAGTACCGTGAGAAGGGCATTCTGAAGGAGTCCGTGCCGACCCGCCGGCCGCAGCTCGTGCGCGTCCCCATGCAACCGGACGAGCAGGCCCTCTATGATCGAATCGAGGAGTACATCACCCAGTTCTACCAGAAGTACGAAAACGAGCGCCGCGGACTGGGGTTCGTGATGACCGTCTACCGGCGGCGGCTCACCAGCAGCTTCTGGGCGGTCCGGTGCAGCCTGGAGCGTCGCCTGAAGTTCCTGAACGGCATTGCGGGCGTCGAGACGCTGCTCACCGACGAGGACATCGAACAGGAAGAGCTGGACCTGGACATCTTCGAAGAAGTCGCTGCAACAGCCGACGGCGCGGCGCCGTCACAGGTCAAGCGCTTCGCGGCCGAGCTGGCCTATGTGCGGGACTTCATCCAGGGGCTCAAGCAGCTCAGTGTGGCCGATTCCAAGCTTGAGGTCCTGAAGACCGAGCTGAACCAGGTCTTCAAGCAGCGCCAGACGGTGCTGATCTTCACGCAATACACCGACACCATGGACTACCTGCGCGAGCAGCTTCGCCAGGTCTACGGCAGCCAGGTGGCCTGTTACTCCGGCCGCGGGGGCGAGGTCTGGAACGGCATCGCCTGGGCGCCGACCACCAAGGAGGCGGTAAAGGCCGACTTTCGCGCCGGCAAAATTCGGATCCTGCTCGGCACCGAATCGGCCAGCGAGGGCCTGAACCTTCAGACCTGTGGCGTGTTGATCAACTACGACATGCCGTGGAACCCCATGCGCGTCGAGCAGCGCATCGGCCGCATTGACCGCATCGGGCAGGTGCATCCGGTCGTCTGGATCTCAAACTACTTTTATAAGGACACCATCGAGGATCAGATTTATCAACGGCTGGCCGACCGCATCAACTGGTTCGAGGTCGTCGTCGGCGACCTGCAGCCGATCCTGGCGCAGGTGGGCGAGGCCACGAAGCGGTTGGCCATGCTGCCGGCTTCGGAACGGGAAGCCCAGCTTGAGGTGGAAATCGCTGCCTTGCGGGAGCGGCTGCAGCACCGCGAGGTGGAGTCGCTGGACCTGGACGCCTATCTGCACGCCCAAGACTATCGGCCCGGGCCGCCGCCGCCCGTCACCCTGGCGCAATTGGAAGATCTGCTCACGCACGCCCAGGCCACCGGTCCTCTCTTTCGGCCACACCCGGAGATCGCCGGCGCCTACCTGCTCAATTGGCACGGTGAACAACTGCCGGTCACTTTCTCGCCGGCCTGCTTCGACGAGTTCCCGACCAGCGTGCGCTTCTTGACCTATGGTTCGCCGCTGCTAGACGATATCCTCGCTGCGTTGCCCGAACCGGAGGCGGAGGACTTCCAGCGCGCAGGCATTGCCCGTTGCACCGCGTCCGGCGAGTTCGACCTGCGCGGCTGGTACACGCGTCCGAACCCAGGCGCGTCCCCGGTGCCGATCGTCAGCTTCTCAGCTCTGGCCGACCGGCTGAAGTCAGCCCCGGCCACCCCCCTCGCCGACGATGGACTGGCCAGGGAAGCAGCAGAAGCCTTTGCGCACGAAGTGACTCAGGCCCAGGATCGTCACGCCGACATCCTCCACAAACGCAGGGTGGCGCACTACCTGACCGTCCTTGCCAAAGCGCGCTCCCTGCTCCTGCGCGCTGCGTTGGTCGAGATCGCGCTGGGCCAGAGCCCCACGTTGCTTGACGGAGACGTGTATCCAGCGGATTTTGGCGAGCAGGCGGTGCTCGGCCTGCAACGACATGGCTTTCCCTGGGCGCCGCTGCTCAAGCTGGCGTATCAACCCGGGCTGGCGCCCGATCCAGGCGACGACTTCTTCGTGAAGATTGCTGGAGAGAAACGCGAAACGCTGATTGGGCGGCTGAACCAGTTGAAAGGCGAAGCGAGGGAGTTGGTGAAGACGCTCAGCGCGGCGGCCGCTGCAGCAGGTCGCGTCAGCTAACCCGCAATCGTCGGCCCGGGACGGCGGTCACGCGCTGTGCGGCGTGATCGCCTCTACACGGCGGGGGAACTCTTGCGCCTGAATCAGCTTGCGCCAGACCCGGCCGACTGGACAGTGAGCAAGGAACAACTCCGCCTCTGCGAACGCGGAGAGGTCTGATGCGCCTGGCCCGTATCGTCGGAGGGCATGGCGAGGTAGAGGTGGTATTGGCCAGGCCGGAATTTGAGGCCTGATTCCTGGCAGCAGCCGCATCGCTGCGTGGCCGCCGCCTGCGTGCTGACCTGGAACCGCCTGCCGAACCTGAAAGCATACGCGGGGCAAGGGAATGGCTGGCCGATCACATGACGGGCAGTCACGGCTACTTTCTTGCGGATCAACGGCATAAAGCTCTCACGTCACGTGCCAGACATCCCGGAGAGTGCCTGGCACGTGCTGGAGCGGTTTGCCTGCGTCGGATGTCACTCCGGCTTGTTCCCGATCACGACCGGGACCTCGTAAATGTCGCCGGCCGCCGATGGGAGGTAGAACGGCGCGCTGGCGGCTACGATCTCGCCGCCCGGCCGCGCATAGATCAGCCAGCGGTAGGGGCCGCCGCCCAGATGGCCGTCGGCCACGAACCAGGCCTTTTTCCCGACGCCTCGATACTCCTCATCCAACGCGCCCTGCCAGCCATCTACATCGTGCCAGGCGCCGAACGCGTCCTGCCACTGGACGCCCGTCCAGAGCCTGCGCCAGCCGTCCGGCATCAGATCGGGCCGCAGGGTCAATACCAGCACGATCAGCGTGCGCTCAAACGATGGGGCCGCCGACGGTGCCGGGGTCGGCGTCGCCCGCGGCGGCCGCGGGGGCATGGCGTCTACGGCTGCAGGGGGCAGCGCGGCCGGAACGATGAGCAGGACAAGACAGCAGGCGAGGAGCGCCCCCCAGCGCCGCCGCAGCAGATTTCGATGTTGGTCTCCGGTTCGCATCGTACACCCCCTGAAACATCAGCGCAGTTGTCCATGCCGCGCGCGGCGCCACGGCCCCTGCGGGTGGAAACGCCCCCCTTACCCCCAATTCTGGGGGGAACCTGGCTCCCCCCGCAGTCGGGGGGCTGGGGGGGCCATTTTCAGCGCCGCGGCATAGTTATCGGCGACCGATGGCGGCCAGCCGTTGTGGCCGGATCGCGCCCGCCCTGTTGGGTTGCAGCGGGCGCGTACACGGGGCCGAACACATTGTTGTAAGCCCCGCCGCGCGCTTCGTGCGTCTCCAGCACGCCCCCGTAGTCGGTCAGGTCGTTGGCCGAGTCCACCTGGACGTACACGGCCGCGTTGGGCGGCAATGGGAACGCGATCCAGGTGTAGTCGGCGTCCATGAGCGCATCGCCGAAGGTCACGACGAACGTCTGACCGGGCAACAACGGCAACGGCTGCGTTCCCGGATCGCGTGCGTTTGTGATCGCCCAGGCGATGCCTTGGGCGCTGCGGCCATCGTCCCAGATCTCATTGACTGCGACCGGCGGCGGGACCGGATTGACGTAGAAATCAATCCAGAACTCGTCTACGACCGGCGCCTCCCCCGCATTCCGAATCACGACCTGCACGCCGTTCGCCGTCACCGTCAGGCTGGCGACGACCAGATCGGGCCGGGGGATGTGGCCGCGGTACACCAGCGGCAGATAATGCCGATAGGCGACGACGCCTGTCGGCGTGGCCGTGGGCGTGGCGCTGACCGGCGGCGTGGCGGTCGGCGTGCCCGTGGGCGTGGCGCTGACCGGCAGCGTGGCCGTGGGCGTGCCCGTGGGCGTGGCGCTGACCGGCGACGTGGCCGTGGGCGTGGCCGTGGGCGTGGCGCTGACCGACGGCGTGGCCGACGGCGTGGCCGTGGGCGTGGCGCTGACCGGCGGCGTGGCCGTGGACGTGCCTGTCGGCGTGGCGCTGACCGGCGACGTGGCGGTCGGCGTGGACGTGGGCGTGGCGCTGATCGGCGGCGTGGCGGTCGGCGTGGCGGTCGGCGTGGCGCTGACCGGCGGCGTGGCCGTGGGCGTACCCGTGGG
>FWPU01003359.1_pt1 | contig 40656 bp, 33 predicted proteins | sample 2228361 | NCBI WGS metagenome assembly FWPU01 (sample SAMEA103939777, study PRJEB20133) | metagenome | reverse complement strand
TTAATCTGATCCAGCTTCCAGCTTCCGCTTCCCTTCCAGAAAAGAAGAAGCTGACAAAATCATCCACTTTTTCAGAGGTCTCAAAAAAATTTCTTGACAATAGGGAAAAGGTTGATAAAAAATAAAGAAAATTTTTATAGTAGGCCAAGGGATCGGCCGCGAAATTTTTCCCCTTTTTTAATTAAGTATGATATTATAATACTTTAAACAAAAAAGGATTTTGGGCGGATAGCTCAGGGGGGAGAGCGCCCGCCTTACACGCGGGAGGTCATAGGTTCAAATCCTATTCCGCCTATCGGGGTCGTAGTTAAGCTGGTCTATAACGCCGGCCTGTCACGCCGGAGGACGCGGGTTCAAATCCCGTCGGCCCCGCCAGAAGATTTAAAGGTCCCTTGGGAAAATTTGTTAATCAAGGGACCTTTTTATTTTTACATATTTGGCCAAAAGGATTTTAAGTAATGAAGGTCTTATTAATTCAGCCTGCACAAGATCGGGGCTTAGGTTTCCGAAGTTTAGCAGTAGTTGAGCCCTTGGGGTTGGAAACGGTTGCTGGAAGTATTTCTGAACATGAGGTCAAAATATTAGATTTACGTTTGGAAAATAACTTGACAGAAGTACTTAAACAATTTCGGCCTGATTTTTGCGGGATTAACTGCTCTTTTACTATTGACGTCTACCAAACGCGAGAAATTGCGCAGAAGATCAAAGCCTGGAACAAAGAAGTAGTCGTTTTTGTTGGGGGTCATCATGCCTCTCTTTCTCCCACAGACTTCTATACCCCTGATATAAATGGAGTGGTTATTGGGGAAGGAGAATTAGCTATTAGCGAAATAATCAAAGTTTTAGAAAGTGGGGGAGATCTCAGGGAAATTCCAGGTCTTATTCTAAACGAACCTATGGGCCCTTACCACACCCCAGAACGGCCTTTGATTCCCAATCTGGATGAAGTGCCCATTCCCGCTCGCCATCTAACTACCCGCTATCGAAAACATTACCATCTTGGTTTTCAAAAGCCATTTTCGATAATGGAAACGTCCCGCGGGTGTCCATATCGTTGTGACTTTTGTAGTGTTTGGAAGTTCTTCCAGGGAAAATGCCGGATGAAAAGCCCGGAAAGGGTTTTAGAAGAAATTAAGACCCTTAAAGAAAAATTTATCTTCTTCGCTGATGACAATTTTCTGATCAGCGTTCCACGGGCACAGAGAATTGCCGAACTTATCTTGAAATATGGAATCAAAAAGCGCTTTACTTTTCAAGCACGAAGTGATTCTATAGTCCAGCATCCGGAAATTATTACCTTACTTAAAAGGGCAGGTTTTTGGAAAGTATTTATCGGGTTTGAGAAGATAGACGAAGAGGAACTCAGTCAGCTAAATAAGCATAACTCCGTGCAAAATAATGAAGAGGCCTTGAAGATTTTACGGGCCCAGGGAATGGAGGTAATCGCAGCCTTCATTATTGACCCATCATTTCAAAGAGATGATTTTCGTCGGCTACGTCAATACATCATAGATCGAAAATTATATTCTCCTTCTTTAACCATCCTTACTCCTTTGCCCGGGACGGATTTATTTGCTCGTGTTAAAGAGAAGTTGATAACTACTAATTATGAGTTATTTGACTACGTCCATGCCGTTCTGCCTACCAAACTTAAATTACCTGAATTTTATCGCGAATTCACCGAACTTTATAAGACCGGGTATGCTTGGTCACAGATCGGCTGGGAAGGAATAAGGGCTATTTTTTGTAACGCTTTTTCTCTCTCCCATCTGATTTCTATGAAAAAAGCTGCTTGGGCTTCCGTGGATCCTATGAATTATCTGGCCGGCCATGAAGTTAAAAGGTCATTTTAATTAGTGCTTTTTGATCCAGAAGGAGGCAGAGTAGGGAAGCCAGAATCCCGGCTTCGCGAGAGCTGCTTTATGCGGACAAGAATAAATTGTTGAAGTCCTCATCAAGGACTCACCCAGAAGCTTTATAAAGGAAGCGGTAGATCAGATAACTATTAAGCACCCGAATAACATATTTTCGAGTTTCCAGGTAAGGTATATTTTCGATGAATTCATCCTCCTGGAAATTCGGGAAGCAGGAGACCCATTCCTTTACTGCTTGCGGGCCAGCATTATAAGCCGCTAAAGCCAAAGGCAATTTCCCTGCGAATTCTTGGAGGAGATGGTTTAAGTACCATGTGCCCAAACGCAGGTTGAACTCCGGCTCAAAAAGTAACCTTTCCTGAAAAGAGGGTAAGCCCAATTGCCGCGCAATTGTTCGGCCAGTTTTAGGAAGAATTTGCATTAATCCCCGCGCCCCGGCCACAGAGAGAGCCTTTTGCTGAAAGCGACTTTCCTCCAGAATAAGAGCGCAAATTAAAGCCGGATCTAAATTTCTAATGTGAGCATAGTAGTTGATCCAGGTTAAGTCTCCAACGGGATAGGCTAAAAGATAAAGGGATCTTTCTGACTCGGCGATGTTATTGCTTAAGGGCCGGAGGTAGAAATTTTTGCGAATCAATTCCACGGCCCGCCAATTCTCTCCAAATTCTCTATATAGGCGCGCTATTTCCTTTTGAATTGCTGGAGATATTTTTCCTTTTTCCTCGGCGGCAGCTAATTCACCCAAAGCATCTTGCGTTAGCCCCAAGCGGCCCAGAACTTTCCCCTTTTGCAAATGGAGAGGAGAAGAGGAATCATCCACTATTTCTAAGAAAGGTTTAATAGTTTTTTCTTCCAAGGGAGCAGAAAAAAGAAAATTGATGGCGGAAGGAATTCCCTTGCTTGCCGGTAGAAAACTATAATAAGAGACAGGAAAATTTTGGCGCAAAAGTTGGAAGACATCCGCGGCTTTTTTTTCTTCTTTCATTTCTTGCCAAGCGCGGCCTATCCAATAATAAGTTTTTTCTATCCAGGGCGAGTTAGGTTGAAGAGACTGCAGCCGCTCCCAAGTTTGTTTGGCCTTAAGCCAATCTTGACTTTTAAAAAAGAGCCATCCGGCCTGCCAGAGGGCCTGATACCTTAAAGAACTTTGCGGGTAATTTTTCCCTATTTCTTGATAAAGAGCAATGGCGGCGACTGTATCCCCCTGTTCTTCTAATATTTGGGCGTGGAGGTAAAGAATATGATCCATGAAGGAACTTGCTGGATAAATATTTTTAAAACGGGAGATAACCTTCAAAGCTTCATCTTTCCAACCCGCCCGAAACAAAGAGCGAGTCGTCCATAAGTAGGAACGCTGGATAAGGGTCTCATTGCGGGAATTGCGGATCACTAAATGAAAAAAGTCCGTTGCCTTGGTATATTTTTTTAAATAAAAAAGGCACATCCCCCGATAAAAATAATAATCATCAATCCAAGCTTCACCGCTATAATTTTTAGGGTATTTCTTAGTGGGCAAACCCGGAATTTTTTCCAGTTCCTTCAAAGTTGCCTCATAAAGACGGGCTCGGTAAAAGTGCAACGCCCGTTGAAGAAGGAGGGGCGGAGGGAATTTTTCTATCTTTATTTTTTTCTCATAAGCTATTTCTCCCCACCTTTCTTGACTTTTTGCAGCCAAATTATGCAAAGGATATTTTAGCCAGATTTCTTGATAAACTTGGATAGCTTTATTCCATTCCTGTAATCCTTCTTCCGCTTGCGCTAATAAGAATAAGGCGGATGGCGCATAATCTTTGTTCAGATTTCTGGAAAGGATACGGCGACAAATTTCCCTGGTCTGCTTATAGTCTTTTAGTTGTAAATAGATTTCGGCCATGTTAAGTTCAGCCATAGAGCGACAAAGACTTTCTGGGAAAAATGAAATTAAGCGCTGATAAATTTCTAAACTTTTTTGACTTTCTCCCGCATTTCGCCAGCACTCGGCCTGATAATAAAGAGCATAGTCGGCCAGAAGCTGATGGTGCTCCGCGGCCCGCGAAAAAGCCTGAGCTGCTGCTAATGGTCTGGAGAGCTGACGCAAAACCTGACCTTTGAGAAAAGAAAGATCTCCTTGCCGTGAGGGAGGAAAAAGATCTTCTTGGATGGTTTGGAGAATCTCCCAGGCCTGTTCATAATTTTTCCTTTGGTAAAGATGCAGGGCTTTTTCAAATCCCTCTTCGGCCAGAGAAAAAACTAAGGAAGGAGAAAGGAAGATGGCCAAAAAGAGAAGAAGGAATAACTTTAAGAAAATAAGCTTTAGTGTAAAGAAATTATAATAGGATCTCCTGGGCCTACCTGGAGAAAGTTCTGGGCATGGCCGGAGTTTATGGCTATTTCTAAATAGCCCGAACTCGCCCAGAGAGCCAGCAGTTCTCCTTTCGGTACTCGGTCGTAAGTATCTTGCAGGCAAGATATACTCCGTTTTTTTATTTTTATTTTAAATTGCCGACCGGCAATTTGCGCAATAAAAAAATCGCGTTCAATATTGGTAATTAAATTTCCAAAAGAATCTGCCAGGAGAATTTGGCCAATTATTTTTTTGTCCTTGATAATTGGGTGCGGCCAAGAAAGCTTTTGCAAATCAGTTACTCGGGGGCCAAATTTGTCCATTTCCTTTTCCAAAGAAAGGTGGGCCGCCACCGGCGCAAAAATATCACGGCCGTGGAAAGTAGAACTGATGGGCCATTTAAAAAGCGAGGATGAGCTGATTTCTACGGCGGTATAAACGCCCTGCTTGAGTACCAGACCAAAGACTCCATTATCTGGACCCACAAAAAAATAGCCATCTTTTTTGAGGATAATTGGCCGGCGACTAGTGCCCACTCCGGGATCGACGACCACTATGTGGATGGTTCCTTTCGGGAAAAAATGATAGGAATTTTGTAAAATAAAAGCTGCCTGCAAAATATTTTGGGGAGCGATTTGATGGGTAAGGTCCACTAATTGGCACCGGGGGTTAATATTTAAAATTACCCCCTTCATTACTCCAACATATTCCCCTTTATGACCAAAGTCAGTAAGTATAGTGATAATGCTAGGTGCTTTGGCCATGGCTAAATAATACTTATTTCTTCTTTAAAGATGTGTACATATTTAAGTAATGGCGAATAAACTTCTCCACTTCGGGTTCGGGTTGAATAATTCCCAAATGACCTTCACAGAGAATGTCGGCTTTTAAGCCTAATAATACCTCCATTGATTTACGCCAGGCAGACATGTTTGAGCCAAAAGATTCAGAGAAAGGACCGTGAATATCCTGCCCAAAAAGGACTCTCTTTCCGCTATGATCCAGAATTATAGAAATGGAGCCTGGAGTATGTCCGGGAGTATGCAAGCAGAGAATTTCTCCCTTGGCAAACTTTAATACTTCGCGTACTTCGCTCAACTTATAATCTACAGAGACAGGGGGAAGATCTAAGCCATACAAAGCAGCTGCCGTTCTTTCAGGATCGCCAGATTCAATGGCTTGGGCATCCAGGGCATGGGCAATAACTTCGCACCCTGTTTTTTCTCGTAGTAAAGGTATCCCTCCTATATGGTCTATATGGCAATGAGTTGCCACCACCGCGGCAATTGATCTGAGAGAAAAGCCCAGGGAAGTTATATTTTCGAGAATAGCAGATACCCTTTTCCCTGCTCCCGCATCGATCATTACTAAATCACCCAAGTCAATGAGGTAAACACAGCAATCTTCGGGAGAGGTCAGGTTGGGTGAACCCACGAGATAAACATCCTCATGGACCAAGGGGACGTGATTCATTTCTTTTCTTCCTTTTTCTTTAGCTTTCTTCAAGGCGTAATTAATAAAATCCTTATTTTTATGGATCTATTTTTTAAAAATGGAATTAAAAGCAGAAATTAAAGATCCTGGCTCTGATCTTCCCATTCCGTCCCTTCTTGCCCCCAGGCTCTAAGTAGCCCTATGAGGCAGCCTTGGCGATTAATTCCGTCTTTCCGAATCGATGAGCTGCTTCGATGAAAAACTGAACTTTTTCGACGGTGGAATTATAAGGCAATTCGCAACCCGAAGATATAATATAGGCGCTCCCCGGGGCAGCAATCTGGAGGCAGTTTTTTACAGCCTCCTCAATTTCTTCTTGGGAGCCCTGGACAAATAATGAAGTCGCTATATTACCCACCAGCACAATCCTTTTCTGGGCAAGGCCAACCATCTTGGACAAAGAAGAAGGACTATCCAAGCTTAATGCCACTATACTCAAATCTAACACATCTTCCATCAGCGGGTCAATGAAACCGCAAATGTGCAAAGATAGTCCAGCCTTTCTTTCGCGAAAATAGGCTACAATTTCTTGATGCCTAGGCTTGATAAACTGGCGATAGATATGGGGAGAGATGAGGCTACAAGAGCAAGCAGCTTCTCCCATTGTAAGAGATAACCCAGTATCCAAGATTTTCGTACCTAGTATTTTTGCAACTTGGGTAGTGAAATTCAAAAGTTCATGCACGAATTGAGGATCATCCATAGTATCAAATATTAATTGCTGAGCTCCCCGGAGGGCAGTGGCTATAGTCCAGGGTCCGCTCACTGTGCCAGAGAGAGATACGTCTTTTAATTCGCGGACCAAAATTTGGCAAGCCTCTAAGTACAAAGGAAATCGACCATCCTTTTCCGGAACAGGCAAGGTCAGGGAAGGCAGAACAAATTTTTGATCTAAAATATATTTCTTGACCTGCGGTATCCCTTCCTTAGGGAATTCTAACTCGGCTCCTATAGTCTCTGCTTCCAGGAGAATATCCCAAGAGACCTCTACGCTGTCGTGTTGAAAGAGTTGATAACCGGCCAATGTTCCTTCCGCTAATTTTTTTCCACTCCGCCAATATTCGTCAAGGGAACAACCCAAAATCTTAGCTCGGAAAGGCCCCAAGATTAACCCTACCGGAACTCGATCAGCATAAGTCCTTTTCATACAAGCACGGATTCGCTCTTTCCCAGTTATTGCTCCCATTTAGTTACCTTCTTGCGGGGAAAATTTTCCTTTTATAATTAAACCTAATTTTATTTACATTGGCAAAAAAGTAAAGCATATAATCCAAAGGGCAGAGAGGATAAGAAAGTTCATCAAGCAATAGCCCATAATCTCCCGGATACTGATCCCACAAATACCTAAGATAGGGATTGTCCAGAAGGGGTGAATGAGATTGGCCATTAGTTCCCCAAAGGTAAAAATATTAATGGCGTGGGGGAAGTTGACGCCCAAACTTTGGGCGCTTTTTATGACTAATAACCCCTGTGCCTCCCAAATTCCTTCGGAAGTGGGCAGGAAGAAATTGGTTAAAATAACATTTAAATAGAGTAAAAAAGGGTAAGTATTCAAGGAAGCTCCAGCTAAAAACCATTGGAAGAAGATAGTGGCTAAGCCGGAGGAGATTAACATACCCTGAATAGCAGCATAAAAAGGGAATTGGATGATGATTCCATAAATAGGCCGGATTGATCTTTCCATAGAGCTCAAGAACCGCGCGGGGGTATCGTGTAATAAGAGGGCGAAAAAGAAAAGGAAAAAGTTTAAGATATTTAAATTTATCTCGAACCCTCGGCCAAAAAACCAATAGACCAGGAAAGAAAAAGCCATAAGTGAAATCCACCAAACCGGCCAGCGACTATGCTCAAAATAGATCCCCAGAGAATTTTCTTCCGCTTTCCATTTTTGGGCTGCTAGCAAAAATTCATCTTCCTCCCGGTCTTCCTCATCAAACCTGTGCAAAAGATTAGAATGGGGTGGTTTAGCCTCCGCGGCAGAAGGACAGATTAAAACCATAAACAAAGAAATTAAGCTTATACTTAATCCCGAAGCCCAAATAGACAGAGGATTAAGGGAAGTGAGAGATAAAGGAATAAGACCTGTATATTTTTCTAAAAAATGACCGGACTGGTAAACAGCTAAAGGAATAAAAGCAAATGGACCAAAACTTCCAGCCCATATTCCAGAATAGGCACCAGCTACGAAAAGCGGATAATCTATTCCCGAGATTCTTCGGCCCATTTCTTTGGCCATTACCGCGCCGATGACCATGCCCAGGCCCCAATGTATCCATGATATAATTCCAGTGGTTGTAATCAAGAATATTAGTCCCCGGCGGGGTGTGGCTAAGAGATCAATTAGCCGGCGGGTTATGCGGCGGATGAAAGGTACACTCGCTATACTAAAAGCGGTCAGGATCATAATTACCATCTGCATAGAAAAACTCAGAAAGTTCCAAAAGCCATTTGCCCAAAAGGTGATCATATCGAAAGGCCCCCGGTAGGTTCCAAAGATACCCAAAAAGTAAGCCACAAAAGTAAGAAAAAGGGCCAAAAGGAAGGAGTGGGGTATAAGAAAAGCCAATTTGTTTGTTAAAATTCTCAAAAATTTTGCTAAAGAAAACCCGGGTAATTTCATGGCTGAGTATTCTGAATATAGATAAAGTTGGCAATAAAAGTCAAATAAAAATCTGAATCAGAATGGTGAGGCATCTTTCTTCTCTTCTGCCAGGGGTTTAGTTTTCATTCCCGCCATAGCTCAGGCTCCTTTCCTTCCATCTGAATTAGCCATGGATTTCAAAAGTAATCGACGGCCAGTCTAAAGTACTTACCCACCTGCATTTTTCAAAAACAATAAAGATTTTAAAAGATTAATTGCCGGAACTTTATTAAGAGGTCAGGAGGTGAATGAGGGATCATCGGCGGGAGAAGAAGGAATAAAAACTGCAAGCCAGATTTCCGCCAAGCGTTCGCGGACATAAGAGAAAAGCTAACTTTTTGGCCGAAGCGAGCCCGGGTTAAATAGGTAAAAGTGCCTTATGATCCCCCATGAACCCCTCATGAACCCCTGGTTCATCCTCTGGCCTCTTAGGCGGCGCAAGATTCGGACCCAAAGTGAAGGTGGGCAGGTTAAAGTAAGGTTGACAAATTTCCTTTCCTAAGGTATAGGTTTATATGTTTTCTATTAAAAAAGAAAAAATTGGAGAATAAAAAGAAAGGAGATATTAAATGGCGGAAAACGTTGTTGCTCCCATGGTGGGAAAAATTGTTGATATCAAAGTTAAAGTAGGAGATCGAGTTAAGGAGGATGATGAAGTAGCTGTTATTGAAGCAATGAAGATGGAAATGCCTATTGTGGCCCCAATCTCCGGGGTAGTGAGAGAAATAAAGGTGAGCGTGGGCCAGACATGTGAAACTGACATGATTTTAATGGTAATTGAATAAGTCATACGGAACATTGTAAACCAAAAAACCTGACGGCTTTGATTCACAATGCCTAAAAGGAGGAATGGGAAATGGATTTTAAATTAAATGAAGAATTACAAGCCCTGCGGGAGACGGCGCGCAGTTTTGCCGAGAAGGAGATAGCGCCCTTTGCCGATAAATGGGAGACGGAGCACTATTTCCCCAGGGAAGTTATAAAGAAGATGGCTGATTTAGGCTTTTATGGCACCCTGATCCCGGAAGAGTATGGGGGGAATGGCATGGGCTTTTTAGCGGGCACGATTATAACCGAAGAGATAGCACGGGCCAGCGCCTCCCTGCGTGTTACTTTCAATATGCAAACTTTTGGGCCAGCCCTATCTATCCTTCGCTATGGGACGGAAGAACAGAAGAAAAAAATCATTCCTAAATTAGTATCCACGGAATGGATTGGCTGTTTTGCCATTACCGAACCTAATGCTGGTTCTGATGTTATGTCCATGAAAACTACGGCTATTCCCAAAGGTGATTACTTTTTAGTAAACGGCTCTAAGACCTGGATTTCCAATGCCCAGGTGGCTGATTTGTGCATTCTTTACGCCTACCATGATCCAGCAGCCAAGAGTAAAGGGCTATCCACTTTTCTTTTAGACATGCATCTTCCTGGTATTACTAGCCGTCCTTTGGATAAATTGGGCCTTCACTCTGCGCCTACAGGGGAAATCATCCTGGAAGATGTGAAAGTTCCTAAGTCAGCCCTTTTGGGGCAATTGGGAGATGGGGTAAAACATGTTTTTGGTTCCCTGAATCAAACGCGCCTCTCCTGCGCCGCTGGCGGGGTGGGCATTGCTCAGGCCTGCCTGGAGGCAGCCATCAAATATTGCAATGAGCGGATGCAGTTCGGTCAACAGATCGGCCAGTTTCAAATGAACCAGGATATGATTGCCGTCATGGCTACCGAGATCGAAGCAGCTCGCTTGTTGGTTTACCGTGCGGCTGTCCAAAAAGATGAAGGGTTTTTAAATAATGTGCTGGAAACCTCTATGGCTAAGTATTTTGCTGGCGAAGTGGCGGGACGAGCAGCGGATTTTGCCATGAGAATTCTTAGCGCCTATGGATATTCAACAGAATATCCAGTAGCCCGGTATTACCGCGATGCCAAATCTGTTCAAATTGTGGAGGGAACAGCCAATATTCAAAAAACAATTATTGCCTTAGATCAATTAGGATACCGGAAAGCTAACCGTTAAAAAGGAGGAAATTCTCCATGGAGTATAAAGAGAAAGGTTTTGAAGCAATCTATAAAGAATATGAAGAAAAAAGGAATAAGATTATGCAGATGGGTGGTCCCCAAGCAGTTGCGGCCCAACACAAAGAGGGGAAGATGACGGCGCGGGAACGTGTGGAATATTTCTTCGATCCGGGGACTTTTACGGAATTGGGTATATTTGTCAAACACCGTACCACCGCCTTTGGTATGGATAAGAGAGAAGTTCCTGCCGAGGGAGTGATTACTGGTTTTGGCAAAGTTAATGGTCGCATGGTAGTCGTGGGGGCAGAGGATTATACTTCTATGGCGGGAACCTTTGGAGAGTACCATGGCAAGAAATTTTCCCAGGCTATAGATTTTGCGAAAGAGAAAGGATGGCCTTTTGTGGGGATGAATGATTCGGGTGGAGCCCGTCTGCAAGAAGGAATGGATACTCTGCAGTCTTATGCCTGGCTTTTTCGTTCCCAAATTTTAGCCTCGGGAATTATTCCGCAGATTGCTTTACTTATGGGACCATGTTTGGGCGGGCAAGCGTACCATCCTATCATGCAAGACTTTGTTTTTCAAACTCGCCAAACAGGATTTATGGGCATTGCCGGGCCTGCTTTCGTCAAGACCCAAACTGGTGTAGAGATTTCGCTGGAGGAGCTCTGTGGTATAAAAGCTCATGCTTATAAGACGGGACAGACCCATTTAGTAGCGGAGGATGACAAAGATTGTCTGGATAAGACCAAAGAGCTTTTAGCGTTTTTACCCTCAAATAATAAGGAGAAACCGCCACGTAAAGATTGCCATGATGACCCGGAGCGAATTATTCCGGAGCTTGATACCTTAGTTCCAGAAAGACCTTCCAAACCTTTTGACATGCACAAAGTAATCTCAAGAATCGTGGACGATGGCTACTTTTTTGAGCTTTTTAAATATTACGCGACTAATGTGATTATTGGTTTTGGCCGCTTTAATGGGCGGACTACGGGTATTGTAGCCTCCCAACCAATTTCCAAAGCAGGAGCAATTGATTGCGATGCTGCCGATAAAGTAGCCCGGTTCGTTCGTTTCTGCGATTTATTTAACATTCCCTTGGTTAATCTTCATGATACGCCAGGATATTGGATCGGGCCAGAGGAAGAGTGGAAAGGCATTTTGCGCCACGGAGCCAAGATGCTCTATGCCTACATTGACGCCACTGTGCCCAAGATTTCCATCATCTTGCGGAAATCCTATGCTGGAGCATATTTGGGTATGTGCTGTAAAGATACGGGGGCTGATTTCATGTTTGCCTGGCCCCAGGCGCGGGTAACCATTGTCGGCGCAGATACGGCCGCCAGTGTAATCTTTGCCAAAGAAATTAAGAGTTCTCCTAACCCTGAGGAGACGCGAAGAGAGCGCATTCAGCTTTATAGCCACCTTTATGAAAATCCCTATCGGGGGGCAGAGCGCAACTATATTGATGACGTAATTATGCCCCATGACACACGAAAATATATTAATCGCTGCCTCGATATCCTGGAAAATAAATCTGAAGTTCGTCCCTGGAGGAAGTATTCGAACATAAACCTCTAAAAAATTTAAATGGTCGCAATTTGGCAGAATCAATTTAAAAATAAAAGGGGTGAGAAAGTTTCTCGCCCCTGAGAATAAATGGAAGCCTCCAAGGTGGAAAAAAAGTGGTTGTGTTAGCAAAGGAGAGAATAAAATGGGGTGATGTTCAAAAAAATATTGGTCCCGTTAGATGGCTCTAAGCTGGCGGAAAAAATTTTGCCGCGGGTGGAATGGTTGGCCAAAATACATGAAGCAGAGGTCCCTCTTTTGCGTGTGGCTTTGGCCCACACTTTTCCAGGTATGGATCCCATAGAACATCAAGTGAAGGTAGTGCGGGAAGCAGAAGAATACCTGGCGAACATAGAAAATGATTTGAAAAGCGTCGGCGTAAAAGTTAATTCCGTGGTGCGCTATGGCCATGATGCGCAAGAGATAGTCGATCACGCCCGTGATCGCGGTTTTGATCTCATTGCCATGTCTACCCATGGACGCACCGGCTTTTCCCAATTTTTCTTGGGGAGTGTGGCCAGCAAAGTAATCAATATGGCCACCGTGCCTATTCTCTTATGTAGAGCCTGTGAATGAGCAAAATTTTGGTGACTTCCCCTCTACTTAGCTAATATGTTGGCTAAATTCCAGGAAACGGGAAGGCGCACTAACTGTCCGTTTTTAGTGGTAAACAACAGGTAACCATTGGCCAAACCAAAAAAGAATAAGTTTTTGGTAATTTCCACATCTTGCCGACAATAAGCAATTACCTCATCAATTCGGCCTTCTTTGAACCACTGCAGCGATTGCAGGCCATCCGCTGTTTTCATTATTTGTAAAGTCTTGTGAGCTAAATGGTTTAAAGAAAGACGATACCCCAAACAATTGGTAACTTCTTGGAGTAGATCAAATGTTCTTAGTTCACTCAGAGGGAAGGGAGTATAGCCTCGCAACACTTGGTAGTCGAAATCAAAAATATTAAAACCGACGATTAATTCCGCTGCCTGCAGCTTGGCAATTAATTCATGGACGCGCTCTTCGGTAAAAACTGTGAAAGAATTTTCCTGCGTATCAAAGATCACCGCTACGGCCAAGCGCATGAGGTGTTTATTCTGCCAGCCGCCAACTTCTTCAGCACTCCGCTGGGTCTCTAGGTCCAGGAAAAGAATGCGGTGCTGGGCGAGCTCAGCTATTAGCTCATCTGGGGGGCAGAAAGGTTGAGCAGTCCTTCTCATTTCTTCTTTTACTTCTTCAATTAAAAGAAATTGGTCAGGGGGCAGAGAAACTTGGGTGCTATTTTCTTTTTCTGTTGCTTCTTCTTGGCTTAACCACTCTAAAATAATTTCTGCTCCCTTTTTATCTAAGGGCTTGTTACCTGAACCACATTTAGGAGAATGGATACAGGATGGGCATCCCTCTAAACAAGGACAGCTTTTAATCAAAGCCAAAGTCTTTTGCATCAGTTCGGTAATAAAACTATACCCATATTCAGCTAAACCTACACCTCCTGGATAGCCATCGTAAATAAAGATAGCCGGTCTCCCTAATTGGGGGTGGACCGGGTAACATATGCCGCCAACATCGTGGCGATCGCAGAGGGCAAAGAGTGGAAAAAGGGCGATAGCGGCGTGTTCAATGGCGTGAATTCCCCCCATAAAATGTCGACCTTCTCTTTTTACCAGAGCTGGTATTTCGGGGGGAAGAATTAACCAGAGTCCCATCGTCTCAAAGACATAAGAAGGCAAATCTAATTCTTGGACCTGCAGTAGATCTTGACCAAAAATGCGGCGTTTTTCAAAGGCGATAACTTTTTCGGTGACTTTCAGACGGCCATAACAGGCGGTGAAGCGGGGAAATTCTTTTTGCAGGCTTACCGAGAGAATTTCAGTCTCCTTTTGTTGCAAGGCGCGGGTATAATAGTCTACTTCTACTGCTTCAGCCCAGACTTCTCTTTTCCCCAGATCAAGGTGTTTAATAAAATAAGTGTCGGCGCGGTGTAAGTAGATAGCCCCTGGATGGCATTCGCTGTAAACGCGGGGAACACTAATCTGGCCAATCAAGCGCTTAGTTTTTTCTTCAAAGATTGTAAATCCTTCTCCGGCCGAACGAATATCTACCAGCCGATGCGGATGCAGACGATGGGCAAACCACTCCCGCCCCGAAGCACTGGGTAAAAGTTCTTTTTCCGAAACCAAATGCTCGACTAAAGGACGATATTTATGAAGGGGGAAAAATCTATCCTCGGCACGCAGAGGAATTTCCGCTCCAGCGCAGATCAGGTGCTTGGAGACGATTACCGAGTTGTGGGGATCTACGATAGCCTTTTCAAAACCTCGCTGAAAGAAGTCTTGCGGGTGCTGCATGAAGTATTGATCTAGGGCATCAGGTTGAGCAATTAAAGCGATTAATGATTCTTGGTCTCCTCGTCCTACCCGGCCTCCCCGTTGCCAAGTGGTGGCAACAGTTCCTGGATAGCCTACTAAAATGCAAACATCTAAGCCGCCGATATCAATGCCTAATTCCAAGGCACTCGTGGAGATTACTCCCCAGAGCTCTCCCGTTAATAACTTGCTCTCTATTTCGCGCCTTTCCTCCGGGAGAAATCCTGCCCGGTAAGAGCTGATCTTACCGCGCAAATCAGGGCGATCTCTTAATATCCAAGTATGGAGCAATTCAGTAATTTTTCGGGCCTGCGTGAAGACCAGGGTTCGCAGGCCATAATCCAAACAATCTAAGAAAAGCTTGGCCGCTAAGGTATACGGGCTAGACGTGGGGTTCAGAAATAGAAAATTTTTAGCAGCTTGGGGTGCTCCGCTTTCCACCACTGCGGTAAAAGACAAACCTGTAATCCTTTCCGCGAATTCCTGGGGGTTGGCTATGGTAGCGGAGCAGGCGATAAATTGAGGATGGGAACCATAAAATTCACAGACCCGGCCTAAACGCCGAATAATCTGCGTGAGGTGCGAACCAAAGATACCTCGATAAGTATGAAGTTCGTCAAGAATAACATAGCGCAAATTTTGAAAGAAAGATGACCACTGGGTATGAAAAGGGAGCAAACTTAAATGCACCATGTCGGGATTGGTAATGAGAATCGAAGGCATAATTTGGCGAATTTTTTGGCGCCGATAAGAAGAAGTGTCGCCATCATATATGGCTGCCGCCATTGGCAAATTTAGGTCAGACTTAAGAGGAGCGATAAATTGTTGGAGGGCCTTTAGCTGATCTTGTTCTAAGGCTTTCAGAGGAAAGATATAGAGAGCTTTACTTTTAGGGTCCTGGAGGAGGTTTTCCACCACGGGGAGAGTATAAATTAAAGTCTTGCCGCTGGCCGTGGGGCTGGCGACGACTACATTTTCTCCTTGTCTTATCTTTTGAATGGCCAAAGCCTGGTGAGTGTAGAGGGCTTTAATTTGCAAATAATATAGAGATTTAGCGAGGATCGGAGCAATCTTTTCTTCCCTTGCCCACTGGCCTTCTTGCGGAGGAATTCGGTAGTGATAAACTATTTGCGCTGCATAATAACGATTCTTTTTCAGGTTTTCTAAAAATTGTTGCATAAAGTTAAACAGACTTCACTCCCTCTCCTTTGATTTCTCATACCTCGGGTAATTGATATTAATTTTCTCCATAGGGTGGAACCTTAAATCGATCTTCTTTTTAATGGCCCGCAATTGGAGGAGAAAAATTTTTCAAAATTTAAGCCGATGATCTTTTTTATCTTGAAATACTTTAGCAGACATGGTATTAAATTTCAAATTAACGAGGAAAAAATTTAATGGGGAGCAAGAAAAAGGGACTACTCTTAGGTGGCCTTGTATTAGTTACTTTAGGAACCCTCCTTCTTTTGCACCGTTTATTTATTTTAAATTTTGAAACGAGCTGGCCTTTGCTTTTAGTAGTCAGCGGGGTAGGCCTTTTTATGGTTAACCGCCGCACGTGGGCAGGGTGGATACTCGGTGGAATAGGCGTTATCCTTTTTGTGGTTAATTTTGTAATTGAATTCTTCCCGGAATTCGAAGCCTGGAGCGATTTAGTCGGACCAATAATTTTGCTGATTATAGGAATTCTTTTACTTTACCGGTATTATTACGGTCTTAAGGCTTCAGAGGAAAAAAAGTCTTAAATATTTAATCTCTTTTCGTTTTAGCCAGCAGAAAAAATTTCCTCGTTCTTTAAGCGGCAAAAAATAACGGAGAAGTTTAAAAGGGGTAAGTAGGGAGACACTGGGTCTCCCTTGTGTGGAGGCTTTAGACTTGGGGTATGAAGTATTCGCTTTCTTCTAAATGCTGGTGGCGCCGCCGCCATTCTTCCAATGGAATAGCAAATTCTTTTTCAATTTTTTCCCGGAAAATAGGCCCAGAGTTATAAGCACAGAAGGGATAAATTCTCCCGTTAGGAGCGGCATAATGAATGCAGCAGCGCTTAACCCGGTCTACATTATAATTATATCCATCCTGGAAGTGCATACCACCTACTAACATCATGTGCCAGTTATAAATTAACTCCACGCGTCTTTGGGCCTCTTTATCAACAATACCCTGGAACAACTCTAAGCAGACTTGGGGAGTCATGCCATCTTTGGCTTCTTCTTCGCGGAAATGTTTCTTTAAAAGTTGTTGAGCGCTCAGAGCGGTAAGCGAACGAATATGGGAGATTCGCTGTTTAACTAATTTATTCAGATCCATGGTGAACCCTTCAATATCGATCAGCTTAGTGATGGGAGTGACAATCTTCGTCTTAGAGTTAACAAAGATATAGCTGCCAATTCCACAATCAGGATGAGAGGTGATCTTCATCACCTCATACTTCCAAATAGCGCTTAATAATTTGGAAAAGGGGGAAGTGACGGAGAGGGGATACCAATCTTCTAAGGGATTTAGATATCCTGTTTGTCTCTCGATGTCTAAAGCTAAATCAGCAAGTGTATAGCGCTGTTTTTCTCTCTCTTCTTTAGAAATCCGTCCTGTAAAAGCTACAGGTTGATAGCTGATTCCGCTGATGACATCAGCGTTGTCTATGGCAAATTGTAAAATTTTCCCTACTTGGTCATCGTTTATGGTCTTAATGATGGTGGGCACAAGGACGATACGCAAGCCGGTTAGGCGCGCATTTTCTACAGCCCTTTGTTTAACTTCCCAGAGTCCCTTTAAGCCTCTAGTCTTTTGATAAACTTCATCATCTGTTCCGTCAAACTGCAAATAGACGGTATATAAACCAGCTTCTTTACATTGGCGGGCAAATTCCAAATCTTTAGCTAAGCGGATGCCATTCGAGGCGATCTGTAAATGGCTAAACCCCATGGCGCGGGCGGCCTTAAGAATATCCAGAAATCGGGGGTGAATCGTTGGTTCCCCGCCGGAGAATTGTACCGCCGGAGGAAAGACCGGTTTAATATTCCTGAGTATGGTGAGCATCTCTACCACCTGTTCATAAGTAGGTTCATAAACGTACCCTTGGACATTAGCATTGGCGAAGCAGATGGGACAACGCAAATTGCAACGGTTGGTTAAATCAATGTTAGCCAAGGCTGCATGGCTTATATGTAAATCACAGAGGCCGCAGTCATCTGGACAAACTTTTGCTCCCTTAATTTGTGGATTTAATATACCATCTCCATCTTCGTATGTCCAACGCTCAGCTTTTTTGTAAAGGGCGGGAAAGGGAGAAATTAAGTCCTGGAAAAAACCATGCTCAGGGCAATTTTTTTCCATCACCACCCGCCCATCTTTTTCTAAAATTTTAGCAGAAATTATTTGGCGGCATTCTGGGCATAGGCTCTCCACCTCTTTAGGCAAACCGAGAGGGATATTTTGCGTTGGCGGATAATATGGCTCTATTTTGGAAATTCCTTGCCCAGTTACTCTCCTTTTTATATCGCGAAACAGTTCGCCAATGGCCATTTTAATCTCCTTTTGATTAAAATTTTACTATCTGATTAGCAAGAAATAAGCCAATGAAGCATCATTTTTTAAATATTAACTACTTGAAATTATTAAATAATTTTTAAAGATGAGGGTATTGAAAGAACTTTGGAAGTCTAAATGCGCCGGAGGTTAAGGGGTCAAAATAAATTTTTATTTTATTTCAAATAGTTAATTGGTGCGAATTTTATATTCCTAATGCGAATAAAATATTCGCACTTTTAATTAGTCTCTAGCAAAATCTTCCCTGGAAATCCCATACTTTTTTATCAAGTTTTGAAACTGGCGGCGGTCCATGTTTACCATCGCCGCTGAACGTTGGATATTACCCTTGCCGCGGCGAAGGGCTTCTATAATAAAATTTTTTTCAATTTCTTCTTTAATGCTTTGTTGGGCTTGTTTTTTAATCTGCATAAGTTCATGCCGATCAATGGGAATTGCCTTAGAAAATTCCCGGGAAGAAATGCTCTTTTGGTTTAATTCCTCGGGTAAATCTTCCAAATCGATGAAATCACTGCGGCATAAGACTATGGCGCGCAGAAGAGCATTTTCTAACTCCCGGACATTCCCTGGCCACGAATAACCTTGAAGGGCCTGTAAGGCCCGATCGCTTATGCCTTTGATCTCTTTTTTACATATATGACGATGCTTCTGGAGAAGATGATCAGCCAAGAGAGGTATATCTTCTTTTCTTTCGCGCAAAGGGGGGATAGAAATAGTAATGACTTTCAGGCGGTAGTAGAGGTCGTCACGGAAAGTATCCGCTTCCACTGCCTGTTTGAGATCTTTATTAGAAGCCGCGATTATTCTATTATCGACCTCGATATCTTCTGTACCGCCCACTCTTTGAAATTTTTGTTCTTCGATGACGCGTAAAATTTTTACCTGCAATTCTTTAGGCATCTCCCCAATTTCGTCGAGAAATAGAGTCCCTTTATCCGCCAGTTCCAGCCGACCCTTCTTGGTGCGTACTGCGCCAGTGAAAGCTCCTTTTTCGTGACCAAAAAGTTCGCTTTCTAAAAGATTGGCTGGAATAGCGGCACAGTTGATGACTACAAAAGGTTTGCTGGACCGGTCACTTTCATAATGAATGGCCCGGGCAACTAATTCTTTGCCTGTGCCACTTTCGCCCTGGATAAGTACTGTAGCTTTAGTGCGGGCCACCTGGTGAATGAGTTGGACAACTTTTTGGATAGCCGGATGCTGGCCTACGATATTTTCATGGCCATATATGGCTTTTAATTCTTGCCGGAGCTCCCGATTTTCATCCCGAAGGCGACTTATGGAGAGAGTCTTTTCAATTAATATTTCCATCTCATCCATTTTAATAGGCTTAAGGATGTAATCAACGGCGCCTTCCTTCATAGCTTGCACAGCACTTTCGATAGTGCCATAAGCAGTGGTGATAATTATGGGTAAAGAGGGTTGGAGGCGGCGAATTTCCTGTAAAAGGGTGAGACCATCCATGCGGGGCATTTTTAAGTCGGTAATGAGCAAGTGAAAATCTTTTATTTTAATAAGCTCCAAGGCTTCCACTCCGTCTCCACAAGTGGTGACCTCGTACTTAGGGCTCAGATTAATCTCAAAGAGGCGCTGCATGCGCGCTTCATCATCGACAAATAAGATTCTCGGTTTCATATTCCTTGAAGCAGTAAGAACTCTTTATTTAATGGGCCCCAGAGGACCAAAACAGCCCCTTAATCCTTTGGTGGGACGAGGAAGGGTGATGGTAAAGATGGAGCCTCGTCCATTATTGGGGGCCACAGAAATAGTTCCTCCATGATTTTTAACTACCGTATGCACAATAGTCAAGCCCAAGCCAGTACCTTGTTCTTTAGTGGTAAAGAAAGGATCGAAGATTTTGGATTGAATCTGCGGAGGAATACCTTCCCCTGTATCGCTCACCCGAATTATTATCTCCTGGTCATCCTTTTGCGCCAATACCAAACGCAAAACCCCACCTTGAGGCATAGCTTCTAAAGCATTTATCTCTAAATTTAATAAGGCTTCTTTTATTTGTTCCGGATCTAAATAAAGAGAAATATCTTCCGGTGGATATTCTTGGATAATATTAATTCCCCTTTGCTTGGCCGGAATCGATATTAAATCTACGGTCTTGCGTAAAATTTCCTGCAAATTTGTTTCCTTAAAAGCTGGAGGTTTAGGTTTGGCAAATTCCAAGAAATTCGAAAGCATTTGATTTATCCGTTCGCCCTCTTCCCGGATAAACTGAATCATTTCTCCTTGGATAGAAGGGGAGAGGTTTTTCTGCAGAGTCTCGGCAGCCCCTAAAATAATGCCTAGAGGATTTCTAATTCCATGGACGAAGGAGGCGGCCATTTCCCCTAAGGCGGCTAATTTTTCCGATTGCATCATTTGCCAATCTTTCTTCTTTAAATTTTGGTAAAGAAGGGCCCGAGATATAGCCATGGCCATAGCGGGAGCTAAAGCTTCTAACGCTTCAATTTCCATGATCGGGAAATTCTTTCTATTTCTTTTTTCTCCCAGAATAAGAAATCCCAATAATCCTTCTTCCCATTGGAAAGGGATGGCCATGAAGAACCCTTTTTCTATGAGCTCCTGGACTTCTTTTTGTAAAGGAGAATATTCTTTTAAGGAAGCCAGTTCCACCACCCGATTGGCCTTTTGCAGAAAGATGACTAATGGGCTATCCGCGGAGAAGGACTTTCCCCCGAATTTCTTTTTGGCGCTGATTAAGGAATAAGCCTTCCTTTCTTCGTCAATTACCCACATCCCAAGGAGATCAACTACCAAGGCCTGGGAAATGAATTCTACAGCCGCCTGGGCCAGAGCACGCAGATCAAGAGTATTTAAAAGGGTGCGCGTAAATTCAAAAAATTTTAAGCGGAAGAGGTAACGATCGCGATAAAGAAAGCGATCGATAAATTCTTCTACTTTTCTCTCTAAAGGACGAAGCAGAAAGACCAATACTAAAACGGAGATACTTTCTACTAAAAGGGAGGTAGTTTCTAATTTTTTAGCTAAAATGTCACAAATATTTTTTATGATAAGAACATAGGTAACTAAGACTAATCCGGAGAGAATAGAATAAAGAATGCCCCCCCGAATGATGAAGTGAATATCAACCAAGCGGTATTTGACAATGGCTAAAGCAAAAAAGAAGCTAATCAGTAAAGAATAAAGGCTAGCGACGAAGAAGAAGGAATAGCCGAATTCAAGGAGGTAGTTGGCCACATGCAAGACGAGGCCAATAAAAAACATGGAACTAATGCCTAATAAAAGATATAAAATTTGCAACCTTTGGCGCGTAATTTTAGTGCGCCGGTAGGAAAGGATGAAATTTGTTACTCCCCAAGCAAAATAACCTAAACCTATAAGGGCCAAAATGAGGGCCAATACATGGGATTCCAAAGGTCCTTTGAAAGTGAATACATAATAAAAGATTGATCCTATTTTTAAGACGCGGCCAATGTCAACCTCGAGAAGGAGAATAAAGGGAATGAGAATGGCTAAAGGCCCCACGTAAAGAATGAGACTTCGCCAACCATCGAAAAAATGGGTAAATTTTTGGGGAAAAACATAAGAAAAATGGAGGAAGAAAATGGGGAATAGAAAGACCCCACAGAAGATAATCTTAACCCCAATGAGCGCCATCTCCTGATGCTCGCTGGTGATCATAATTAGTTCCCCTGCATTCCAAGCTACGAAGGAAAGGATGCAGAGAGTGAACACTCGGTTCACTATTCCTTTGGGATTATCAAAAAAAACAATAAGACATAGAGCCAGGTTAATGACAAAGGCTAAAGCGGCTGGAACGGCATAAATATTCATAGGCCAATTATAGATTTAAAATTCCCCTAAATAAGCTTGACGAACCATTTCATTCTTTTGTAGATTTTCGGGTGTATCGTGCAGGACTACACAACCGGTCTGCAGCACATACCCTCGCGTAGCCACCTGTAAAGCCATGCGAGCGTTTTGCTCCACTAAGAGGATAGTCGTCCCTTGCTTATTTAGCTGTTGGATAGTAGCAAAAATATTATCTACTAAAACAGGGGCTAAACCCATGGAAGGCTCATCCATTAATAGAATCTGGGGATTAGCCATTAGGGCCCGGGCCATGGCTAACATTTGTTGTTCTCCCCCGCTAAGGGTGCCTGCTATCTGTTTACTCCTTTCTGCTAATCGAGGAAAGAGCTGAAAAACCCTTTGCAGATTGGCCTTGAGCATCTGGCGATTTCGGCAGGCGAATGCCCCCATTTCTAAATTTTCCAAGACAGTTAGGCGGCCAAATATTCTTCTGCCCTCAGGAACTTGCACTACGCCTCGGGCGGCTATCTCATGGGGGGAATAGATAGTTAAATCAATATTTCCCAGGCGAATTGTTCCCTGTTGGGGACGTAATAAGCCGCTGATCGTCTTTAAGGTAGTACTCTTCCCCGCACCATTGGCCCCGATGAGGGTCACAATTTCTTTTTCCCCTACAAAAAGAGAGATCCCCTGCAGAGCGTGAATTTGACCGTAATAAGTATGGATGTCTTCTAAAAAGAGCATAATTTCTCAGTGGGATTTTCCCAAGTAAGCCTCGATCACTTTAGGGTCACTTTGAATTTCAGTTGGCGTTCCCTCGGCAATTTTTTTCCCATAATCCAGAACCGTAACCACTTCTGAAATGCCCATCACTACTCTCATCTGATGTTCGATGAGTAAAATGGTAATCCCCAGATCATCACGCAGTCTTTGGATAAAGTTCATCATTTCCTGCGTCTCTCGCGGATTCATTCCCGCCGTTGGTTCATCAAGAAGTAAAAGTTTCGGTTTGGCCGCTAAAGCCCGAGCGATCTCCAAACGGCGCTGATCACCATAAGGTAGATTTTTGGCCAAGAAATCTCCCTTGCCCGTTAAATTAACAAAACGCAGGATCTGCTTTGCCTCTTCATTCGCCTCTTTCTCTTCTTGGCTTGTTGTGGGATTCCGCAAGATTATGCCCAAAAACCCAGAATGCAGGTGGGTATGCAGACCCACTAAAACATTTTCCATAGCGGTCAAATTGGGAAAAAGTCTAATGTTTTGGTAAGTGCGGCTTATGCCAAGGCGCACAATCTGATCGGGCAGAAGACCTAAGAGCGGATGCCCGGCGAAGTTAATCTCTCCTTCTTCAGGCCTATAAAATCCGGTTACGCAATTGAAGAAAGTAGTTTTCCCCGCCCCATTGGGGCCAATTATACTATGAATGCTCTCGGCGCGAACGGTCAGATCCAATTGATCGACGGCGACCAGCCCTCCAAATCTTTTAGTTGCTCTCTTGGCTTGCAAGAGGATTGTTTTCGCCATATGTCCTGGGCCTTAATGGGAAGTATGTAATTCGCGGCGATGAATGGGTTCAGGCCACAGCCCTTCTGGACGATAAAGCATCATCGCTACTAAAGCAGCGCCGTAAACAAGAAGACGATATTCGGCAAATTCCCGCAGCAGTTCGGGTAGCCCAACTAAAGCAAAAGCGCCCACAATTACTCCTGGAATGCTGCCCAGGCCACCAACAATTATGAGACACAAGATATTTATCGAAATCATGACGTTGAAACTATGCGGGTAAACGGAACCCAATTTACTGGCAAATATAGCACCACTAAGTGCAGAAAAGGCAGCTCCGGTAGCAAAAGCCAATAATTTTGTGCTTACTAAGTTAATACCCATGGCCTGGGCCACATCTTCATCTTCCCGAATGGCCATCCAAGCTCTCCCCAGGCGCGAATCGCGCAAACGCCACGAGATAAAACCAACTAAAAAACATCCTCCTAAGATCAGATAATATAGTTCCTGCGGCGAAGATAATTCTAAGCTGCCAATAAATGGCTTGGGTATTTTACCGATTCCCTGTGCTCCGCCCAACCAAGGGCGCAAAAAATCAGAGAGGACCAAGATGCGGATGATTTCTCCAAAACCTAAAGTAGCTATGGCTAAGTAATCTCCCCTCATCTTGAGCACGGGAATACCCAGGAGAACACCCGCGAATACTCCACAAGCAATGGCCAAAGGCAACGCTTGCCAAAAGGTAAGATGCATAAATCCAAGTTCGGGAGAGGTCAAAAGTGCTACGCTGTAAGCCCCAATAGCAAAGAAAGCCACATAACCTAAGTCCAAAAGCCCGGCAAATCCTACGACAATATTTAGCCCTAAACCCAAGAGCACATACAGGCCAACTATCGTCAGAACTTCACTTAAAAAAAGGCCTAAAATTTGGGGTAAGGCAAGGAGGATAATTAGGGAAAGGAGAAGGAAAAGAACCTGGACAGCCTTCTTAGAGTTTGGCTTAAGGCTTAGATAAGTCTTTTGCCAAGACTCTTTTTTCTTGGCCCATATGTAGGTGAACAGAGTAGCAAAAATAAAAATGGCCACCGCCCCATGGCGGGTGAGGCCGTTGGCTGTAAAAAGCCAATCATTTAGTATGGCTAGTGGTCCCCAAAGGGCGAAGGTTGGGCGGAGCAGATCTTGGAGAACCCCTATTAAAATCACCGTGCCCAAAGAAAGGGAAAAAATCCGCCGCCAAAACGAAGGAACCAGGGAGATGCCACCACCTAATAAGCCAAGAAAAGAACCCGAGATGATTAAAAGGTATATCCCCTTTTCCGGGCCTTGGTCAAAAGTCAAAATTTTAAATAGAAGAGGCGAGGCATTGATAAAAACCACGCGGAGATTAAAAATGGTACTTATTGTTACTAAAGAGGCTAAAGCAATCCCCAAGAGAAAGCCACAGACGATCCCGTTGCTAATACTTAGATAGGGATAAGCTTGGGTAGTTTTCTTAGAAGCTAAGTAACTGAAGAATAGAGCTGTACAGGCTAACAGAGTCTGCCCCATGGAAGCTAGTTCGCTGATGATATGTCTTTGATGGAATGATTCGACCATGCCAATTAAGGCTAAGAGAATGGCGACCGCTCCTCCCAAGAGACCTAATTTAATTCCATATGTCCAGGGCTTTTTCCCTAATTTCATTTTTAAGCCTTTTTTACGGCCAAACGTTCTCCCAGGATGCCCGTTGGCCGAAAGATTAAGACAAGGACTAATAAAATAAAGGCAATGGCATCTTTTAACTGATAAGGAGCAACGATGCCCAAGCCATCAAGAAAAAGTGTCGGACCAACTGATTCTACTATTCCTAAAAAAATGCCTCCTAACATTGCTCCTGGAATATTTCCTATGCCACCTAAAACAGCAGCCGTAAAAGCCTTGATGCCGGGAATAAAGCCCATAAAAAAGTGGACTTGCTTAAACATTATAGCATAAAGAACTCCGGCCGCGCCGGCCGCCATTCCGCCTATGACAAAAGTAATTACGATCATGCGGTCTACATCTATACCTACCATCCAAGCCATCTCCTTATCTTCGGAGACTGCTCGGATAGCTTTACCTATTTTGGTTTTTTGGACAAAAGAGTAGAGAGCGGCCATGAGTAAGGCAGCTGCTATAATAATAACTCCTTGGAACTTTAAGATGCGTAAATCCCCCCATAGCCATTGTCCTTCCAGAATTTTTATCACCGGGTAAGCCTGGAATCCAGAGCCGTAAAGACCTCGAAAAGTGTACTGCAGAAAAAAAGAAGCGCCGATGGCCGTGATCAAAGGTACTAAGCGCGGCGCAGAGCGTAAAGGTCGGTAAGCAATGCGTTCTAAGAGAACAGCAATTAAAGTGGACATGGCCATGGAAACAAGGAAGATGGCGAATAAGCAAAAAATAGGAGAACGATCTAAAAGGCCGGAGGAAGCAAAATAAGCGGCCACAAAATAGGCCGTGTAGGGGCCACTCATAAATACTTCGCTATGGGCAAAATTAATCATGCGCAAAATACCATAGACCATGGTATAACCCATGGCAATGAGCGCATATATGCTTCCTTGAGCTAGGCCAAAAATTAAAAAATCAAACCAGTGATGGAAGGTATAACGGGCGGAGGATAAAGTAGCGAGCGAGCCCCAGATAATTGTGGTCAAAATTATCCCGCCAATTGACCACATTAAAAAATCCATGACGTTGATTCTTTCTTTCCATTTGAAAGGCATAGTTCACTCTTTCCCAGGGTTTAGATGAGCTGGGCCATAGAGCCCAGCTCTCCAACCGCCTATTTCTTAACTGGTGCCTTCTTGGCGGGCGCTTTTGTTTCAGGTGGGGGTGGCGTCCAGAATGGTTTATCGGGCATTGCCAATTTCTTAATATTTTCTTCAGTAGTTAAATAAACGGCAATCCGCGGATCGGCACAATCTCCATATTTATTACAAGACAAATTTCCGGTTAATCCTGCAAAATTTTTAGTGGCGTAAAGAGCATCACGTAGTTTTTTCCGGCCAATATATAAAGTGCCATCAGGACCTTTTTTGGCTACTTTTTCAATGGCCGCAAAAACCATCATCGCCGCATCATAAGCATGGGCGTGGAACGGGGCTATCGGCTTTTCCCCATATTTCTTCTGATGCTTCTCCAGGAAACTCTTGTAGCCTGCCCCAAAGGCTGAAAAGTCAGGGCTCGAATGGTACATCCCAATGGCTGTTTCACCGGCCGCCTTATAGAAATCGGTGGAGAAGAGACCATCAGCGCCCATTAAATAAACTTTTTCTAAGCCCTTTACTTCCTTTGCTTGCCGAGTAATATGACCTCCGGCAGCGATGAAGATTGGATAATAGATAAATTCTGGTTTCCCGGTAGCTATTTTAGTGAGCACTGGGCGCATATCAGTGTCCGTAGGGGCTACTGCTTCTTGGGAAGTGATAGTGCCGCCTAATTTTTTAAAGGTCGCGGCAAAGACAGCTTGCAGCTGTTCCGCATAGGGGCTACCATCATGGATAGTGGCTGCCCTTTTTACTTTTAGCTTTTGAATAGCAAATTCAGCGGCTACTGATCCCTGAACTTTATCGTTATGAGCTGTGCGCAGATAGCCGCCATATTCAGGCCCCCGATTAGGATCAGTCAAGAAGGGAGCAGTATTAGAGGGGGAAACAGTAACAATGCCTGCTTTCCAGAGAATGGGCGCCCCTGGTCTGGCTTCACTCGAACAATTGGAGCCAATAGCGGCGACCACCGTTGGATCAGCGGCTATTTTAGTGGCCGCTACCTGCCCACCTTCTGCATTGCAACCCGTATCTTGAACGGTTAATTTAATAGGGAAGCCTAAAATTTTTCCACCTTTGTCATCGATGGCGATCTCTACTCCCCTTTTAGTATCGGTGCCCAAAGAAGCATCGGGGCCAGCGACAACCATCCAACAGGCGATATGGATGGCTTCGCCAGGTTTAATCTTAACAACTCCAATCTTGTCTGCATATCTAAATTTTTCTTTCTTGGCTTGGGCGAAGCTAAGAGTTGTGCTTAAAACCACGATTAAAGTCCCCAGAAATAAGTAGTAAATTATCTTTTTCATGACTGGCCTCCTTTAAGTTAGTTTAATATTCTAAATATTTGGGCAAAGATCCTTTTTTTAATCACCCCCTCCATTTAGGAATTTTAAATATGACCATCCTAATCAGCTAGGGCTTTTTTGTCAAGAGGGAGATGGCTTGCCCACCTTCGCTTTGCGTCCGAATCTTGGGCCGCCTAAGAGGCCAGGGGATGAACCAGGGGTTCATGAGGGGTTCATGCGGGATCATAAGGCACTTTTACCCTCTTTAGCCCGGGCTCGCTTCGGCCAAAAAGTTAGCTTTTCTCTTATGTCCGCCAACGCTTGGCGGAAATCTGGCTTTCAGTTTTTACTCCTTCTTTTCCCGCCGATGTCCCTCATTTATCCTCTGGCCTCTTTAGAAAGTTCTGGTAATTAATCTTTTAAAAATCATTATTGTTTTTGAAAAGTGCAGGTGGGCAAGGGAGAGATAGTCAAGGTATTGCTATTCTTAAACCTTTTCCCTATAATAAGTGAAAAATATGGCCCAACGAGAAGAAAAAGGCTAAGATGAGACCTCTTTTTGAAAGAGTTTTTTTGGCTTTCAATTTATTATTATGGTTGATCTTCTTATTGATTTTGTTGATTTGCTTTACGCCTCTTAATGAATATTTATTAAGGCCGCTTAAAATCGCAGAAGATTTGCAGCAGGCGGAAGTAATTGTAGTAATGGGTGGAGGAATTGATCGAGGCCGTTTCCTAACATGGCCTTCAAGCCAGAGACTTCTCCGCGGGGCCCAGTTATATTTTGCGGGCTGGGCTCCCAAAATTCTTTTTGTTGGCGGAGATCCGTCCAAATTAGGAATTCCTGAAGCCTTAGTCTTGGCCCAAGAAGCGCGGAAACTGAAAATTCCTGAGCAAGATATTTTATTGGAAAAGAATGCAGCTCATACCCACGAGCAAGTTTTAGAGATAAAAGAAATGGCGGCCAAAAATAAATGGCAAAATCTTATTATTGTTACCTCTTATATCAATATGAAGAGGACCCTCTTAGCCTTTGAAAATCTTGGTTGCAAGGTATATCCTGCTCCAGCTTATCCTTATGAAAAATATGCCCGTAATTCTTTGGTGCGGCTGCAAGTTTTTACCCAGCTTGTTAGAGAATACGCCGCTATAGTTTATTACAAAGCCAGGGGATGGATATAATTTGCTTAGCCCCCCAGAGGGCCATTTGCCTTATGATTATTTAAGATTATTAATGAAGGTCGGCTAAGATTTTTATGATCTTCTCTGTGGCTTTAAGACCATGCCCAGAGAAGACAGAGACAATAGTTTGGTAAGAGGCAGAATTGAGCAAATATTTGCGTAGACCAGCAATAGTAGCAGCTGCGGTGGGTTCTATATAAAATCCGCGATGAGCGACATATATTAGAGCTTCCTTGATCTCCTCTTCTTCTACGATCAGGATATCGCCAGCAGTCTCTTTGATCGCCTGCAAGATTTGTCTCCCCCGAATTGGGTTAGCAATGGCGATTCCTTCGGCCAAGGTTTCTTGTTTAGGCAAGGAAGGTTCGACTGCGGAATTCTTTTGCCAGGCCCAATAAAGTGGAGCACACGCCGCTGCTTGAATGCCCAGCAAGCGAGGGATCTTATTGATGAGGCCAGCTTGGCGCAGGTCCTTAAAGCCCAAGAAAGATCCTAAAAGGAGCGTGCCGTTGCCTACGGGCAAGATTACCACATCTGGTGATTGCCAACCTAATTGTTCACATAGCTCAAAAGCCATGGTCTTGGTGCCCTGGAAGAAAAAAGGGTTCCAGGAGTGACTGGCATAATAAATTTTTTCTGCGGCTTCCAGGACCGCTTGCGCTGTATCTTCCCTTGATCCGGAGATGCGGTGGACTCGGGCTCCATAAGCTTCAATTTGGGCTACTTTAGGTGGCGAGGTATCGTGAGGAACAAAAATTTGGCATTCTATTCCGGCCCGAGCGCAATAAGCGGCAATGGCACATCCCGCATTTCCCGAAGAGTCTTCCACTACTTCCTTTAGGCCCAGCTCTTTAACTTTGCTCACGAGTACAGAGGCCCCGCGATCTTTATATGAACCTGTGGGAAAAAGATGCTCCTGTTTCATCCAGACTTTTTGGCCCCAAAAATTCAAGGGGAGTAAAGGAGAAAAACCTTCCTGGAAGGTAATAATATTTTCTTGGTCATTTATGGGGATGGCTTCTTGGTACCGCCACATACTTAGATTTCGTTGACGAATTTTTTCTATAGGAAAGGAAGCAGAGAACTCAATATCCAAGAAACTACCGCAGGAACATTTCCAGATCCTTTCTTGGAGAGAGAATTTTTTTGCGCAAGACGGACAAATTAAATTATTCAAGGCTTATTCCTAAGCACCTTGTGTCCACCGAACTCTTGCCGCAGCGCCGCCAATATCTTATCGGCAAAGGAATCGGCTTGGCGGGAGCGAAATCTTTGGAAAAGAGAACAAGCAATCACTGGCGTAGGTACAGCCAAGTTTATAGCCTGTTGTACTGTCCACCGCCCTTCTCCGGAGTCCTCCACATAGCCTTTTATCGACGAAAGATGCCGATCTTTTTTGAGGGCAGATTCCAAAAGCTCCAAAAGCCAAGAGCGAACTACGCTTCCTTGATTCCAAAGATGGGCTACTTTGGCTAAATTCAGATCTGGGCCATAAGGTGAGTTTTGCAGAAGTTCGAAACCTTCTCCATAAGCGGACATTAACCCATACTCGATTCCATTATGAATCATCTTCACAAAATGTCCGGCTCCGGTACCTCCGCAGTAAAGATATCCCTCGCGCGGAGCTAGCGCTTTAAAGATCGGTTCCAAGAAGCGATAAATCTTACGTTCACCCCCGACCATTAAACAGTAGCCAATTTTTAACCCCCAAATTCCTCCACTCACTCCCACATCGAGGTAGTGAATGCCTTTAGGCTTTAGTTCCGCAGCATGGCGAAGATCATCTTGGTAAAAACTATTTCCGCCCTCCACAATTATATCTCCTTTGGAGAGCAAACCAGCCAACTGCCTGATATGTTCATCTACTGGCTTTCCCGCTGGAAGCATCAACCAGAGGATGCGGGGTGGTTTAAGAGCTTGGACCAACTCTGACAAAGAGAAGATTCCCCGGGCTCCTTCCTTCATAATTTGGCGAGTCTTTTCGGGGGATCGGTTATAGGCAATTACTTTGTGGCCGCCTTTTAAAAGGCGGCGGACCATATTCATACCCATCCGTCCTAAACCAAGCATAGCTAACTCCATATTTCCTCCTCTAAAATTACCAGGACAATTAATTTAGAGTACGTCCTACCAAAGAAAAGCCCGGCCAATTAATTCTTATAATTTGCGGGTCAAAAAATAATCTCTCTTCTCGGCGATTTCTTTCAGTAGGGCAGAGTAGGATTCAGCAAAAAGGCGTACCCCTTCCTTTTCTAAATCCTCCGTAACTTGCCGCATATTCACACCCAAAGAATGGAGCTCTTCAAAAAGAGCTTCGGCTTCATTTAAGCCTTCTTCGATAGTAATTTTGGCTTCTCCATGATCCAGAAAGGCAGCTAAAGTACTCTCCGGGAGAGTATTTATAGAATCAGGACCAATTAATTCTTGCACGTATTTTATGTCACTGTACTTAGGATTTTTGGTCCCTGTACTGGCCCAAAGGATTCTTTGTTGATGGGCCCCCTTTAAGGCTTGAAATCTATTTCCGGAAAATATTTGCTTATATTTTTGGTAAGCTAATTTAGCATTAGCCACGGCTGCTTGGCCTAAAAGAGCTTGGATCTTTTTCTTTTCCGCAACGGAAGGGGAAGAAGAAATGCGCGCCTGGAGAAGGCTATCTACCATGGTATCCACCCGACTCACAAAAAAACTGGCTACCGAAGCTACTTCGCCAATCGCTTCCCCTTTTTTTAGTCTTTTTTCTAAACCGTGAATATAGGCTTTCGCTACTTCTTCGTACCTCTTGATGGAAAAGAGTAGAGTGGCGTTAACGTTAACTCCTTCCGCAATCAGATCTTCTATAGCCATAATCCCGGGAGGAGTGGCTGGAACTTTCACTAAGATATTTTTCTTGCCGATAGTGGTAAAAAGAAACTTGGCTTCGGCGACAGTCTTTTCCCGATCGTAAGCCAGCTCCGGAGATACCTCGATGCTCACAAATCCATCGCGGCCCTGGGTTGACAAATAAACCGGCCAAAGCAAATCCGCAGCCCGGGAAACATCTTCCAAGGCTAAGCCCAACAAAAGATCTTTTTCCGCATATATCCCCTTCTGCAATAAATTTTGGAGGGCCGAGTCATAATCTTTACTTCCCGCAATTGATTTTTGAAAAATGGTGGGATTGGATGTTACCCCAGTAACGCCCAAATAATTTGTCAAGCGGGCCAATTCTCCGGAATTAAGCAAATGCCAGCTTAAATTATCCAGCCAGATGCTTTGACCGAGTCTTTGCAACTCCCGCAATAAATTTTCTTTCATTTTTATCTCCTTAATTATTCAAATCGAGTTACCATTACCCCCATAAAGGGCATATGCGCTAAATATTCGGCCAAGGGGACTTTTTTTACCACTCCTCCCTTGTTTTTAAGGCCACTGGCATGAATAAGAAAAAATTCAGTACCTGCGTTTTTTTTATCAATTTTAATAATGCCCATATGGCCAACCCCTTCATCTTTCTGCCTCTGTTCAGGGTATTTTACGAAGAAGATTATATCTCCTGTGCGCAAATTCTTTATCTTGGCCATTAACTCTTCAGGAAGGAGAATAGACCAAAAATTTTCCCCTCTAAGCCCTTTTAGGAAAATGGTTTGGCCAATTTGGGAGCTTATTTCTCTTCCCCATTTGCCGCTAAAAACCATATCTTCTCCGTACGCCAGGCGGTCTTCATAGTTTATTACCTGGCCATTGACTATTAAGCCCCGACTATGAAAACGCTTTTCCAAGGCAACTTCAATAGCTTGTTCTGGCGAAGAACTTAAGGCCAATTCTACGCAACGGAAGATGAGGTACATACAATCTACCCGCTCATCAGCCACGATTACTTTCCGGGTAACATAGATTCCCTGCGGATCTTCATCGTAGGGAGTACCTACAAATTTTTCTGCCCAAGAAGCGATTCTTTCACCTATTGGTTTCCCCGCCAAGTTATTTTGGATTTGCTGTATCTCTGCTGGCGAAAAAGCAAGCAGAATTAAAGGATGAAAAAAAACTATTAAAACCAGAAATAATTTTATTACTATTGCCATTTGCCGAAGACTTTTTCCCTATATTAGCAAAAGCAAAAAACAATGCAAATATTTTTCTAATCTGTTTTACTCCTTATCTTTTTCCCCCGGGCCCTAGCTTCTTCGCCCCTTTTTGTAATTTTTGGAGCCAGCTTTTTAAAGCCTTATTATTTTATCCTCTTTTGCTTGAATTGAGCAGGTATTTAAAAATTGGATAAACTTTCCTATTATCAAATTATCAAAACTAATCGACGGTCAAGAAATTTTCTCTTGCTCACCTTCAATATGGTATGCAAATCTTTGGCTGCATAAGAGTCTAGGGCGTTCATTCGAGATCATAAGGCACTTTTACCCTCTTCCCCCCTGGTTCATCCCTGATCCACCCCCTGGCCTCTTTATAAAGTACTGGCAATTAATCTTTTAAAAATATTATCATTTTTGAAGAGTGAAGGTGGGCAAGAATTTTCTTCATTGACGGAAAATTAAGTATTGGTTATATTTTATCGACATCAATCCTGGGGAGGTGTTTTCCAGAAATGAAAGATTTTTCATCAGCGCGGGCGAAAAATTTTACAGAATCTGTGATAAGAGACATGACGCGGATCTGCCTCAAACACCAAGGGGTGAACTTAGCCCAGGGGTTTCCAGATTTCCCTGCCCCTGAGGAAATTAAGGAAGCTGCGGTAAGAGCCATTCGCGCTGATATAAATCAATACGCGATAACCTGGGGGACACCGGCTCTCCGTCAGGCCATTGCCGATAAATTCTTTTGGTACAATGACCTAAAGGTGGATCCAGAAAGAGAGATCACCGTTTGTTGTGGAGCTACAGAATGTATGATTGCTTCCCTGCTGGCCATAGTGAATCCAGGGGAGGAAGTCATTGTCTTTGAGCCTTTTTATGAGAATTATGGACCAGACACTATCCTCTGCGGGGCTACACCTCGTTATATCACGCTTCGCGAGCCGGATTGGCATTTTGACGAGCAAGAACTAAAGCGCGCTTTTAATAACCGCACTAAAGCCATAATCATTAATACTCCCAATAACCCAACAGGAAAAGTTTTTACGCGGGAAGAACTAAAGTTTATTGCTGATTTATGCTTAAAATGGGGGGTGGTGGCGGTAACAGATGAGATATATGAACACATCCTTTATGACGGGGCGCAACATGTGAGCATTGCTTCATTGCCAGGAATGAGCGCCCAGACAATTACCATTAATTCTCTTTCCAAGACTTATAGTTTAACTGGCTGGCGGGTGGGTTGGGCCATAGCCTCCGCCGAACTTACTAGTTCCATCCGTAAGGTACATGATTTCCTTACGGTCGGAGCTGCTCATCCCCTCCAGGAAGCAGCGGCTTTGGCCCTGCGCTTGGGCCGAGAGTATTATCAAACATTAGCGGCTGAGTATAAAGAACGACGAGATTTTCTCCTGCAATCTTTGCTCGCCGCCGGATTCCGGGTTTACCGTCCTCATGGGGCCTATTATATTATGACAGACGTAGAGCACTTTGGCTGGGCCAATGACTTCGATTTTGCTTACTATTTAGTTGAAAAAATAGGGGTTGCAACGGTACCGGGAAGTTGCTTTTATAGCCAGCCGGAAAAAGGGAGAACCAAAGTTCGTTATGCCTTCCCCAAAAGGATAGAAACCCTCCAGCAAGCCGCGGCCAAATTAAAAAATTTTAAGCCTTCTAATTCAAAATAATTTTCTGAAGAAGAATGACTCACCGCCGCGTACGAATCCTGATCTGTTGGCCCTTGCGCCATTCGTAGACTATAGGACTAGCTACAAAAACGGACGAATACGTGCCTACACATACGCCGATTAACAGCGCTAAAGAGAAGTCGTGAATGACTTCCCCACCAAAAAAGAAAAGCGATAAGCAGACCAAGAAAACGGTAATGGTAGTCACGATTGTCCGGCTAAGCACTTCATTTATGCTCCGGTTCATTACCTCTCCCAGGGGATCTCGGGGGCGCAGACGCAGGTTTTCTCGGATACGATCATAGATAACCACGGTATCAGTCAATGAATAACCCGCTAAAGTTAGAAGGGCTGTGACTAAAAGCAAATTAACTTCTTTACCTAAGATATTGAAGATGCCCAAGACCATAAGGACGTCGTGGAAAGTAGCTATGGCTGCGGCCACTCCAAAAGAGAATTCAAAGCGCCAGGCCAGGTAAATGATCATCCCGATGGCGGAAATAATTACAGCGATGAGGGCATCGTGTTGCAAATTTTTACCAACCTTGGGCCCAATTTCCGTGGAGCTCTCCACTACAAATTTATTATCTTGAAACTCTTTGCTAAAAATCGCCACGATTTTATCGGCCACTTTTCCCAAAGGAACATCCGTCGCTTTTTTTACTTGGATTAAAAGTTTATTGCCCTCGGTGAAATGCTGCAGCTCGCTGTCTTTAAAGCCATTAACTTCTAAGGCATGGCGAGCTTTATCCATCTGTAAAGGTTTTTCGAATTTTAATTGCACAGCTGTTCCCCCAGCAAAGTCAATGCCCAGGTTGGCTTGACCGATAATTAACTGCACTAAGGCCAATATTCCTAATCCTATGAATATGCCCGAAAGGATAAAAGCATATTTTCTAAACCCAATAAAATCTATATTTGTTTTGCCTAATATTTCAATACCCATCAAGCAGTTCCTTTCTTCAAATGCTTAAAGTTTGTAATTGCCTGCGGTAGTTTATCCAGTCAAAGATAACTTTCGTGCCAATGAGCGCGGAAAACAGGTTAATAATAACGCCCAGGCTCAAGGTAACAGCAAAACCCTTAATCGGGCCAGTGCCAAATTGGAAAAGGACGACCGCCGTAATGAGGGTCGTCACGTGCGAGTCAATAATGGTGAACAGGGCCTTGTCGTAGCCGGAATCTACGGCCGCGCGCACAGTTTTACCCAGGCGTAATTCTTCCCGAATCCGCTCAAACATTAAGACATTGCTATCTACAGCCATTCCAATGGCCAAAATAATTCCGGCGATCCCTGGTAAGGTAAGGGTAGCTCGCATAGAAGCTAAAGCGCCCATTAAATAGACTATATTGAGCACTAAAGCCCAGTCGGCAATCAAACCGGACATGCGATAATATACGGCCATGAACACAACTACCAAAATAGCTCCGATGATAGCTGCTCTAATGCCCTTTTCAATGGAGTCTTGTCCCAAAGAGGGGCCCACGGTGACATTCTGGATTATCTTCACCGGGGCAGGGAGGGCACCGGCCCGGAGAACAATGGCCAAATCCGAAGCTTCTTCCACCGTAAAAGATCCGGTAATTTGGGCTTTGCCTCCGCTAATTCTTTCTTGAATAACTGGGGCTGAATAAACATTATTGTCCAAGACTATGGCCAAACGCTTTTTAACATTTTCCGCAGTTATTTGATCAAATAGGCGCGCGCCGCGGGCGTCGAAGTCTAAAGAGACATAAGGCTCATTGAAGTCGGACTTTATGCGCATGCGGGCGTCCACTAGTACATCTCCAGTCATTAAGGCCCTTTTTTTTAACAAATAAGGACGCCGCGTAATTACCCCAGTTTCACGATCAGTTACTTTTTGATAAAGAATCTCCGATCCAGGTGGAATGTTGCCTTTGAGGGCCTCTTCCAGGCTATTTTCCTCATCTACCAATTTAAATTCTAAGAGAGCAGTGCGGCCGATTAGTTCAATAGCTCTTTGGGGATCTTTTATGCCCGGAAGTTGAACTAAGATTTGATTCTCTCCCTGGGGAGCTATTACAGGTTCAGCGACCCCGAACTGGTCTACTCGATTCCGAATGGTCTCCAAAGCTTGGCGGACTGCTGAATCCTCTACCGAACGAATTTCCTGCGCACTCATTTCTAAAAGATAGTGGAACTGGCCATCCTTTTGCGTAAAAGAGGAAACTTTTAGGTGGTCATATTGGTCAGCGCGCACCTGGCTAAAACGATCATTGGATTTGGCATCGGGTAGAACAATAGATATCTTACCATCCGCTGATCTTTCTACCCGCTGAAAGGGAATACCTTTCTTGGTCAAAGATTCTTTCAGGTCACTAGCATATTTATCCAGCGCACTCTCCACTGCTTTCTGGACTTCTACTTCCAAAAGGAGATGCATGCCCCCGCGCAGATCCAATCCTAAGTGGATTTGTTCGGTTGGTAGAATTTTTGTCCACCATTTGGGTAAAGGATCGACTAAAGTGGGAATTAAGTAAATAATGGAGAGAGCCAGAAAAAATATAATTAATCCAGCTCGCCATTGTATACTACGCCGCATAAATTTCTCCTTGCTGTTTTAATTAGGCCTTTGGTTTTGATTTTATACTGGCCCCTGGACTTTCCCAGCGATGGCATTGCGGGCTACTTTGATGCGAACTTTCTCCGCAATTTCCAAGGTCACCACCGTATCCGTAAGGCCAGTTATCGTTCCATATATTCCTGACGAAGTTATAACATTATCACCTTTCTGCAAACTGGCTAAAATTTGACGATGAGCCTTAGCTTTCTTTTGCTGCGGCCAGATGAGGAGGAAATAGAAAACCACAAACATGAGAATCAGGGGGAATAAGCTACTCAGCCCAGCTGCCCCTCCACTTCCTCCAGCGTTTCCCATTGCGTAAGCCAAACCTGATAACATCGAATCTACCTCCTTATATATTTGATAGACGAAGAGATCTATCCTCCTTTTTTAAAGAAGATGGGCGATAAAACTCTTCTGCCTTCTCCATATTTTCCCAGGAATAACCAAATTTTTCTTTAAAATTTAGTAAATCTCCCGCTAATATGGCTTGGCGGATTTCCCGCATCAAATTAGCATAAAAAAATAGGTTATGTATTGTCAATAAACGCGCGGCCAGGATTTCTTCGGCCAAATATAAGTGGCGCAAATAGGCGCGGGAGTAATAGCGACAAGTGTAGCACGCGCACCCAACTTCAATAGGCGAAGGGTCGTCAGCAAAGCAAGTATTTTTGATGATCAAACGTCCACGTTTAGTAAAGAGCGTCCCATTCCGGGCATTGCGCGTGGGTAAGACGCAATCAAACATATCTATTCCCTGTTTTACGGCAAAGAGGATATCCTCCGGCATACCCACTCCCATTAGGTAACGGGGCTGATCAATGGGTAAAAGAGGAGCAGTCTCCGCCACTATTTGAAACATTACTTCTTTGCTTTCTCCCACACTTAAGCCTCCCAAAGCATAGCCATCAAAGCCCATTTGACAAAGCTCAGCCACTGCTTCTTGACGGAGAGTCAAATACATTCCTCCTTGAACGATACCGAAGAGGGCTTGGTGCTCCGCTCGGGGAGTTTCCTGACATCTCTGCGCCCAGTTCAAAGTGCGCCTTAAGGAGCGCTGCGCTTCCGCATAGGTAGCCGAAGGGGGAAGGCATTCATCCAAGCACATGATAATATCGGCTCCCAAAGATTTTTGAATAGCTACAGCCTTCTCGGGAGTTAATAGATGAGTAGAGCCATTGAGATGCGACTGAAATTGCACACCCTCCTCGGATACCCGTACTAAGGAGTTAAGACTAAATATTTGGAAACCTCCGCTATCCGTGAGGAGAGGATAGTGCCAATGCATAAATTTATGCAGACCACCAAAGTGAGCGATTCTTTCGTGGCCGGGGCGGAGATAAAGGTGGTAAGTGTTCGCCAAAATTATTTCTATACCTATTTCCCGTAGTTCCTCCGGAGTTAAGCCCTTAACCGTAGCCTGCGTCCCTACAGGGATAAAGGCAGGAGTTTGGAAGCTGCCGTGATTAGTATGGCAAATACCTACCCGCGCTGAGGAACTGACATCTTTTTTTACTATCTCGAATTGCATAGTTCGACCTTCGTACTTCGGCCTTCAAATAATAAACATGGCGTCGCCATAGCTGTAGAACCGATATTTTTCCTGAATTGCTTCGGCATAAGCAGCCCGAATTAACTCTTTACCGCCAAAAGCATAGACTAACATTAAAAGGGTCGAGCGGGGAAGATGAAAGTTAGTAATTAAGCAGTCGATAATTCTAAATTTGTATCCAGGCAGAATGAATAAATTCGTCTCCCCCGGTCCAGGTTTAATTATTCCACCTTCCGTGAACGCGGATTCCAAGGCCCGCGTTACGGTCGTGCCTACAGCTATAATCCTTTGCCCAGAAGATCGGGCCCTATTAATAGCTGCGGCAGTGGCTTCGGAAATGACAAATGATTCTGCCGGGATTTGGTGGTTTTCGACTTCTTCTTTTTTTACGGGAAGAAAAGTGCCCAAGCCCACATGCAGAGTGACCGACAGGACAGATACTCCTCTTTCTTTTATTTTTTGCAGAAGTTCTGGAGTAAAATGTAGACCCGCTGTGGGGGCGGCGATAGAACCTTCGTGTTGAGCGTAAACAGTTTGGTAACGAATTAGATCTTCTTCTCTCCTCCGGGAATCTCCATTGCGTTTGATGTAGGGAGGAAGGGGCGGAAAGCCAATTTCCCATAATCTTTTTTTGAGATCAACTCCTTCTGGAAATCCAATTAGCCAAAGACCAGGAGAAACCGCGCGGAGAAGAATTCCTTGAATCTCTTCCTTAAAGATAACAGGTGTATTTTCACGCAGTTTATAGGAGCTCTTCACTAAACAATGCCAAAGGTTAGGCCATTTGTTTATGATTTGAGAGCTCTCAGTTTTAGCTTCTATTTGGTCTCCATTTTTTATTTCTTTTATTAATAAGATTTCTATCTTTCCCCCGCTTTTTTTCCTTCCCAAGAGGCGGACGGGCATTACTTTAGTATCATTGATAATTAAGAGATCGCCGGGGATTAAATATTGCGGGAGATCAGCAAAGATTCTATGTTCCCATGACTTCTCCTGACGCTTGACCACTAAAAGCCGAGATTGATCTCTATCGGGAAAAGGATGCTGGGCTATAAGCTCGGGTGGTAAATGGTAGTCAAATTCCTGAATCTTCATTAAAATCTTTTTCCTATTTCTACATTTTGATAGTAGTATTTTATAATACTTTGGTAATCTGCGCCAGTCTCCGCCAAACCTCGGGCTCCCCATTGGCATAAGCCAACACCGTGCCCCCAGCCTAAGCCGGAAAAAGAGACTGACCTATTAATTATTTTAACCCAAAAATTTGTAGAGCGAAGCTGATCATAGCCCAAAAGCTGGCGAAACTCAGGGGGAGAAATTTCCAGAGTATCTCCATCTCTTTTAATTATAATTTTTAGGATTCTTTTATTCTCGTTTCTGGGCCCCGCCAATATTTCCTTAATGGGCTGATGAATATAGCCCCTTCTCCGCAAAATTTTTTCTAATCGTTCAATTTCTAACTGGTAATGCCAAACAAAGTGGGGAGAGTCGAGACAGTAAATGCAGGGTACACTCTTCAGGTAAGGATAATCTCCACTCCATACATAGGCTGGCGCTTCTGTTTTTCCTCCACAACAAGCATGATAGACAGCAAAAATTGGTTTTCCTTGATAGAAGATTACTTCCCTCTCTGTCTCTCGGACAGCTTTTCTGGCTCGCTCATCTTCGCTATCTATGCCACCGTACACCTGGTCATTAACCGAAGCCTCCACGTCGTATAAATTGTCCGCCCTTTTTTCTCTTTGATAGTAGGCATAAGTGCGCGCGGCTACCACCTGGGCTTTCACGGCCGCCAAGGGCCATTGGGAAGATATCTCTTTATTGACTAAGCCGACGAGATATTCTTCCAAAGGTAATTCGTTAATTATCCATATGTCTCGATTATTTCCAGGGTAAAGCAAAATTTGCCCCTTGTATTTCCTGCCCAAGATGGAGAAATAACCTTGGGTAGATGTGAGAAAAAACCCCTTCGCCAAAGTACCATTTTCGCTGAGCTTTAAAAATGGTCCTTTTTTGCGAAGCACAGTAAAAAAATCCCTATTTTTAAATAATTGTCGTCCCGACGGTAATTCAGCCAATGATAAATGAGCGCCAGAAATTTTCAATTGGAATATATCTCGGGAAATCAATACCCGGATCTTTGAGCGAGGATTGGCTTCTGCAGAAGAAAGAAAAATTGCCGTCAGGGCTACCAAAATTAGGAACTCAACTAAAATCTTTTTGAGCAATTTTTATTTCTGGAATAATTTCCTTCCCTATTCCTTTTAGTTTAAATGATAAATGTTATTAAGGATAAAGGCAAATGTCAACTTTTTTGACTTTTGGGTATTGGATCATTTCTTGGGTCAGGGAGGGGAAATGGGATACACTATCGAGTTAATGTAAGTGAGAA
>FWPU01003358.1_pt1 | contig 40661 bp, 45 predicted proteins | sample 2228361 | NCBI WGS metagenome assembly FWPU01 (sample SAMEA103939777, study PRJEB20133) | metagenome | reverse complement strand
GAATAAATTCAGTCCCTACAATTATAATATCCTAAAAAAGCAATTCCATAAAAAAAATTTTTTACACAATTTTTCATCCTACCCCCTATTGTAGATAAATACAATGGGGAAGAAATCTCAAGAAGAATTTTTTTCTTTTTAAAAAGAACAAATGAATAATTTAATTTCCTCACTTATCTTTTAAAAACTTTAAGAAAAGTGGAATTTCACTCTTTATTGCTAGGAGAAAATTTTAAAGCTTGATTTAATTAAAATTTATTGTTATTATTAAAAACTATGAAAAATTTAAAAGGAAGTGGTTATGATACAAGCCGTTAAAGGTACAAGGGATATACTACCACCTGAATCATATCTTTGGAATGTGGTAGAGGAAATTGCCATAAAAACCTTTAAATCCTATGGGTACTTGGAAATTAGAACTCCAGCCATGGAACCCCTTGAACTCTTTAAAAGATCCATAGGAGAAGATACGGATATTGTAAATAAAGAAATGTATGTTTTTGAAGATAAAAGGGGAAGGAAACTTGCTTTAAGACCAGAAGGGACTGCCCCTGTGGCAAGGGCATACCTTACAAATCAGCTTCAAAACCAGTCCCACCCCTTGAGGTTTTTTTATTTAGGTCCAATGTTTAGATATGAAAGACCTCAAAAGGGAAGGTATAGGCAGTTTTATCAAATTGGGGTTGAAATTTTAGGACTTGAAAATTCAGAAGCAGATGCTGAAATTATGGAGCTTTTATTTACTTTTTTAAAAAGATTAGAATTTAAGGATTTGGCTATAAATTTGAATTCTGTGGGCTGTAATGAGTGTAGAAAAGAATATGTAAAAGTCTTAAGAGAATATTTTGAAAAAGAAAAGGAAAAGCTTTGTGAAAACTGTTTAACCCGCTTGAATAAAAACCCTTTAAGAATTTTGGACTGTAAAGAAATTTCCTGTGAAAAAATAAAAGATAAGGCACCTACAGTTAATAATTTTTTATGTGAAGGTTGTAAAAACCATTTTGAAAAAACAACAAATTTCCTTAATTCCCTTTTAATCCCCTATGAAATAAATCACAAACTTGTAAGGGGATTGGATTATTATACAAGGACTGTATTTGAAGTTGTATCAAAGGAGTTAGGTTCCCAAAATGCCATCTGTGGTGGTGGTAGATATAATAAGTTAATTTCCGATTTAGGAGGACCCCAAGTTCCAGGAATTGGCTTTGCTATAGGTGAAGACCGCCTTATTGGAATACTTCCAGAAAAGTTTATAGGGGAAAATTCTTACAAGGTAGATTTTTTCATAATACCTGTTTCAGAAAAGGAAACAGTCTTTTGCTTTCATTTAGCACAAGGCATAAGGAAAAAAGGGCAAAATGCAATACTTTATTTAGAAGGGAAAGGAGTAAAAAAGGGACTTGCAAAAGCAAATCAAATAAAGGCAATAAATGCCATAATTGTAGGTGAAGAGGAAATAAAAAATGGTGAAGTTACAATTAAAAACCTAAATGAAGGGACCCAAGAAAAGTTTCAACTCCAAACTTTTATTGAGAGGTTAAAATGAGAAAATATTGTGGACTTGTATGCAAAAGGGATTTGGGAAAAGAAATTGAATTGTATGGATGGGTTGACTCCTTAAGGGAATTGGGAAATTTAAATTTCATATTGTTAAGGGACAGGGAAGGAATAGTCCAAGTCACAGCTGATATGGGAAAGTTACCTGAAGATTTATTTAAAAAAGTGAAGGGTTTAAGTTTGGAAGATTGTATTAGGGTTTTAGGTGAAGTAATTTTAAGGGATGAAAAGAACATTAATCCTAAAATGAAAACGGGAGAAGTGGAAGTGCTTTTAAAGGATTTGGAAATTTTAAGCAAAGCAGATCCCCTCCCCTTTGTAATTGAAGAAGATGTTAAGGCAACGGAAAATTTAAGGTTTCAATATAGATACTTGGATTTGAGAAGAAAAAAAATGCAAGAGGTTTTATATTTAAGGCACAGAGCATTACAAAAAACCAGAAATTATTTATCTGAAAAGGGTTTTTGGGAGATTGAAACCCCAATTTTGACAAGATCAACACCTGAAGGGGCAAGGGACTTTTTGGTTCCCTGCCGACTTCAAAGGGGAAAGTTTTATGCCCTTCCCCAAAGTCCTCAATTATTTAAACAGCTTTGTATGGTTGCAGGACTTGATAAGTATTTTCAAATTGCACGCTGTTTTAGAGATGAGGATTTGAGGGCAGATAGACAACCCGAATTTACCCAAATTGATATAGAGGCATCTTTTATTAAGAAAGAAGATATTTTTGAATTAGTGGAAGGACTCTTAATTGAATTATTTTCTTTAATTAATGTAAAATTAGAATCCCCCTTTTTAAAATTAAGTTATATGGATGCAATAGAAGAATATGGAACTGATAAGCCTGATTTGAGGATAGGTTTAAAAATTAAAAACTTTTCAGATATTTTATCAGAAAAAACCTATGGAATTGTCTTTCCTTCTACAAATTTTTCAAGAAAAGAACTGGATTTTGTTAGAGAAAATGCAGAAAATTCAAGTTTAAAATTTTCTTCAATCAAAATTGAAGGGGAAAATGTAAAATCACCTCTTTTAAAAATTTATGGAAAGGAAAAAATAGAAGTTTTAAAAAACAATTTAAATTTAAAGGATGGAGATATTGTCTTGATTTGTTCAGGGGAAAAATCTTTAACTTTTTTAGGTGAGCTGAGATTAAACAAGGGGAAGGAAAAGGGTTTTTTTAGGAATGGCTTTATTCCCTTGTGGATTACAGATTTTCCCCTTTTGGAATGGAATGATGAAGAAAAAAGATGGGATCCTTGTCACCACCCCTTTACAAGGCCAACGGAAGATACAGTTGAACTTTTGGAAAAAGAACCATCAAAGGTAAAAGCAATGGCTTATGATATTGTCTTAAATGGATATGAAATTGGAGGTGGCTCCATTAGAATAAATAGAAGGGATCTCCAGCAAAGATTATTTAAGGTAATTGGTATAGATGAAAAAAAGGCAAAGGAAAAATTTGGATTTCTTATGGAGGCCTTCAAATATGGACCTCCTCCCCATGGAGGAATTGCTTTGGGTTTTGATAGAATTGTAATGCTTTTGGCTCAACTTTCATCTATAAGGGATTGTATTGCCTTCCCAAAGACCACAACGGGAAGTTGCCTTTTGACAAATGCCCCATCAGAAGTTGAGGGAAAACAATTAAAAGAACTTGGCATATCTATAGATTTAGAAAAGTAAAATTTAAGAATCTTTTAATAATTTAGGAGGAATTGGTTGATTTAAAAAACAAAACCAAAATTCTCCATAATTGAAAACCATTATCCCCATATAAAGATATCTTTTGATATGTATAGAGTAGGGATCATTTTTATGCCAAAGGATTAAAAAGGGCTTTTCTGAAAAAATCACTTCCTTTTTTAGCCACTTAACTTCTATGGGATCTATGGGCTTGTTTATATACCACCCAAGATGATTTTTTTGGGAAGGGGGAAAAATGCAAAGGGGAAATTTTAAATTATCCTTTTCAAGGTAATAATTAGCTACAAGTCCCCAGTTTCCTACAATACAAACATTTGTCCAAACCTCTGGCAATTTCAAAATTTCCCTTATTTTTTCATTTGTTGGAAGAGGTAAAGAAATTAAATGGGCAGTGTTAATTGAAGAGATTAAAATTATTAAAAAATAAAGGTTTTTTAAAAAATTAATATATTTTTTTTCTATAAAAAGGGCTGAAAAAATTAATAAAAAGAAGGGAATTGAAAAAAATACTTCTGTTTTAAAGGGAACATAATAGTTTCTAATTATAAAGCTAAAAATAAATAAAAATATAAAGTTTAAAAAAAAACTTATATGCAAAAATCTCAATTCCCTTTTTTTAAAAGAAGAAAAAAGGAGTAAAATATTCAAAAGGGCTAAGAAAATAGAAATTAAATTTGGTTTTAAGGGTTTATAAAAAAGGGAAAAATTTGAAAAGAAGTAAAAGGGGGAAAAATTTTTTAAGTAAATCCTTGTCCAATCTAAGGATTCCTTTGGTTGTTCTTTCATGAGAAAATACAAAGGAAAAGAAAAGATTAAGATTATTAAAATTATTAATAGATATTTAAAATTTTTTTTAAAAAAAATTGCAAAAAAAAGATAAGTTAAAAAAGTAAAGGAAAAATAATGGGTATAAATTAATAAAATTAAATAAAGGGAAAGGGGAAAAATCCTTTCTTTTTTTGTAATTTCAAAAAACAGTAGGGAACTTAAAAATAAAACCAATCCATAACACCTTGCTTCCAACATAAAAAACATAGGAATTGGAAAAAGCAAAAAAATAAATTTAGGAATATTTAAAATCTTTAAGTTTTGTAGGGTTTTATTTAAAAAAATTATGGATAAGAAAACAAAAATTATAGAAACTAATCTTAAGGAAAAGATACTATGATTAAAAGGTAAGGTTAAAAAATGGGAAAGGCAGTAATAAAAAGGGGGACCATTATCATTTTTTAATATTTCAATAATTTCTTTTAAATTATGGCTTATTAAATATTTTGTAAATAGTTCATCATGCCATGGTTCTTTTACTATAGCTAAAATTATAAAAAGAAAAAAAAGGGAAAATAATAAAAAATTTTTTTTAAAAAATTCTTTAAGGAAAAATTTCATAATATTTTTATATTTTATACTTTTCCATTTACATAAAATTTACCTTAGGGTATTAAGGCAAAAGTTTAAAGGATCTTCTTTTTATATTTAAATACTTCAATTATCAGGTTCCTTCCTGCCAGGAAGATAGATATTTTTCTTGTTCCTTTGTCAATTTATCAATTTCAATTCCTAGGGTCTTTAATTTCAGACAAGCAATTTCTTTATCAATTTCTTCTGGAACTGGATATACCTTTTTATCAAGTTTTTTCCCATTGTTTTTTAAATAAAGAGCAGAAAGGGCTTGATTTGCAAAGGATAAATCCATTACTTGCGGGGGATGTCCCTCTGCTGAGGCAAGGTTTATGAGACGCCCTTCTCCAAGTAAAAATAAGGACTTCCCATTTTTCAATTTATATTCCACTGTTTCATGTCTTATATATTCCTTTGACTTTGAAATTTTTTCCAGGGCTTCTATATCAATTTCCACATTAAAATGGCCTGAATTACATAAAATTGCTCCATCTCTCATTTCTTCAAAATGTTCTTTTCTTAAAACACTTTTACATCCAGTAACAGTTATAAAGACCTCTCCAATCTTTACTGCTTCTTTCATTGGAAGGACTTCAAAACCATCCATATAAGCTTCCAATGCCTTTATTGGATCCACTTCTGTGATGTAGACAATTGAACCCATCCCCTTTGCCCTCATTGCAACTCCCTTTCCACACCAACCATATCCACTAACTACAACCCTTTTCCCTGCAAGTAAAATATTTGTTGCCCTTAAAATTCCATCTATTGTGCTTTGACCAGTTCCATATCTGTTATCAAATAAGTGTTTTGTAAAGGCATCATTTACTGCTATAACAGGAAAGGGTAAAACCTCATCCTTTGCCATTGCTTTAAGGCGAATAACCCCTGTCGTTGTCTCTTCTGTTGAACCAAAAATATTCTTTACTAAATCTATTTTTTCTTCTTTTGTAAGTTTTTCTGCCCATTCTTTTATTTTTGGATGGAGGGAATTTAAGTTATTATTTGCAATTGCAGTAATTGAAGAAACCAAATCTGCCCCATCATCCATTGTTATGTGTGGTTTATTTTTTAAACAAGATAAAATGTGAGCATAGTATGCATCTTTGTCTTCTCCTCTTATGGCAAAAACAGAAATCCCTTCAGAAACCAATGAAGCTGCCACATCATCTTGGGTTGACAGGGGATTTGAAGCACAAAGGGAAATGGAAGCCCCACCTGCTTTTAAGGTCTCCATTAAATTTGCTGTTTCCGTTGTAACATGGAGGCAGGCAGAAATCCTAAGGTTTTTAAAGGGTTTTTCCCTTTGAAATCTTTCTTTTATTGAATTCAATAGAGGCATATTTCTTTGAGCCCAGTTTATTCTTTTTTTCCCTTCATCTTTTAATTTTAAATTTTTAATATCATATTCCATAATTTATCCTAATATCTCTTTCTTTAAAATTTTTGCTTTATCTATCTTTTCCCAAGTAAATTCTTTTTCTTCCCTTCCAAAATGGCCAAAGCAAGCCGTTTTTTTGTAAATTGGCTTTAAAAGATTCAAATATTCAATTATGCCCTTTGGAGTTAAAGGAAAGACCTCCCTTATAATTTTTAAAAGTTTTTGTTGATCAATTTCCTTTCCATTATAAATATCTACAAAAACAGAAACGGGATCTGGAACACCAATTGCATAAGCAATTTGAACAAGGCATTTCTTTGAGATCCCTGCTGCAACTATATTTTTTGCAATATGCCTTGCCATATATGTGGCAGACCTGTCAACTTTTGTGGGATCCTTTCCAGAAAAGGCCCCACCACCATGGGGAGCTGCTCCACCATAAGTATCAACTATTATTTTTCTTCCTGTCATACCTGTATCTGATTGGGGACCACCTATTACAAATTTTCCCGTGGGATTTACATAAAATTTTGTATTTTTATCAATTAAGTCCTTAGGCAAGATAGATAAGGCAATCTTTTCAATCATCTCTTCCCTTGCCTTATTTGTAATTTTCTTACCTGTCCTATCTAATATTTCTTCTGTATGTTGACAAGCAAGGACAACTGCATCTATCCTCTTTGGTTTTCCCCCTTCATACTCAACAGTTACCTGTGATTTTCCATCAGGACCTATATAAGGTAAATTTTTTTCAACCCTTACCTTTTTCATTTGCATAGTTAGTTTATGGGCAAGATAAATTGGCAAAGGCATAAAAACCTCTGTTTCATCACAGGCATATCCAATCATTAAACCTTGATCTCCTGCCCCACCAGCATCAACCCCTTGGGCAATATCTGGTGATTGTCTTCCAATTGCGTTTAATATTCCACAAGTTTCATAATTAAAACCATACCTGGAATGGGTATAACCAATATCCTTTATTACATTCCTTACGAGATCCCCAATTTCTATATATGTCTTTGTAGTTATTTCTCCACCTACAATTACAAGCCCTACAGTTATAAAGGTTTCACAAGCAACCCTACCCAATGGGTCATCTTTTAAAACCTCATCTAAGACAGCATCTGAGATTTGGTCGCAAACCTTATCAGGATGCCCTTCTGCAACTGATTCAGAAGTCAAGAAATATTTTCCATCAACCATAAAAGCTCCTTAAAATAAAATTCAATTATTTTACCATAAAATTTTTAAATATTTTAATTTTATGTTATAAAATTTATATGGAAAATAAAAGGAAAATAGTAGTTTGTGGAGCTACAGGTCAACAGGGGAATGGAGTTTTAGAAGCATTAAAAAAAAGAGAAAATTTTGAGATCTTTGCTTTATTAAGGGATCCAAATACTATAAAAGCAAAGGAGATAAGAGAAAAAGGTATAAATATTTTGCAGGGTGATCTTTTGGAAAAAAAATCCCTTATAGATTGTTTTAAAGATGCCTACGGCATCTTTGGAGTCACCCAACCTTGGTCAAAGGATTACAAAAAATGTTTTCCAGAATTGGAAATTAAACAGGGTTTAAATATATTGGAAGCTTCAAAAGAGGTAAATTTAAAACATTTGATTTTCACTTCAATGATACATTTGGAATTTAGAAATACGGGAGTCCCCCATTTGGATAGCAAAATTTTCCTTGAAGATAAAATAAAAGAATCTAAAATCCCTTACACAATTTTTCGACTACCCTCTTTTATGGAAAATATTGGGAAGGAGTTTTTTCCCATAAAAAAGAAATATGTGAGGGGTTTGTTAGAAAAAAAATCTAAGGTTACATACATCTCCTGCCAAGATATTGGGGAATTTGTCTCCTTTGCCTTTAGTACTCCTGAAAAGTTTATAAATAAAGAAATGGATTTAATTGCAGACCTTGTCTCTGGAGAAGAATTAGAAAAAATTTTATGGGAAATTTTAAAAAGAAAAATTATTTATAAAGCACCTCCAAATTTTCTTTTAAAAATTTTTGCAAAGGAATTTTATGAAATGAAATTATTTTATGAAAAACTTGCCCTTCCCCTCCATCTTTCAAAACTTGAAGAAATAATGCTTGAATGTAAAAAAATTTATCCCAAGATTACAACCTTAAAAAAATATTTAGAAATAAAATTAAGCTAACCTTTCCCTTTTGGTTCTCCTTTTTTCATCCCTCTCTTTTATTGCTTCCCTTTTATCATAGATTTTTTTTGCCCTTACCAAACCAATTTCAACCTTTATCTTTTTATTTTTTATGTAAATCTTTAAAGGTATAACTGTAAGCCCCTTTTCCTTTACCAATGATGAAATTTTTTCTATTTCCCTTTTGTGAAGTAAAAGTTTTCTATCCCTTAAAGGATCTTCTTTAAAAGCAGTAGCAAAGGGATAGGGAGATATATTCATATCTTTGATAAATGCCTCTCCCTTTTTAAATCTTACCCATGCCTCTTTTATGGAACCCCTTCCTTCTATTAAGGATTTTACTTCTGCTCCTTTTAATTCAATTCCACATTCATAAGTTTCAATTATAAAAAAGTCAAAGTATGCTTTTTTATTTTTAAGAAGGAGTTTTTCCTTGTTCATATGTTTGAATGAAAATTACAAATCTTTGAGTTAAAGAAGGATCAAATTGGATTCCTGCTTTGCTTTTTAAGGTCTCCAGTGCCTGTGAAGGATCAATTACTGGTCTGTAAGAGGTCTTTGAAGTCATAGCATCATAGGCTTCTATTATGTGTATTATTCGAGCTCCTACTGGTATTTCTTCTCCCAACATTTGGGAAGGATATCCAGTTCCATCCCATCTTTCATGGTGGTGCAACACCAAACTATAAACTTCATAGGGAAAAGGTATTTTTTGAATCAAGTATGAACCTATCTTAGGGTGTTGTTGTAATAATCTAAACTCATCATCTTCTAATTTTTTCTTATGATATAAATTTTTGTAATCCAATTCCCTCATTCCCAAATCATGCAAAAGCCCTGCTAGGGATACCCTATTTACTTCATTTGGATCCATTTGTAATGTCTTACAAAACTCCCTTGCAATATCAGAAACTACTATAGAATGTTTTATTAAAGAAGAATAATCCTCCAACCCTGGTTGTAATAATTTATTTAATAAAGCTTTATAAGTTTGATTGTAGATAATGTTTTCCAATTCTGTCAAAAGGTAGGACTTTGTTATGGAAACAAAGGGAGATAAAGCTTGCATCTCTTCTTTTCCTAAGGGTTTTGTAGAAAAATAGTTATAAATTAGTTGAAATTCTTTTCTTAAGGAGATAATTTGTTGAAAAGCCCTAAAAATTTTTCCTTCATAAAATTTTTCTCCCAAGGGAAAATATTTATTTAAAAAAAAGCCATTTCCCACCTCTTCTTTTAATTTTTGCAAGATAAGGCCTTTCCCCTCTTGATTTATTCTTTGAACAATATCTTCAGAAAGGGAATATTTTCCACCTAAAATAACATAGGAACCCTTTGTTGTATAAAAATTAAATAAAAGGCAAGAAAAATCAGGGATATATAAATGAAGATTTATAATTTTATGAAGGGAGTTTATAAAAGAAGAAGGGGGTTCTGGAATGGGCTTAAAAATTAAAGGGTCTGGAGTTGGAGTAATAGCTTGGACCTTGCTATAAATTGTTTCATAAACCTTTATCTCTTCCTGGGGTTTTGTTTCTGTTAAATTAATGGGTTGAAGTATTTTTTTTTGTTTTTGAAAGGAAGATAAATAAGAGGCAAATCTTAAAGCAATTCCATCAGCAATTGTCAAATCCCCATCATTGAAGAGCTCTTTCCCTGCCTTATCCCTTATATCTAAAAAACCCACAATCCTTTCCAAGTAAACAGGACAAACAAGGATTTTTGATGTATTGGAATCTACCAAAAGACCTCTAAAATCCCCTGCTTCAATTAAACTGTTAAAATAAAAGGACTTTCTTTCAAGATAAAGGGTCTCCACTATGGGAGAGGTTCTCTCATGAACCTCAGGCAAAACATCCCTTTTAGTAAAGCCATAACTTGCTTTTAAATAAAATTTTCCATCGGGAGCAAGTAAATAAAAGGAAGCTTTTGTTGCCTTTAACTCTTCAAGGCAAAAATAGAGCATCTCTTTAAACTTTAGTAAAACATTTTTATCTTCATTCATAAAAATATTATATATTATTTTCTCCTGCAATTCTATAACTGCAAGGCAAATCCCTTTATTTCAATTTTTTGTTATAATAAAAAGATGAAAGTTTTTTTAATTTTTTTAATCTTATTTTCAAGTTTAATTCATAGTGAAGAGCCCTATGTAAAAAATTTTTCATTATATGTTAAGCATTCCCTCGTTTTGGTTTCCTTAGAATTGGGAGAAGCATTCCCTTCAGAAATTTTAGAAAGGGTAAGAAGTGGACTTCCTTTAACCTTTACTTATCACTTTTCCTTAAAATCAAAAAGAACCATTAAAGATAAAGTTTGGATTAAAACAAAAATAACAGTTACCTGTAAATATGACCCTGTAAAAATTGAATATCGATTAAATTTTAGAAAAGATGATCAACTCTTTGATACGAGATATTTCCATAGTTGGTCTGAGGCAGCAAAATATATGTCCTCATTTCAAAATTTATCCCTTTTTGAAGTTCCAGAAGAAGCAAAGGAGGAAGAAATCTTTTTATCCTTAAAAGTTCATCTCCTCTCAAAGACAAAATGGTTAATCTTTCCTTCAAACATTTCTGTTTCAGAATTTACTTCTACAATTTTTAAAGTAAATGAATAAAAAAAAATATATAAATTTTTGGATTATTTTAATTTCCTTTTTCATCCTTTCTCTATCCTTTGTTTATTTTCTTGCTTTTAGAAGGGAAAATTTAGAAAAAAGTTTTGCCTATAATCAAGGGCTTCTTTTACTTTTGTGGTATTTAAATATTACCTTCATTGTTGTTTTATTTTTCATAATTACAAGACAACTTGTAAAACTCATAATGGAAAGGAAAGAAAAAGCCCTTGGCTTTAGATTAAGAACAAAACTTATAATTTCTTTAATGGCACTTGTTTTAATTCCCATAATTTTTTTGTTTATTTTTGCCTTAGATTTAATTGTTCAATCAAATCAGATACCCCCTGATATACCTGAAGTTTTTAATGAAATTGAAGAAATTGTAAGGGATTGGGATAAAAAGGAACTTGAAAAGCTTTATCTTGATTTACGGCAAATAAAGAGACAATTAAAAAAAATAGGTGAAAATAATTGGTATAAAGAAGGGACGAAGTTTTGCACAAAAAATGATTTAAGTTTTTTCCAAACCTTTAGGGAAAAAAAATTTCTTTTTTCTATAAATTGTAAACAAGTTATAAAAAATCCAAGCTTAAGTTATGAGTTTTTAAAAGAAGTAGAAGAAAAGGGGAGAAGCTTTTTTTGGAAAGAAGAAAGGGGAAATTGGCTCTTAGTAACAGGGCTTTATTTTTTAAAAGAGGGAATATCTTACCAAATAATCTTAGGTAAAGTTTATCCTGAGATGATTGGAAAGGCAAGAGAAAAGTTTTTGGTCAAATCCCAAAATTTAAAGGAGTTTTCATATCAAAAGAAAAGTTTAGATGCCATAAGGATTTTAATTTTCCTTTTGCTTACCTTAAGTATTGCTTTTGCTGGCTTATGGATGGGCACTTATCTTACAAGATATTTTACAACTCCTTTATCCCAAATCTTAGAAGGAACAAGGGAAGTGGCAAAGGGCAATTTGGATATAAAACTTTCCCCTTCTACCATGGAGGATTGGGATTTGCTTTTTATACATTTTAACTATATGGTTCAAGAATTAAAAAATTACAGAACCCTCCTTGCAAAGGAAAGAGAATATTTAATGACCCTATTAGAAAATTTAGAACTGGGAATTTTAAATGTGGGTTTTGATGGTTCTATAATTACAATTAACAAAAAGGGAAAAGAGTTTTTAGGAATAGGGGATTTAAAAGAAAACTTTTTTAATAAAATAAAAGGGGATTTCCCATCTCTTTATAATTGGCTTGAAGAATCTTTAAAAACAAAAAAGCCCCTTTCAAATATTTTTGAAATAAAATCCAAGGGGTTGACTCTTTCTATTAGCTTTTTCCCCTTTTATGAAAACAGTTTTCTTTTAATCTTGGAAGATGTAACAGAGTTTATAAGGGCACAAAGAATGGGAACTTGGAAGGAAGTAGCCCAAAAGATAGCCCATGAAATAAAAAACCCCCTAACCCCAATCCAATTAATGGCAGAACATTTAAAGAAAAAGGCAGAAGGAAATTTGGAAAAAGAAGAGATATTGTCTTCATTAAATACAATATTAGATGAGGTTCAGCATTTACAAAGTATGGTTGATTCCTTTTCCCAATTTGCCAGAATGCCAATGCCTTCTCCAAAAAGATTTAATTTAAAAGATTTGTTTTATCAATTAAAGGATTTATATGGCAATTTACATAAAGATCTAAGCTTAGAAATAATAATAAATGAGGACCTTCCAGAGATTTGGGCAGATAAAGAACTTTTAAGAAGAGCCCTTGTAAACTTAATAGATAATTCAATAGAAGCATGTAAATTTAAAGGAAAAATTACCTTATCAGCAGAAATTAAAGGTGAAGAAGTATTTATATTTGTAATTGATGAAGGACCTGGTATCCCAGAAAATATAAAAGAAAAAATTTTTCAACCCTATATTTCTACTAAGGGAAGGGGTTCTGGTATGGGACTTTCAATAGTAGATAGAATAGTAAAAGACCATGGAGGAAAAATTAAATTTGAAGACAATTCCCCTAAGGGAACAAAATCTATAATATCTCTACCAAATCCTTAGTTTATTCCTTTTTTTCTTCCTCTTTATGGTGGTGACAGCAACCCCCACTTAAAAAGTGTAAAGTTAAGGTCAAGATCCAAAAAGCCACAGCACCTCTCCAAAAACCTTGAGGGGCAAGGATAAAAGTCTTTCCAGTAAAAGCTAAGATTGAACCAACAACAAAAGCTAAAACGCCCAGAAAAAATAAAATCCATAATAATGTCTTCATAAGACCTCCTCAAAAATAATTATATCATTTTTTTAAAAAAGGGGTATTGAAATCCCCCTTTTTTTGGAGTAAGATATAAATATGAATTTAGATCAAGAGTTAAGAAAGGTTCTAAAAGAACTGGTTTCAAATAATATAAAATTTACGCAGGCATGTGAAGAGTTTAAGTTTAAGCTCATAGAAGAGGCATTAAAGGTTCATAATGGAAACATTAAAGAAGTAGCAAAGGCATTGGGAATACATAGAAACACAGTAAGCAATATTTTAAATAAAAAAAATTTTGGAGATAAAAGGAAATCAAAAAAAGTATAATTTTTCTTTTTTTTCTATTCTTTTCTACATCTTTTAATAACAAAGTCATAATTTATAAAGAAAAGGAAAACCTTTCTTCAAAGAATCTTGGATTTTTAATTTACAAAACCTTTCCTTTTTCAAAAATTCCCTATGGAGATTTAATTTTAAAAAATAGCAAAAAATACAACTTGGACCCCTATTTAATATCCTCTATTGTCTTTATTGAAAGCGGCTTTGATAAGGAAGCAGTTTCTATAAAAGGTGCTGTTGGTTTAATGCAAAATTTGCCAAAAAAAGAAAGTGATTGGGATAAACATAAAAACCCTGAGTTTAGTTTAGATGTGGGGATTTTGCATTTTAAATTTTTACTTGATGAATTTAAAGGGAATTTATTAATTGCTTTAGCTGCATATAATTGTGGATTAAATTGTGTAAAAAAAAGAGAAAAACTGCCAAGGGAAACCCTATTTTTTATTCAAAAAGTAATAGAATGTTATTATTATTTATGGTTAAATACTCCAAATATATGCTTCCCTTTCAATTGTGGCAAAGAATAATAGGCGAGCATCCCCTTCCATTTTAAAATTTTTTAAAATTTTACCTTCCCTTTTAAATTCAAAATATAAGGGGATCCCAGATAAATTTGCTATTTCAATTTTTTCCCCTATGTTATAGCCCCCATAATTTAAAGCATAAATTGTAGCCCAGGCCCCAGAAGAGCAAGATAAGACCTCCTTTTCTATACCCCTTTCATAAGTTCTCATATAAATTATTTCTGGTTCCAATAAATTTGCAAAGGTAACATTTGCTCCTGCTGGTTCTAAATTCCTATGAAACCTTAAAGTTTTTGCAATACTTTCAAAATCAAAATTATAAAGATTTTCTTCCGTTGGAACAATCAAATGGGGAACACCCAAATCCACAAGGTAAGTTTTAAAACCTTCCAGTTCCAATTCTTTTATTTTCACATTCATGGGAGGAAAGGTAAGTTTTACATTTTTTTTTAAAACCTCTGCCCCAAAAACCCCTACATCTGTTTCTATCTTCATATTCTTAGGAGCAATTATTTTAAGAAAAGCAAACCTTGCAGCACACCTTGTCCCATTTAAACAAAGTTCTGCATAGGAACCATCACAGTTATAATATTTAATTTTAAAATGGGCTTTTTTGGAATTTTCCAAAAGGATTAACCCATCTGCCCCAATGGATAACCTCCTTTTACAAATCCTTAAGACAAAATCCTGTATATCTTCCTTTAAAATATTTTTTCTGTTATCAATTATTATAAAATCATTCCCTGCTCCAGAAAACTTTCCTATTTCCATTTAAGGTTCCCTCTTCCCTTCTACTATTTCACTTTCAAGCCCTGCCTCATTTATAGCTGAAACCCCATAAAAACAATTTTTCTCTTCAATTATAACCATACTCTTTTCCGTTTCCCAAAGGAATTGCCAATCTCCCCCTTCCTTACATTTTTCATATATTTTATATTTTAATGCTTTTTCTACAACTCCAAATTCAATCCTTAAATTTTCCCCTTCATTTAATATTAATACATATTCAGGAGGATTTGGTTTAAATTTATTTATAAATAAACCCTCATAAAGGGCAGGAAAACTTAAATGGTTTTCATCTATGGCACAATAAAATTTATATTTATAAAAAAAATTATGCATCACCTCTTTATCAAAAATTAACCCTTCTTTTCCCTTTGAAAGTTCAACTCTCTTGTATTCACCATTTTTTGATCTTTCTATAATCAAATTTTTGCACTCTTCTGATATTTTTAACTTAAACCCAAAACCTTCTTCCAGAAATTCCACCTTTTCTAAAATTGGTTCCTCAATATTTCTTAAAAAAACAAATTGAAATACCTTTGTTTTTTCTTCCTCTTTTCCCTTTTTAAAATAAAATCCCCAAAATAGAGATGTGTTTTCTTCAATTGAATACTCCCTTGCTTTAAATTTTTTTGTCCACATATTGCTTTCTTCCAAATTTTCTTCAAATAAAAGGTTCTTTTTTTTGAAAATAGAACTTTCAGGGGGAGCTGGAAGTTCTTTTGTTGCGATCTTTTTTACTTTTAAAAGATAAACATATACTTTTCCCCTTTTAAAAATCTCTGGAACTCCAATTTCAATTAAAATTTCATCTCCAATTTGTCCAATCTTTACATCTTTTATAATTTTTTCTTTTGGAAAGGGTGGATGGGGAGGGGCTTCTTTTCCACAACCTATAAAACTATAAAATAAGATTGCTAAGCTCAAGCTTTTCACTAAAACTTTTAAGGCGCTGGTGGACATAGTTTTCATCTATTGTTATTTTAATGTTTCCCATCTCTGAACCATGAAAGGAAATTTCTTCTAATACCTTTTCCATTAAAGTATAAAGGCGTCTTGCCCCTATATCTTCCAATTTCTCATTTAAAAATTCCGTATATTTTGCAATTGCCATTACGGCTTCCTCTTTAAACTCCAATTCAAGCCCTTCCGTTTTAAGGAGGGCTTCATATTGTTTTAACAAAGAATGTTTTGGTTCCTTTAATATTCTATAAAAATCCTCTGCTTTTAATGAAGAAAGTTCAACCCTTATGGGAAACCTGCCTTGTAATTCTGGAATTAAATCAGATGGCTTTGTTGTATGAAAAGCTCCTGCTCCAATAAATAATATATGATCTGTCTTTATCTGTCCATACTTTGTTTGAACTGTTGTTCCTTCCACAATTGGCAAGAGATCCCTTTGAACCCCTTCCCTGGAAACATCGGGACCATATCCCTTTTCCCTCCCAGCTATCTTATCCATTTCATCAATAAAAACAATTCCCGTCTCCTCTGCCCTTTTTAGGGCTTCATTTACTATCTCTTGCATATTTAAACTTTTATTTTCCTCTTGTGTCTGAAGGATTTTTAATGCCTCAGGAACGGTGACAAGGCGCCTTGTACTTTTAGATCCCATAATATTTGAAAACATGCTTTGCATTTGAATTTCAATTTCTTCCAAACCCTGGGGACCAAAGATTTGAACTTGGGGAAATTGTTTTTCTTCTATCTCCACTTCCACTTGTAAATTATTGTAAGCTCCTTCTCTTAACATCTTCCTATTTCTTTCCCTTTCATCTAAGTTTGAAGCACAAGAAGGAAATAATTTTATAAGTAATCGGGTTTCTGCTATTTCTTTTATCTTTTCTAAAATTGTTTGCAATCTTTCTTCCCTTACCAATCTTATGGATTCTTGAACCAAATCCCTTATCATAGAATCCACATCCCTTCCCACATAACCTACTTCTGTAAACTTTGTTGCTTCCACTTTAACCATTGGAGCTTGGACAAGTTTTGCCAACCTTCTTGCAATTTCCGTCTTTCCAACCCCCGTTGGACCAATCATTAAAATATTTTTTGGGATTACTTCTTCCCTTAAATCCTCTGGTAGTTGAAACCTTCTCCATCTGTTTCTTAAAGCAATGGCAACTTTTACCTTTGCTTCTTCTTGTCCTACAATATGTTGGTTTAATTCCCTTACAATTTCCTTTGGCGTTAGGTATTTACCTATTTCCCTATACTTCACGGCAGTACCTCAATTGTAATTTCATCATTTGTATAAATGCAAATGGAAGAAGTAATCTTCATTGCTTCTTCCACAATTTCTTCCGGAGATAAATTGGAGTGTTTCATTAATGCCTTTGCTGCAGCTAAAGCATAAGCACCCCCTGAACCAATTGCTATAATCTCTTCATCGGGCTGAAGGAGATCCCCATTTCCCGATAATAAAAAAAGCTTTTCTTCAGAGGCAACAACCATAATTGCATCTAACCTTCTTAAAACCTTATCAGTTCTCCATTCTTGAGCTAACTCTACAGCTGCCCTTTCAAGGTTTCCTTTAAATTCTTTTAATTTGCTTTCAAATCTTGAAAGGAGAGTAATTCCATCTGCTGCAGAACCAGCAAAACCTGCTAAAATTTTCCCTTCATAAAGTTTTCTTACCTTTGATGCCTTATGTTTTAAAATTGTGGAACCAAAGGTCACTTGTCCATCTGAAGCCATTACAGTCTTTCCCTTAAATCTTAAAGCTAAAACAGTTGTATTTTTCATAAAAATAGAATATCAAAATTAAATCTTTTTTTAAAGCCCTTTTAATTTATCCAATTCCTTTTCAATCCTTTGCCAACCCATAGTTACAAAGGACCAATAATTGGGCCTATCAGATACTTTAACCCAAAAGGTTTCATCTTTTGTCTTGTAAAAAAATGAATTTAAAACAAAATTTTCTCCCCTTATTAGAGCTTCAGCTAAATTTTCAAAGTTATTAATTTTATTGATACTATGCATCCATTTCATTTCAGAAAGTTCTTTTAAAATATTAATTACAGGATTTTCATCTTTTAAATCCTTTCCATTTAAAAACCATTTTCCTTCCTTCTTTTCAAAGTTGTATTCCCTTTCTCCAGTTTTCATTTTAAAACTCATAACTTCCCAAGGGGAAAAGGAAAAAACCTTTGTATCGGGTATTAGAAGTATTCCCTTTTCTAATTTTTCCCAAAGGGAATGACTTGCAAGAAAAACCCTCTTTCCATTTTTTACATAAAAATCATTTTTTTCAAGCCCTTTTTTGAATCCAAATTCTCCTTGAAGGATTAATTTCTTTTCCCCATCATAAAAGGAAATTTTCAAAAATGGAGGAAGAAGATTTATTTCCTTAAGCTTTTCCTCATCATATTCATCTAAAAATTCCTTTGCCCTTAAAGAAGACAAGCCATATATTAGGTCCTCAATATTTTCCTTTTCAGCCCTATCTTTAATGGGAAAGTCCAAATACCAAAATTTTCCCTTTTTTTCCACATTTATTTTTTTTCCATATTTTTCTATTTCAATTAAATTTACACTTCCACTATCATATTTGAAAATCTCCTTACTCCTTAAATCCTTTATAGATTTATTTATGGAATTTAAAAAAGAAGAAGGAACAAAATAACTTTTTCCTCCCTTTTCTAATCTAATTGCAACTTGGCTTATCCCTGGAACTTCAACTCCAATGATAATCCTTTCCTTTAATTTATCTGTTGAAAAATCTAAAAACTTATTTGGCTCTTCCAATCTAAAATCCTTTAAATTTACCTCTTTTAGCTCCTTTTCTTTTTCCAATTCTACAATAGACCTTAAAAGGGAACTTACATTAAATTCATCGGCAGGATACTCTAAGGGTTTTTTCAACTTCCATTCACCCCTTTCCTTTTTTAATTCCCAGCTTAAATCTTCACTTTTTAAGAAAAGATAATTTATTTCTTCTTCCTTTAAATTAAAAACCTTTTTTTCCCTTTCCTTTGCTTCTTCCGTAGTTGGTAACTTTCTTTCATAAAAATAAATAAAAAGAAATAACCCTAAGGCAATTAAAAGTAAAATTAAACTTTTCATTTTCATCTCATTTCCTCCTGGCTCTCCAAACCAATACACCTGCAATAATTGATAAAAGGGGCATAATAACAATTACAACTAAAAATATCTTCTTCATTTGGGAGGCATTTAGGGTTATTGCAACCCTTTCCACGGGTTTTGGGGGAATGGATATGAGCTCTTCTTTTTGAGCTAAGTAATGCACAGAATTTTGAAAAAATACTATATTCCCTAAATTTTTATTTTGTCCATTTGTATAAAAATCCCCATCTCCAACTACAAAAATCTTTCCTTTACCTTCTGAAATTATACTTATGCCTATGGGACCCGATATATCCTTTTCATCTTTTGCCACAGAACCATCCTTTAAAAGGGCTGAAATGTTTGTCTCCCCCCATCCTTCATTTGAAGTTTCTAAAATTATTTGGGTTTTATATTCCTTATTTTTAGGTTCCAAGGTAGAAAGACCTATACATAAAGGAAATAAAACAGGAGTTCCTGTCATTTTTTCTGTAATTTTATGGAAACGGAAATTATCCAAATATAAATATCCTGCTCCAAAAAAAGGGATTGCCTTTGAGGGATCCAAAACCAAGAGGGGCTTTATTTCAATTCCAAAGTTATTTAAAAAATTTTCAAAACCCGTAAGAGATATTTTTTTATTTACTTCATCAAAATTTGGATCCAAAGCCAAAAAAAAGCTTCCCCCTTTTTCAATATATAATGAAACCATTTGTAACTCCTTTTCAAGAAAAGGATATTTAGGGCTTGTAGAAATTAAAAGAGAATAATCCTGAGGGATCTCCTCTAAATTTAAAAGATTTAATTCTTCTACCTTATAATTTCTTTTAATTAAATACTCCTTGACCTCTGAAAGACCCTTTTCAGAATAGTCCTCAATGGAGGGCTCCCCATGGCCCTTTATAAAACCTATCTTCATTTGCTTTTCTTCTGAAACATTTAAAATTGCAGTGGTCAGGGCTTCTTCTCCTTTAAAGTTTTTAAGCTGTGGTGGTTGACCCCATTGCATTCCCGTATAATCATATTCAGCAAGTTCACTGCCATAAATAAATTTTTTCTTCTCGCCTGTCTTTACAACAATTGAATTGTTTTGAGTTATTCCCAATTCTTTTACTAACCGTTCTGCTTCTAAAATATTTTTTTCTGGATCTATGAACTTCACCTTTATCTTTTTAGAAAAATTTTCATATCTTTTTAACAATTCCTTCAATTCATCAAAAATTGCATCTTTTTCATTAAATAGAACATATATTTCCAATTCCTTTACTAATTTAGACAAAACCTTTTTACTTTCATCGGATAAGGAATAAATCTTATTTTTTGTTAAGTCATACCTTGCCCAATGTCTTGTAGATATCCAATTTATCATTAAAAAGATTGCAAAAGTAGAGATTATAATTACAAACAAATTTGTTGTTTCAAAAATCTTTTTCATTTTTTACCTCCATTTTCTCAATTTCAAAACTTGAATGCTTAAGAATAGAAAGAAAAAAGTTAAAGAGAGGGAGTAAATTATTCCCCTTGTATCAATTATCCCCTTTCCAAACCACTCAATTTGTTCCCAAAGAGTTGCATATTCTATTAAATTTTTAACTGTAGGGGAAGGAATTAGTTGATACAAAAAACCAACGGAAAAGAGAAAAATTAAAATTACAAAAGTCCATATAGCAGAAAGGATTTGATTTCTTGAAAAAGAAGAAGCCAAAAGCCCTGCAGATAGAAAGGAAGCCCCCTGGAGTAAAATTCCTAAATAACCAGTTAAAACTGGCATTAAATCAATTTTTGAGTAAGAAAGTAAGATTACAACATAAATTAGAGTAAAAAACCATAAAAAAATATAAAAAATAAAGGAAGAAAAAAACTTTGACAAAATTACAGAGGTCTCCGTAACAGGTGAACTCATAAGGGTTTCAAGGGTTCCCAAACGCTTTTCTTCTGAAATTAACCGCATAGTTAGAGCGGGGATTATAAATAGGATATAAAGCCAGTAAAAAACAGTTCCTCCAAAAAATGCCTTTAAAACAGCTCCATGGGGAGCAGTGGGAGAATTTAAATAACTTAAAATGATATAAAAAACAAAACCATTTAAAAATAAAAAAGCTGTCAAAACCACATAAGCCAAAGGTGAATAAAAGTAAGATAAAAGTTCCTTCTTTAAGATTGCAAAAAATCCCTTCATTTTATACCTCCTCTTCCATTGTAAGGCGTAAAAATACATCTTCCATACTTAAACTTTTCTCATAAAGTTCCAATAACTTTAAGTTATTTTCCTTTGCAAAGTCAAAGATTTCTTCTCTTAAATCAAAATTTTTTTCTGCTGTTATCTTTAATTTTAACTCTTCCCCTTCCTCTTTCAATTTTTCCACATTTAAAATACCTTTTATCTCTTTTATCTTTTCCAGATCTTTTAAAGGGGGTTTAAAAGTAACATCATAGATGGTATTGCCCCTTAAGGTATTTTTTAGATTTTCAGGGGTATCTTGGGCTAAGATTTTTCCTTTGTCAATAACCAAAACCCTATCAGAAACCATTTCAGCTTCGGGTAAAATATGGGTAGACAAAAAAACAGTTCTTTCCTTTCCTATTTCTTTTATTAACTCCCTTATCTTAACAATTTGAACAGGATCCAAACCAATTGTGGGTTCATCTAATATTAATACCTTTGGATTATGGACCAAAATCCCAGCCAAGGATACTCTTTGTCTATATCCTTTTGATAAATTCCAAATTATTGTGTTTAAGACATCTGTTATAAAACAGGACTCCACAGCAAAAGAAATGTTTTTTTCCAATTCCTTTTTTGGAACACCATTTAACTTCCCCCTAAACTTTAAATACTCAATAACTCTTAACTCATTATAAAGGGCAGCACTTTCTGGCATATAACCAATTAGTTTTCTGGCTTCAATTCCAGAAAAAGACAAATCGTAACCTCCAATATAAATTTTTCCTCCATTTGGAGGCAAAAACCCAGTAAGCATCCTTAGGGTTGTGGTCTTCCCTGCTCCATTGGGACCCAAAAAACTTACAATTTCTCCTTCTCTTATAGAAAAAGAAATGTCATCTACTGCTTTCTTGTCTACATAGATCTTGGTTAAATTTTGAACCTCAATCATATAACCTCCTCTTTATAAATTAAAATTTTACCAATTTCCTCCTCTCCTCTCCCCCTCTTATCTTTCAATGTAAAAATATTATTCATCCCTCCTCCTTTATATGGTATTCTATTCAAGTGAAAAAGTTTCAAACCTTAAGTAAATATTATATACGAATTTTTGGAAAAAGGGTGTTTAGATTTCCTGTGGGGGGTTTTGGGAATTGTCCCAATAGGGATCCCATAACAAAGGAAGGGGGTTGTATTTATTGTGATATAAAAGGTTCTGCTTCGGATTTTTTAAATTTAAATTTAAGTATAGAAGAACAAATAAAGGAAAAATTAGGGGAGGAAAAAAGTTATATTTTATATTTCCAACCCTATACTTCCACGTATTGTGAAGAAAAATACTTAATCAACTTAATTGAAAATTCCTTAAAGTATCCCCAGTTCGTTGGTGTTTCCATTGGTTCAAGGCCAGATACAATTTCCCCAAAATTATGGGATTACTTCGAGTATTTAAATAAAAGAACCTATTTTGAACTGGAAATTGGGCTTCAAACTTCAAAGGAAAAGACCTTGGAATTTATTAAAAGAGGTCATAAATTAAAGGAATTTGAAGATTCAATGAAAAGGGTAGAAAAATTAAATATTAATACAATAATTCATATAATAATTGGACTCCCAGGTGAAGATATAAAAGATTTTATAAAAACAGCAAAATATTTAAACAACTTTAAAATAAGGGGAATAAAAATTCATCCATTACATATTATGAAAAGTTCTACCCTTTCAAAAATTTATGAAATTGAAGGAAAATTGGGTGGAGGAGAGAAATTCAAAAAGAAAAATTTACCCCTTTTAAAAATATTAACTTTAGAGGAATATAAAGAAATAATTTATCATTTTCTTTCAAACTTGAAGGAAGAAATCATTTTATATAGAATAACTTCAGAAAGGTATACAAAGGACTTTTTAGGTCCCCTATGGCTTCTTCAAAAAGGAAAAATTTTAAAGGAAATAAAAGATTATCTTAAAGAAAAGGATATAATAATTTTAGGATTTTAAAAAGGAAAGATAAATTTTCCCCTTAATTTTTTTTGCTTTATATCTCTTTAATCTATTTAAAGCTCTTAAATAAAGAATTTCAAGTTTTTCTGGATTTCTTGGTTTTTTCCTTAACTTTTTCCTAATTAAAACTCCCTTCCTTGCAAATTCAATTTTTACTATTTTAGCTGCTTTTTTTAAATCTTTGTACCTATAAGTTCCCATAACTAATCCTTCATTTCAATTAAAAGTTTTTCAATTATATCTTCAATTTCACATTTCATTGCTCTTTTTTTAAATAATTTATATCAATTTCTTCTCCAATTTCCTCCTTTGCTTTATATAAAACCTTTGCCCAGATAAAGGAATTAGAGTCCTTCCACCACTTAAAAGCATTTAATCTATCCACTATTAAATCTTCATAAGAAATAACCTTTATTTCCATATCTTTTTCAACAACAATCGTATTTACCCTTTTTTCCACTTCTTTTCCTTCATCAAGTTTTTCTCCCTGCCAATCTATATAAATTTCTAATTTTTCATTAAACCAATATCGCCCGTTGTATAACTTCCTTGAGTATAAATTTCCAATGCTTAGTCTCCTACAACAATTGGTGCATTACCACCTTTTTTTAAAACTTCCTTTGAAAGCAGAGCTAAAAATATAATTTTTCTCTTTCTTGGATCCTTTATTTTAAATATATTTCCATACCCTTATTATAACAAACCCCCTATAAAACCCACAAAAAATTTCTTGAAGGTTTTTATTTTTTTTGTTAGGATTATAAAGTGGAAAAATATTATGTTTTAATGGACATTGGAGGAACTTTTACAAAGTTTTATGTTTTAAGTTTATCAAAAGAAAATTTTAAAATAAAATATAGGCTAAAAAAAGAAATAAAAAACAAAGATGCTTTATTAAATTTTTTAAAGGATTCCTTAAAAAAATTTCAACCCCTTGAGATTTTAATTGTTTCTTTGGCAGGACCTGTCTTTAATGATAAATATGGATATATGACAAATTGGAAAGGAAATCCAAAAATTTCTTTTGATACTTTTAAAAAATTGTTGAAAATAAAAAAGATAGTTTTTTTTAATGATATGGTTGTCCATACCCTTGGACTTCTTTGCTTAAAGGAAAAAAAATTAATTCAAAAAAAATCAAGCATTATTTATAAACCAAAAAAAATTAAAAGAGATGGCAGTAGGGCATTGATTATACCTGGAACTGGTTTGGGCTCAGGAATATTATTTGAAGATGGAAAGGTTAGTTCTTTGGAAACTCAACATACAACCTTTTATCCAAGGGATAAAATTACAAAAAGGATCTTTAATTCCTTTGAAAAATCTGGAATTTTTCCTTCTTTTGAAAATTTTGTCTCAGGGGAAGGGCTTTTTAGGATTTATTTACATTTAAAAAGATTGAAAAATTTAAAGGAGCCCCCAATTAAAAAAATTAAAGAGACAGGAGGATATGTTTTAAAAAAAGCAAGGGAAAAAGATAAGGAAGGAAGAGAGGCATTAAAAATTTATTTTTCTGTTTTGGGTATTTTTTGTCAAGCTATTGCCCTTTCTTTTAAGCCCCACTCGGGTATCTTTTTATCTGGGAAAGGAATTATAAAAAATTTAAAATTTTTAAATAAAAAATTGATAATAAAAAACTTTCACTTTAATGATAAACAAAAAAAACTCCTTAAAGAAATTCCCATATTTTATTTAAAAGAGGACTTAATTTTTAAAGGATTTTTATACTATTTGGAAAAATTTGTGTTAAAATAATTAAAAAAGGAGTGCATATGAAGTATAAATGTCAAATATGTGGCTACATTTATGATCCAGAAGTAGGGGACCTTGAAAATGATATCCCCCCTGGAACTTCTTTTGAGGAATTACCTTTTGATTGGGTTTGTCCCATATGTGGAGTTGGTAAGGATCAATTTATTCCCCTTTAGAAATAATTAATTAAATTTAAATGTTTTAATTATATGGAAAATAATTTAGAGATCTTTTTAGATTTTGAAAATGGTTCCCCTCTTTCTAAGGAAATTTTAAAAGAAATGGAACCCTACTATTATTTAAAAGGGTACGGCCATTCTGCATTAACCCATAAAAAGGGTTGGGAAGCGTATGGAATTATTGAAGAAAATTTAAAAGAAATAGCAAACCTCTTGGGGACCCAATCAGAAAAACTACACCTTACCCATGATGGAGTAGAAGCAGCAAATTTAGCTATTTTGGGTTTAGAAACCTTAAAAGATAAAAGCAAAAAAATTTTAATTTCCAAAATTGAGCCCCTCCATTTTCAATATCCAGTAGAAGAAATGGAAAAAAAAGGTGTAGAAGTTATTAAAATTCCTGTAGATGGAGAAGGTTTTATAGATGAAGATTTTTTATTTCAAAACCTCGATGAAAATACTTATCTTTTAATTTTTAGTTGGATAAACCATGAAATTGGAACTATTCAAAAATTTGAAGAGATTTCTAAAAAAGCCAAAGATAAAATTAAGGATTTGGTAATCTTAGCTGACTTATCAGATACCCTTGGAAGAATACCCTTCAAGTTAGATGATTTGCCCATAGATATGGCTATATTTTTTGGATACAAGATTTATGGTCCAAAGGGAATTGGCTTGCTTTACAAGAAGAAAGAGATTAAACTTAAACCCTTAATCTTTGGTCCCTTTTCAACCCAACCCCTATGGCCTGGAGAAGAAAATATTCCAGCCCTTGTGGGTTTTAAATTTGCTTTAAAAAATCTAATGGAAAATTTTAAGGAAAAGGAAAAAAAATTAAAGGAACTTCAAAAGATCTTAATCTCTGGTCTCCTTTCAATTCCCCATACAATTTTAAATGGTCCAAAAGAAAAAAGAGCTCCAGATAATATAAATATTTCCTTTTTAGGTTGTGAAGGAGAAGCCCTAACTGTAGAACTTTCTGATATGGGAATTTACCTTTCATCTGGAAGTGCTTGCACAAGAAGAATTTTACAGCCAAGCCATGTGCTTTTAGCAATAGGGAAGAAATACGAAGAAGCCCATGGAAGTTTGCTTTTAAAACTTTGGCACCATCACACAAGAGAAGAAATGGATTACGTTTTAAAGTGCTTTTCAAAGGCAGTTGAAAGGATAAGAAAAATTTCTGGCTTTAAAGGAGGTGTATAAATGTCTAGAACACCCCTTCCTTATAGTGAAAAACTCTTAGGATACTTCAGAAATCCAAAAAATCAAGGTCCTATGGAAGATGCTGACTCTGTTGCAAAAGCAGGAAGTCCTGCTTGTGGAGATATGATTACCTTTTATCTTAAAGTTGAAGAAGATAAAGTAAAGGAAATTACCTTTGAAAGTTATGGTTGTGCTGCAAATATAGGCACTGCTTCTTATTTGACAGAACTTGCAAAGGAAAAAACCTTGGAAGAGGCATTTAAAATAAATTGGAAAAGATTATCCGAGGACTTAGGGGGTCTTCCAAAAGTAAAATTTCATTGTGGAATTTTAGCTGTAGGTGCTTTAAGAAGAGCCATAAGGGAATACTATAAAAAGTTTGAGAAAAATCCTGAATGGCTTCCAAAGGATTTAACAGAGGAAGAAAAAGGTGCCTTAGAAGAGGAAGAACTTGCAGAAGAAATTGAAAAAAAGAAGATGAAATAATATGGATGTGGAAAAAATAAGGCAGGATTTTCCCATACTAAAAAGAAAGATAAATGGGCATAATTTAATATATTTTGACAATGCTGCCACAACTCAAAAACCAATTTCTGTCATAGAAGCAATTTCTAACTTTTATAAAGAAAAAAATGCAAATATCCATAGGGGTGTCCATACTTTATCTCAAGAGGCAACCATTTTTTATGAAGAAGCCCATAAATTGGTTTCAAAATTTATTAATTCAAAAAAATGGCAAGAAATAATTTTTGTAAGAAATACAACAGAAGCCCTAAATTTAATTGCTTATACCTTAGGCAAGGGTTTTTTAAAAAAAGGTGATTTAGTTTTAACGACAAAATTAGAACACCATTCCAATATCCTTCCTTGGATGTTTTTAAAGGAGTTTAAAGAGATAAAAGTAAAACTTGTAGATGTCTTACCAGATGGGACTTTAGATTTAAAGGATTTAGAAGATAAATTAAAAGAAGAACCAAAGGTATTATCCATAACCCATATTTCAAATTTAACTGGCTATACAGTTCCCCTAAAAGAAATTATAAAAAAAGCCCATTTTTATGGAACCCTTGTGGTAGCAGATGGTGCCCAAGCAGTTCCCCATATTCCTATTGATGTTCAAGAATTAGATGTAGATTTTTACAGTTTTTCAGCCCATAAAATGTTAGGACCTATGGGTATAGGTGTCCTTTATGGAAAAGAAAAATATTTATCAAAACTTCCTCCCTTTTTATCTGGAGGAGATATGTTAGAAAATCTTTCCCTTCAAAACAAAAAATGCCAGTTATGTTTAAAGGAGCTTCCCTGGAAATATGAAGCAGGAACCTCAAATGTGGAGGGCTCTGCTGGTTTATATGAAGCAATAAATTACTTAAATAATTTGGGTTGGGAAAATATAATGAACTATGAAAGGAAAATTTTGGATTATGCTATTAAAAAATTTAAGGAAATAAGTAAAGCAAAAATTTATGGACCGGAAAATATAGATGAAAGAGTTGGGGTAATACCCTTCACCATTGAAGGTTATTTCCCAACGGAAATAGCTACAATTTTGGATCAATTTGGAATAGCCATAAGATCTGGTTATCATTGTGCCCAACCTTTACATGAAGCCCTAAGCTTAAAATCCACAGCAAGAGTTAGTTTTTATATATATAATACCAAAAACGAAATAGACAAATTTTTTGAGGTTTTAAAAAATTTAAAATGAACTGGGAAAAATATATAAAACTTATAGAAGATACTTGCGGAAAGGAAAAAGATTTTATAATTCTTCTCAATGGAGATTTAAGGGAAGAAGCAATTGAGAAAATAAAAAGGAAGATGGAAATTGAAAGGGATATATCCAATATTATGTTACAAGGAAAAATTGAAAAAAAAGATGTAACCCTTTTTTGCCATGGGAAAATTGTCTTAAAAGGTTTTAAAGGAAGGTCTGAATTAAATAAATTTTTAGAAAAAATTTTAGAATAATAACCCTTTTATGTTATAATCTTTTAATAAAAATTTTAGGAAGGGATATGAGAGAAAAACTTTTAAAATTAATCCCGGAGTTTGATTTAATTGATGATAAGGACTTAAGAGAAAAGGTATTAATGACCTTTGAAGAAGCCATAAAAATTGGGGGATGGGAAGTGGAAGATTTAGGTAAAATTCCTTTTACCTTACTTTATGAACCCTGTCCTGCTTCTTTTTTAGAACATACAAGGGCAAATGTTTTATGTTGCATGAAAATTATGGAGGTTTTAAAAGAAATTTACAAAGATAAAATCAAAATTGATAAAGATACCCTAATTTCAGGAGCAATATTACACGATGTGGGAAAACTCTTGGAGATGGAAATAAGAAATGGAAAAGTTCAAAAAAGTTCTTCTGGAAAATTATTAAGACATCCTGTATCGGGTGCTTGTTTGGCTTATAAATACGAAATCCCAGAAAAAATCATACATATAATTGCAAACCACTCAAAGGAAGGGGAAGGAATGAAAAGAACTGTAGAAGGTGTCATCCTCCACCATACTGATTTTACAAATTTTGAAATATTTTAATCCAAATCTCAAAATTTCAAGAAATATTTTAAAATTTAAAATTTCATATTAAAAAAAGAATTAAAATATCAAAAAAAGTTATATTCCTCCAGGGATTGTAAAATTTTAAAAATTTTGTTATAATATGATTTCCTTGCTTTTCTTTTTTAAAAGAAAAGCCGTAAGACCAAAAGGAGGTTTATATGCGAGTTTATGAATTACTTTATCTTTTGGAAGGGGACCTTCCAGAAGAGAAGAAAAAAGAAGTCCTATCAGAAGTAAAAAAACTTTTAGAGGAAAAAGGGAAAATCTTGGAAGAAAAAGAAATGGGAAAAAGGCGCCTTGCCTATCCCATAAAAAAGAAAATTGAAGGTTTTTATTATTTGACTTATTTTTCATCGCCTCAAGATTTCTTGAAAAGGGTTTCAACTAAGTTAAACCAAATGGAAGGTGTTTTAAGACACCATATTGAAAGGATTGATGAGGTCTACAAAAAATATAAGATTCCCTTACCTGGGGAAGTAAAAAAGGAGGATGAAAATGTCAACATCTAAAAGGTTTTTCTTTAGACATAAAAGGAAATGTAGATTTTGCGAGGAAAAAAAGGACTACATTGATTATAAGGATAGCAAAATTTTAAATGAATTTATAACAGAAAGGGGCAAAATCCTCTCCAGAAGGTTTACAGGAACTTGTGCAAAACATCAAAGAAGGTTGGAAAGGGCAATTAAGGTTGCAAGGATAATGGCATTACTGCCTTTTGTGAAAACATAAAAGGAGGAAATTATGAAAGTCATTTTAATAGAAGATGTGGAAAAACTGGGGGTTCAAGGACAAATTGTTGATGTAAAACCAGGTTTTGCAAGAAATTTTTTAATTCCCAAAAAACTTGCTTGGATTTATAATGATTCAAATTTGAAAAAGTTAGAATATCAAAAAAAAGTTTGGGAAGTTAAAAATATAAAGGAAAAGGAAAAAGCAGAGGTTTTAAGAGAAAAAATAAATCTTTTGGAATTAAAAATTAAGGCAAAGGTTGGGGAAGAAAACTTACTTTATGGTTCAATTACACCAGCTCAAATTTCTCAAGCATTGGAAAAGGAAGGCATCCTCTTGGATAAAAGAAAGATAATTTTGGAAGAACCCATAAAAAGAGCTGGTTTTCATGAAGTAAAGGTAAAACTCCACAGGGATGTAGAAGCCACCTTAAAAATTGAGGTGGTAAGTGAAGAATTATGATTTAAAAGATTTTCTTAAAATCTTTGAAGAAAATAAAAAATTACCCCACAAATCCCATAGAAAATTTATTGGTTTTTTTCTAAATTTAATTAGAAAAATTTTTTCACCCCTTTTTGAATTTTTTTTGGGAGCCCGAATTGAAACCCAAAGGGAAGCAAATTTATTAATTTTAAAAGAAATTGATGAAATTAAAAATTCTTTGGAAAACATAAAAAAAGATTTTGAAAATTTTAAAAAGACAACAGAGAACTTTCAAGAGCAAAATATAAAAAATTTATTAGAACTTCAAAAAGAGGTATTAAATTTAAGGGATGAAAAAATTCCTGCTTTAAAGGAAGGGATTAGTTTGGGCTTAAAAGGGATTGATAAAAAAGCAGAATGGGCAATTTCAAATTTGGTTTCTATAAGAACAATCTTGGAAAAAGGTGTAGAATTAAAAGAAGAAGAAAAAAAACTTTTAAAAGAGACAATAACATCTTTAAATTTTTTACAAAGATTTAGAGGGGATGAAGCAGAAATTAAAAAAAGACAAGAGATTTATTTAAATTATACTAAAAATTCTAAGTATGTAATTGATTTGGCTTGTGGAAGGGGTGAATTTTTAGAAATTTTACAAAGAAATTCAATTCAATGTGCAGGGGTTGAAAAAGAGCCTTCCCTTTGTGCAATTTTAAAGGATAAAAATTTAAGGTATTTTCAAAGGGATATCTTTGATTTCTTAGAAGAAAAACCCTTAGATTTTGATACAGTTGTTTCTTTTCATTTGATTGAACATTTGAACTTAAAAGAAGCAATTTATTTTTTAAAATTAATTTATGATAAACTTCCAAATAAGGGAATTTTAATAATTGAAACCCCAAACCCCACTTCCCTTTTTTCCTTTTTAAATTTTTTCAAAGATCCAGGACACAAAACCCCCTGGCATCCCGATACTTTAAATTTTTATGCCAGTGAAATTGGCTTTGTTTTAAAGGAAAAAGTTTATTTGGAAGAAGCAAAATACAAAGATGGTTTAGGTATTCCAAAAGAAATTAAAAGTTTAATTTTTGGTCCTCAAGATTATGGAATGATTTTTGAAAAACCATAATTTTTTTATGGTATATTAAAGAATGGTTAAAAAATTTTTTCTATTTTTAATTTTCTTTGTTTTTTTAGTATTTTTTTTAAAGTTTGCAATTTTTAAAGCAAAAGCAATTGGAGTTGAAGTTTATAAAGTTCAAAGGGGAACTATTGAAGAAATAGTTACAAACACAAGAGCTGGTACCCTTAAAGCACGCCTTAAATCGAAACTTTCCCCTAAAACAGCAGGGCTTGTGGTTTCTATAAATAAAAGAAAAGGTGAATTTGCAAAAAGAGGGGAATTACTCCTTAAAATAGATTCCTCAATTCAAAAGGCAAAATTGGAAGCCATAAAAAAACAAGTTGAGGCCTTTAAAGCCAAAAGTACTGAAGCAAAAACAATTTATGAACTTTCAAAGAAGGATGAAGAAAGAACCTTAGAACTTTTTAAGAATAATATTGTTTCAGAAGATCTTTATGATAAAGCAAAGGCAGAAAGGGAAAGGGCAGAAAGTGTTTTAAATTCTTCAATTGCCTTACTTAAACAAGCAGAAGCAGAACTTAAATTGGTAGAAGAAGAATATAAATTAACAGAACTTTATGCCCCCTTTGATGGATATATAAGTGAGCTTTATACAGAAATTGGGGAATGGATAACCCCATCTCCTCCTGGAATTTATCTTCCCCCTGTTATGGAAATAATAAATACAGAAGAACTTTATGTAAGTGCCCCCATTGATGAAATGGATTCTTTAAAGGTAAACTTAGGAGATGAGGTGAGGGTAACCATTGATTCTTTTCCTAAGAAGGTTTTTCAAGGAAAAATTTCAAAAATTGGAGTTTATGTTCAAGATATCTTAGAACAAAATAGAACCGTTGAAGTAGAGGTAGATTTAAAATTGGATAAGGATTTAAATCCCTTACCTGGAACCTCTGCAGATGTGGAAATAATTATTTCAAAGAAGGAAAATGTTTTAAAAGTTCCTACAACTGCAATTTTTTCAGATGGAACCCTTTTTACCTTAAAAGATGGAAAAGTCCGAAGAAAAAAAATAAAAATAGGCATTCAAAATTGGGCTTTTACAGAGGTTTTGGAGGGGTTGATGGAAGGAGAACTTGTCTTGATATCCCATGAAAATACAGAAATAAAAGAAGGGGCTTTAGCTTATCCTTTAAATTATGATTGATTTAAAAAATATTACAAAGATTTATAAAATGGGAGAGCAAGAAATTTATGCCCTAAGAAACATAAATTTAAAAATAGAAAAGGGAGATTATATTTCAATTATGGGACCTTCAGGTTCTGGAAAATCTACCCTTTTACATATCATTGGACTTTTGGATACCCCAACTTCTGGAGAATATTTTTTTGAAGAAAAATGCACAAAGGACTTTACAGATGAAGAAAGGTCCTATTTGAGAAGACATAACATTGGTTTTGTCTTTCAATTTTTCCACCTTTTGCCTCGTTTAAATGCCCAAAAAAACATTGAACTTCCAATGCTTTTAGCTGGATTTTCAAAAGAAGAAAGGGAAAAAAGGGCAAAATATTATTTGGAAAAAGTAGGTCTTTCCCATAGGGCAAAACATAAACCAGAAGAATTATCTGGTGGAGAAAGGCAAAAAGTAGCCATTGCAAGGGCATGTATTATGGAACCAAAGGTAATCCTTGCAGATGAACCCTCAGGAAACTTGGATAGAAAATCTACAGAAGAAGTTATATCTCTTTTGGAAGAATTGAATAGGGAAGGGAAGACATTAATTATTGTCACCCATGATTTGGAATTGGGAGAGAGGGCAAAAAAAAGATTAAAAATAAAAGATGGTTTAATTGAAGATGGGTTTTAAGGATTCCATAAATTATATATATAGTTCAATTTTAGCTCATAAATTAAGGGTATTTTTAACTATTTTAGGTGTAAGTATTGGCATTTTTTCTGTGATTATCTTAACTTCTCTTGTGGAGGGAGCAAGGTTATATGTTTTAAAAGAATTTTTAGAGTTGGGAAGTAATTTATTAATTGTTATCCCTGGAAAAGTAGAAACCTCTGGTGCTTTGCCTTGGGGGGGAACAACCAATGATTTAACCTTAGAGGACTATGATAAGTTAAGAGAGGTCTTTAACTACTATAAAACAGGTGCACCCGTTGTAGTCTCCACTGAAAAAGTTAAATTTGAAAACAAATTTAGAGCTGTTGCAATTTTAGGAACCACTAAGGAATATGAAGATATAAGGCATTTAAAGACAATTAAAGGAACCTTTTTGAAATCAAAGGATCCCTTTTATTTATCCTATGATATTGTCTTGGGTTATAAATTAGCAAAGGAAATTTTTAAAGGAGAAGATCCCATAGGAAAAACAGTAAAATTAGGAAATTATAGATTTAAAGTAATTGGAGTACTGGCTCCAAAGGGAAGATCTTTGGGTTTTGATATGGATGACCTTGCCTTCATTCCTGTAAAGACATCTATGAAGATCTTTAATAAAAGATCCCTATTTAGAATAGTAATGCAAGTTCCCTTTGGTTATAAAATTGAAGGAGAAAAGGATAAATTTAAAAAATTTTTTAAAGAATTACATAGGGTTGAAGATGTAACAGTTATATCTCAGGATTCTATGCTTTCTGCCTTTTCTTCAATTATGAAAATCTTATCCCTCGTCCTAGCTGCAATTGCTGCAATTTCTCTCCTTGTGGCTGGACTTGGAATTATGAATATAATGCTCATTTCTATTTCAGAAAGGAGACAAGAAATTGGTATATTAAGAGCATGTGGTGGTTTTAAAAACCAAGTTTTAAGTTTATTTTTAAAGGAAGCAATCTTTTTATCTGTAACAGGTGGGTTTTTGGGAATTTTTATAAGCTTTATTTCTTTGTTAATTTTTAGAAATTATTACCCTTCCTTTCCTGCAACTCCTCCCCTTTGGGCTATTTTATCTTCTATTTTTTTATCAGTTTTTGTAGGGGGTCTTTCAGGATATTTTCCTGCTTTAAAGGCATCAAAGTTAGATCCAATCTTGGCATTAAATAAGAGATGATATGCTTTCAATTATAAATTTTGTTTTAAGTGCTTTAAAGGGACATAAACTAAGGGCTTTCATTTCTGCCTTAGGAATTTCCATAGGAATTTTATCCGTTTTAAGTTTAACTTCCTTAGGGGAAGGAACAAAAACATATATTATAAACCAATTTACACAGTTTGGAACAAACATAATTGCTGTTGTGCCAGGAAATGTAAAAACAATAGGTATTCCAGGTGTCTTTGGGGGAACTACAAACCCTTTAACCTTAGAAGATGCAGAAGAGATAGGGGAGCTTCCCTATGTAAAAAGTTTTACTCCAGTTGTAATGGGACAAGCAAGGGTGGAATATAGGCAAAGGGGAAGGAGTGTTTACATTTTTGGGGTTTCCCATCAAGCTACCAGTACTTGGAAATTTAAAGTTGCAGAGGGGTTATTTTTGCCAAAAGATGATTTAAAAAGGCAAAAGGGTTTAGTCGTTTTAGGACCAACTTTGAAAAAAGAAATTTTTGGTTTGGAAAACCCCTTAGGGAAAAAGGTAAAAATTGGAGGTAAGCCCTTTAGGGTAATTGGTGTAATGGAACCAAAAGGAATTTTTTTGGGTTTTGACATAAATGATGCTGCATACATTTCTTCAATGGATGCTTTGAATTTATTTAATTTAAGAGAATGTAATGAAATTGATGTTTTGGCTTCTTCCTCTCAAAATATAAAATTTTTAGTTGAAAAAATAAGGGAAACTTTAAAAAGAAGGCATAGAGGAGAAGAGGACTTTACAATTCAAACACAACAAGATATGCTTTCATCCTTTAATAAAATAATGAACATAATTACTTTTTCTGTATCTGCAATTGCTGCAATTTCCCTTTTAGTAGGTGCCATTGGAATTTTGACTATTATGTGGGTTTCTGTAAATGAAAGAACTTATGAAATAGGTGTTTTAAGGGCTATTGGATGTACAGAAAAAAAAGTTGGAATTTTATTTTTAATGGAAGCCCTAATTTTAAGTTTTTTTGGTGGGATAGGGGGAATTTTTTTAGGAATATTTCTTGTATCCCTTTTAAAATTCTTAGTTCCAAATCTGCCTTTAAAAATTCCCTTTTATTCCTTATTTTTAAGCTTACTTATAAGCTTTTTAGTGGGTATCTTTTCTGGCTTTATCCCTGCCAAAAGGGCATCTAAGTTAGATCCCATAGAAGCTTTAAGAGCTGAATAATTTTTTAAATTAAGAATTTAAATTGAAAAAATAAAGCCAGGTCTTCCCATATTTATATATCTTATAGGGCTCTTTAAAGTATCTTAAGTTAGGTGGATTTTCTAAGACTAAAAATCCATCTTTTTCTAAAAGTTTTAAGGAAAGAGTAAGGCAAGGAGATAAGTTTTTAAAATCATAAGGGGGATCCATATAAATATACATGTATTTTTCTTTCCCTTTTTTGTTTTTCAAAAATTTTAAGACATCTTCATTATATACCCTTATAAAAATTTCCATTTCTTCTGATTTTTGCCTTATAAAATTACACAATTTCCTTTCAATTTCCACTGCACATATAGGAGAATAACCCATAGAATATGCTTCAAAGGAAATTATGCCTGAACCAGAAAATAAGTCCAAAAAAGAACCCTTTGGAAAGGGATAAAGGATAGACCAAAGGGCTTCCCTTACCTTTTCTTGTGTAACTCTCAAGCTTTCCAATTTTGGGGGATTTAAAACTTTACCCTTTAAACTTCCCCTACAAATTCTCATAGTTTAAATTATAATCTTTTTTAATTGATTAAATCAAATATAAAATTAAGGATCGCAAAGATTACTTAAGTTTTGAGGCAAATCACAAAATCCCATATTTAATGCTTCTGGTCTTTCAAATCCCTTTGAATCTTTACCATAAGAACTTTCTGAGTTTGTTCCCAAAGCCACCAATACAAAAAAGATGTTTTCATTTGGAGGATTAAAATTAATATATCCATCTACATCATTTGAGCAAAAACTTCCTGAGTAATCATAATTTGATAAATTACTTAAAGGTCCATAATAAATTGCATGTCCTACTGCATCACATCCAGGTGTGTAATAAATCCTTAAATTTCCTGTTGATAGATCCTTTTCTACCCTCATATGTTCTGCCCTTATCAATTGGTGTGATGGCTCCCCTGGTGGTGAGCCAGAGGGGGGAGTTAAGTTGGAAACATTTATAAACCTCAATTCAAGGGGAGGTGCTTGTCCCGTATTGAGCCATCCATCTAAAAGATTAACTCCTTCATTTGAAAGAAAGGGATCTTGACCATCATTTTGGAGGTATAAAAATTGTATGTATTCCCAACTTGTGGGTTGATAAAAAACTCTAACTTGTGCAGAATTTACATTTGGAGGCACTGGAAAAGATACAATATCCCAATGGTTGTAAATACCTCCAGGACCTGGATTTCCAAAAAGGGTCTCTGGAACTGGCAAAGAATTCCTCAACTTTGCTTCATCATAACTAAATCCATAAGGGGGAATTCTTCTATCTTCAATTACTTTATCATTTAAAACAAAATGAAAAGAATGAAAGGCAGTTCCATCAGGAGAATTAGCCAGTTCCCCAAGTGTATGCTCTGGCTCATCTGTCAATCTATTATAAGAAAGAACAAGATTTGGTGAATAACCATATTCATTTATAAGCCTTTGAGCCCATTCCTTTGTCAAGCCCATCTTTGCTTCATATATAACTGTGCTTTCTGGATCAATTATAGAATTGACTTGATGCAAGACATTATTTAAGTCCCTTGCAGTTTTTCCTATGGGACCATAACCACCATTTTCAGAAATAAAGACCCCGTTGTTATACCATTTTATATTTATCCACATCCTCCTTCCTTCAGGATAACCCGTTATGAGTTTATGACCTGTCAAATTTGTAATTTTAACTTTTAAAAAATCCCCTTCCTGCCAAGCAGAAAGATCTAAAGCACTTTTTAAAGTTTCTTCTGCCCTTTGTTGGGCTGCTGTCATTGCATCTTTTTGGATTTGACTAAGCCCTTCTCCAAACCTTAAAGTTCCTTTTAAATCCATATATTTGATTAAATCATTTGTCCAATATCCAGAGCCAGTAAAATCATGTCTTGGAAGATCTGTCCTTACAGGTGTTCCTGACTTATTACAACCCACACCAGTTGAAGCAGACATATGACAGGTCTGGCAGGTAAAATATCTTGGTGTTCCATCCTCATAATTTGCATTTGATCTTGCACTATATGCCCTTTGATATGAAATATAAATTGAGCCATGGGATGGTTTTAAATCACCTGGCAAACTATTAAAATTATTTACCAATATATTGGAAAAGCCACTGCTTTTCCATTCACTATAAGTCCTTTCAACTATCCCATATTTATAAGGGAAATTTTTAAAACCTGCCTTTGTTGTAAGAGCTGAACCCAAAATTCCAGAATAACTTCCTTCCGGAAGTGGCTCTTGAGCTCCATTTTTAGGTGCCAAATCACCCGTTGCAGGGTTGCTCACATCGTGACAGGTCCCACAAAAATCTGAATTCCTATGAAATGGGGATGGAAGTGCTTGATGTTTTGCAGTGTGATTTGCATAGGGTCCCAATCTTACACCTGTCCCATTTAAGACATATTCTCCAGAACCATGAAATCCTTCTCCTGTTGTAAAATCATAAGCAAGGAAAGGAGAAATTTGAACTTCCTGTGTCCCACTTATAGAAAGAGGTTGATCTGGATTTACCATTAAATGGCAAAGTTCACATTCAACACCCCCTGTATCTGCCGTAGCAGAAAGCCCTCCACCATTTGTAGGAGTTGACCTTCCAGAAATCCATCCATTTGGAGTATGACATCTTAAACACAAATCTCCTGCCCCTCCCCTTAAACTGACATTTCCATTTGGTATAAAGTCCTGTTCAGCAATTGCAAGAGTTGCCCAAAATAGGGGATCCCTTGAGGCATTTCCCATAAGGGAACCCCTCCAGGGGAAATTTGGCTCATAATCTGGATTTGAAGTTCCTCCATGGCAATTATCACAATTATCTGCAGTTGTAAGAGATGGGACTTGATTTGGCTGTGTTCCTGGAAGTTGAATTTCATTTGGGACTGTATCTGCTCCAAAGAGATAGATATTAAATATCAAAATAAATAAAAAATAATATTTCATAAAACAAAATTCTTTCTGAAAAATTGATGCATTCAAAATTAAACAATTATTTTCCTTACTTTATTTCTTGAAAAGGTTTTGGTTCAACAAAAAAAGGACAAATCAAAATTTTGAAAAAAGCTTTCAAACATTTTAAATTACCAAAAATTATTTACAGCTTTTTTATTTTAATATTTTTAACTTCAATTCGTCCTTCATGTTTCACTTTTGCCTTTGCAAACCCTTCTTTAAATTTTCCCATAAAAATCTTAAACCACTTTTTTGCCCCTAAAACCTCTTTTAATCTTTTCTTCTATTTTTCCTCACTTCCTTTAAGCTAATCATACACCTTATCTTTGTCCCTTTCCATCTGAAGCATGACATTTTCCTCCCTCATCGCCACAACCCACCACTAAAACATAGTGTATCAGTACATGAATTTTATTATACAAATCCGATTAATAGGACAAGTAGAACATATCTAACGCACCAGCCAATATGGGCTCACCTCCGTCAATCGACTCCTTAATTTTCTGAAATATTGTTTTGCAACTTCTGCCTTCGCATATTTCTTGCTCATAACCAATAATTTCGCTTAGTTCCTGAAGCAAATATTTGGGGCTGTTACCCCAATAGACCATTTAGTTTCTCCTCAAAGTTTTTAACGTAATACTTCCTGTCTTTTTTAATAACAATATGTCCTTTTTTCTCAAGAAGTTTTTTTGCCTTTTTGCACCACCTGGGTATTTCTCATTTAGTCCTCCGTGGTTTTTTATTGTCTGCCTATAAGGGACATCACTCTTGGTCTCTACTGCTGCGTTAGCCGCAGTCAAAACAAAGATGCCAGCAGTCATAGTACAGCAAAACTTGGCTTTATATTTTTTAGCTAACTTCTTGCAAATCTCATTTAAAGTAATAAGTTTCCTGGGTATTACTTTCTTCATTATCCCATTCACTTCTAATGGGGGGACTAAAACTACACTGTTACCGGGTTTGGCACCTATTTTTTCTAATGCTCTCCCACAAGGAAGTTTGGGATCAAATTCTATTATCTTGGAAAGCTCTCGTTGTCTTCTAATTTCTCTTGCTATCTCTTCTTTTTATATCCACTAGCACAGCTCCATTTTTATCAAATTATTTTCAATTTTATTTAAACTTTCTGTGTTTCCAAAGACGGGGTTTGGAATATCATGTTGGTATGTTATGGGGAAGTTGGGGTAAAATAAAAGGGATTTTGTATATGGAAGGTAGAAGTATATTGCCGGAGGTTTTAAATTGCGCCTGGGATTTAGGGAGAGAAAAAAACCTTGAAAAGGAGCAAAAGAGACCTAAAAAAGAGGCATTAAGATTAATTGGACTTGAAAAAGTCATTAAAGAAATGGAAGAAATTTCATTAAATAAAATAAGGAAAGACAAAAGGGTAAGAGATAAGTTAAATGAAATAAAACCAGCAAGGAGAATATATGTATTGTCAAGATAAATTGAAAGGATATATTTTTTCCCCCAACTTCCCCAGACATAGGTATTCGTAGCTCTCAATAAGATCAGGTGTGAAATTCTTGTCTGTGAAATAGACCACATCGTTATGGCCATTTAAAAAATAAAAGTAAGGTTGGCCTTTTGCTGTGTATAGTTATTTTATTATAGATAAAAAATCAATTGCAGTCTCCAAAGTATGGTATTCATTAAATTTAAAAACGCTTTTTAAGCTCATAGCTTAATCATCTTTTTTCAAAATCTAATAAATAAGCAAATACCCTGATTTGTCTATCAAATGTATTTAAGGGAGATTTATCCTGTATAAAAAATACTTTATAGAAAATCTTCTTTATTGATAATTTTTCTTTTTCAATCATATTTGCATAATTTTCATTTATGAAAATGTAAAGCTCAATATCAAATGTAAAATTACTCGATATGTTAGGATAAAATTGCTTAAATTTATCAGCAATTTCTAAATTTATTGGCTTAAGCTTAATAAACAATAATTTTCTTTCAATTGGAAATTCTCTTTTAATTTTTAATCTGTAATAATCTCTTGGAAACTTTGGTTCCTGTAAAAGAACATTAGAAAAAATTTCCTTACTTCCTGCAATAAATGTTGAAAAATTTAATCTTTCAAATATCCATTCTTTTTCATAATTTTCTATACTTGAAAATTCTAAGATTTCTATTTTTATATTATCATCAACATTTTCTATGAAATTGGTCTCTTCAATTTTCTTTATTGTATTTCTTATTACAAACTCTTGATTTTTTACTCCTTTATAAATAAAGGTACTATAATGTTCCTCCAAGACCTCTTTTATATTTTTGCAATCCCTCTCCTTTGGTAAAATTAGCATAGCTGAATTAACAAAAATTAAAAAAAATATAAATTTCTTCAACATAACATTCCTCCTTTTAATTTTTTTATTCTGGACCAAAGGGAATACATACCCAAAAAATATATGTTATTCCATCAGTAGTAATTGCTTTTTTATACCACTTGCAATATTTAGGTCCTGGTTTAAATGGCACGCAATTATCGGTTCTTTTACAATTTGTATCGCAACAATTAGTGTCATCTGTGTCTCCATCGTCACATTGATCAC
>FWPU01003357.1_pt1 | contig 40662 bp, 35 predicted proteins | sample 2228361 | NCBI WGS metagenome assembly FWPU01 (sample SAMEA103939777, study PRJEB20133) | metagenome | reverse complement strand
TAATTGGCTTTAAAGAAATTAAGAAAAAAATATTTGCAGAACTTCACGAAAAATTTGGTGGGTCAGTAAGAATTTTTATTGCAGGAGGCGCAGCTCCAGATCCTCTGGTTGCAAAAGGTTTACGTGAATTTGGTTTTACTTTCATTCAGGGTTATGGATTAACAGAAACATCCCCAATTTTAGCATTAAATCGTCTTGACAATTTTAAGGATGATGCTGCTGGATTGCCATTACCACACGTTCAAATAAAAATTCATAACCCAGATGAAAATGAAAGTGGTGAAATTTGGGCTAAAGGTCCCAATGTTATGTTGGGCTATTATAAAAATGAAAAAGCAACCAATGAAGCATTCTTCGATGGATGGTTTAAAACAGGCGACATTGGCTATTATGATGAAGAGGGATTTCTGCATATAAATGGTAGAAAAAAAAATGTAATTATATCAAAAAGTGGTAAAAATGTATTCCCGGAAGAAATTGAAGATATACTAAATAGAAGTCCATTTATACTTGAGTCATTGGTTTATGGTGAAAAGGACATAAAGCAGGATGAAATTATAGCTGCTAAAATAGTTGTTGATGCCGAAGCTTTAATAGAATATTCAGAAATCAAAAAACTTCAGATAACTGATGAATTAATTAAGAAAATCATTTCTGAGGAAGTTGAAAAAACTAACAAACAGCTTCCATCTTACAAACAAATTAAAAAGTTTTATATAAGAGAAAAAGAATTTGAAAAAACAACAACTCAAAAAATTAAACGCTATCTTGTAAACAATGGAACCTGAATACTAACTTTTTGCTCAATAAATTTTAGCACATGAATGTGTTGGATTTAATAAATCTTGTTTGAAAAATAAAGTCATCAGAAATGATGACTTTATTTTTTATAAATAGTTTTTTTATAGTTAGTCGAAATGAAAGTATACTTAAATTAAATTTTATTTAATAGATCACTCATTTCTATTGCAGTTAGAGCGGCATCCCATCCCTTATTACCAGCCTTAACCCCAGCTCGTTCTAATGCTTGTTCCATATTATCCGAGGTTATGATTCCAAAGATTATTGGAATACCTGTTTCCAGACCAACATTAGCAATCCCTTTAGAAACTTCTGCCGCGATGTATTCAAAGTGTGGAGTATCTCCCCGAATTACTGCACCGAGGCATATTATAGCATCAAATTTTTTTGTCATTGCAATTTTTTTTGCTATAAGAGGAATTTCAAATGAACCTGGTACCCAGTAAACTTTGATATCCTTTTCATCTGCTCCATGACGTAATAAACAATCATTGGAGCCATTTAAGAGCTGATTGGAAATCATCTCGTTAAAACGCGAGACCACAATTGCAAATTTTTTCCCTTTAGCATTAAGAAAGCCCTGAATTATTTCTGGCATTTTTCCTCCTATTATTCTGGCAAAATTTTTTTGAATATATTTTCATCAAATATATGCCCGAGTTTTTCTTTTTTAGTTTTAAGATAATTTACATTCACTTTGTTTGGTGGAATTTCAATAGGGACTCTTTCGACTATTTCAAGATCATAACCTTTTAGTCCTATAATCTTCTTTGGATTGTTTGTTAATAACCTGATTTTCGTAATACCAAGATCTTTTAATATTTGAGCACCAATGCCATAATCTCTTAAATCAGCTTTAAATCCTAATGCTTCGTTAGCTTCTACAGTATCTTTACCTTTTTCTTGCATAGAGTAAGCAAATAATTTATTGACAAGACCAATTCCTCTCCCTTCTTGACGCATATAAAGTAGTACACCTTTTCCCTCGTTTTCAATCATTCGTAAAGATGTAGTCAGTTGATCTCCGCAGTCGCATCTCAAAGAACCAAAAACATCACCTGTTAAGCATTCTGAGTGAACCCTAACAAGTACTGGATTGCCATCATTAATTTGTCCTTTTACAAGTGCAATTGCATTTTCACTTGGGTCCAAAATATTTTCATATAAATGAAGTTTAAAATCCCCATACTTCGATGGAAGATTAACTGTAATTACTTCTCTTACTAATTTTTCTTTTCTTCTTCTGTATTCAATTAAATCAGCAATTGTAATAATACATAAATTATGTTTTTGAGCAAACATTTGTAAATTTTCACCGCGGCACATTCTACCATCGCTATCTAAAATTTCGCATAGTACACCTGCAGGATAAAGTCCAGCCAATTTAGCTAGATCAATAGCTGCCTCTGTATGACCAGCTCGTTTTAGTACACCACCTTTCTTAGCAACAAGGGGGAATATGTGTCCGGGTTTTGCGAAATCTTCCGGTTTTACATTTTTATCTGTAATTGCTTTTATTGTTTTTGCTCTATCAAATGCAGAGGTTCCTGTAGTTGTACCATAAATATAATCAATCGAGACTGTAAAAGGTGTTTGATGTAAAGATGTATTATCTTTTACCATCATCTGAAGTTCTAATTCGTGAGCTCTTTCATGGGTAATTGCAACACACAAAATTCCACGAGCTTCTTTTGTAATAAAATTAACTGCTTCGGGTGTTATAAATTCTGCAGCCATTATCAAATCACCCTCATTCTCTCTGTTTTCATCATCAACTACAATGACCATTTCACCATTGCGAAACCTTTCGATGGCATTATTAATAGTTTCTATGTTGTATTCTTCCATTTTAGTAACCTAACCTTTTTAATTGCTCTTCTTTTAATCCTCTATTTTGAAAAAGAAACTTTGAAAGAAAGTTTTCAATGTATTTTGCAAAAAAATCTATTTCAATATTAACAAGATCATTCTTTTTTTTGAATTTTAAAGTTGTATTTTGATAAGTATGAGGAATAATCGAAATATTTATTCGATTGCTAAGTATTTCAGCAATTGTTAAACTTATACCATCAATTGCAATTGAACCTTCTTTTATTACATATTTAATTAAATCTGGAGGTAGTTCAATCTGAAGCAAAAAATTTTCACCAAGCTTTTTAAGCTGTGTGATTTTTGCAACTGAATTTACATGGCCTTGAATTAAATGACCTCCTATTCTATCATTAAATTTTATTGCTCTTTCAAGATTTACGTAAGATTTATTATTTAATGATTTCAATGTTGTTTTCATTAAAGTTTCAACAACTGCATCTGCTGTAAATATATTACTTTTAATTGTGGTTACAGTTAAGCAAACACCAGAAACCGAAATGGAGTCTCCAATTTTTAAGTCATCAAAAATTTTATTTCCAGAAATTGACAATTCAATACCGCCGTTTATTGATTTAATTTTTTGTATTTGCCCAATTTCTTCAATTATACCGCTAAACATGTGTAGTTGAAAATTGTTCGAAGTAATTTTTATTTAATTTTTTTGCTTCTTCTGCAAGTATTCCAATTTCAACTTGTATTCCTGCTTTTCGAAGTTGATCAACTCCTTTACCATTTACTTTTGGATTTGGGTCTAATGTAGAAATTATAACACGTGTAATTTTGTTTTTAATTATTAATGGTACACATGGTGGAGTTTTTTTATCAATATGACAGCAGGGTTCTAAATTGCAATATAAAGTTGCTCCTTCTACACTTACTTTCGCATTTAATATTGCATTTGCTTCTGCATGAAGCCCACCAAAATATTCATGAAATCCTTCTGCAATAATTTCATTGTCTTTCACAATTACTGCGCCAACCAGTGGATTCGGCTCAACTTTTCCTTTTCCTTTGATTGCTAATTCTAAACAACGTTTCAAAAAATTACTATCATTATCCATATTAATAAAATATTTTATGTAAAAATACTTTAATTTTTTTCATTAATAAATAGATAAATAAATACATTACTAAGGATTTAATTTGGAGTATTAAGAACTGAAATTATTATGATTAGCAAAAAGTTAGTTAATACTAAAATTTATTATTGAATTTTCATTAAAATTTAATAAATAATTAATTCCTATAATTTAAATAAAGTAATTTTTATTCGAATACAATGTCAAAAATATTATCAAACGTTGAGTACAAAGTTATACACGTTTTCTGTGTAAAATATTATTTGAAATTATGTTTTTAAATCTTATTTCAAAGTTCATTTACATGAAACATTTTTATAAAAACAATTTTACTTCAATTTTAATTTTTTCATTTTACTTTGTAAAGTAGTGGGTTTGAGTTTTAAGAGTGCTGCTGCTCCGTCTTTACCGTAGATTTTACCATTACAAATTTCAAGTGCTTTTTTAATAATATTTTTAGTTTCTTCTTCAAATGAACCAATTGAAAGATTATTTTCTTTTGTTGAGAATTTTGCATTACTGTTTTTTTCAAATATTATGTGAGAAGTTCTAATTGTTCCATCCTTACTCAAGATAGCAGCCCGTTCAAGTGTGTTTTGTAGTTCCCTAATATTTCCATACCATGGATTTTCACTCAGTAGTTTCATTGCTTCTTTAGTTATAACAAATTTTTTATTGTCGAACTTTTGAGAAAGTTTTTCTAAGAAATAATTGGTTAATAAGTAAATGTCGTCTTTCCTTTCACTAAGTGGAGGTAAATAAATCGGGAATACATTAAGACGATAAAATAAATCTTCTCGAAATTTTCCTTCTTTTACTTTTTGTTCAAGATCTATATTTGTTGCACAAATAATTCTAACATCTGCATGAATGGTTTTTTCACTTCCTAATCTTTCAAATGTACCTTCTTGAATTGCTCTTAAAAGCTTTGGCTGAATTTCAAGAGGTAGGTCGCCAATTTCATCAAGAAAAAGGATTCCACCATCAGCTAATTCAAATCTTCCACGACGAGAAGATACTGCGCCTGTAAAAGCTCCCTTTTCATGACCGAATAGTTCACTTTCAGCAAGATTATAATTTAAGGCAGAACAATTTAGAGTGATAAATGGCTTTGTTGACCTTTTCGATAAAGCATGAATTGCTTTTGCAACTAATTCTTTGCCTGTTCCCGTTTCTCCCAATATCATTACATGTGAATCTGTAGGTGCAACCAACTTGATTTTTTCTACTACCTGCAACCAGACTGGCGTGTTCCCAATTAATCCTTCATAAACTGTATTTATATCTCCAATAAGTGAATTACGTTCATAAATTAAAGTTTCTTTTTCATTCAAAAGGGAATCATTAACAATTGTCTGAGCAAGAGCAAGAGCAATTAATTTCGAAAGCGAATTTGCAATGCTTACTCTTTGAGGCGTAAACATGTCACACTGGCTATGGTCGAGTGTCATGAGTCCAAATGGATCGCCATTTATTTTTAACGGTGCTAACATGCATGAATGTCCTATGGGTAAATCAACAATTCCTTTATAAGTATCATTGTGACGTGGATCTTTTGTTTCTTCAACAAGTTTAACTTGACCAATTCGCAAAACTTCTTGAATATCAGGTCTGCTTGAAAGTGGAATTTCATAATTCTTTAACTTATCATTAACTAATTTCCCTCTCGCATACCTGACTTTTAAAAAATTATTTGGCTCTTTGCTTAAAATAACAGCAAGTTCATAAGGAATAATTTCGTTTATTGTATCCAGTACAATCTCCATAGTTTTTTGGGGTGATAAATAATTTAAATGAGACTGTAATAAATCTACACCGTTCATAATTCACCGATATTTAGTTGACAACTAAATTTAGTTATCTAATATTATGAAATATCGTTGAGAAATAAAAGAGCCCCATAAAAGTTTAGTGTTTAATACATTAATCTTTGGCATTGAAATTGACGTAACTATTATAAAATTAAAACAGACGGAGGAAAAAAATGGAAATGATATTAAGTAGTGTATCGAAAGCACGCATAGCAGAAATGCTAAAACCGATTTTAGCAGATCAATTTGTTCTTTATACAAAGGCAAGAAATTATCACTGGAATGTTAAAGGTTCGTTGTTTTTAACACTTCATAAAAAATTTGAAGAACTTTATAATGAACTTGCAGATGATATAGATGAAATAGCCGAAAAGATTAGGACTTATGGATTATACGCTCCAGGTACAATGAACGAATTCTTAAAATTAGCTCACTTAAAAGAAGAAGCAGAAGAAAATTATCCTGAGCAATTTGAAATGGTAAAACGGATTGCAGATGATTATGATTTCTTAGCTTCTAAGATAAGAGATGCAGGTTACGAAATTCAATCAGAATATGGGGACGAAGTAACCGCAGGTAAATTATTTAGCGTTGCAGAAAGATATGAAAAACATGTATGGCTATTAAGATCAATATTTGAAGGAGCAAATTAAATGATTTGCAATTGTAGTTATGGAAGAATATTATTTTTAAGAGCAATCTATAATTTTCTTTCAAAAATCATCTTAATTTTTCTTAAAGATAGAAATCATCTTCGATTTGTGCGTAATAATACAAAAAGATAGATAACAAACTAAACGAGGAAGTAAAATGGAACAAATTAAAAACTGTATCCCTTTGTTAGGCGATAAAATGCCAAGTATTGAAGTTCATACTACACATGGTAAAAAAAGAATTCCAGAAGATTATTCGGGTAAATGGATTGTCTTATTTAGCCACCCAGCCGACTTTACGCCTGTCTGTACAACTGAGTTTGTGGCTTTTGCCAAAAGAAATGAAGAGTTTAAAAAGTTAAACGCAGAATTAATTGGTCTGTCTATTGACCAGGTGTTCTCGCATATTAAATGGGTTGAATGGATTAAAGATAACCTTGGTATAGAAATTCCTTTTCCAATAATCGCAGATGACATGGGAAAGATTTCTACAACTTTTGGTATGATTCATCCAAGTAAAGGGACAAACACTGTTCGTGCTGTTCTTGTTATCGATCCTGAAGGTATTATTAGATTAATGATTTATTATCCAACAGAAGTAGGACGACAAATTGATGAAATATTAAGAGCACTAAGAGCTTTACAAATTGCTGATAAGAATAAAGTTGCATTACCAGAAAATTGGCCAAACAATGAATTGATTAAAGATAAAGTTATAATTCCACCACCGAAAGATATAGCAGAAGCTGAAAAAAGGAAAAAAGAATATGAGGGTTACGATTGGTGGTTTACTTATAAAAATTTATAAAGCTAAATGGGATGAACTATTTTGTTTATCCCATTTTTTTATTATGCATTATATCTTATTGACTTTGATCTTTGCATTCAGCAATATTCATATTCATTAAAAATATATTTTCTCATTCTTAACATAACCTTTTCTAAGAAATATAATTTTTTCTAAAATTTTTTTAACAATAAGAAATAATAATTCTAGTTTCTTCAACACATATACATTAAAGTTTATCTAAAAATTACTCTCTTCTACAAGTTTTTTAATTATTAAGCCTTTATTCAATATCTTTAACTATATCTTTTAGTTACTCAATTCTAATATTATCTGAAAACTACTTATATGAACTAATAAAATTACACTCTCCTTTATAGATTAAAAAAATCTTGAAAATTATTCTATTCCTTTTTTTTATCTTATGTAATGAAAAAATCATGTTTAATAAATATTGATAACATAAAACTAATTTTTTTATACCTTAATCTCGGATAGTTATGTATACAGAATGGTAAATTTGAAATTTGATAATCATATTATTTTAATTTTGCATCTAATAAAAAAGATTAAATCTGTTAATGAAAATTAATTGGATAACTTACATATTTGTACTGAAATTTATGTTAATAATAAAAAGGAGTTTAAATGAAAAAGATTTTTTTAATAATAGTAATAACATTTGTGCCTACTAAAATAATTTTATCCCAAGAAATAATAAATAAAGGGAAATTATCAGGTTATATGTTTGGAGATTATTTTTACAACTTATCACGAGATACATTAATCTTATCATTACCAGATGTGGCTAATGGTGGAAAGAAAGACTTTAATGGTTTTCAATTCAGAAGAATTTATTTTACCTACGATTATAATATTTCAGAGTCATTTGCAACAAGATTTAGATTAGAAGCCGATGGGGAATCCAATACAAGTAATGGCAAAATAAGTGTATTTGTTAAAGATGCCTATATTAATTGGAAAAATTTTTTTAAAGGGAGTGATTTAATTTTTGGTATACAACCTACTCCTGCTTTTGAGATATCAGAAAGTATATGGGGCAACAGATTTCTTGAAAAAACCATAATGGATTTAAGAGGTATTGTCTCATCAAGAGATTTTGCTTTAACTCTTAAAGGTAAAATTGATTCAAAAGGCATTCTTAAGTATTGGTTAATGATTGGTAATGGAAACGGTAATAAACCAGAAACAGATAAATACAAGAGATTTTATGCACATATACAATATTCACCTATAAAACAGTTTACGGCTACTATTTATGCAGATTTAAAATCCAGACCAAAAATAAATCATCCTAAAAGCTTTACTAATCCACAAGAAACAGTTGTTAACAATGATTTAACCTATGCTTTATTTTTCGGATTTAAAGAAAAAGATGCTTATTCTTTTGGATTTGAAGGCTTTTTAAATACCAGACAAAATGGGATGTTCAATAATGGTTCATTAAAAAATAAAACTGGCTTGGGCTTAACGGTTTTTGCTACTTATAATTTTTCAAAAAAAATTGATGGAATAGTTAGATTTGATTATTATGATCCTAATACTGATAAAGGTGTCAATGCAGATTCAAGGAAATGGCTTTTATTGAGTTTGAATTATAAACCTAACGACAAAGTTATAATAAGTCCAAACATTATTGTTGAAACATATGAATCGCTTCGTGGTGAAAAAGGTATAACTCCTTCAATTACACCTCGAATAACAATTTTATATATATTTCTATAAAAGTCATTTTATATTGAATTAGATTTAAAAACTATGTTATAATAGAATGATTTTTTAATTATTATGTATGGTTATTTTTTTATCGATCGCAGATGGTTTTTCCTTATATAATAAATCAATAAAAGCTGGTTTGAGCTGACTGAATTTATTACTGAAGGAGATACTATTATTTGTAATTAAGTATATTTTGGTCATTTTTAAAAGTTGGATTAACACTCTATTAGCGTAGCTTATAGATAAATGCCTATAATTGAAAATCTGAGAAAATACCAATGGCTCCAAAATGATGGATTCTAAAAGGTAATCAGAATGGTAAAAAAATATAGTTGTAAGCTATCGTAATAAAATTTAATAATAAATACTGTATATAAAGTAACAGGTTTACTTGGTTATATAATAGCTAAACTTGTTAATATATTTACAAACCTGCAGTAATATTATTAAATTCTTTTAGCTATTCTATTTATGAAAAAATATATTTTTTTAATGTACTTAATGGCATAAAATATACTATTATAAGTATGAATTTGGCAATATGTAACGAAGTTCTAACCAATATTTTGCATGCATTGGATTTATTCTACTTATTTATAGAGCGTTAATGATGATATTTTTAAAAATTTATCATAACTATATAATGAAATTGAAAGATAATTTTAATAGAACGCTATAATGGAAAGATTAGTGAACTAAAATAATTTATACTATGTTAATGAAAATAATCTTGACAAAATAATCAAGATTAGATAGGTTTACAAACAAAAAATTCAGGATTAAATAGATGAGTGAATTAATAAAAAAATACGAAGAAAATTCTGATAATATGAAAATACTTGATGAGCTGACAAAATCTGATTATAAATGGGGATTTGTTACAGAAATTGAATCAGAGGTTGCTCCAAAAGGATTAAATGAAGATATAATAAGATTAATTTCGTCCAAAAAAGGGGAACCTGAATGGATGACTGAATGGAGGCTTAAGGCATTTCGCTACTGGCAGAAAATGGAAGAACCTAAGTGGCCAAATGTTAAATATCCCCCAATTGATTTTCAGGATATAAGTTATTATTCAGCTCCAAAAAAAAGACCGACTAAAAAAAGTCTTGACGAGGTTGAACCTGAATTATTAAAAACATTTGAGAAACTCGGAATTCCACTCGAGGAACAAAAAGTTTTAGCAGGAGTTGCAGTAGATGCAGTATTTGATTCTGTATCTGTAGCTACTACATTTCAAGATACATTAAAAGAAAAAGGGATAATCTTCTGTTCAATATCAGAAGCAATTAGAGAACATCCAGAGTTGGTAAAAAAATATCTTGGTTCAGTTGTACCTTACACAGACAATTTTTATGCTGCATTAAATTCAGCTGTATTTAGTGATGGTTCGTTCGTTTATATCCCAAAAGGTGTAAGATGTCCAATGGAATTATCTACATACTTTAGAATTAATGCTCAGGAAACCGGTCAATTTGAAAGAACATTAATTATAGCTGATGAAGGTTCTTATGTTAGTTATTTGGAGGGATGTACTGCTCCAATAAGAGATAATAATCAATTACATGCTGCTGTTGTGGAGTTAATCGCTCTTGATCATGCTGAAATAAAATATTCGACTGTACAGAATTGGTACCCGGGCGATAAAGAAGGCAAGGGAGGTATTTATAACTTTGTTACAAAAAGAGGTGCTTGTAGAGGTAAACATTCTAAAATTTCTTGGACACAAGTTGAAACGGGTTCAGCAATAACATGGAAATATCCAAGTTGTATTTTACAAGGAGACTATTCTGTAGGTGAATTTTATTCTGTAGCGGTTACTAATAATTATCAGCAGGCAGATACAGGTACAAAAATGATTCATCTTGGTAAATATACTCGAAGTACAGTCGTATCTAAAGGAATTTCTGCTGGTAGAAGTAAAAATTCATATCGTGGTTTAGTTAAAGTAGGTAAGAACGCAATAGGTGCTCGTAATTTTACTCAATGTGATTCAATGTTGATGGGTGACAAATGTAGTGCAAATACTTTTCCATACATTGAAGTTGAGAATAATACCGCAAAAGTTGAACATGAAGCAACAACATCCAAGGTAGGAGAAGAGCAAATATTTTATCTCAATCAAAGAGGAATTTCTACAGAAGACGCTATTAACATGATTGTTAATGGTTTTTGTAAAGAGGTATTTAAAGAACTACCTATGGAATTTGCAGTCGAAGCACAAAAGCTTCTTGCAATCAGTCTCGAAGGTAGTGTAGGATAATTTTTTTAATAACAATTTATGGGAAAAATATGTTAACAATTAAAAACTTATATGCAAAAGTTGAAGGGAAAGAGATTTTAAAAGGTATAAATCTTGATATAAAAGCTGGTGAAATTCACGCTATTATGGGACCAAATGGTTCTGGTAAAAGCACTCTTGCAAATGTTCTTGCAGGCAATAAAGGTTATGAAGTGACTGAAGGCGAAATATTCTTTGAAGGAAAAAATTTGCTTGAAATGGAACCTGAAGAAAGAGCACGCGAAGGAGTATTTCTTGCATTTCAGTATCCTGTTGAAATTCCCGGAGTTTCAAATGCAACTTTTCTAAAAACTGCTATAAATGAAAAAAGAAAATATTTGAACTTACCCGAACTTACCCCCAAAGAATTTTTAGACTTAATGAAAGAAAAATCTAAAATTCTTGGAATTGATGATTCGTTAATAAGTCGCTCTGTAAATGTGGGCTTTTCTGGTGGTGAAAAAAAGAGGAATGAAATTTTCCAATTATTAATGCTTGAGCCAAAACTCGCTATTTTGGATGAAACTGATTCCGGGCTAGATATAGATGCTTTAAAAATTGTTGCAAATGGAGTAAATGTTTTTCATAATGATCAGAATGCAGTTATTGTTGTTACTCATTATCAAAGATTACTTAACTATATTATACCAGATTATGTTCACGTTCTTTATAAAGGAAAAATAATTAAATCAGGTGGAAAAGAATTGGCTCTCGAGCTCGAAGAAAAAGGGTATGACTGGATAATTAAAAACGAATTAGAAACACAAAATGTGTAAGCAGGAGATTTTATGAATCAAATAAACTTAAATTTGAAAGCTAAGGATTGGTACCTATCAAATGTTGAATTAATATCTAAAAAGTTAAATGGTTCAAAAAATAATTTACTTTCTGAAATATGGGGAACGTATGTTCAAAAATTAAATGAGCTGAACTTTCCAACAAGAAAAAATGAAGAATGGAAGTACACTGATATTTCACCAATCCTAACACATAATTTCATCCCTGCAATATTTTTAGATATCCCAAGGTTATCTTATGATGTGATAAGTAAATATTTATTTAGAGATTTTGATTATTATCTTGTAACATTTATTAATGGGATTTTTGTAGATGAATTAAGTGATTTAAAAAAACTACCCGATGGAATATCAGTTTATAATTTCAATAAATTGTTGAAAGAACATAAAGATTTATTTTTAAAATACATTCCTGAAATTTCTAAAATTGATAATGTATTTAATGCGATTAATAACATTTATGCTACAGATGGTGTGGTTATTATAGTCGATGAAAATGTTAGTTTAGATAAACCAATTCAAGTATTATTCGTTAATGGTAATGATGAAAATGAAATACTTGTTTCACCAAGAAATTTGATTGTTGCTAAAAGAAACTCTCGAACAAGTGTAATATTTAATTATAAAGGTTATGGAAAACAGAAGTATTTTACAAACTCCACTGTCGATATTCTAATTGATGAAACTGCTGTTCTCGATTATTACAAAATTCAGGATGAAAGTGAAAATTCATTTCATTTAGAAAAGATTGATGTAATTCAAAAAGACAGAAGTATTTTTAACCAATTCAATATTAACTTTGGTGGCGAGCTTGTACGAAACGACATTAATTCAAAATTAGACGGTGAATTTATCGAGACACATTTTTATGGTTTATATCTTGCAAGAGGTCAACAGCATATTGATAATCATACATTAATTGATCATATGAAACCGAATTGTACAAGCAATGAAGTTTATAAAGGTATACTTGATGATAATTCGCATGGTGTGTTTAATGGTAAAATTTATGTCAGACAGGGGGCTCAAAAAACAAATGCTTATCAACAGAATAAAGCGATATTGCTTTCTAAAAATTCGAGAATTGATACCAAACCACAACTTGAGATTTTTGCAGATGATGTAAAATGTACACACGGTGCAGCAGTAGGTCACTTAGACGAAAGCGCAGAATTTTATATACGTTCTCGCGGAGTTCCAGAAGAAATTGCAAAATCTATTTTAATAAGAGCTTTTGCTTATGATGTGATTGATATGATGAAAATTGATGAACTAAAAGAGCAAATTAATCACCTGATATTTGAACATCTTCATCGGATTGAATTTACAAATCAATAATCAATGGTGCAAAAGTGATTAATACAATTGCAGATACAAAACGAAAATTTAATATAGAAGAAGTTCGTGATGATTTTCCTATTCTGAAAAGATTGGTAAATGGAAAACCACTTATATATCTTGACAATGCTGCAACCACACAGAAACCTCAGGCTGTAATAGATGCATTAACGCACTATTATACTTATGATAATGCAAATATTCATAGGGGTTTATATTTCTTGAGTGAACTGGCAACTGAACAATATGAAAATGCAAGATTAAAAGTAAAAGAATTTATTAATGCAATTAGCGCTTCCGAAATAATTTTTGTACGTGGTACAACGGAAGCCATTAATCTTGTAGCCTCTTCACTCTGTAGAACAAAATATTTTTCAGAAGGAGATGAAATAATAATTTCGAACATGGAACATCATTCTAATATTGTTCCATGGCAATTAATTCGAGATAGGAAAAATATTAATCTTAAGGTTATTCCTATTAATGATAATGGCGAGATTTTATTGGATGAATTTGAAAACTTAATTACAGAAAAAACTAAACTTGTCTCTGTTGTTCATATATCTAATACACTTGGGACGATAAATCCAATTAAGGAAATAATTAAAATAGCTCATTCACGTAACATACCGGTACTTGTAGATGGGGCACAGGCAATGTCGCATCTTAAAATTGATGTTCAGGAGCTCGATGCAGATTTCTATGCATTTTCTGGTCATAAGGTTTTTGGTCCAACAGGGATCGGAGTCCTTTATGGAAAAACTGAATATCTTGAAATGATGCCTCCTTATCAGGGAGGTGGTGATATGATAAGAACCGTTACATTTGAAAAAACAACATTCGAGGATATTCCCAGAAAATTTGAAGCAGGAACCCCAAACATAGCTGGTGGAATTGGATTGGGAGCTGCTATTGACTACTTGAATCAATTCGATAGAAACGAGTTAATAAATTATGAAAACTCTCTTCTTGAATATGCTACCAATAAGTTACAGGAAATAGATGGTTTGAAAATAATTGGAACTGCAAAACATAAAGCCTCTGTTATTTCTTTCGTTATCGAAGGAATTCATCCATATGATATAGGAACAATAATAGATACAGATGGAATTGCAATAAGAACCGGGCATCATTGCACGCAGCCAATTATGAAAAGATTTAATTTACCGGCAACTGCAAGAGCATCTTTTTCATTTTATAATACAAAAGAAGAAATTGATAAATTCGTTAAAAGCCTGAAAAAAGTTAAACAAATTTTTACATGATAACATGGTAGAAAAAGAAAAGATTGAACAGAATATTATTTCTGTTCTAAAAACATGTTTTGATCCTGAAATTCCTGTTGATATTTGGGAACTTGGATTAATATATAATATAAAAGTTGATGACGAAGGTAATGTTTATATTAAAATGACATTGACATCTCCTCATTGTCCTGTGGCAGAAAGTTTACCTTCTGAAGTGAAATATAAAGTGCAAAAAATAGCTGGTGTGAAAGATGTTTACATTGATTTAGTTTGGGAGCCACCATGGAGTATAGATAAAATGAGTGAAATTGCAAAGTTAGAATTAGGATTTTTATAAAAATAAAAATGAAAGGGTACAAATATGTTTAATATAAATCAAAAGCCACCACTTTATGACCCGGTTGCAGTTCAACCTATGCGTGATGAATTGATTTACGTTGGTTTTCAAGAAGCAACTACACCACAATTGGTTGACGATTTTCTTTCTCAAAAAAATGATGAATATGTTTTTGTTGTCATTAATTCTGTATGTGGTTGTGCAGCAGGAAGCGCACGACCAGCTGTGGCGCTTGCTTTACAAAATAATATAATTCCAGATAAATTAATTACAGTTTTTGCTGGACAGGATAGAGACGCTGTTGATTATCTGCGAGAAAAATATTTAAGCCATTTTCCACCTTCTTCGCCCTCCATGGCATTATTTTTTAACGGAGAACCTGTTTATTTTCTCCCACGATATCGAATTGAAGGAAGAACCGCAGAAGGAATTGCTGAAGAATTAAAAACAGTTTTTAATAAATATTGTAAGAGAAAGGGTCCATCAATTTCTCCTGAAAAATATGCACAACTTATACATGCAATTTCGTGTGGCTCAAAAATACCTTTAAATACATAATGAATTATTTTTATAATTGATTAACAGGGAGAAAAACTTGAAGTTCAGTACTCAAGAAGAATATGGTTTAAGATTATTGTTAAGAATAGCAAAATTTTATAGCGTCGGAAAAACACTCACAATTCCAGAAATCTCGAAAGCAGAAAAGATTTCTCACCATAATGTTGGTAAAATTTTGAGAATTTTAAGAATGGGTGGGTTTCTGATTGCTGAAAGAGGACAAATAGGTGGTTACACATTGTCACGACCACCAGAACAAATAAAGATTAAAGATGTTTTGTATGTTCTGGGTGGTAAGTTATACGATGATTCATTCTGTCAAATTCATGCTGGTAGTACTTCATTTTGTACAAATTCAATTGATTGCTCGCTTCGTTCATTATGGAAGGTAATTCAAGATGCTATTGATTCCATTATTGAAAATATTACATTAAAAGATCTTCTTAATTCAGAAAAGTATTTCTTTCAATTCATACACGATTCAAAAAGTATTGGCCTAACTAATTGACTTTACTGTAAGATTTCATCAAGTTTTTAGAATTTAAGTGTAATTAGATTTATAATTATTCTAACGAATATCATGATTATGCTTCTAGGTTATAATACTCGAAAATTAATTATAGAATAGATAATTTCGATTAATTATTTTATTTTTCAATATCAAAAATGAACCGATTCTTATAAGAAAGGTTACAGATTTATACCCAATAATTAATAGGACTTGATCAATGCGACAGGTACCAGATTCAATTCATAAGGTTTTTCCCTGCCATAGATATTTTCTAAGCATATCTTCGAAAGAGAGATATTACATCTATTAATAATTATATGTTTGTAGTGTTAAATGAAATCAATTTTAGAATTTAAGAAATTCAAAGAAGAGAATAAAAAAATTTCAATGATAACATGTTATGATTACTGGTCCGCTAAGATAATTGATGAAAGTAATATTGATGCAGTCCTTGTTGGCGATAGTACAGCAATGGTTATGCATGGGTATGAAACAACCATTAATGCAGATATTGAAATGATGTGTTTTCATGTTGCGGCAGTTAAACGTGGATTGAAAAATAAGTTGTTAATTGTAGATTTACCTTTTCTTGCTCATAGAAAGGGTAAGAATTATTTAATTGAATCCATAGATAAACTTATGAAATGTGGTGCTCAAGCAATTAAGATTGAAGGAGCTGATGATAACATAGATTTGATTCAATACATTGTTAAAACCGGTATTCCTGTAATGGGCCATCTTGGCTTGACTCCACAATCTTATTTTCAACTTGGGGGATACAGATTACAGGGAAAAGATAAACTCAGTGCTGAAAAAATTATTAGTGATTCTAAAAAACTTGAAGCTGCAGGTTGCTTTGCAATAGTTCTCGAAATGATACCTTCAGAAATTTCAAGAGAAATTACACAAGTTTTAACAATTCCAACTATTGGAATTGGAGCTGGGTTATTTACCGATGGTCAAATTCTGGTTCTTCAGGATATGCTTGGACTTAATAGAGATTTTCAACCAAAATTTTTAAGAAAATATTTAAATGGATATGAATTGATCCTAAATTCCTTAAATAATTTTGATGATGATGTAAAAAAGCGCAATTACCCGAATGAAAATGAGAGTTACTGATGACAAAAGTTATAACAAAAATTTCTGAGTGGAAAGAAGTTAGAAATACAGAAAATATTAAAGATAAGTTAATAGGTTTCGTCCCTACAATGGGAGCGTTACATAGAGGACATGCATCGTTGATTGAAAAATGCGTAAAAGAAAATGATGTTTCTGTAGTAAGTATCTTTATTAATCCAACTCAGTTTAATGACCCTAACGATTTAAGAAACTACCCCAGAACATTTGATAATGATTTAAAATTACTCAAGGCTATGAATGTTAATTTTTTATTTGCTCCTGAATATAAGGAAATTTATCCTGATAATTTTAAATATAGAATTGTTGAATCAGAATTCAGTAGAAAATTATGTGGTGCATTTCGACCGGGTCATTTCGAAGGTGTTTTAACAGTTGTAATGAGACTTTTTAATATAATTAAACCGCACAGAGCATATTTTGGTGAAAAAGATTATCAGCAATTAAAATTAATTGAAGGAATGTGTATTGCATTTTTTTTAGACATTGAAATTATACCCTGCCCGATTATACGCGATGATGATGGTCTTGCTTTAAGTTCAAGAAATCTTTTATTAAATGAAGAAGAAAGGAAACTTGCAGCAAAATTTCCTGAATTATTAAAATCTAATAAGTCAATAAATGAAATAAAGAAAAGCCTGGAACATCTTGGATTTAAGGTAGATTACATAGAAGAATTTGAAGGAAGAAGATTTGGAGCAGTTCACATTGGAAAAGTGAGGTTAATAGACAATGTCCAATTATAAAATATTGTTTGGTATAACTGGTTCAATAGCAGCATATAAAAGTGCCTACCTGATTTCAAAACTTGTCCAAAATGGTTTTGAAGTTAAGGTTGTTGCCACAGAAAATTCATTAAGATTCATTGGTAGTGCAACGCTTGAGGGATTAACTGGTAATAAGATTTATGTTGATGCTTTTGAAAGTGGTGAAATGATTAATCACATAAATCTTATTAAATGGGCCGATTTAATATTAGTTTGTCCTGCGTCAGCTAATACAATAAATAAATTTGCTAATGGCGTTGCAGATAATTTATTGACTTCATTATTTCTTGCATATGATTTTACAAAACCATTTCTTATTGCTCCAGCAATGAATACAAATATGTATCAACACCCCATAACAAGGGAATCAATAAAAAAATTAAATAAACTGGGGATTAAGATACTACCTACTGGTGAAGGTTATTTAGCTTGTGGAGATTCTGGCTCTGGAAAACTTTTAGACCCGGATATTATTTACGAGCAAATTTTAATTTTATTAAATAAAAATGTGAGTAAAAAATTAAATGTTTTAATAACTGCGGGAGGAACAAAAGAAAACATTGATGGAGTAAGATTTATCACTAATTTAAGCACAGGAAAAACTGCAGCAGAAATTGCAAATTACTTTATAAAAAAAAATTATAATGTTACATTTCTTTACTCAAGCAATTCTACCGTTCCTTTAGGTCCATGCAATAAAATTTCATTTGATGATTTTGTTGATCTGAATAATAAAATTGAAAATTTACTTAAAAATGAATATTATGATGTTGTAATTCATAATGCTGCTGTTAGTGATTATACCCCTTTCATGATAGAACTCAATGATGTAAAGTATTCATTACCACTTAATACAAAAATAAATTCTGAATTTGAAAAACTTATAATTTTTTTAAAGAAGAATTTTAAAATTCTTGATAGAATTAAGAATTATTCTAAAAATAAAAGCCTGTTTCTAGTTGCTTTTAAATTTACAAATACATTGAACCCGGCTGAAAAAATAGAAGCTGTTAAAAAGTGCTTTCAAAATTCAGACTGTGATTTAGTTGTTCAAAACGATTTGAATGATCGGGATGAAAATGGCATACAACGGATGTTTCATATTTATAATAAGGAATTAAAAAAAAATACTGTAGAAAATAATCTTGAATTATCAAAGAAAATTGAAGAAATAATTCTTCATAAATATGAGGTTAATTATGATTCTTTGCATTGACGTAGGGAATACACAAATCCACGGTGGAGTTTTTCATAATGATGAATTAATCCTGCAATTTAGAAAGACTTCAAGACAGGAATTTTCATCAGATGAAATAGGAATATTTTTAAAAAGTGTTTTAAGAGAAAATAAAATTGATTCTGATAATGTAAATGGTATTTCTGTATGTAGTGTAGTGCCTGACTTGAATCATTCATTAAGGGCAGGGTGCATAAAATATTTTGATATAGAGCCATTTTTTTTGAAGCCTGGTGTAAAAACAGGTTTGAAGATTAAATATCGTAATACAGTGGAAGTTGGTGCAGATAGAATAGCCAATGCAATTGCAGCGATTCACGCATTCCCGAATAAAAATATAATTGTTATTGATTTTGGAACGGCAACAACTTTTTGTGCTATTTCGAAAAATAAAGAGTATCTGGGTGGAATTATTCTTCCTGGAATAAAAATTTCAATGGAAGCGTTGGAAAGCAAAACCGCACAATTACCTGTAGTTGAAATTAAAGAAATGAAAGAGGTAATTGGTCGTTCAACAATAGAAAGCATTCAATCCGGATTATATTTTGGTCAAATTGGTATTGTAAAAGAACTTAAAACAAGAATAATTGCAGAAACATTCAAGGATGATCCACCTGTAGTTATTGGAACCGGTGGCTTTTCTCGTTTATTTGAAAATGTTAATCTCTTTGATTTAATCATTCCAACTCTTGTTTTAAATGGATTACTGATAGCATATAATATGAATAAAGAGAAAGAGGTTGTGCCATGATTAGAGAAATGCTTAAATCAAAAATCCATCGTGCTATTGTGACTGATGCAAATTTGAATTACGAAGGCTCGATTACAATTGATAAAAATTTATGTAGAGAAGCAAACATTATAGAATTTGAAAAGGTAGATATTTATAATATTAATAACGGTATAAGATTTTCTACATATGTAATTTATGGTAATGAAGGGGAAATAGTCTTAAACGGAGCAGCTGCACGACTGACACAAAAAGGGGATTTAATAATTATAGCAAGTTATGCTACATATTCTGAAGAGGAATTGAAAAATTACTTACCTAAGATTATAAAAGTTGATGAAAAAAATAGGATTATAACTTCAAAATAAAATTTAATTTAAATTTGCTACAACAATACACTTTTTCTATTTTTGTAACCCAATGTTAAAGAAAATAATAATAGCAATTGACGGTCCTGCTGGTTCAGGCAAATCCACAGCTGCTAAAAATTTGGCAAAAAATCTTGGATTTATATATTTAGATACAGGTGCTATGTATCGTGCAATTACCTTTATGGCAATACAAAAAGGAATTGCTGACGATGTAGAAGCTGTTATTGAAATGACAAAAAAATTAAATCTGAATCTGAAATTTGAAAACGGAATTACAAAAGTCTTTGTTGATAAAAAAGAAATAACCGATGAGATAAGAAGTGCTGAAGTAAATTCAAAAGTTAGTGAAATTAGTGCAATCCCGGAGGTTAGAGAAGAAATGGTCAAAATTCAAAAAGCAATTGGTACACGTGGTAATATAGTAGCAGAAGGAAGAGATGTAACAACTGTTGTATTTCCAGATGCAGATGTAAAGATATATTTAACAGCTTCACTCGAAAAAAGAGCGGAAAGAAGATTAAAAGAATTTCACCAAAAAAATATTCATATTACACTGGAAGAAGTAAAATCTAACCTTGAAAAAAGAGATAAAATTGATAGCGGACGAAAAGTTTCTCCTCTTAAAAAAGCAGAAGATGCAATTGAATTTGATAACACTAATTTTACTCCGGAGGAAGACTTAAAATTTTTATTAAATAAAGTTAACGAAATTCTGGAAAGTAAAGGGATCGAGATTTTAAAGGATTAAAGTTTCTATCAATGCCATCAATAAATAACAAATGTGTAAATAATACTGAAACGACTTTCTTTGATGGCGGAAAGGCGGTTTTCAGTAAAAATTAAGCAGGAGGACTAATGTCCGATTTACAAAAAGATACTATGCAAAAGCAAAATGAACTACCAAAATTCATAAGTGCGGAAGAATATTCACCTGAAGAATTTGAACAACTTACAAAACTATATTCTGAATCATTTAAAGATATCAAAGAAGGTGAAATTATTCAGGGAACAATCGTGGGGATAGATGGAGAAAATGTTGTAGTTGATGTTGGATTTAAATCTGATGGAACAATCCCCAAGTCAGAATTTGCTTCAACTGATGAAATAAAAATTGGTTCAAAGATCGATATTGTAATTGAAAGTGTGGAAGACGAAGAAGGAAATTTAGTATTAAGTAAAAAGAGAGCAGACTTTCTTAAAGTATGGGCTAAAGTTATGGATGCTTACGAGAACGATAGAGTACTTCAAGGTAAAATTCTTAAAAGAATTAAAGGTGGAATGGTTGTAGACCTTATGGGAGTAGAAGCATTTTTACCAGGTTCTCAAATCGATATTCGTCCTGTTAGAGATTTTGATGCATATGTAGGAAAAACAATGGACTTTAAGATTGTAAAAGTTAATGTTCCGGCAGAAAATATTGTTGTTTCTCATAAAGTTCTAATTGAAGAAACCATAGCAGATCAAAGAAAAGAAATACTTGAAAAACTTGAAAAAGGGCAGGTGCTTGAAGGTACAGTTAAAGCAATTACAGATTTTGGTGTATTCGTTGATTTAAATGGTGTGGATGGATTAATTCATATTACAGATTTAAGCTGGGGAAGAATTAATCATCCGAGCGAGGTTGTAAAACTTGATGAAAAAATTAAAGTAGTTGTCACAGATTACGATAAAGAGAAAAAGAGAATTTCGCTTAGCTTAAAACAATTACAACCACATCCATGGGAAAACATCGATCAAAAATATAAAGTGGGTGATAAGGTTTCCGGTCGTGTTGTTTCACTAACAGATTATGGTGCATTTATTGAAATCGAAAAGGGGATTGAAGGCTTAATTCATATATCCGAAATGAGCTGGACTCAACATATAACCCATCCATCTCAGTTTGTATCAATGGGTCAGGTAGTTGAAGCAGTAATATTAAGTCTGGATAAAGAAGAAAAGAAAATTTCACTTGGAATGAAACAACTTACACCAGACCCATGGGCGGATATTGTTAAGAAATATCCTATTGGTTCAAGACATACTGGAATAGCAAGAAACTTAACAAACTTTGGAGTATTTGTTGAACTTGAGCCAGGTATTGATGGCTTAATTCATATTTCTGATTTATCATGGACAAAGAAAATACGTCACCCAGGCGAGGTTGTTAAAAAAGGTGAAAAGATTGAAGTCGTTGTGTTGAGTGTTGATACTGAACAAAGAAAAATATCTCTCGGTCATAAGCAAATTAATCCTAATCCATGGGATGGTTTTGAATCTGTTTATGCAGTAGGAAAATATACAGAAGGAAAAGTGGTTCGTATTATTGAAAAAGGTTTAATAGCAGAACTCCCGCTGGGTGTTGATGGATTTGTCCCTGCTACACAACTTTCTACATCTAAAATTAAAAATTTATCTTATTGTTTCCCGATAGGAACAATATTCGACCTTAAAGTGGTTGAGTTTGATAAGGAAAATAAAAAGATTGTCTTGAGTGCAATTGCAGTATTAAAAGAAAAATCTGACGACCAAATAGCTGAATATATAACAAAGCATAAATTAGATAAAGTTACAGTTGAAGATATTAGACAGGCTGATGCTGGCAAGTTCGATTCCTCAGATTTTAATTTATATGATGATAAACTTCCACCATCTCCTCCACAACCACCTCAGCCTGATTCACAAAAGCAGGAAGAAAATAAGTCCGAATAATTTTTAACTCCGGCTGGGATATTCAATCATTCTCAAAGATTGAAAAATCTCAGCCTTTTTTATTTATTCAAACTTGCTCAATTAATTTTGAACTTATAATTTTACTTTTGAATTACTGGACTATATCTCTTAATTCATTATTGAGAATTTTTAATATGAATAAAAAAGTAGCTTTCTATACATTAGGTTGTAAGTTAAATTTTTCTGAAACAACTACTATTAGCAAACAATTTATTCAAAGAGGTTTTAATATTGTTGACTATAATGATTATGCAGATATTTACGTTGTTAATACTTGTAGTGTAACAGAATCTGCGGAGAAAGAATGTAGACAAATTGTACGACGTGCACTGAGAAATAATCCTGATGCATACGTTATTGTTACTGGATGTTATGCACAATTGAGACCGGTAGAAATTGCTAAAATTAAAGGTGTAAGTGCGGTTCTTGGTAGCAAAGAGAAATTTAATTTATTTAATTACATTGATGTTTTTGATAAAAAAAATCTTTCCTGCATATATGTTTCTCCAACAGAAGAATTAAATTCGTTTTATCCATCTTATACAACCGAAGTAAATTCTAGAACACGTGCTTTCTTAAAAGTACAGGATGGATGCGATTATAAATGCTCTTTCTGTACAATCCCACTAGCTCGTGGTAAAAGTCGAAGTGCGAAACTTGAGGATATTATTGATGAATTTAAACAATTGTTGGATTTAGATTATAAAGAAATTGTATTGACAGGTGTCAATGTTGGCGACTATGGTAAAGCTTTTGGTTATAATCTTTATTCTTTATTGAATGAAATTGTCAAAATTAATGGTGAATTTAGAATTAGAATTAGTTCCATTGAACCAAATTTGTTAGATGACGAGATTATTGACCTTATTGCAGACAACAACAAAATATGTAATCATCTTCATATCCCACTTCAAAGTGGTAGCAATAAAATCTTAAAACTTATGCAAAGAAGATATAAAGCAGAAGATTATAGAGATTTAATTTTTAGAGCTGTTAATAAAATTTCAGACCTAGCAATCGGAGTAGATGTAATTGTTGGATTTCCTGGAGAATCATATGATGATTTTCTAAATACTTATAATTTTTTAAAGGATTTGCCCATTGCGTATTTACATGTATTTACTTATTCGGAAAGACCTAATACAAAAGCAACAAATTTACCGGATAAAGTAGATAAATCAGAACGCAGGAAAAGAAATAATATGCTTAGAATCTTGAGTGAGAAAAAAAGAAATGAATTTTATCTAAGTATGGTTGACAAGGAAATGTTGGTTCTTTTTGAAGAAGAAAACCATAATGGTTTTATGAAAGGTTTTACTTCAAATTATATTAGGGTAAAAATGCCATTTGAAAATGGTTTTATTAATCAATTTGTCAAACTAAAAATAACGGGGGTTGATGAGAATATTGCTACAGCTATTCCAATATTTAATCAGGTTGAGTTATGAAAAAAATATTTTTTTTATTTCTTATTTCATCAGCGATATTTTCACAAAATGATACAACAGAGAAATTATTTACTCTTAAATCTCTGATTGCAAAGGAAGTTACTTGTAATCAAATTTATTCTGTTGCTAATCAGAGTTTTTCTCTTCGAAGTGATGATAATTTAGTTGATATTAAAAAGGACAAAAAGAACCCAACACTTGCAATTTTGTATTCCGTGTTAATTCCTGGACTGGGGGAACTATATGCAAATAATTACAAAAGTGGTAAATATTTTACAATAGCGGATGGAATTTTATGGGGTTTATTTGCAGGTTTTAATATTTATGGCAATTGGAAAGAAGATAACTACAAAACCTTTGCTCAATTAAAAGGTGGAGTAAATCTTAGTGGAAAAGATTCAGATTATTTTGCTACAATTGGAATTTATATTAGTGTAGAAGAATATAATCGTGTTAAAGAACTTAATCGCGAATTCTTTAAAGTATACAATCCACGTACCGACTTTTGGAAATGGGAAAATGAGAATCAGAGAAGAGAATATCGTCAATTGTGGTTATCGAGTGAGCAAGCATATAATAATGTCAGATTTGCAATCGGAGCGTTAATATTAAATAGAATAATTAGTGCAATCAATGCTGTGCGATTGGTTAATGCCTATAATAAAAATATTTTAGACGAAAGTGAATTTAATATAAATATTGGTGTAATCAATCAATTAAATTTACCAACTCAAATTACAATTAACTTATTGAAAAGGTTTTGAGAAATAAAAAAGGCTGACCACGGTCAGCCTTTCCCTATTAGAAATTAGGGTTTTCGTTTCTTTCACCTTCTGGGATTGGTAAATACTGCCATTTACCTGGTAGATGCCAAATTCCAAATCTTCTCTGATCTGGCAATCTCATTCCCTGAAAACAAAGTTCTTTATCTCTTTCCTCTACAATATTTGGTTTGGTGGGGTCATTTAAAGTTATTTCTGTTAAAGGATCAATTTGATGAGAAGCACGTACTTCATTTACAAGAGAAAGTGCATCACCGGAAGCTGCACCTCTTAAAATTAATTCTGCTAACATTAGATTATTTTCCTGCCATGTTATTATTGGAATACCTGTTATCAAACCAGTACCCGGATCGAGTTTATATTTATACTGATAATAAAAAGTGCCAGTAGCTCCTGTAGCAAGCAACGCTTTTTTATAAGGGATTCTGTTTGCTTCCTTAGGATCATTTGTAATATAATTAACCATTCTTTGTGTAAGAACAAATTGAGAACGAAGTTCACCTGCCTGAACGCGATAGTTGTTATCATTTAAAGTATTATATTTAGCGTCAAATACTGGATCACCATTTTTCATCCCATTTTGTGCGTACGTTGCTGCGTTAGAATAATCTTTTTTAAATAAATAAGCTCTTGCAATTAAAGAATTAACCAATCTCTTTTCTGGATCTGTAGAAGCATAATTTAGTGCGTTTTTCCATCTTTCAATTGCCTGATCATAAAGTTGGGCAGAAGGGATTATTGCACTTCTATTAATAGCATCGCCGCCTGATTCCTGAGTTAATCCAAAATAAGTTGCACTAAAATATCGTGCTAATCCACCATATAAATAAGCATTATATAAACCATTCTTCTTAATTGATTCATCTTTAAACTCAATTCTATTTATTCTTGCAATTAATGTATCTGCATATTTTCTAAAACGATGTAATGGTGTATAAGCAGCATCAATTGAGTTATTATCTAGTAATATATCACCTAAATCTATTTGTTCGTAAGTTGGGTAAGTTGCATTACGAACCGCCCTAGTAAAAAATAATTGATCAGATAATCCATCAGCAGCAATAAACAAATCATCTATGCAAAATGCAGCTGCATCCTGTACACCAATTACCAAAAAGTTAACCTGATCTTCTCTGTCAAGTACGGCATCTTCTACTCTATCAATAAATGGATCAACACTTGTTACATAATCTTCACAGGCAAATACTGTGAGGAATGCTAGAAGTGGAACGTATTTTAATATTTTTATTTTTTTCATAATGATTTCTCCTTCAATTAAAATCCGATTTGGAACCAGAAGTTAAATACTCTTGGGTTTTGGAGAGTTAAGAAATCCTGTCCTCTGGATAAGCTTCTGCTGCCAGCAAAATTTACTTCAACATCAGCTCCTGTATATTTTGAGAATTTAAGCAGGTTATATGCTGAAAATCCAACAACGAAATTGCGTATATAGTTACCGGGTATAAAAGCAGAAATTAATTCTGTAAAATCGTAGCTTAAGCTTAATTCTCTAATTACAAGAAAGTCTGCATCTTCAATAAAATTACCATCATAACCATAATACATACTTGCATATTGCTCAGCAGCTGCCTTATATTCTGCTGAACCAACTTCAAGTCTCTGTATATCTGGAAATTTGGTTGTTAAACCTAGTTTAGCTTTTAATTCTTCATAAGTTGTATTATTATTGAATTGAATAGCAAACTGTTTAGTAAGGTTATATACTTTATTATTCAATCCATATTCTGCTAATGCATAGAAGTTGAAATTCTTTAAAAATTTGAAATTAATTGTAAAGGAACCATAATGGTCAGGGTATGGATTACCTAAATCTACTCTCTCTTGAGTAGATTCTGCACCGATATATTTACCATTGGCGTCAAACTTTGCCCCTTTTGTTTTCCATGTATAGAATTCATGTTTTCTCATACCTTCTTTAATTACATTAACATCGAATCCATCATAAATTGGTTGTGCGCCACCTAAATCAGTTACTTCATTATTTTGATAATTCCATATAAAGGAGAATGATAAATTATAGTCTCTAGTTCTGATTGGGTTAAACTGAAGTAATGATTCAAATCCCCAGTTTTTCATACCACCGATATTGAAAGGTACAGCACTCGCAGTTAAGCCAGTAGAAGGGGCATTCTGCTTATCAATAATAGAATTACTAGCATTTTGTCTAAAGTAAGTAAATTCGAGAGAAAACATTTTCAAAAATTCTGTTTCGAAACCTACTTCTAATTCTTTAATTTCTTCTGGTTTAATTGAAGGATTACCAATAGAATTTAGAATTGCACCAATTCCATGACCAGCATTAGTAGCCTGCCACAATAAAGGGATCCCGTCATCATTTCCTGGAAGTTGTCCACTTACACCATAAGCTGCTCTTAATTTTAAGAGTTCAATTTCTTCTGGTAGTTTTACCATTTTATCGAGTCGTATAGCAAGACTTGCTTTAGGGTATGTGATGGCAGGTGCTTCGCGACCAACCGCACTTGCATAATCTCTTCTAATTGCTAATGTCCAAAAATAAGTATCTTTATATGAGAAATCATTTTCAAGATAAATACCTGCATCTCTATTATGAGCTGCACCTTCGTTATATTCTCTAATTGTAGCTCCTGAACCTACATTCATTATGTACTGAGATCCAAATTGTTCTGCATTCATGAAACTTGTTTGGACTTTTCTGTCTGTAATTTGGCTACCAATTATAGTTGTACTTCTTAATCCTTCTAATATGTCATAGGAGTATCTGGCATTTAAATCATATGTAAAACCTCTAAAGTGTCTGTTATAAATTCTTTTAGCTCCTTTATTAATCGTTCCATATCTATATTGAGCAGGATATATTTGATCCTGTCTCCAATCAGAATCTTCCATTCCAACACCAGCGTTAATTTCTAAATTTTGTATAGGTGTCCAGGTTAAAGAGTATGAGCCAATAAATTGATTATTGTTGTTATTATCGACAAAATTTGCAACAGCAGCACTATCTGTGAAACCCCATAGTGCTAATAATGTATTTCCTAAATAACCATATATATTATTGTCGTTATTTGGTGCACGTAAATAATTATATGCAAAACTAGTATTAAATTTCATACTGATATTTTCTGATGGATAAGCTGCAACATTTACTTTAAATGTTTTTCTATCACCTTTAACTGGATCAAGTATTCCTTCTTCTATTCGATTTTGAAACGAAGCATAATATCTAATAAATCCTGTTCCACCAGTAGCACTTATAAAATGATCACGAATAAAGCCATCTTTATAAATTTTATTTGCTCTGTCATTATCTTTTACAGAAAGAAAATCTTCTGCTTTGTATTTAAATGATGGTGTATTAATTCCAAAATTATATTTGTAATCGATTGATACAGCTTTACCTAAACCAGGCATTAATCTACCTGTCTTAGTTGTAATCATTACAACACCATTGGAAGCATTTGTACCATACATAGCTGCAGCTGCTGGGCCTTTTAGTATTTCAATTTTTTCAATATCCTGAACATTAAGATTAGCCAAAATGCTAAAACCCTGTCCTCCTCTTCCATATCCAACTATTTCTGCATTATCCACACGAACCCCGTCAATGTAAATCATCGGTTGTTCATTACCATTTAAACCACCACCGCCACGTACAAAAAAGCTGAAACCTGTACCAACATTTCCAGATGTAGGCTTTAATTGAACACCGGCTACTTTTCCTGCTAAAAGTTGATTAATACCCTGATAACTTTGGATTGCTGTTAATTCTGCAGCTGGGACTCTTGAAACAGCAATTTCGGAAACAGATTTTGATGTTCGAGATGCAATTCCGGTTACAACAATTGTTTCGCTTTCAAAAATATCTTCTTCTAGTTGAAAATTTTGTTCAATTGAGTTCCCCGTTAAAATAATAGAAATTGATTGAGATTTATAACCCACATACGTTACACTTAATTCCACTTGTTGACCTTTAGCGAGGTCTTTTGGTACTTCGAATAGATATTTCCCTTCGAGATCTGTTGCAGCTCCAATATTCAGAACTTTGATAAATACATTTGCTCCTATAAGGGGTTCTCCCTTAATGTCTGTGACTCTTCCCATAACTCTAAATGTGTTCTGGGCTGAGAGAAAGGATGGTAATAGTAGTAATAGAAATAAAAGTGGTATTATTTTTTTCATATACACCCCTACTTGGTTAATGATAATGTTGATTTATGAATTAAGTGTTTGTATAAATAATTTATTAGTCATTTTTATTCTTAAACTAATTTATAATTAGATAAAAAACAACAAAAATTTTTATTAAAATAGGATTCACATTTAGTATTTTTTCTAATTAAAAAATAATTTTTCACTTATGAATAATTATTTATTACAAATTCAATATGATGGTACAAACTATGCTGGCTGGCAAATTCAAAATAATGCTGTAACTATACAACAAAAAATAATTGAAGCTATTGAAATAATATTGAAAGAAAAAGTTAATCTTATTGGTTCTGGAAGAACAGATGCAGGTGTACATGCTTTGGGTCAAATGGCAAATTTTAGAACAGAAAAAGAATTAGATTTAAAAAAATTTCAACACTCGATGAATTGTATTTTGCCTAAAGATATTTCCATCAAAAAAATTGAGAAAGTCAATGAGGCATTTCATGCCAGATATGATGCAAAAAGTAGAAGTTATATTTATCTTTTTACTCATGTGAAGTCCCCATTTTATGAAAAATATTCGTATTTATATCCACCCATATTAAAAGTTGACATCGGACAGCTAAATAATTACAGTAAAATATTTCTAGGTGAACACAACTTTACTTCTTTTTCCAAAGCAAATGACGATTCAAAAAGTAAGAGCTGTTTTATTAATGATATTCATTGGAAAAGAAATCGAGAATTTACAATATTTTATATTTCAGCAAATCGTTTTTTATATGGAATGGTCAGGGCTCTGATTGGTACTTTATTATACTCACTTGAAAAAAAATTAGATACCGATTTTTTGAAAGAGATTATCGAAAAAAAAGATAGAAAGCATGCAAAGGAATCTGTTCCTGCAAAAGGTTTATTCTTATTTAAAGTGAGGTACTAATGATTGATTTATCTAACAAAGTTACAATTATTACGGGGGGCTCCCGTGGGATTGGTGAAGCCTGCGTAAAATATTTTGTTAAAGCAAATTCTAAAGTTGCTTTTACTTTTAAAAATTCACAACAAAAGGCAGATTTAATAGAAAAACAATTTTCTGGTATAGTAAAATCTTATAAAGTTGATATGGAATCTGAGACTGATATATTTAATATGGTAGAAAATGTTTTTAAAGATTTTGGTAAAATTGATATTCTTGTACATAATGCAGGTATCTGGAATGAAGGTGCACTTGAAAATTTGACACTTGTGAAGTGGGATGAAATGATGAGGATTAATCTCACATCTGCATTTCTCTTTTCAAAAGCATGTTTACCTTATATGAAAAAAAATAATTTTGGAAGAATAATTTTTATTTCTTCTACTGCTGGACAAAGAGGGGAGGCATATCACTCGCACTATGCAGCTTCTAAAGGAGGTATAATTTCATTTACTAAATCTCTTGCAATGGAATTGGCTCCATATAATATAACTGTAAATTCTGTAGCACCTGGTTGGGTAGATACTGATATGTGTATCGCAGTATTTTCTAATCCACAGTTCAAAGAAAAAGTTAGAAGTGAAATTCCTGTAGGTAGAATAGCATCTCCTGAAGATATTGCTGGCCCGGTTTTGTTTCTTGCTTCAGATTTAGCACGGCATATAAATGGTGAGATTCTTAATGTAAATGGAGGAAGCGTACTCTGTGGTTAATTATTCATAATTGTAAATTTATTAATAACATTAAAAAAGGGAAGAATAAGAAAGATTTTAATTTTAGAAACATTCATTCAACAATTATAAAATGGAAAATATTTCTTGTTAAATAAGGTTAACAGTAAAGAAATCTAATTATTCTAAATTAATATCTATCAATTCATATGGAATTACTTTCAAATCTTCATCCCAAAATTGTTCATTTTTCTATATCTCTTTTTGTTATCTACTTCATCTTCGAATTTAGTGGATTAATTTTCAATAAAGATTATTTACAAAAAAGTGCTTTGCTATTATTAATCTTCGGTATAATTTTTTTAATTTTTTCTGTTCTTACAGGCAATCAGGCTTTTGAAGTATTTAAGAATAATTATCCGGATAAATTCTCATTTTATAACCATTTAATTAAAGAACACGAAACATATGCAACAATTTCAGTATGGTATAATTCGCTGGTCTTGTTTTTTAGAACTTATTTAATACTAAAGAAAAAATTTACACGCAAATATCAATTTATATTTGTTTTACTTAGTTTTATAGGTGCAATATTAATTTTAATTACTGCTCGCTACGGTGGAAGACTTGTATATGAATATGGCATAGGAACCCAAATATTTAATAAATAGTATGAAAAAATTTTTGTTAATAATTTTATTAAATACAACTGTATTATTCGCACAGATTATAGAATTTGGTGAAGCAAGAGGATTATTTATGGCTATTGGTATTGGACCAAAATTTCCTGTAGGAAATCTTAATAATAATAGTAATATAGGCATTGGCTTTGATATAACATTTTCTTATACGGATAATATTTTTATCCCATTTTTTTTATATACAACAGTTGGTTATGGACATTTTCCTGGCAGACAGGATTTGTACAAGAAATCTGATTATTCCTCTTTCTCGAGTAATGTAATTTTAATTTCTTCCGGAATCCGTTATTATTTTCCACCCATTCTTGAAAATGTTGTATTGTTGATGCCAATTGTAGATGGAGGCGTGGAGTATGCATATTTTGAAAATTTACATCAATTTAAATTGGATAGGAATAAACAAAATTTTTTAGAAAATTTTGGCAGATTTGGTTTTCAAGTAGGAGCTGGTTTTTCTATGTTTATTCTTGATGTAATTACATATTACAATTATTTACCGAGTAATCAACATTTGTCATTTGTTATTAAAGCTAATATTCCAATTTTTGTAAAGTTTTAGTTTAAAATTTTTGATTAATATCATCTCGTTTATTCATCTATGCAATTCAAAAAGAAAATCACAAATTATCTTTTAATCATAGCAAGCTTACTTTTAGTGTTAAATGCAGCAATTGATTTTTTTAATAAAGGGAAAAGAAATGTTAATTCAGAACTTGAATTTTCTTGCAGGCAGCTTGATTCAATTTTTTATGATGTATTGAAAGATTTTGGAGTTGAACAAAAATGGATTAAGTCAAAAAATATTAAAATTGCTGAAGAGGATTCTATTAAAAAAAAATTTATAGTGAAATTGCCTATAGACCTACCCATCCCACTTATAATAAAAGATTTTCATAAAAAAATAGAAAATGATATAACTAGTTTTGTTGCTGAAGAAAAAGAAATATTTGGCATAACTGAGATAAGAATTTATTCAAATGAATATTTAAAGCTTCTTGTTGAATTATTACCCGATAAGGAAATAGTAAGAGATAGAAACGAGCTATGTTTTATAATTTCAAATGTATTTGAATTAAATGAAAATGATTATAAATCATTTTTATCGGTGCCATACAGTTTAACTGCCACAGTTATACCAGATGAAAGTGTGGTTCAAAAAGTAATAGAGCTTAGCAATTATTCGAAAAAATATATTGTGTTAATTAATGATGAGATAGTAGATTCTCAATTTAAACTCAAACCGGATTCTCATAAATATATATTGAAAAATTCTGTTAAAAATATAGTTTTGGTTTTTAATGAAGCCAAACTTTTTATTATTGATGAATCTTCTGAATTATTCAAATCAACTACTTTCAATTTTATTAGGGATGAATTCGAAAAAAGAGGCATAAAGTTAATTCATCTATCAGAATTTATTCAACTTATTAATGATGATGAAATTGAATTGCGGTCAAAATTTAAGTTTTATGCTGAAGATAAAGGAAGTATTAATCAAAAGATATTTTATATGCCATTTGAGAATTTTATCAAAATCAAAAATGAATTTGATAAGATGAGAAAAAAAGGAAATAAGATTATTCCTCTTACTTCCACATATTTAATCAAAAGTGATTCTCATAAATAGAAAATTATATTAGCTCATTGCCTTAAATATCTAATTCTATTAAATTATTCTTAAATTGTGGTAATATTTTATTTTTATCTCCCACCACAAGTATGGTCAGTTTTTCTGGATGAATATTTTCTTTTGCTGCATTGATAACATCCACTTTATCAACAGATTCAATGTTTTTAATGTATTCGTTATAGTAGTTCAAGGGGAGATTATGATTTAATAATAAAATAATGCTTTGTGCAAGTTGGGTATACGTTTCGAAATTTGCAGGGAAGTGTTTTATGGAAAAAGATTTTGCAAGTTTAATCTCTTCATCGGAAATATGTGTTTTAATTTTTTCTAATTCTATTAAAATTTCGTGAACTGCTTCTGCAACATTATTAATATTAACGGAAGTACTAACCTCAAAATATCCTGCATTTTGATGATAATAAAAAGCTGAATGCGCACCATAAGTAAAGCCTTTATGCTCTCTAAGGTTAAGATTGATCCTGCTAAAAAATTCTCCTCCTAAAATTGAATTCATTATTTTTTTTGCAAAATAATCCGGTGAATTCCTTTTCTTTGATAAATGACCAATTCTTATTTCACCCTGAGCAGAATTTTCTTTGTGAACTATAAAGTATCTTGTTGATGTATCTTGCTGAAGTTCAAATATGATATTTTCGAAAGATGGTTCGGTTACATCGAAATATTTATCTATGAGCTTTGAAATTTCTTCCTCTGATGTATTTCCCGTAACAATAAATTTTCTTTTTGATTTTTTAATATATTTATGATAATAATTTTTTACATCGTCAATATTTATATTAATAACAGTATGTTCGTATCCTATAGATGGATAGGCATAATAACAATCTTTAAATATTTGCTTGTCAAAAGCGACAGATGCAATAAAGCCGGGCTCATCCTTTAATTGAAGGATTTTATCAATCAGTTTTTTCTTTTCCCTATGAAAATCTTTTTCATCAAATCTTGGTTGATTAATAATCATTGAAAGCAACTCAAGGGAACGTTCAAAATTTTCTCTTAGAGTTAATATAGAAAACAAGAAACTATCATGATTGACATTAATGTTAAATATTGTCCCTAATTTTTCAAATTCGTTACTTATCTGGAAAGTATCGTATTTGCCAGCCCCCTCGTCAATCATGAAAGATGTTAAAAGTGCTAATCCTTTGTTTTCAATTGAGTCAAATTTGCTTCCGCAATTAAACAAAATGCTAAAATTTACGATTGGAAGTTTGTTTTTCCCGATAAAATAAACATCATCACCTTTTGGTGATATAAAATGTTTAATCTGCGGGATTTCAAATGAAACATTTCCGGTTGGAACTGGAATTTTAGTTCTATCAATCATTTTTTATCAATCCCTTTTGGAATTATATGAAGTTCAACATATGGTTGAGTAAGAAATTTTTCTATAGCTTCGGTAATTTTGCTTTGTGTTATACTTTCATAACGATTAAGATCATACATAAAAGAATCCGGCTCTCCCAAATAAAAATTGTATTGATTAATATGGTCTACTACAACATCAAGTTTTTGTAATGAATAAATGTAATTTGATTTTATACTGTTTTTAGATCTTGTTAACTCGTCTTCTTGAATCCCTTTTTCTATAATTAAATTAATTTGTTTGAATATTTCATCTTTTATTTCTTCAAGGGAAGATTCAGGTTTTGCTGTAGATACAATTAAAAACATTCCACCATATTTACCAGAAAATTGAAAAGAAGTTACATCTTGGGATATTTGCTTTTCATATACAAGAGCTTTTGTTAATCTTGAGTCCTTAGAAGATGTTAATACATCAGATAAAATATCCAAAGCAGCATCGTATTTACTGAAGATTTTATCTGTTTGCCAGGCTAGATAAATTCTTGGTAATTGTACATTATCCTGATGAACTATTTTTTTTGATTCACTTAATCTTTGTTCTTGATATTTAACTTCGTGTATTGAATTTTGAGAAGGGATATCATGAAAATAATTTTCCACTAATTTAACTGTGGAGGAAAAATCAATGTTACCTCCAATTGCAATTGTGGCATTATTGGGGCAATAATATGTTTTAAAGAAGTTTATTATATCTTCTAATTTGAAATTTTTAATGTCCTCCATCCAGCCTATTGTTGGCCACGAATATGGATGATCTGGAGAGAATAAATTAGATAATAAAATTTCCCATGCTAATCCGTAAGGTTGATTTTCGTATCTTTGCCTTCGTTCGTTCATAACTACATCTTTTTGATTGTTTAGCTTTTCTTCAGTTAATGCAGGTAATAGAAATCCCATTCTGTCGGATTCAAGCCATAATGCTAATTCAAGATAATTGGAAGGAATGGTTTCATAATAATTTGTTCTGTCAAATGAAATTGAACCATTAAGTGTTCCACCTGCTTCTTGAATTAATCTAAAATGTTCCCCCTTTGGTACATTTTGTGAACCCTGAAACATCATGTGTTCAAATAAATGTGCAAATCCAGTTTTACCCTTTGATTCATTTGCGGAGCCTACATGATACCAGATATTAACAGAAACAAGAGGAAGACTTTTATCCTGATATAAGATTATTTCCAGCCCATTGGGAAGTTTAAATTTCTTGTAATTAATTTTTAGAAGTTCCTTATTGTTCATACGTGTATCAATTTTCTTTTAATATAAATTGAATTCTTTCCAATTTTCCATCTATATTTGATCGAGGAGAAATATTGAAGATTTTACATAGCAAAGGGTAAATGTCGATATTCCATAAAGTTCCTGTTTTATAATTTTTCTTAAATGCTGGTCCTACTGCAATGAATATTCCGTGCATATCTAATTGATTATTATCATAACCATGGTTGCCCTTATTATAATTTAACCAAGTTGATATATTATTTGAAATTAACGACCAACCCAGGTCTGCAATTATTATTATTGAGGAAATGAACGGGTGATTCTTAAAATGGTAAAAATCAGGCATTTCTTCTTTTAAATAAACTTTATAATTATCTTCATTTTTCTTTAAAATTTCATAAACTTCTTTTTTAAATTGAAAGGGTGGTTCTACGAACATTAGAGGTCCGTCCTCCTGGACTTTGCAATTATATTTTTCAATTAATTTTATAATGTTAATCGATTTTTCTTTTGAAATCTCTGTCATTCCATGATCCGAAACAAAAATAATATTAATACTATCGAGCATATTAATTTTAGATAATTCACTTAAGAGGAAACTAGCTATGCTATCAAGATATTTTATTGAATTATTAACCTCTGTTGAATTAGGTCCATATAAATGGCCATAAGTGTCTGTTTCATGAAAATAGAGTGTAATAAAGTGAGGTCTTACATTAGGAGGTAATTTAAGCCAATTTATAATGCCATTAATTTTTTCTCGATATGATCGATTGTGGTCATATTTTATAAAATAAGAAGGGTGGCGATAAAGAATATTAATTTCTGAACCGGGCCAGAAGTAACTTGCTGTTTTAATACCATTTCGCTCTGCTGTTTCCCAGAAAGCTTCACCAAGATACCATCTTCCGTCTCTAACAGAAATAGAATCATTTAATTTATATTTTAGACCTTTAAATGGATCCTCAAAAAAATTTCCTATAATTCCATGATTATCGGGATACATTCCTGTTATAATAGAGAGGTGATTAGGAAATGTTTTAGATGGGAAAGCAGGTTTGAGCGAAAGAGCCGATACACCATTTTGACGTATTTTATCGAGGTTTGGGGTTAATCCCCGATTTAAATAATCCCAACGAAAACCATCATATGAAACTAATAGAACGTAAGGTTTTTGAGCAAAAATTAATAGATTTATCAAAAACATTAAAACAAAATATACTTTTTTCACAATAACCTCGTTATTTTAAGATGAAAAATAGTGAATTATTATTAAAGCATAAAAATTGATTTTATATAAGAATGTAACATTAAAAAAAGAAATAAAAAATCCTTTTGCTATTAAAAGTATTTTCCTATTTTCTCCTAAGAAAAAATCTTTTTATAGAAATTTATCAGAGTATTAAAAAATTATTAACTCTGAAGTAAAGCTTGTTTATGAAATTAAATCCCCTAATATTTGACTTCATAAAAAAAGAGAATTTACCCATTACAAAAATCTATCTAAAATCTATTAACCAATGAGGAGTGTTTATGCAAAAAGTTCAACAATTAATTTCTTTCCTAACAATATTTTTATTGCTGGGGACAACACTCTGGGCACAGGGTATTACCTCGGCAGCTCTGAATGGTAAAGTAGTTGACCAGGATGGTAACCCTTTACCAGGAGCAAATATTATTGCTATTCATCAGCCCTCTGGTACACAATATGGTACAACTTCAAGAGCAGATGGTAGGTATAATTTACTTGGATTAAGAGTTGGTGGACCATATAAAGTAACTGTTTCTTTTGTTGGTTATACTACTCAAGTAGAGGAAGGATTTTCACTTGAATTAGGACAAAATTTAAGAATCGATTTTAAATTGCCCGAACAGGCTGTAGAATTAAGCGGTGTAACAGTTACTGCTGAAAAGGGGGCCATCTTCAGTCAAGCAAGAACGGGAGCTGCTCAAATTGTTTCACCAAGAGCAATTGAATCAATACCCACAGTAAGTAGAAGCTTCCAAAGCTTTGCAAAATTATCACCTTTATTTTCAGGTGAAGGTTTAGGGGCTGCAGGTCGTACAAGCCGTTATAATAATATTCAAATTGATGGAACACAATATAACGACCTTTTTGGTTTAGGAAGCACCGGTACCCCTGGAGGACAGACATTTACAAATCCAATAAGTCTTGATGCTATAAGTGAATTTCAGGTTGTTATTGCTCCTTATGATGTTCGTCAAAGTGGATTTACAGGTGGTGGAATTAACGCTATTACAAGAAGTGGAACAAATGTTCTTTCTGCTTCTGCATATTTCTATGGAAGAAATCAAGATTTCGTTGGAAAATATAAAGCATATGGTATAACATCTAAAGCCGTAGACGAATTTAAGGAATATCAAACTGGATTTAGAATTGGTGGTCCAATAATTCGGGATAAATTATTTTTCTTCATAAATGGTGAAATAACTGCGTATGATAATCCTGCTCCAAACATATCACTTATAAGTGGTTTTGGTGGAAAGACTCCTGCTGAATTAAAAGCTTTAGCAGATCAGGTAAAAGCGGCTTTGATAGCAAAAGGATTTAATCCCGGAACATATAATGATGTAACACTTGAACAACCAAGTACAAAATTATTCTTAAGATTTGATTATAATCTTGCAGCAAATCATAAATTAACCTTGAGACATAATTATGTCGATGCATTTTCTGATAAGTTTTACAACTTCAGGCAGGTTAATACATTATTGTTTGATACACAGCCATATAAAATGAGTAATACTACAAATTCTACAGTATTGATATTGAACAGTACATTCAGCAATAAAATGTCGAACGAGTTAATTGCAGGATTTACGATGATACGTGATAAAAGAAAAGGTAAATCTGCAGATGCACCAGAAATTTTAATTAAAGAATTAAATGGTACATTTAATATATATGCAGGACCGGATCGATTTTCATCAGCAAATAGATTAGACCAGGATATTTTCGAATTAACAGATAACTTCAGCATATTTGCTGGGGAGCATACTTTTACAATTGGTACACACAATGAAATATTTAGATTTTCAAACCTCTTTGCTCGTTCGGCTTTTGGATATTATGAATATAATAGTCTTAATGATTTCATAAATGAAAAAGTTTCTTTTTATCAAAGAGTATATTCCAGAAAAGGAGACCCCAGAGATCCTAAAACAATTCCTGCAGCAGAATTTTCTGTAGTTCAGTTAGGTTTCTATGTACAGGACGAATGGACTGTTTCTCCAAGATTTAAACTTAGTTATGGTTTACGTATTGATGTGCCTATTTTCCCTGATAAACCAGATGCTAATCCTTTAGTAACGCAATATTTCCCGAATTATAGAACAGACCAGATACCAAGTGGTAATATACTCTGGTCACCTCGTATTGGTTTTAACTGGGATGTAACAGGCGACAGAACGACTCAAATTCGTGGTGGTTTAGGTGTCTTTACTGGTAGAGTACCATATGTATGGATATCAAATAATTTTGGTAATGCAGGTACATTTACTGCAGAAGTAAGAAATTCTGGTACAGGGTTGTTATTCAGACCTGATCCTTATAATCAATACATTGCTGGTGATCCTGGAACAGGTGCTGCAAGACTTCAATCTGAAATTAATATAGCTGATCCCGACTTAAAACTTCCACAATTATTAAGATTTAATGTGGGAATTGATCATCAATTGCCTTTTGGCTTTATAGGAACTTTTGAAATCCTTTATTCAAAAAATCTTAATGAAATGCTTTATAGAAAAGTTAATCTGAATCCTCCAATAGCAAAAATATCGATGATTGGGACTGGACTTGATGGACGACCGATCTATGGTGGAACAAATTCAGGAGGTGGTAATTTCTATGATGTGCTCGAATTATATAATACAAGTTCAGGTTATCAATATAATTTAGTATTCCAAATTCAGAGAAATGTATTGCGCGGTTTTTCTGTTAATGCGGGATATGCATATGGAGAGGCAAAAGACAAGAACAGTTTGAATTCTTCGCAGGCACGATCTCAAATGAGATACAATCCAATTGATATTGATCCGAATAGCCCAAAACTTACTACATCTCAATGGGAAATTGAACATCGTGTATTTGCATCTGTATCTTATACAGAGGAATTCATTAAAAATGCTCCTACCACTATTTCTTTATTCTATAATGGCCAAAGTGGTTCACCGTATTCATATATTGTTTATGGCGACCTGAATAATGATGGTTTTGATCAAAATGATTTATTCTATATACCAAGAAATCATTCTGAAATTTTATTGGGTAAAATTGTAAATAAACAATATGTTCCAGCAGATACAAAGATGTATGAAGATTTAGAGGCATTTATAAAAAATGATGAATATTTGAATGCAAACAGAGGTAAAATTTCAGAAAGAAATGCTGCTAAAGAACCATGGAAACAATATCTCGATTTAAGAATCACTCAGGATATTCCTGATTTGTGGGGCTTGGGAAGATTTCAACTTTCCGTTGATATTCTCAATGTTCTTAATCTTCTCAATAGTGAATGGGGCAAAGTTGAATCGGTTGGCTCTTCAACTTATCGTATAGTTTCATTACAGGGTAGAGTCGATGAAAATGGTAACGTAAACTCGAATGCAGCTTTAAATACTCGACCTGTTTATTCGTTCTCTAAACCAAATAATAATAAAGCAGCCCAGGTTAGTGATATGGCTTCTCGATGGAGAATGCAATTAGGTATAAGATACAGTTTCTGAAATGTATGTTACGTTAAATGCCCCCAGAGTAAGTTTGGGGGCTTTTTTATATTACTCATGTTTGCAATAGCTCAAGTTTTTTAACATTATGTAATATGTTGATTTTCTTTCCAATAATTGAATTAATTCTATTTATAGAATAAATTTATAACTACATTAGGATAAATATTAAATTAT